>Ga0247808_10000011_pt1 | contig 311700 bp, 307 predicted proteins | sample UWRJL089202R1_FD_179914 | JGI IMG/M metagenome (GOLD analysis project Ga0247808, IMG submission 179914) | Plant litter microbial communities from Arlington Agricultural Research Station in Wisconsin, United States - UWRJ-L089-202R-1 | ecosystem: Environmental > Terrestrial > Plant litter >...
CTGATCACAGAAAGCTTCACCGACAGTGAGACCGGTGCGATTCACTACGCCACAACCGACCTGATGCTCAGCCAGCTCGGAATCAACAGCATCGACGACCTGCCGCACCTCTCGCCGCTTCTCGCCGATGGATCGGACGGATTCGATGAACGACCATAGCCCCACCACAGAGCCGTACAGCAACCCCGAGGGCGAGCGCCTGCAGAAGGTTATGGCCGCCGCGGGGGTCGCCTCCCGCCGTGTCTGCGAAGACCTCATCGCGGCCGGCCGCGTCGCAGTCAACGGCGTGCGCGTCGAAGAGCCAGGACGCCGTGTGCTGCCCACCGACCTCGTATCGGTCGACGGCAAGGCGATCCAGCTCGACACCACCAAGCTCTACATCATGCTCAACAAGCCCACCGGCATCGTCTCGTCACTCAACGACGACCGGGGCCGCCCCGACCTGCGCCGCTACACGAGCGTCTTCGACGAGCGCCTCTTCAACGTCGGCCGCCTCGACGCCGAGACCTCGGGACTGCTGCTGCTCACAAACGACGGCGAGCTCGCGCACATTCTCGCCCACCCCTCGTTCGGCGTGCTGAAGACCTACATCGCCAAGGTCGAGGGCGTCGTCAGCCAGCACACGGTCAACAAGCTCGTGGGCGGCATCGAACTCGAAGACGGCCTCATCGAAGCCGACAAGGCCCGCATCATCGGCACGCCGTCGAACGACGAGACCGTCGTCGAGGTGACCCTGCACTCCGGACGCAACCGCATCGTGCGCCGCATGCTCGAAGAGGTGGGCCACCCCGTCATCGACCTCGTGCGCCGCCAGTTCGGCCCGTTGCACCTCGGCAGCCTCGCCCCCGATGCCATGCGCGACCTCACCAAGGCTGAGATCGGCGAGCTGCTCACCATCTCGCGCGGCGGCACCGTCGCTCCGGCCACGGGAGACGAGCCAGAAGAAGAAGACAACACGGATGACTGACCGGCGGCTCGCCGGCCCCGTGCGCATCGTCGGCACCGGCCTGCTCGGCACGAGCATCGCTCTCGCCCTACGCGCCCGCGGAGTCGACGTGTCGCTCGCCGACATCTCGCCCTCGAGCCTCGCCCTCGCGATCGACTACGGCGCGGGCCGGCCGGCGGCCGAGGGCGACGACCCGCAGCTCATCATCGTGTGCGTGCCGCCCGACGTCACGGCCCGCATCGTCGCCGCCGAACTGTCGACCTACCCCGACGCCCTCGTGACCGACGTCGCGAGCGTGAAGGTCGAGCCCCTGCGCGAGCTCGTGGCCCTCGACGCCGACGTGAGCCGGTACATCGGCTCACACCCCATGGCGGGCCGCGAACGCAGCGGCGCCATCTCGGCGCGCGCCGACCTCTTCATCGGCCGCCCCTGGGTGATCGCCGGACACGACGGAATCAGCTACGGCCGGGCCGCGGCGGTCGAACAGCTCGCCCTCGACCTCGGAGCGCTCCCGATCGAGATGACCGCGGAGGAGCACGACCGCAACGTCGCCCTCGTCTCGCACGCCCCACAGGTGATCTCCTCCCTCCTCGCCGCCAGACTGACCGACGCCACCGACGCCGCGACCGCGCTCGCCGGACAGGGACTGCGCGACACCACGCGCATCGCCTCGAGCGACCCCGAACTGTGGGTGCAGATTCTGCGCGCGAACGCCCCGGCGATCGCCAGCATCCTGCACGCCTACCGTGACGACCTCGACCGGGCCATCGAGACCCTCGACGCGCCCGAGGCCGTCGGCTCCCGCCGTGCCCTCGCCGAACTCATCGCCGGCGGCAACATGGGCGTCGCCCGCATCCCCGGCAAGCACGGGCAGGCCAAGCACTTCAGCCGCATCGTCGTTCTCGTGGACGACAAGCCGGGCGAACTCGCCCGACTGCTCACCGAGATCGGTGAGCTCGGCATCAACATGGAAGACCTCCGCCTCGAGCACTCGCCCGGCGCCCAGATCGGCCTCGCGGAGATCTCCGTGCTGCCGACCGTGGAAAGCCGACTGGTGGGCGAGCTCGAATCGCGCGGATGGAAGATCTCGGAGGCACTCGCGTGAGCGACAAGACAGTAGTAGCGATCGACGGACCGGCCGGCAGCGGCAAGTCGAGCGTCAGCCGTGCCGCGGCGCGCGCTCTCGGGTTCAGCTACCAGGACACCGGGGCCGCCTACCGCGCCCTCGCCTGGACGGCGCTCGACCGCGACGTCGACACCGACGACCCCGCGGCGCTCGTGGCGCTGCTCGACGACTTCCCCTATTCGATCGGCATCCACCCCGACGACTACTTCGTGCGGGTGGGCGCCGACGACGTCACCGACGCGATCCGTGAGCCGCGCGTCACCGCCGTTGTGAGCGCCGTGGCCCGCGTGCCCGAGGTGCGCGGCTTTCTCGTGGAGCTGTTCCGCAGCATCATCCGATCGTCTACGACGCCGGGGATAATCGTCGAGGGACGCGACATCACGACCGTCGTGGCGCCGGATGCTACCGTGAGAATTCTGCTCACCGCGACCGAAGAGGCTAGAATGGCTAGGCGTTCAGCCGAACTCTCCACAGAGTCGGCCGCGAAGACCGCGCAGCAGCTCAGCTCGCGCGATGCCCAGGACTCCAAGGTCGTCGACTTCATGAACGCCGCCGATGGCGTTGTGACCATCGATTCAACCGAACTCGACTTCGACCAGACCGTTCACGCGGTCGTAGATCTCGTGCGCACCAGTGACTGATTAAGGACGACCACCCATGCCCGAGCAAGACGAATACCCCGCGATCGACGGCGATCTCGCCGAGCGCATCATCTCCCTCGACGACACCGAAGCCGCCCAGCGCGCGGCGAGCCTGCGCGCCGGTCTCGGCGACTACGACCTCGACGACGAAGACCTGGGCCTGCTCGACTCGCTCAGCGACGACCCCGACGCGATCACCTACCTGCCGGCGCTGCCCGTGCTGGCGATCGTCGGCCGCCCGAACGTCGGCAAGTCCGCGCTCGTCAACCGCATCATCGGCCGCCGTGAGGCCGTCGTCGAAGACACCCCCGGCGTCACCCGCGACCGCGTGAACTACAAGGGCGAGTGGGCCGGACGCAAGTTCACCATCGTCGACACCGGCGGCTGGGAGCCCGACGCCCGAGGCATCAACGCCTCCGTCGCGGCTCAGGCCGAGATCGCCGTCGACCTCGCCGACGCCGTTCTGTTCGTGGTGGATGCCACGGTCGGAGCCACCTCGACCGACGAGCACGTCGTGCGCATGCTGCGCGCCACCAAGAAGCCCGTGATCCTCGTCGCCAACAAGGTCGACGACGTTCGCCAGGAAGCGGATGCCGCGTCCCTCTGGTCGCTCGGACTCGGCGAGCCCTGGGCGGTCTCGGCCGTGCACGGCCGCGGCGTCGCCGACCTGCTCGACAAGGTGCTCACCGTTCTGCCCGAGGTCTCGGCCGTCGCCAAGGAGGAGGTCGGCGGACCCCGTCGTGTCGCCATCATCGGCCGCCCGAACGTGGGCAAGTCGAGCCTGCTCAACAAGACCGCGGGCGAAGAGCGCGTCGTCGTCAACGACCTCGCCGGCACCACCCGCGACCCGGTCGACGAGCAGGTGGAGATCGGCGGCAAGTTCTGGCGCTTCGTCGACACCGCCGGCATCCGCCGTCGTGTGCACCTCGCCCAGGGCGCCGACTTCTACGCGACCCTGCGCACGAGCGCCGCGCTCGAGAAGGCCGAGGTCGCCATCGTCGTGATGGACGTCTCCGAGCCGATCAGCGTGCAAGACCTCAAGATCGTCGACCTGGTTCTCGAGTCGGGCCGCGCGCTCGTACTCGCGTTCAACAAGTGGGACATCCTCGACGACGAGCGTCGCGAGATGCTCGAACGCGAGATCGAGCAGGACCTCAGCCACGTCGCGTGGGCTCCCCGCGTGAACATCTCGGCCAAGACCGGTCGTCACATGGAGAAGCTGGTTCCGGCCCTCGAGACCGCGCTCGCCTCCTGGGACACCCGCATCCCCACAGGCAAGTTCAACGCCCTGCTCGCCGAGCTCACGGCCGAGCACCCGCACCCCGTGCGCGGCGGCAAGCAGCCGCGCATCCTGTTCGGCACGCAGGCCGGATCGCGCCCGCCGACGTTCGTGCTGTTCACGACCGGATTCCTCGACCCGCAGTACCGCCGATTCATCACGCGCCGCCTGCGCGAGATCTTCGGTTTCGAGGGCAGCCCGATCAACGTGAACATGCGTGTGCGCGAGAAGCGCCAGCGCCGCTCGTAGGCCGTCCGCCGATTGAGCCTGTCGAAATCCCAGCCGCGCAGTACGCCGGCGGGGAGTTCGGCAGGCTCATTCTGCGTTGTGCGTCAACCGACGGCCATCGGCCGGTGCTCGGCCGCGGCAGCGCCGATGCGCCCGAGCTTCGTGCCGGTGATGCGCACGAGGTGTTCGATGTCGAGCGCCTCGTGGCGCTTCGCCGCGTGCACGACGATCGCGGCGCACGCCTCGGCGTCGGCGAGGGCGTCGTGGTGGGAGAAGTCTTCGAAGCCCGCAGCCATGGCGGCGACCGGCAGCCGGTAGGAGTCGAGGGTGTAGGTCTTGCGCGCGATCTGCAGGCTGCAGGCGTAGCTGAAGCTGGGGGTCTCGACGAAGCTGGCGGCGCATCCGCCGTTGATGACGCCCATGTCGAAGCCGGCGTTGTGGGCCACGAGGTGGTCGCCGTCGGCGAACGCGACAAGATCGGCGAGCTGTTCGCTCCAGAGCAGGGCGTTCGCGACGTCGGCCTCGACGATGCCGTGGATGCGCGTGTTCCACTCGTTGAAGAAGTCGTGCCCGAGCGGCGGCCGGATGAACCAGTTCGCCTTGTCGACCACGCGGCCGTCGACGACCTTCACCAGACCGACCGAGCACGCGCTCGCACTCGAGGAGTTGGCTGTCTCGAAGTCGATGGCGGTGAAATTGATGGGCACCCTCCAATGGTCACACGCACCCCCGACGGCGCACGGAGAGCCGGGCGCGTGTCGGCGACAGCGCCGCGAGTCCCGCGTGTTCGTGATTCCGGATGATTCGGCCGCGGGCCTCGCCGAGCCCGCGCAACGGCGGTCTCGCAGGCGACACCGGCCCCGAGCCATCCGGAATCACGAACGAACCCGCGCGACACGCCGCTCGGCGTCCGCTATATATCGACAACATGAATATGCTGGCGGCATGACTACAACGGAAATGCGTGAACCGACGTTCCTTGTGCTGGCTGCGCTGGCCGACGGACGCAAGCACGGCTACGCCCTCATCGCCGAGGCGGCCGAACTCTCCGACGGGCGTGTGCAGCTCAAGGTTGGAACCCTCTACGCGGCACTCGACCGTCTCGGCGAGCAGGGGCTCGTCGAGGGCGCGGGAGACGAGGTCGTCGCCGGGCGGCTGCGGCGCTACTACCGGCTGACGGATGCCGGCGCCCTGCGTCTCGAGGAGGAGGCCACCCGGCTCGCCGCCAACGCCGCAAACGCACAGGCCAAGCTGCGGGCCCGCGTCTCGGGACAGGCGGCGATCGCATGAGCGCCACGCTGGAACGCCGCTACCGCGCCGCGCTCGACTGGTACCCCAGGCGCTGGCGCGAGGAGAACGGCGAGGCGATGATCGGCACGCTGCTCGACGAGGCGGAGGCCACCGGTCGTGAGAAGCCGCGACTCGGCGATCTCGCGAACCTCGCGTTCTTCGGCCTGAAGGCCCGGGTCGTCTGGCTCTCGCTCGCCGTGCCTCCCCGCGTTCGCGACCGTGTCTCGGCGATCACGCTCGCCACCGGCTTCGCGTTCGCACTCGTGATGTTCGTCGGCGCCGAGTGGGCGCCGTGGGCCGAGCGTGGACCGTGGAACGGCTGGATCGCCGACTGGGTGCCGACCGGAGGCGTCGTGCCCGGGTTCGGGCCGTTCGCCAGCGCCGGCGTCGTGTTCTTCGGCCTCTGGATCGCGGCATTCCTGCTCGCCGTGGTCGGGCTGCCGCGCATCGCGAGCGGCGTGCTGATCTCAACGCTTCCCGCGAGCCTCGTGCTCCTCGACCTCGGCGCCCGCACGGAGACGTTCCGCTTCGTCTACCTCGCTCCCAACGAGCACGTGCTGGCGCTGATGGCGATGCTCGCCCTCATCTCCAGCGCCGGGCTCGCGACCAGGAGAGGCCAGCGCGCCCGCGGTGCGCTCTGGCTGCTCGCCTCGGCCGGCGTCGCACTCGGCGCGGTGGCGGCGAAACAGCTGCCCCAGCTCGGCCAGCAGCTCGAGTGGAACGCCGGCTGGGCATTCGAGAACCGACTGCACCCGCTGCACTACTGGGACACCCTGCTCGACCCTGCGTACTACCTCGCGATTCTCACCGGGGTCGCCGTGATCGCGATCGTGCGCACCCGCTACGAATGGGCGATCGCCATCGGGCTCGCCGCCGTGCCGTGGCTGATCGCGTTCGTCGCGATCGCGCTCGGCGGCGGCGGACAGATCAGCTCGGTCGTCTCCGCGCTGCTCGTGGTTGCGACGGCCGCGTTCGTCGCCTACCTCGTGCTGCGCAAACGGGGCTACCGCGTGGTTCTTCAGCGCCGCGAGTAGCGCGCAGCGCGCCATCCGCGGTCTTTATATTCGCAACTCAGGCAGAATCCCCGCGGCCCGACGCGCACCCACGGAATCTCGCGGCCGATGTGCGGCGGCCGCCGAAACTGCCTGAGTTGCGAACGAGAGCCGCGTCGCTACGACAGCCGCGGCTCCGGCGGCGCCACCACGGGCACGGCGACGGGCGTCGCGGCGGCGCGGCGCCCCACCTGCCGTGCGATCGCGCGAGCGTCGATGCCCACCTGCCGGATGTTGCCGGTGAGCGGGTTCGAGTAGCCGAGAAAGTAGAGGCCGTCGAGGCCGGGCGCCTGCTCGGCCGCGTTGATCGTCGGGCGCCCCTTCGGCGCGATCACCCCGAGGTGCCCGACGAGCGCCTCGAGCCCACGGCGGTAGCCGGTCGCGACGACGACCGCGTCGGGGCGCAGCACCTCGCCGTTCGCGAGCGTCACCGTGTCGGTTCCGAACGACTCGACGGAGGGCACCACGGTGACCTTGCCCGCCCGCACCACGTCGATGAGGCCCACATCGATCGTCGGGGTCACATCGTCGCGTTCCTGCTGGGTGAAGACCCCGCGGGGCGCCTTCACCAGACCGAAGCGGGAGAGGTCGCCGACGGTGACCTTCTGCAGCAGCCGCGAGACGCTGTCGCCTACGCGGGTGGGGAACGGCGAGACCGACAACACGAGCACCTGCGATGCGATGCCGAGCACCTGGCGGCGCACGATGTTCGGGGGAGTGCGGATCGCGAGCCACACCTGCTTGCCGACACCGGCCAGGTCGGCCGCGATCTCCGCGCCGCTGTTGCCCGGGCCGACGACGAGCACCGACTGCGCGTCGAGGGCCGCCGGATTGCGGTACTCGCTTGAGTGCACTACGCGGCCCGCGAACGACTCGCGCCCCGGCCAGTCGGGCAGGCTCGGAGTGTGGTTGTACCCGGTGGCGATCACGACGAGCGGGGTGACGATGGATTCGACGCCGCATCCGACTCTCCACAGTCCGTCTGCGAGACGGTCGACGGATGTCACGGACGTGTTCAGCCGCACGTCGAGGCTGCGGCGGCTCGCGTAGTCGCGAAGGTAGGCCCGGAAATCGTCCCGCGCCACCCAGCGCCCGCTCGAGCGCGGAATCGAGTAGCCCGGCAGCGAGCTCAACGTGCGGGTCGTGTGCAGGTGCAGCCGGTCGTAATGATTCGCCCAACTCGACCCGACCTCGCTCGCCGCGTCGAGAACGACCGCGTGAATGCCGATGCGTCCGAGCTCGGCCGCCATCGCGAGGCCCGCAGGGCCCGCCCCCACAACGACGGCGGGGGAGGTGTCGGGAAGTGCCTGGGCGTCATTGCTCATAGCTGTCTCCTTAGTGAGGGAAAGGCATGTTGCCACGACTCTAACGCTCGCGGGGGCCCGCCGAAATAGCCCGCGGCAGCCCGCGCCCGCGGTTCCCGGTACCCTTGACTCTCGTGGCTCTCACTATTGCAATCGTCGGACTCCCCAATGTGGGCAAGTCAACCCTGTTCAACGCTCTGACCAAGAGCTCGGTGCTCGCCGCGAACTACCCGTTCGCGACCATCGAACCCAACACGGGAATCGTGAGCCTGCCTGACGCACGCCTCGCCGTGCTCGCCGAGATCTTCGGCAGCGAGAAGATCCTGCCGGCCGCCGTGTCGTTCGTCGACATCGCCGGCATCGTCAAGGGCGCCTCCGTCGGCGAGGGCCTGGGCAACAAATTCCTCGCGAACATCCGTGAGGCGGATGCGATCGCCCAGGTCGTACGCGGATTCGAAGACCCCGATGTCGTGCACGTCGACGGCAAGGTCGACGCTGCCTCCGATATGGAGACCATCAACACCGAGCTGATCCTGGCCGACATGCAGACCCTCGAGAAGGCCGAGAGCCGCTACGAGAAGGAACTGCGCGCCAAGAAGATCACCCAGGCCACCGTCGACACCGCTGCCGCGGCCGTCGCCTGGCTCAACGAGGGCAAGCCGCTCTCGGCCAACACGAAGCTCGACCTGTCGCTGCTCGCCGAGCTCGGGCTGCTCACGGTCAAGCCGTTCATCTACGTCTTCAATGTGGATGAAGCGGTCTTGACGAGCGACGACCGCAAGGCCGCGCTGGCCGCACTCGTCGCCCCCGCGCACGCGGTATTCCTCGACGCGAAGCTCGAGAGCGAGCTCATCGACCTCGACGCCGCCGACGCCGCCGAGCTGCTCGAGTCGACCGGCCAGGAGGAGAGCGGCCTCGACCAGCTCGCCCGCATCGGCTTCGACACCCTCGGCCTGCAGACCTACCTCACGGCAGGCCCGAAGGAGACCCGCGCCTGGACGATCCCGAAGGGCGCCAAGGCCCCGCAGGCCGCCGGCGTGATCCACACCGACTTCGAGAAGGGCTTCATCAAGGCCGAGGTCATCGGCTTCGACGACCTGGTCGAGACCGGCTCGATCGCCGAGGCGCGCTCGAAGGGCAAGGCCCGCATCGAGGGCAAGGAATACGTGATGCAGGACGGCGACGTCGTCGAGTTCCGCTTCAACAACTAGCCCGCCCGGTCGCTGAGCCCGTCGAAGCCCTGGCCGCCCGTACATCGTCTTAGCGCGCTGACGAGCCGAAACCGGCCAAACGAGCCAGCCCCGGCCGACTCGGATGTCCGAAACCGGCTCGTGAGCGCCGCCTCGATAAACTGGCGCGCAACCCGCGCAAGCCACAGTCGCATCGAACGAAGGAAGCCGCCGTGCCAGTCATCGCAATCATCGGAGCCGGCCCCGGACTCGGAGCCGCGGTCGCCCGGAGGTTCGGGCGCGAAGGCTTCTCAGTGGCCCTGATCTCGCGAGACCAGTCGAAGCTCGACGCCATGGTTGCAGAGCTCCAGGCCGACGGCGTGACCGCCAGTGGATGTGCCGCAGACGTGCGGGTGCCAGCCCAGCTCGAAAGCGCCCTCGCGAGTGCCGCCGCCGAGCTCGGCCCCATCACCGCCTTGCAGTACAGCCCGCTCCCATCGCGCGACTACCTCAAGCCGGTGCTCGACCTGACCCCCGAGCTCGCCTTGGAAGCGCTGCAGTTCTCGGCGCTCGGGCTCATCCATGCGGTGCGTGCGGTGCTGCCGGCGATGCGCGAGGTCGGAGACGGCAGCATCATCCTGATCAACGGCGGCACGTCGGTGAAGGCCCGCGCCGGTTTCGCCGGCACGTCGGTCGCGTTCCCAGCCGAGAGCGCCTACGGCGAGATGCTCCACGACGCACTCGAAGACGAAGGCGTCCGGGTCATCCAGCTGGTCATTCCCGGAGGCATCCCCAAGCTGCAGCTGCCCAACGGAATCGACGACGTCGCCGACCGCATCTGGCAACTGCACGCTGTCGCGGGCCCGTTCCGCACCATGCTGATCCCGCTCGAAGACGGCAGGGAGTAGGGGCGCACCGACCAGCAAGCCTCAGCCGAGCGCCCGCTCACTGCGGGGTGTGGGCCGGCAGACGAGCACGGGGCACGGCGCTGAGTGCTGCACCCGCGATGCGGTGCTGCCCAGCAGGATCGTGCGGGTGAGACCCCGGCTTCCCGACGCCATCGAGATGAGGTCGGCGTCGAGGTCTTCCGCGGCGCGGATGATCTCCTGCGCGGGCGAGCCACTGCGCACCTGCTTGTGGATTCTCGGACCCCACCCGTCGAACTCGGCCGCGACGATGTCGACGGCCGTCGCGGCATCTTGCGTGAAACTGAGCTCTGTCTGCCCGGGGGAGGGTCTCGGGCCGAGCTCGTTGGCGAACGGTGCCGCGGCATACGGGCTCACCACCGCGACGATTGTCACGTCGGTGACCTCGCGGGAGTCGGCGATCCACTTGAACTGGCGGGCCCCGGCCAAGGAGGCGACGGATCCGTCGGTGGCCACGATGACATGCATGCCTCAGTCCTCCTTGTTCGTGATGGTCGGCTCTACGGCGTCCGTCAGCGGCGGTTTCTTCTTGCCGAAGAAGTTCTGCACCAGGTACAGCACCAGACCGACCGCCAACAGGCCGGCCACCCAGAAGAGAGCGTCGGGGTCGTCGATCAGCGTGTAGGCCAGCACCGTCAGGTTGCCGACGATGCCGACGATGAGCAGCGGAGTGTTGGCCCGGTAGGTGTCGGGCGTCTCGTCTGTGCCGCGCAGCTTCAGGCACGCGACGATCACCAACGCGTAGATGAAGAGCAGGAAGACGACGGTGATGGTCGCGAGTCGATCGACGATATCGAGCTGCTCGTCGGCCGGAAGCCCCGCCTGGCTCGACCGGATCGCCGCGCCGATCACTAGAAGCGCGCCGACGATCGCGGCGCCGAAGAGCAGCGCCACATACGGACTGCGGCGGACCGGATGCACCTTGGCGAAGACAGCAGGCACGACGTTCTCGCGCGCCATGCCGAACAGGATCCGAGACTGCGCCACGACGGTGACCAGCGTGGTGTTGCTGATGGCGACCATGGCGATGATGCCGAACACCACGAGCATGATTGTGGCGGGGATGAAGAACAGGTCGGCGCGGATGACCTCGAGCAGGGTGTTTCCGGCCAGGGTCTCGATCGGCACGGCGAGGGCCGCCGCAATCGAGACCAGCACGTAGACGACGCCCGCGGTGACCATGCCGCCGATCAGCGCTCGCGGGTACGCGTGTGACGGGTTGATGGTCTCCTCCGCGACGTTCGCGGCGTTCTCGAACCCGGTCATCGCGAAGAAGGCGAGCGATACGCCCGCGAGCACCGCCAGTATCGCCGATCCCGAGTCGCCGGCGACACCGAACTGCAGGAGCACCGAGGGGTCGTTGACTCCCTCGACCAGGGCGATGACTCCGATGATCACAACGATCACCAGGCCGCTGATCTCGATGAAGGTCATGATCACGTTCGCCACTACCGACTCGGTGATGCCGATCAGGTTGATGGCGGTGATGAGGGCGATGAAGGCCAGCGCGATGAACGTGGCTGCCCAGATCGCATCGTCGGGCAGCCCGATCAGATCGCTGAAGTAGCGCACAAAACCGGCGGAGAGCGATCCGACGGCGGCCATGTTCGCCGAGAGCATGCAGATGGTGATGAAGAACGTCAGCACCGGGCTGCGGAAGGCCTTGTTGATGTAGAGCGACGCCCCGGCGGCCTGCGGGTACTTCGTGACGAGTTCGGCGTAGGCGAGACCGGTGACGGTTGCGATAGCCACGCCGACGAGGAAGGCCATCCAGAAGGCGCCGCCGACGGCCGCGGCCACCAGGCCCACAAGAACGTAGATCCCGGAGCCGAGCACGTCGCCGACGACATAGAAATACAACTGTTTGGCCGTGATCGAGCGCTTCAGCTCACCGTGCTGCACGACATTGTGTTCGGCTGGCATCACCATTTCGCCACAGTACGGCAACCTCTGACGCGCACGAAGAAGTATTTTTGGCTTGCTTATCGTGCTCCGACGGTGCATAGGGCCTTCCACCTGCAACCCCGCCGCACGGGGGTTGTGTGCGTCGTTCGCCCGTGGATACCGTGCGGCATGGAACTGCTCCAGGCGTTCACCCTCGGCACCCTCGCGCAGTCATCCCTCCTGCTCGCCGGCCTCTTCGCCTGCTGGGTCACGGTGCCCACCCGGATCGTGGGCATCCTGGCCGGCTTCGGCGCCGGCACCATGATCTCCGCAATCGCTTTCGACCTCGTGCCCGAGTCGCAGGTGCACATCGAGATCTGGGACACAGTGCTCTGGATGCTCGTGGGCGTCGCCGTCTTTATGCTCGGCGACCGACTGGTCGACAAGAAATTCGGAACCACGGGAGTCGGCGGCGCGATGGGCATCGTCGTCGGCTCGGTCGTCGACGGAGTTCCGGAGTCGGCGATCTTCGGCATCCAGATCGGAACCGGAACCACCATCAGCCTCAGCTTTCTCGCCGCCGTGTTCGTGTCGAACATCCCGCAGGCGATAGCCCCCTCCGCCGACCTCGTCGCGCGCGGCTGGAGCACGGGAAGGCTCGCGGTTCTCTGGATCATGGTGGTTCTGGCCTGCGGTGTGGCGGCCGCCCTCGGGTTTGCGGCGACGGTGGCCCTCCCCGACGCCTACGGAGACCGCGCCGCCGCGCTCTCCGTCGGCGGGCTGCTCGCGATGCTCACCAACTCTCTCGTGCCGTTCGCCTACGAGCGGGCCAAGGAATGGGCGGGCGCCGCGACGGTGGTCGGCTTCTGTCTCGCTATGCTCGGCACCTGAGTGTGTCGCAGGGTGCGACCGACAAGGAGTCCGCATGAGCGTCACGTTTGCCCCCATCGACGTGCGGGGAGCCGACCGTGGCGCGCTGACGCGGTTCCTCACCCGCGACAGCTTTCCCTTCCATGTCGTGGCGGAGCCCTCCGAGGAGAAGGTCGCGGCGAGCATCGACGCGGGTTACTACGAGGGCGACCGCGCTGCGCTCTGGGTGGATCACGCGGAGCACGGGCGCATCGCAATCGCGGTGCTCGAAGACCTGCGCGACCCCACCCCGATGTTCGACCTGAGGCTCGCGACCCGCTACCGCGGGCGTGGCCTCGGCGTGCCGATCCTCCAGGCGCTCACGACCCACGTCTTCGAATCGTTTCCGTCGGTCAACCGATTCGAGGGACAGACCCGCGAAGACAACCTCGCGATGCGCAAGACGTTTCTGCGAGCCGGGTTTCTCAAAGAGGCGCACTACCGCGAAGGGTGGCCCGTCGACGGCGGCGAGCCGCTGGCATCCGTCGCTTATGCGATCCTCCGCCGCGACTGGGCGTCGGGAACTCAGACCCCGTTCGTCTGGGAGGACATGCAGGCCTAGATGGCCTTGCGCCTCCCGGCGATGCCCAGTGGCACGATGACCAGCCCGAGGGCGCACACGAGGGCGAGCCACTCGCCGCTCGCAACCGACACCCACACCCCGAGCGCGATCACCACCGCGCTGTAGACGACGGCGATGAGGATCCACCGCTTCAGCGACAGGTGGGCATTCGGAGTCGACATGACCTCAGCTTAGGCGCGATGGTGATGGATGTCACGGGGCGAGAGCCAGTCGCATAACGATGCGCGGTATCCCGCCCGACACGGAGTCGGTGTCGGCGGCCTTGGTGAAGCCCGCGCGTTCGAACATGACCCGCGTGCCCACGAAGGCCATGGTCTGGTCGACGCGCTCGCCGCGGTTGTCGACGGGGTAGCTCTCGACCGCGGGCGCCCCGGACCGGCGGGCATAGTCGACGGCGCCGTCGATGAGCGCGCCGGTGACGCCCCGCTTGCGAAATCCGGGGCGCACCCGGAGGCACCAGACCGACCAGACGGGGAGGTCGTCGACGTGCGGGATCTTGCGCGAGTTCTCGATGGGGTGCAGCTCGGAGCGCGGCGCAACCCCCGCCCATCCCACGACTTCGCCGTCGAGGTAGGCGAGCACGCCGGGCGCGGTCTTGCGGGCGCTGAGCTCGCGCACCCTGTCTGCCCTGGCCGCTCCCGCGAGCTCCCGGTTCTCCTTCGAGCTCAGGCGCCAGGACAGGCACCAGCACACCGACGACTCGGGTTTCTTCGGGCCGAGCATCGTCGCGATCCCGTCGAAGTCGTGGGCCGGCCTCACCTCGATCACCGTCGTCACCTCCTCGGCAGGCGGGGCCGGGCGCCGCCGCCGCGAGTCCATGCTGGCATCGGCGGCCGTCGTGCGAAAGGGGCGCTCGTGGCGACGTCGTGCGCAACCGGTCCGACCGGGGGAGCCGGATGGCGGCTCTCCGCGACCAGCACGAGGGTCACCGCCACGGCGCACACCACGAAGCCGACCAGGGTGAGCGCCGAGAACTCCTCGCCGAACGCGATCGCCCCCGCCACCGCGGTCGTCGGCGCGACGGCGAACAGCAGGGCGTTGAGCTTCGTCACACCGATGCGCCGGATCAGCCACCAGTAGAGCCCGTAGGCGAGAAGCGACGGAACCGCCGCCGTGAAGACCGTCACCGCCCAGAATCCCGCCGTCGCGGGCGGCACGGCGTCTCCCGTCGCGATCGCGATCACCGAGAGGGCCGCGGCGACCACGACGACGTGGATGGTGAGGGTCGCGAGTATGGGCAGGTCGTTGGGGCGGCGGCGGTCGACGAAGGTCGCCGCGATCAGGCAGAGCATCGCCAGCACGGGAAACGCGTAGACGGCCGGCGACGCAGCGCTTCCCTCCATCTGCGAACCGACGACGAGGGCCACGCCCGCGATGCCGAGAGTCAGGCCGACCCAGGAGGCGCCGCGAACGCGCAGGCCGAGAATCGGGCCGACGAGGGTCGCGACGACGAGCGGTTGCACGGCGTCGATCAGCGCCGTCGTGCCCGTGCTGATTCCGGCGGCGACGGATGCGTAGACGAAGATCACATAGCCGAGCTGCGAGAACGCGCCCACGACGGCCTGCCTCCGCACCTGGGCGGCGCGCAGCCCGCGAAGGGCGCCGCTCGTGAGGCCGACCGCCACCAACAACGCGGCGAGGAGGAGGTAGCGCCAGAGCAGGAGGGTCCACATGGAGCCGTCGACCGTGGCGACCTTCGCGGCGATGAATCCGGAGCTCCAGGCGAGCACGAACACGATCGATGCGCCGACGGTGAGCGCGCCACGGAGTAGACAGGTCTGTGTAGTCATTGGCTCGACTATACAGGTCTGTATAGTTGTGCCATGACCTCACCCGTTCCGCAGCTCGCGCCGCTCACCCCCGCCGCTCGCCGCGTGCTGGATGCCGCGAGCGAGTTGTTCTACGAACGGGGCATCCACGCCGTCGGCGTCGACACCATCTCCGAGGCCGCGGGGGTGTCGAAGAAGACCCTCTACGACCGGTTCGGCTCGAAAGACGCCCTCGTCGTCTCCTACCTGCAGCACCGCGACGCCCGCTGGAGGGCTCACGTGGCCGCCGCGCTCGAAGCCGTGCCCGAGCCCGGTGCCGACAGGGTGCTGACCGTGTTCGACGCCGCGATCTCCTGGAGCGACGCCAACAACCCCAAGGGCTGCAGTGCGATCAACGCGCGCGCCGAAGTGAGCGAAACGGATGGCGCGCAGTCGGTGTTTCCGGAGGTGACACGGCAGAAGGTCTGGCTGCTCGACCTCTTCGCCGAGCTCGGCCGCGAAGCCGGCATTGCCGACCCCGACGCCACGGCGCAGTCGCTGATGCTGCTCTACGAAGGAGCCATCGTCACCGTCGGCATGAACACCTTCGCCGAGCCCTTCGTCGTCGCCCGCGCGGTCGCCCGTCGCCTGCTGGGGTCGTGAGGCGGGTAATCTGAAGGTCGCTGAGCCTGTCGAAGCGCACCGCCTCGAGAGGACCCCAGCATGAGCCTGATCAGACTGCACGACGTCGAGGTGCGCTTCGAGAACGCGCAGGTTCTGCGCGAGGCGTTCTTCCGCCTCGAGACCGGCGACCGGGTCGGCCTCATCGGACGCAACGGCTCGGGCAAGTCGACGCTGCTCAAGCTCGTGCTCGAGCAGGTGACTCCCGACGCCGGAACGGTCACGGTCGAACCCGGCCTCAAGCTGGGCTACTTCTCCCAGTTCTCCGAACTGAACGGCGAATCATCCATCACCGACGTCCTCGACGCCCTGTTCGTCGAGATCAAGGCCGCCGAGGCCGAGCTCGCGCAGATCGACGCGACGATCGCGGCCGACCCGGGCGCCGACCTCGACGCGCTGATCCTGCGCCAGTCGGAGCTGTTCGAGGAGATGGACCGTCTCGACGGCTGGGACTACAAGCGCCGCATCGACACCGCCCTCACCACGCTCGGCTTCACCGAGGCGCACCGCGTCTGCGCGATCGACGAGCTCTCGGGCGGCTGGCGCAACCGCGCGGCGCTGGCGAAGATCGTGCTCGAACAGCCCGACGTGCTACTGCTCGACGAGCCCACCAACTACCTCGACGTCGCGGGTGTCGAATGGCTCGAGGCGTGGTTCCGCGAGTTCCGCGGCGCCGCCATCATCGTCTCGCACGACCGCAAGTTTCTCGACGTGGTGGTCACGCGCATCATCGAGGTCGAGAACTTCCACCTGCACGAGTACCCCGGAAACTTCGGCGAATACGTGGTGCAGAAGCAGTTTCGTCTGAAGACCCTCGAGGCGCAGTTCCAGCACGAGTCCGAGCTGCTCGCCTTCGAGGCCGAGGGCATCTCCGACCGGCGCGAAGCCGCGAAGGCCGCGAGCAAGAACCTCGACAAGCAGCTGTCGAACATCAAGAAGTCACGCGCCCCGCGCCCCGTCGACCAGATCATCACCGAGATCTACGGCGGCCTGCACGTGAAAGACGTGCTCTGCCGGGTCGAGTCGCTCAGCAAGAGCTACGGCGACAAGGTGCTGTTCGACGACCTCACCTTCGAGATCCGTCGCGGCAACCGCATCGTGGTGCTCGGCTCGAACGGCAGCGGAAAGACGACCCTGCTGCGCGTGCTCACCGGCGAGGAGAAGGCCGACCACGGCCGGGCCGACTGGGCCGCCGGCGCGAAGATCGTCTCGTACAACCAGGTGCTCGAAGAACTCGACGACACCGACACAGTGACGCACGCCGTCAACGCCATGCCCGACAGCCTCGCGCTCACCGCGACCCGCAAGTCGGTCGGCCGGTTCCTGTCGATGTTCCAGTTCTCCGAGGCCGACCTCAAGAACCGCATCGGCAACCTCTCCGGCGGACAGCGGGCGCGCGTCGCCATGGCCCAGTGTCTGCTCAGCGGGGCATCCGTGCTCCTGCTCGACGAGCCCACCAACCACCTCGACATGGCGAGCACGCAGGTTATGGAGCGCGCCCTCGTGCACTTTCCCGGCGCGGTCGTCGTTGTGAGCCACGACCGGTTCTTCACCGACAAGATCGCCAACCGGCACCTCGTGTTCGACGCGGCGAAGCCCGGCGACATCGAGCTGCGCGGCGCCTAGCCCCACCTGACATCGTAAGGAAACACACATGCCCGAGACACTGCCGCTCTGCCCGAACTGCGCGAGCGACCTCGCCTACGAGATTGGCTCGCTGCTGGTGTGCCCGATGTGCGCGCACGAGTGGGCGCCCGCCGACGCCCACGACGGCGATTCGCAGACCGACGGGCTCGAGGGCGAGCGCGTTGTGCGCGACGCCGTGGGCACGGTGCTCGCCGACGGCGACACGGTCAGCATTCTCAAAGATCTCAAGGTCAAGGGCAGCAGCGGCAACGTGCTCAAGGTCGGCACGAAGGTGCGCAACATCCGCCTGATCGACGGCGTCGGCGACCACGACATCGACTGCAAGATCGACGGATTCGGCTCGATGCAGCTCAAGTCGAGCGTCGTCAAGAAGGTCTAGCGGGTTCGTCGCCTCACGCGACCGGTGACGCGAAACTCAGTCGCTCGCCGTTCTTCCAGACGGCGACCGTGAGCGGAACGCCGGGCCGGTAGGCGAGATGCGAGACGGATGGCGCGTCGAGCACCTGGAAATTCGCATGGCCGCCCACCCGCAGTGAGCCGACGGCGCCGGGTCCGAGCTCCGCGCCGACGGTGCGCGCTGCCCCCCGCGTCGCTGCCCACACTGCCTCGGTGATCGTGAGCCCCATCTGCAGCACCGCGGTCGCGACGCAGAACGCCATCGACGACGTGTACGAGCTTCCCGGATTGCAGTTCGTGGCCAGCGCGATCGAGGCCCCCGCGTCGAGCAGCCGGCGGGCGGGGGCCAGCGGCTGGCGGGTGGAGAGGTCGCAGGCGGGCAGCAGCGTCGCCACGGTCGGCGAGCCGGCGAGGGCGGCGACGTCGGCGTCAGAGAGGTGGTTGCAGTGGTCGACGCTGCTCGCCCCGAGCTCGACCGCGAGAGCGACGCCGCCGCTGTGGCCGAGCTGGTTGCCGTGCACCCGCACCCCGAGTCCCGCCGCGCGACCGGCGAGCAGCACCTCGCGCGACTCCTCGACGTCGAACGCGCCCGTCTCGCAGAACACGTCGACGAAGTTCGCGTAAGGGGCGACGGCGGCGAGCATCGGTCCGGTGACCAGGTCGAGGTAGTCGCGACGGTCGACGCCGGGCGGCACGACGTGCGCGCCGAGGTAGCTGACGACGTCGGCCACGGCCGCCGCAGCGACCGCGGAACGCGTCTCGCTCTCGAGGTCGAGACCGTAGCCGGTCTTCGTCTCGACGAACGTGGTGCCCTGGCGGGCGGCCTCGAGCCGTAGGCGCAGGGCGTTCACCACGAGCTGCTCCTCGCTCGCGGCGCGGGTGGCGGCGACCGTGGTGCTGATTCCGCCGGCGGAGTAGGGCCGGCCGGCCATGCGCGCCTCGAACTCGGCCGACCGGTCGCCCGCGAAGACGAGGTGCGTGTGCGTGTCGACCCAGCCGGGCAGAACGGCGCGGCCGCCGAGGTCGGTGCGCTGGTCGGCGGCGGGCGCGTGCGCCGCGGGGCCGATCCAGGCGATGCGGCCCCTCTCGACGATCATGGCCGCGTCGAGCACACGGTTCTCGGCGGATTCGGGCAGCGCCTCCTCCGACGACTGCGTCGTGAGTTCGCTGATCCCGGTGACGAGGTGTGTGCTCATTGGGATTCCTCCTTGGTGTCGCGAGCCGCGCCGTCGACGGCGGCGATGGCCGCGCTCAGGAGCACGGCCGGGTCGCCGAGCGCTCCGACGAGTATCCCGCCGTCGGCGACGACGCGTCCAGCCACCACGACCCTGCGCACGTCGGCGGCGGTGGCGGTGAGCGGCAGCTGTGCGAGGGCGCTGCCGGCGGTGCGGATGCTCGCGGCGTCGACCTCGACGAGGTCGCAGTGGTCGCCGACGCCCAGCGCGTGCGAGCCGAGCCCGAGGGCCGCGTAGCCGCCGGCGCTCGCCGCGCTCGCGAGGGCGCCGGGATCGAAGCATCCGCGACGCCCCGAGGCGAGCCGTTCGCCCGCCTCGAGGCCACGCATCTCGAGAAACGGGTCGACGACGGCGTTCTGGTCGGAGCCGAGCGCGATGCGGGCGCCGGCGTCGGCGAGCCGCCGGGCCGGTCCGATGCCGTCGCCGAGGTCGGCCTCGGTCGTCGGGCACATCACGACGGTCGCGCCGGCCGCCCCGACCATGGCCAGGTCGGCGTCGCCGAGGTGGGTGGCGTGCACGAGGCTGAGCCGGGCGTCGAGTGCCCCCGCGTCCGCGAGCACGCCCGTCGGGGTCAGGCCGTAGGCGGCGAGCGACTCGGCGTTCTCCCGCGGCTGTTCGGAGACGTGCACGTGCAGCGGGACGTCGCCCGGGAGGCCGTCGAGAATGGTGCGGATGTCGGCGCGTGACACCGCGCGCACCGAGTGGATCGCGGCCCCCAGGCTGACGAGCCCGTCGGGCAGCGCCGCCCGCAGCCCGTGCCAGCGCCGCAGCCAGCCGTCGGCCGACCCGTCGCCGAACGCCCGCTGGTGCGGCTCGAGCGGCAGCCCGATGCCGCCGGCGAGGTAGGCGGTGTCGAGCAGCACAAGACGGATGCCGACCGCGCGCGCGGCGTCGGCGAGGGCGAGCTCCATCGCGTACGGCTCGGCATAGGGCGTGCCGTCGTTTGTGTGGTGCAGGTAGTGGAACTCGCCGACGGCGGTGTAGCCGCAGACGAGCATCTCGGCGAACACGGCCCGGGCGACCTCCCGGTACAGGGAGGGGTCGAGCCGGGCGGCGGCCGTGTACATCGCGTCGCGCCAGCGCCAGAAGTCGCCGCCGTCGCCGTGGGTGCGGCCGCGCAGCAGGCGGTGGAACGCGTGCGAGTGCGCGTTGCCCGCACCGGGCATAACGACTCCGAGCACCACGTCGTCGGGGCCCGGCGGCACTCCGACCTGCACCGCGGCGACGCGCCCGTCTGCACCGGCCGTGATACGCACCTCCCGGGTCACCGCCCTGCCAACCACGACCGCCGCGCACCAGAGGCTCACAGCAACGACCGCAGCAGGGACTCGAGGGCGTCGACCCCGGCGTCGCAGTCGCCCTGCTCGGCGAACTCCTCGGGGGAGTGCGAGACCCCGGTGGGGTTGCGCACGAACAGCATCGCGCTCGGCACGTGGGCGGCCAGAACGCCGGCGTCATGGCCGGCGCCCGAGGCGAGCAGGGGGACCCCGCCGAGGGTTCCCGAGAAGCCCGCCGCGAGGTCGGGATCGAACTCGACGAGGTCGCTCCACGATTCCGCGGCGACGGCCACGGAGCATCCGGAGTCTGCGACCGCGTCGTCGACCCGCCGCCTGATCTCGTCGACGAGGCCGCGCGTGAGGGCGTCGGTGGCGGCGCGGGCGTCGAGCCACGCGGTCACCGACGAGGCGATCACGTTGGTGCCGCCCGGAACGACCGAGAGGCGCCCGACCGTGGCGCGGGAGCCGGGGGAGTCGAGCGCGGCGTCGTGCACGGCGACGATGGCGCGGGCCGCGGCGACGACGGGGTCGCGGCGCCGGGCCATCGGGGTGGCGCCCGCGTGGTTGCCCTCGCCGGTCACCGTTATGCGCCACCGGCCGTGGGCGAGGATCGACGACGCGAGGGCGACCGGCGCGCCGAGGTCGACGAGGCCGCGGCCCTGCTCGACGTGCAGTTCGACGAAGACGCCGATGCGTGCGAGCGCCTCGTCGTCGCGGCCGAGATGCGCGGGGTCGACACCGGCAGCGCTCGCCGCCTCGGCGAGGGTGACCCCGGCGGCGTCGGTCAGAGCGCGGGCGGAGTGCACGTCGATGGCCCCCGTCATCAGCCGCGAGCCGAGGCAGGCGACGCCGAACCGCGAGCCCTCCTCCTCGGCGAAGACCAGCACGGCGACGGGGCGCGACGGCACGACCCCGGCGGACTTCAGCCGGGCGACGACGTCGAGGGCCGAGACGACGCCGAGCGGCCCGTCGAAGGCGCCGCCGCCGGGAACCGAGTCGAGGTGGCTGCCGGTGACGACCGCGTTCGGCCCCGGCGTTCCCCACCACGCCCACAGGTTGCCGTTGCGGTCGGTCTCGACGTCGAGGCCGATGCGGATGGCGCGTTCGACGAACCATTCGCGCAGCTCGAGGTCGGCGGGCTCGAAGAGGTGGCGCGAGTAGCCGCCGCGCACCCGGTCGCGGCCGACGTCGGCGATCGCGGCGAGCGTCACTGTTCCCACATCGGCACGCGCAGGCCCCGCTCGCGGGCGACCTCGGCGGCCCGTTCGTAGCCGGCGTCGACGTGCCGCATCACCCCGGTGCCCGGGTCGTTGGTGAGCACACGCTCGATCTTCTGGGCCGCGAGCGGCGTTCCGTCGGCCACGATCACCTGGCCGGCGTGGATGCTGCGGCCGATGCCCACCCCGCCGCCGTGGTGGATCGACACCCAGGTCGCCCCCGACGCCGTGTTGAGCAGCGCATTCAGCAGCGGCCAGTCGGCGATCGCGTCGGAGCCGTCGGCCATGCCCTCCGTCTCGCGGTAGGGCGAGGCAACCGATCCGGAATCGAGGTGGTCGCGGCCGATCACCAGCGGTGCGCTCAACTCGCCCGAGGCCACCATCTCGTTGAAGCGCAGCCCGGCGAGGTGGCGCTCCTTGTAGCCGAGCCAGCAGATGCGGGCGGGCAACCCCTCGAACGCGATCTTCTCGCCGGCCGAGGTGATCCACCGCCGCAGCTTCTCGTCGTCGGGGAAGAGCTCGAGGATCGCCCGGTCGGTCGCCGCGATGTCGGCGGGGTCGCCGGAGAGGGCCGCCCACCGGAACGGACCCTTGCCCTCGGCGAAGAGCGGGCGGATGTAGGCGGGCACGAACCCGGGAAAGTCGAAGGCCCGCTCGCAGCCGCCCAGCAGGGCCTCGGCGCGGATCGAGTTGCCGTAGTCGAAGACCTCCGCGCCGGCATCCTGAAAGTCGACCATCGCCTGCACCTGCTTCGCCATCGACGCCCGCGCCCGCTCGGTGAACGACTCGGGGTCGGATGCCGCGAGCGTGTGCCACTCGGCGACCGAGACACCCTCGGGCAGATAGCTCAGCGGGTCGTGCGCCGACGTCTGGTCGGTGACGATGTCGATCGGCACGCCGCGGGCGAGCAGTTCGGGAAACACGGTGGCCGCGTTGCCGACGAGCCCGACCGAGAGCGCGGTGCGACTCGACCTGGCGGCGGTGACCCGTTCGATCGCGTCATCCAGATCGTCCGTCATCTCGTCGAGGTAGCCGTGGTCGACGCGGCGCTGCAGCCGGGCGGGGTCGACGTCGACGATGAGCACGACGCCCTCGTTCAGGGTGACGGCGAGCGGCTGCGCACCGCCCATGCCGCCCGCGCCGCCGGTGAGGGTCAGGGTTCCCGCGAGGGTTCCGTCGAAGCGTTTGTCGGCGACAGCGCCGAACGTCTCGTAGGTGCCCTGCAGGATGCCCTGGGTGCCGATGTAGATCCACGACCCGGCGGTCATCTGCCCGTACATCGTGAGCCCGAGCGCCTCCAGGCGGCGGAACTCGGGCCACGTCGCCCAGTCGCCGACCAGGTTGGAGTTCGCGATGAGCACCCGCGGCGCCCACTCGTGCGTGCGGAACACGCCGACCGGCTTGCCCGACTGCACGAGCAGCGTCTCGTCGTCGTCGAGGGTCTCGAGGGTGCGCACGATGGCGTCGAACGCCTCCCAGCTGCGCGCCGCCCTGCCGGTGCCGCCGTAGACGACGAGGTCGTCGGGGTGCTCCGCCACCTCGGGGTCGAGGTTGTTCATCAGCATGCGCAGGGGCGCCTCGGTCTGCCAGCTCTTCGCCGTGAGGGTGGTGCCTCGGGCGGCGCGGACCGGGCGGGGCTGATGGGAGTCGGTCATGGGGTTCCGTTCAGTCGGCGACGGCGTCGGTCGTGGTGTGGAGAAAGGCGGCGGCCGCGTCACGCACCCCTCCGCTGCGCACCGCCTCGGCCACGAGTTCGATCTCGGGGGAGAGGTAGCGGTCGGGGCCCGGCCCCTCGACGTCGCGGCGCACACGCGCGAGCACGGCGCCGGTCGCGGGCGCCGGTGCGAGAGGCGCTCGCAGGTCGATGGCGCGTGCGGCCGTCATCACCTCGATCGCGAGCACCCGGGAGAGGCCGTCGACGGCGGTGCGCAGCTTGCGGGCGCCCGCCCAGCCCATCGAGACGTGGTCTTCCTGCATCGCCGACGAGGGGATGGAGTCGACCGAGGATGGCACGGCGAGCCGTTTCAGCTCGGAGACGATGCCCGCCGCCGTGTACTGGGCGATCATCAGTCCGCTGTCGACACCGGCGTCGTGGGCGAGGAAGGCGGGCAGGCCGTGGCTGCGGTTCGGGTCGAGCATGCGGTCGGTGCGCCGCTCCGACATGCTCGCCACGTCGGCGGCGACGATCGCGAGAAAGTCGAGCACGTAGGCCACGGGGGCGCCGTGGAAGTTGCCGTTCGACTCCACCCGGCCGTCGAGGGTGACGACGGGGTTGTCGACCGCGGAGGCGAGCTCGCGGTCGGCGACGAGCGCGGCGTGGTCGATGGTGTCGCGGGCGGCGCCGTGCACCTGCGGGGCACACCGCAGCGAGTAGGCGTCTTGCACAACGGTGTGGTCGGGGCTGCGGTGGCTCGCGACGATTGGCGAGTCGGCGAGCATCAGCCGCATGTTGCGGGCCGAGACGGCCTGGCCGAGCTGGGGCCGCAGGGCCGCGAGGTCGGCCGCGAACACGGCGTCGGTGCCGAGCAGCGCCTCGACCGACATGGCGGCGGCGACGTCGGCCGTGGTGACGAGCATTCGCAGGTCGTGCAGGGCGAGCGCGAGCTGGCCGAGCATGCCGTCGGTGCCGTTGATGAGAGCGAGCCCCTCCTTCTCGGCCAGCTGCACGGGCTCGATGCCCGCGGCGGCGAGCGCGGCGGCGGCGGGCACGAGCGCGCCGCTGCGGTCGCGCACCGTGCCCTCGCCCATCAGGGCGAGCGCGCAGTGGGCGAGGGGCGCGAGGTCGCCCGAGCAGCCGAGCGACCCGTACTCGCGCACGACGGGCGTGATGCCGGCGTTGAGCATGGCGACGTAGGCCTCGACGGTCGACAGGCGGATGCCGGTGCGCCCGGTCAGCAGCGTCGAGATGCGAAGGAGCATAAGCGACCGCACGACCTCCCGCTCGACCTCGGCGCCCGACCCGGCGGCGTGCGAGCGGATGAGGCTGCGCTGCAGCTGGTCGCGCTGCTCGCGGGCGATGTAGGTGCTCGCGAGGGCGCCGAATCCCGTCGAGATGCCGTAGTGCGGGTGCGGGTCGCGTGCCAGGGCGTCGATCGTGCGCCGGCTGGCGTCGACGGCGACCCGCGCGTCGTCGTCGATCTCGACGGCAGCGTCGAACCGTGCGACGGCGACGACGTCGTCGGCGGTGACGGGGCCGACGCCCAGGCGAACGGAGGCGATGCCGGGCGGTGCGGTCGTCGTGCTGCTGGTCATGCCCCCATTCGATACCCCGGGCGACCCCGCTGTCCCGGCGTTCGGGCGAGTAGTGTCTCGAATGAGAGACAGTTCACATGACGGACATCGGATGACTCGGAGAGGAGCGGTGATGGCGACCGGCCAGACCCTGCCGCCCGGCACCGTGCCCGCCCGCGCCGACGTGCCCGCCGCCCGCAACACCCTGCGCATCCTGAGCTATCTCGCGGCCCAACGCGGCCCGATCCCGGCGTCGACGATCGCGGCCACACTGGGCCTGCCGCGTTCCACCGTGTACCGGCTGCTGGGCGTCCTGGCCGACGAGGGATTTGTGCTGCATTTCCCCGAGGCGCGGCGGTACGGCATCGGAATCGCCGCCTTCGAGCTGAGTTCCGGGTTCTCGCGGCAGGAGCCGATCGCGCGCCTCGGCCGCCCCATCCTCGCCGCCGCCGTCGACCGCATCGGGGAGAGCGCCCACCTCGCCGTGCTGCACGGCCGCGACGTGCTCTACCTCGTCGAGGAGCGCGCCCGGCGTCGCCCCGCCCTGGTGACCGATGTGGGAGTGCGTCTGCCCAGCCATCTCACCGCGAGCGGGCGTGCGATGCTCGCCGCCCTTCCCGCGGCGCAGCTGCGCGCGCTCTTCCCCGACCGTGACGCGTTCGCCGCCCGCGGCGAGACCGGCGATGTGCACGACTATGCCGCGCTGCGTCGGCTGCTCGCCGAGACCCGCGCCCGGGGCTACGCGGCCGAAGACGGCGCCATCACGGCGGGCATCGCGTCGGTCGCTGTCGCCGTTCTCGACCACGCGGGGTGGCCGGCGGCGGCGGTCGCCGTCACCTTCTCCCGCGAGACGGTGGGCGAGGAACGGTGGCCGCTGCTCGCCGACGAGATCCGCCCCTACGCGGCGGAGCTCGCCCGCCGCATCAGTGGGCGCAGCGAATGATCTGAGCTATGCTCAACCGGTGGCTGCCGATCGAGAACGAGTGTCCTGGTGGAACCTGCCGGCCGTGCTGCGCACACGGGTCGAGGCAATCGTAGGCGCCGACATCGTCGACGCCACGAGCCAGCCGGGCGGGTACTCGCCCGGGAGCGCCGACCGGGTGGTGGGCGAGAACGGCGCCCGCGCCTTCGTGAAGACCGTCGGCCGGGCCGAGCACCCCGACACCTACGCGTTGCACCGTCGGGAGCTCGCCGTCATGCGTCAGCTGCCCGCCACGTCGAGCGCTCCGATGCTGCTCGGCTCCGTCGACGACGGCGACTGGGTGGCGCTTGTGCTCGAAGACCTCGACGGCGTCCACGCGGGAGACGACGCGACCGAGGCCGCCGTGCTGGCCGTGCTCGCGGCGGTGGAGGGGATGCCGCTCGTGCGCGTCGCCGGCGAACGGCCGCGCCTGCCCGACGCGAACGCCGAACTCGCCGTGGAATTCGAGGGCTGGGCGCGCATCCGTGCCGACGGCGCGACCGAGCTCGTTCCGTCGTGGGCGGTCGACAACCTCGCGTGGCTCGAGGCCCTCGCGGCACGCGGCGGCGACGCCGTGCGGGGCGACCACCTCGTGCACCTCGACCTTCGCGACGACAATGTGCTGTTCGACTCGGCGGGCGCGGCCCGCATCGTCGACTGGCCGTGGGCGGCGATCGGTGCGCGGTGGGTCGACGGCCTCACCTATCTGCTCGACGCGCGGCTGCGCGGTGTGCCCGTCGAGACCGACCGTATTCTCGCCACGCATCCCCTCTTCGCCGACGTCGCCTCGGCCGACATCGACGCCGTGCTCGCCGGTCTCGCGGGCACCTTCTACGACGCGGCCCGCCGTGCCGTGCCCGCCGGGGTGCCGTCGTTGCGGGCGTTCCAGCGCGAGGAGGCCAGCGCCGCCCTGTCGTGGCTGCGCGACCGCAACACCGCCCGCTGACCCGGCGTCGGCGCTGCGGTTAGCGCTTGCGGCTCTCCCGCAGGGCGCGCCAGGCGCCGGTCGACCACAGCGCCCAGAGAACGAGCACGGGCTGGAAGATCAGCCGGATGCCGCGGCTCGCGTCGCTGTTCAACCCGAAGGCGTCGGTGCGGGTCACGAGCTGCGAGATGTTGCCGGGGAAGATCGCGATGAAGAACGCCGCCGCGGCCAGGCCGACCGCGACCCGCTGCTTCGGCAGGGCGACGAGCGCCCCGCCGAGCGCGATCTCGACGGCTCCCGAGGCGAGCACCACGAAGTCGTCGTCGAGGGGGAGCCACTCGGGCACCTGCGCGCGGAACTCCTCACGGGCGACGGTGAGATGGCTGATTCCGGCGACGAGCAGAACGGCCCCGAGGCCGATCCGTCCGATGGTACGGGGAATCGAGTTCGGGGCCTTCTTCGCAACAGTGGAGGTCATTGCGACAGGCTACGCCTGTGCTGCCGGCTACACCTGCGCCGCGATCGAGAAGCGGACGGCGCCGTTGTCGTCGACGCTCGCGTCGAGCTGCTTGTCGGCGAGCGCGGTCGCGGCGACCGGTTCGAGAAACACGTGTGCGCCGCCGTTCTCGACGACCAGGTCGTCGCCGCGCGGGGTCGGGGTCATCGTGACCTCGTAGTTGGTGGGGTCGGAGTCGAGGGTGGCGATGCGCAGGCCGCCCGTGTCGGTTCCCGTGACACGGTCGGTGAGGTCTTTGACGATCGAGGCGGCGTGGTCGGTCATGGTGAGCATTGAGTGCTGTTCCTTCCGGTTGGCGTTTCGAAGTCAGCCACGTTCGTCGCATCCCGCCCCGAGCGCAAGCCCAGGTCTGCACTCGGAGGGTTTTCCCATGCAGTGATCCGGTAACGATTCCGGCCCCCGGGCGTTGCACCCGATATGACTATCGCGCTCTCCCTCCTCGACCTCGCCCCCATCGCCCCCGGCTCCACGGCCCGCGAGAGCTTTGCGGGCAGCGTTGCGCTGGCGCAGGCGGCCGAGCGCAGCGGCTACACCCGCGTCTGGTACGCCGAGCACCACAACATGCCCACGATCGCGTCGTCGGCGACAAGCATCCTGATCGGCCATGTCGCCGGGCACACGTCGACGATCCGGCTCGGCTCGGGCGGCATCATGCTGCCCAACCACGCGCCGCTCACCATCGCCGAGCAGTTCGGCACCCTGGCCACCCTCTACCCCGACCGCATCGACCTGGGGCTCGGCCGGGCGCCCGGCAGCGACCAGACCACGATGCGCGCGCTGCGCCGCGACCCGCGCTCGGCCGACTCCTTCCCGCAGGACATCGTCGAGCTGCAGGGCTACCTGAGCGGCGACTCGGTCATCCCCGGCGTGCATGCGGTTCCCGGCGCGGGCACCGACGTGCCGCTCTACATCCTCGGCTCGAGCCTGTTCGGGGCGCAGTTGGCCGCGGCGCTCGGCCTGCCCTACGCCTTCGCCTCCCATTTCGCGCCCGACGCCCTGCACGAGGCGATCGCGGTCTACCGCCGCGACTTCCGCCCGTCTGCCCAGCTGTCCGAGCCCTACCTCATCGTCGCCGCGAACGCCGTCGCCTCGGCCGACGCCGCGGATGCGACGCAGCAGTTCGAGATCATGCGCCGCTCTCGGGTTCGCAGCATGATCGCCCGCGGAGACGCGGCGCCCGACTACACCGACGCCCAGATCGACGAGTTCCTCACGACGCCGCAGGGCGCGCAGCTGGCCGGCATGATGCGCCACACGGCCGTGGGCACTCCCGACGACGTCCGGGCCTACCTCGAGTCGTTCGCGGCAGAGACCGGCGCCGACGAGCTCATCATCGCCCACGCCTCGACCGGTCTCGACGACCGGCTGCGTTCGGTCGAGCTGACGGCGGCGGCGATGGGACTCGCGCCCCTGCTCCAGTCGTAGCGGCGCCTACCCGGCGGCGTCCACCGCGGCGATCGCCCGCTCGACGGCGGCGATCGACGTCGCAATGTCCCGCTCGTTCGTCGACCAGTTGCTCACCGAGATGCGCAGCACGTCGCGGTCGCGCCAGCGCGACCCCGACATCCAGACGTCGCCGTCGGCCATCACCCGCTGGGTCACCTGACGGGTGCGCTCGTCCGAGCCGAAGCTCAGGCAGACCTGGGTGAACACGACCTCGTTGGTCACCTCGACCCCCGGCAGCCGTCCGAGCCCGGCGGCGAGCGCGCGGGCGTTGGCGGCGAGCCCCTCGACGAGCGACACGGCGCCCGACCGGCCGAGCGTGCGCAGGGCGGCCCACACCGGGATCTCCCTCGCTCGTCGCGACATCTCCGGCACCTTCTCGAACGGGTCGGCGGGCGCCGACCCCTCCTGGATGATGTAGTTCGTGTGCGCCCCGAACGCCGACTGCAGTAGCTCCGCACGCGCGACGATCGCGACGCCGCAGTCGTAGGGCACGTTGAGGGTCTTGTGGGCGTCGGTCGCCCACGAGTCGGCGCCGTCCAGCCCGTCGAGCGCCTCGCGGTACAGCGGGCTCGCGGCCGCCCACAGGCCGAACGCGCCGTCGACGTGCACCCAGGCGCCGTGCTCGTGAGCGATCCGCACGCACTCCCGCATCGGGTCGAACGCCCCCGAGTGGAGGTTGCCCGCTTGCAGGCCCACGATGACCGGTCCGTCGACCCCGGCGAGCGCCTCGGCGAGCGCGGCCGGCACGATGCGCCCCTGGCCGTCGCTCGCGACCGTGCGCGGGGCGCCGAGCCCGAGGTAGCGCAGTGCGAGGTCGACGGAGACGTGGCTCTCCTCGCCGACGAGCACGGTGATGCGCGGGCCCCCGGCGAGGCCGTTGTTGTGCAGATCCCAGCCGACGGCGTCGAGCACGGCCTTGCGCCCGGCGGCGAGACCGACGAAGTTCGCCATGGTGCCGCCCGTTGTGAAGCCGACGGCCGCGGTCGAGGGAAGCCCCAGAAGCTCGAGCATCCAGCGCCCGGCGATCCCCTCGACGGCTGCCGTGGCCGGAGTGGCGAAGCGCATCGCCGCGTTCTGGTCCCACGAGCTCACCAGCCAGTCGGCCGCGAGCGCTGCGGGCAGCGTTCCCCCCATGACCCAGCCGAAGAAGCGGCCCGAGGGTATGTCCATCAGGCCGGGCTCGCACATCGCGGCGAGCTCGTCGACGACGTCCGCGGCATCCGTCGGCCCCTCCGGCAGCGGGCCCCGCAGTCGGGCGTCTAGCTCGTCGGCGGTCGCCGAGGGGGCGACCCTCCTGACCGGCACCGAGTCGAGCCAGTCGAGGGCGTGAGCGTGTGCCCGGTCGAGCGCCGCCCGATAGCCGCCGTCGGGGGCGATCCCGGCGACGAGGGCCGCGGCGAGTTCGTCGTCGAGGTCGATCGGGTCGAGGCCGATGGCGAGCGACTGGATGGCGCGGCTGTAGAAGTTGCGCGCGGCCGCGGCGAGCGCGATGTCGACGATCTCCCTGTCGTCGTAGCCGGCCTCCCTCAGGCGCGCCGTGTCGGCCACCGTCATCGACGACGCCGCGGTGCTCACCTTCCGGGCGAAGTCCATCATGGCGACCTCGGCGGTGCTCAGCCCGGCGGTGCGGTAGTCGCGGGCGATGGCCAGCAGCTGGTCGCGGCCGAAGAGCTCGAGCGACTTGCGCCCGTGGGCGAGTCTGCAGTGCGCCGACTCGGCGCCGAGAGCCGCGGCCAGCGTCGCGAGCTCGTAGCGCCGGGGGCCCATGGAGGCGGCGATGGCGCCGGAGAGGGCGTCCCACGCCGCATACGCCTCGGTGTTGACGGAGAGAACCCGGGTGTGGGTCGACACAAATCCCTGGTCGGCGATGTCGGCCGCGAACAGCTCGGACCGGTACTGCGAGACCGGGTCGGTCTCCTTCTCGAAGATGGACATTGATCACCTCGTTGTGCTCGAATGATCCATCCATGCTGGCACTGCGGTGCGCCGCGCGAAACCCTAGGCGGGGTCGACCCAGCGCTGCCCCCAGGCGACGAGCGGCTGCAGCGATCTGAGCAGATCGTCGCCGCGCGGGGTGAGCCGGTAGCGCACCTGCACGGGCGTCGACGCGACGACGTCGCGGGCGAGCAGGCCGGCCGTCTCGAGCTCGCGCAGGCGTTGGGCGAGCAGTCGGTCGGAGAGGCCGGGCACGGTGGCGACGATCTCGCTGAAACGGGTGGCGCCGCGGGCGATCGCCAGCAGCACGCTCGAACTCCAGCGTTTGCCCACGAGCTCGACCGAGCCCTGGAACCGGCGGCATTCCGCGTCGTCGATGTGCTGGATGTCGGTGCTGAGTTCGGAGCGGATGTCGGTGGTCACTTACCGATCATAAGCCGCTTACCCGAGGTTTGTCAGCGGGTGCCTACGCGGGGGAGAGTAGACCCATGCCCGACTACGGATTGCCCCTGCGCTTCGGAACCTTCGTCACCCCCGCCAACCGCGACCCGCAGGCCCCGGTCGCCCTCGCGAAGCTCAGCGAGAGCCTCGGCTACGACCTGGTGACCTTTCAAGACCACCCCTACCAGGCGGGATTCCTCGACACCTGGACCCTGATGTCGTGGGTCGCGGCGCAGACCGACCGCATCCACATCGCACCCAACGTGCTCAATCTGCCGCTTCGGCCACCGGCCGTCACCGCACGCGCCGCCGCGAGCCTCGACCTGCTCGCCGGCGGCCGCTTCGACCTCGGCATCGGGGCCGGCGGCTTCTGGGATGCCGTCGAGGCCATGGGCGGCCGCCGGCTCACCCCCGGCCAGGGCGTCGACGCGCTCGCCGAGGCCATTGCCGTGATCCGCGGCATCTGGGCGGCCGGCGACCGCGCGCCGCTGCGCATCGACGGCGACTACTACTCGCTCGCCGGGGCCAAGCGCGGGCCGCTTCCCGCCCACGACATCCCGATCTGGGTCGGAGCCTACAAACCGCGGATGCTGCGGCTCACCGGTCGCTCGGCCGACGGCTGGCTCCCCTCCATCGGCTACATGCAGCCCGGCGACTTCGCGAAGGGCAACGCCGTCATCGACGAGGCCGCGCTCGCCGCGGGCCGCGACCCGCGCGAGATCCGCCGCCTCGTGAACATCGGCGGGCAGTTCGCCAGCGCCCGGGGCGGCTTCCTCGTCGGGCCGAGCGCGCAGTGGGTCGACGAGCTGCTTCCCTATGCGCTCGACGACGGCGCGGCGACGTTCATCCTTGCGAGCGACGATCCGGCGACGATGCAGCGGTTCGCCGACGACGTCGCCCCCGCCCTGCGCGCGGCGGTGGAGCGCGAGCGGGCATCCGCCGGCACTCTCACCACGACAGTGAAGAAGGCGTCGGTCATCGCGCTGCGCCGCGACGGCATCGACTACGACGCGGTGCCGACCGGTGTCGACGCCGTCGAGCCGGGAGACCTCGCCTACGCGAACGTGCGCTCCACCTACATGCGCGGCGGTGCGCCCGGTCTCGTGCTGAGGCCCGCCGACACCGCCCAGGTCGTGCGCGCGCTCGCCTTCGCCCGCGCGCAGAACGTGCCGCTTGGGGTGCGCAGCGGCGGCCACGGCATCAGCGGGCGCTCGACGAACGACGGCGGCATCGTGATCGACCTCGGCCTGATGAACGCCATCGAGGTTCTCGACACGGCCAGCAGGCGGGTGCGTCTCGAGCCGGGGGCGCGGTGGATGGATGTCGCGGCCGCCCTCGAGCCGCACGGCTGGGCGCTCAGCTCGGGCGACTACGGCGGTGTCGGCGTCGGCGGGCTCGCCACCGCGGGCGGCATCGGATTTCTCGTGCGCGAGCACGGGCTCACCATCGACCACCTGCGCTCCGTGCAGATCGTGCTCGCCGACGGCAGCGTCGTGACCGCGAGCGACGACGAGAATCCCGACCTGTTCTGGGCGGTGCGCGGCGCGGGGGCGAACTTCGGAATCGTCACCTCGTTCGAGTTCGAGGTCGACGAGATCGGGCAGGTCGGGTTCGCGCAGCTCGCGTTCGACGCATCCGACACCGCCGGCTTTCTCGAGAACTGGGGAGCGACGGTGGAGGCGTCGCCACGCGACCTCACGAGCTTCCTGATCATGGGCGCCACCCGGCCGGGCGAGCCGGCGGTCGCGCGGCTGATGTCGGTCGTCGACTCCGACGACCCCGACACCGTGCTCGAACGGCTGCAGCCGCTCGCGAACCTCGCGCCGCTCGTGCAGCAGTCGGTGCAGCTGCTGCCCTACTCGGCGGTGATGGGCAACGCGAGCGACGCCCCGCACAACGGACACGGCGAGCCGCAGTCGCGCTCCGGACTGCTCGAGCACATCACGCCCGAGTTCGCGGCCGCCGCGACGACCCTGCTCGCGAGCGGCGATGTGCACTTCTTCCAGATCCGCAGTGTCGGCGGGGCCGTGGCCGACGTCGACGCGGATGCCACGGCCTACTCGCACCGGTCGGCGAACTTCTCCGTCGTGGCCCTGGGTTCAGACGCCGGGCGGCTCAACCGGGTGTGGGACGAGCTCACCCACCACTTCGGCGGGCTCTACCTGAGTTTCGACACCGACGTGCGGACGGGGCGGCTCGAGGACGCGTTCCCGACCACGACGCTCGGGCGGCTGCGTGCGCTCAAACGGCGCTACGACCCGGCGAACACGTTCCGCGACAACTTCAACATCGTGTAGCCGGCGAGCCCGGTCGGCCCGGCCAGCTGCCGGGCCCGCCCGGCCGCCATGCTTCTGCGCCACTGTGGGACGAGTGCGCCACGGCGCGCTGGCGCAGACGTCCCGGGACGGCGCAGAAGCCGCGCGACCGGCGCAGCGCGACCGGCGCAGCGCGACCGGCTCAGCGCGACTGGCGGCGCTTGCCGGGCTTGCGTTCGCCCTTGACCGCGGGAGCGCGGCCCTTGCCCTTCGACGCCTTCGCCTTGCCGCCGGGTGCGGCCACGTTCGCGCGCTGCGAGGCGGCCATGGCCTTCAACTGGCGCTGCGCGTCGACGAGAAACGCCTCGCCCTCGGGTGTCAGCGTGGTGGTCGAGGCGGCGGAGTCGAACAGGGGGTACCCGAGCTCCTCCTCGAGCGCCCGGATCGACAGCAGCAACGACGAACGGGGCACGCCGATGCGTTTCGCGGCGTGCGCGAAGTGCAGCTCCTCGGCGGCGGCTTCGAAGTGCCGCAGGAGGGTGGAGTCCACAGTGGTGCCTTTCGTTGCGTCCGCGAGAGAAGGTGCGGCGGTTACAGGCTACGCGCATCCGCCCTCCCGCCCGTGTCCGCGGGTCGGAGGCGCCCCTCGCTGCGACTGCCGGTCGAGCAGTTCTCGCCACCTTCGCCGGCTGGCAGGTGGCGCTGCGTGCACGGGCGTGCTTCGCTGGATGTATGAGCGATCTGCCGATGTTCCCCCTGGGCTCCGTGCTGTTTCCCCACATGCCCCTCGCCCTGCGGGTGTTCGAGGAGCGGTACATCGTGATGCTCTCGCAGATTCTCGTCGACGACCCCGCCGAATTCGGTGTTGTGCTCATCGAGCGCGGGCAGGAGGTCGGCGGCGGCGAGCAGCGCTTCTCCTTTGGCACCATCGCGCAGATTCTGCAGATCGAGGCGGCCGACGACTACCTCGCGCTCGTCGCCCAGGGCGACCGCCGCGTCGAGGTGGTCGAGTGGCTTCCCGACGAGCCCTTCCCGAGCGCCGAGGTGCGCGAGCTCGACGAACTGGAATGGGACGACGACCTGCAGCCGCTGCGCGACCGCGCCGAACACGAGGTGCGACGGGCCCTCGCCCTGGCGAGCGAGTTCGCCGATATGCCGTGGGCAGCATCCGTCGAGATCTCCGACGACCCGGTGGAGGCCGCCTGGCAGCTCGCCGCGATCTCGCCGCTCGGGCCGCTCGACCAGGTGACCCTGCTGCGCTCCACCTCGATGGAACAGCTGCTGCTGCTCGTTGTGAAGCTCACCGCGGCGGCGGCCGAGACCCTCGGCGACCGCTGGCCCGACGACGACGACGACGCCGAAGACGCGCCCGAGGAGTAGCGGCCGGGAGTCAGCTCTTCTGCGTGGTCCTCCGCCGTCCAGAAAAGCGGAGTAGCCCGTGCGCCGCACCGGGATGAGCGACAGCGCGGCCGTGTTCTCCACGGGCGCCAGGCCGAGGGAGCCGAGCGGGCTACCTGCACAACGGCGTGACCGACTCGGCCGCGTCGAGCGCATAGGCGGGGTCGTCGGGCTCGAGCACCGCCAGCAGCTCGGCGAACGTGCCGTACGGCACCGTGGCCCGGGTGGCGTCGACGACATCGGGAGTCATCTGGTCGCGCAGCTTGACGCAGAGCACCGAGCGGCTCTGCTGCGACAGGGTCCACCCGAGCGGCGCCTCGATCGACGGCTCCGTGTTGGGGGCGACGACAACGACGCCGTCGGGGAGCGCCGACCGCACGGCGCGCTGGGCGCCCGCACACTCGTCGAGGGCCTCCGCGCCGCCGGGTTCGGGGCAGACGTTGACGAACGCGGTGGAGATGCGCTGGATCCACGTGCCGGGCACCACCTGCAGCCGCTCGGCCGAGCGGCCGACGAGCGGAACCGTGATCTCGGCGCTCAGCTGAGGAGGGTTCTCTGCCACGTCGGCACCGGGGGAGTTGTCGAGGAACACGACGACCGGCACCACGACCGGCCCGGATCCGCTCGCCGCCCGCGCGTTGTGGTCGGCCACCACCTTTGCGAGAGCCGGGGCGAGGTCGGCGATCGTGCCGAGGCCGCTGGCCTCGAAATAGCCCCCGTCGACGAGCTGCATCTCGTCGATGTCGCAGCCCTCTGCGACCGTCGACGATGAGACACGGCCGGCGGGAGTCACAAACGGGAAGCGGGACGACAGCATCGCGGCGGTGGCCCAGTCCATCGCGAACGGGCAGTCGCGGTAGACGTCGATGAGGTCGGTGCTCGCGGGCAGTTCGGCGGTCTTGGTGCGGCAGATCGTGGGCACGTCGCGTTTCTGCGTGTTCAGATCGATCTGGCTCACGAGCACACGGCACTTGCGGCCCGCGTCGGTCGAGTTGAGGATGAGCCAGCCGGTCGGATGCTGGAACCGGAGGTCGTAGGGAGTGGCGAGCTGCGGCGCGGTGTCCTGCCAGGCCGATTCGAGCAGCGCCGCCCTGTCCTGCCATTTCCACCCGCCCTCGGGATCGACGAGGCTCGCGCGCGACGGGATGCGGAGGCCGGTGAGGCCGGCGACGTTGTCTCCGACGAATGTCCCGACGACGGTTCCCCCGAGCACGTCGGGGTAGGAGAGCCTCTCGACGCCGGTGTTGACCGACCCCGCGTCGCCGGGGCTGGCCCCCCGGAACAGCGAGAGGCCCACCGAGCCGCCGCTCGTCCCGCTCGAGAGCATCACCGCCGAGCGGGCACACGGGCCGGCCCGGTCGATCTCGGCGAAGGCGTTGGTCGTCCAGGTCGCCGCGCGGATCCCGCCGCCGGCCGCGGCCACCACTACGAGCGGGCGCACCGTGACATCCCTCCCCTCGACGTCGATCTGCCGATCGCAGTCGTTTGACCGCGACAACCAGGTCGAGAACGCCGCCTCGAGGTCGGGGCGGCCCTCCGACAGGTCGAGGGCGTCGCCGCTGACCTGCACCGCGTGGAGCGCCGCGGGGTTACCGAGCTGGGTGATGACGAGCGGCACGATGACGACGAGAGTGAGCACCGGGTTCGCCCTCATGCGCAGCAGCCGGAAGACCTCCATGGGTTTTCGCACCTGCATCTGCACGATTCCGATGCCGACGACCGCCGACCAGCATCCGATCGCCAGGAGACAGGTCGCGACGATGCCGAGAGCGCCCGCGATCTCGCGCGGGAAGATCGTGAGTGCCGCGAGCACGACCGACGACGCGATGAAGAACGACAGGTAGACGCTGCGCCGGGTGACCGACGGCGACTCCGCCCTGGTCGTCGCGTCGAGGGCCCTCGCGGTGCCCGTTCGCGCCCGGCGGGAGATCGAGGCGAGGCCCGGGGCGGCCTCGGGCAGCTGGGCGATCCGCGTCGGGTCGACCCAGCGGGGCACCACCGCCGAGAGCAGATGGAGCGACAACGCCCCGCCGACCAGTCCGACGGCGACGAGCGCGAAGAACGCGACGGTCTTCCACGCGGGTTGGGCGCCGGGCACGACGAACTGCAGTAGCAGCGGCGCGGTGAACGAGCGCACGAGCCCGAAGGCGCCGATGGCGACCACCAGGCCCGCGAGAACGTCGCCCGTCACCACCGCGTACCGCGCGCGGTCGGGATCGCCGTCGCGAGGGCCCGGCGACCACAGCACGACGGGATCACGCCGCTGCCGGGAGCGGCGCCGATTCGCGATCCAGATCCACCCCCGGATCGCGAGGGAGGCCGCCACCGGCAGCAGCAGGAGAACGAGGAAAACCACAAAACTGCGCAGGTCGACGAAGGCGAACCGCACCTCGCCCGTCGTCACCCGCTCCCCGATCACCAGAACCGCGAAGGCCAGGGCCGCGATCAGCGGTCCCGCGCACCACCACCAGAACGTCGCGTCCTTCTTCGGCGGTTCGCGGCGCACAAAGGCCGCGGTCACACGCTGAGAACGCAGGCGGCCGAGCACAAACAGGCACGCCCCGACGGCGAAGGTCAGCACGACGGCGAGTACGCCGTGCACGCCGGTGATGGGCGAATCGAGCCAGGTGCGTTCCGCGTCGGGAAGCTGGTCGAGGATGTCGGCCGCCGGAACGAGGCCGAGAACCGCGAGGGGGAGGAGCGCGACGGCCGACAGCCGCTGGGCGTAGCCGGCACGCGAGATGTTCACGGCGAACGCGACGATCGTGCCCTTGACCTGCCGATTGCGTGCGACGGCGATCACGAGGCACAGCAGCGTGAGCCACTTGACCGTCACAACACCGGCGAGCCACGGGGCGACGCCCGGGGCAAACGCCGTCACGACCAGCAACAGCGACTGCGTGACGTCGATGACGGCGAGTGCGAACAACAGCCGCCGGGCGACCACTGCCGTGTGGACGAGTCGCCAGAGCGCCACCGTGTACGCGGCGATGAACAGCAGACCGAGCACGGCGTACACCACGATGAGCGTCGTGGGTGGGTCGACAGCCGCCCAGTCGGCCCAGGCTCCGGTGTGGGTCGCGGCGAGCGGCCCCAGCACGTCGCCGAGCGAGTGGGTGTGCCCCGCGGTCGTCAGTGTGCCGGCGATGAGACGGTCGGTCTCGGCGAGCATAATGGCGACGCCCACGAGCAGCAGCAGCCAGATCGAGACGGGGCGCGACGCCCGCCAGAGCAGCCGCGCGAGCCACGATGACCTCGTGTCGTCCCGCTGCTCCATCGCCCGCGCCCCTCTCGACTCGCCATCGATGTCGCAGAGGCTAGCGCCATACGGTGTGGGCCGCGAAAGTTATCCACAGCAGTGCCGACGAGAGCAGCGCCGCCGAGCGCAGAACCGATGAGAACATAGGGGTATGACCGCAACACTCGTCGCCAAGGGCCTGGCCGGCGGGTACGCCCACCGCACGCTGTTCGAATCCCTCGACCTCACCGTGGCCCCGGGCGACGTCGTCGGAGTCGTCGGTGTCAACGGCGCGGGCAAATCGACGCTGCTGCGCATTCTCGCCGGCGTCACAGAGCCGCAGTCCGGCACCGTGACCCTCGCCCCGGGCGATGCCTTCGTCGGCTGGCTGCCGCAGGAGCACGAGCGCCTCGCGGGTGAGACGATCGCCGCCTACATCGCTCGGCGCACCGGCTGCACCGAGGCGACCCGGGAGATGGATGCGGCCGCCGCCGCGCTCGCCGAGCCCCCTCCCGCAACCTCGACAGTCGACCCGGCCGACGCCTACTCGACCGCGCTCGACCGCTGGCTCGCGAGCGGTGCCGCAGACCTCGACGAGCGTCTGCCGGTGGTGCTCGCCGACCTCGGCCTGACGCTCGACGCCGACGCGCTGATGACCTCGCTCTCGGGCGGCCAGGCGGCCAGGGTCGCGCTCGCCGCCCTGCTGCTCAGCCGCTTCGACATCGTGCTGCTCGACGAGCCGACGAACGACCTCGACCTCGACGGCCTCGAGCGGCTCGAGAGCTTCGTCACCGGGCTGCGCGGCGGTGTGGTGCTGGTCAGCCACGACCGCGAGTTTCTCGCACGCTGCGTCACGCGCGTGCTCGAACTCGACCTCGCGCAGGGTGCGAACCGGGTCTTCGGCGGCGGCTACGACTCCTACCTCGACGAGCGCGAGACCGCGCGCCGCCACAAGCGGGAGGAGTACGACGAGTTCGCCGACAAGAAGGCCGACCTCGTCGGTCGCATGCGCGTGCAGCGCGAATGGTCGAGCCAGGGTGTGCGCAACGCGATGAAGAAGGCGCCCGACAACGACAAGATCCGCCGCAAGGCGTCGGTGGAGTCCAGTGAGAAGCAGGGCCAGAAGGTGCGGCAGATGGAGAGCCGCATCGCGAGGCTCGAGGAGGTCGACGAGCCCCGCAAGGAGTGGCAGCTCGAGTTCACGATCGGCGCGGCCCCACGGTCGAGCACCGTCGTGTCGACGCTGAGCGACGCGGTGTTCCGGCAGGGCGACTTCACCCTCGGCCCGGTGTCGCTGCAGGTCAACGCGGGAGAGCGCATCGGCATCACCGGCCCGAACGGCGCCGGAAAGTCGACGCTGCTGCGCGCCCTGCTCGGTCGTCAGGCCGCCGACGAGGGCACCGCGAGCCTCGGAGCGAGTGTGAAGATCGGCGAGATCGACCAGGCCCGGTCGCTGCTCGCCGGAACCACCCCGTTGACGATCGCGTTCGAGGCGCTTGTGCCCGACTGGCCGATCGCCGAGGTGCGCACCCTGCTCGCCAAGTTCGGGCTCAAGGCCGACCATGTGAACCGTGCGGTCGACGAGCTGTCGCCGGGGGAGCGCACCCGCGCCGGCCTCGCCCTGCTGCAGGCGCGCGGCATCAACCTGCTTGTGCTCGACGAGCCGACGAACCACCTCGACCTCGCCGCGATCGAACAGCTCGAGCAGGCGATCGATGGCTACGAGGGAACGCTCCTGCTGGTCACCCATGACCGGCGGATGCTCGACAACGTGCGCACCGACAGGCACTGGCGAGTCGAGGCGGGGCTCGTCAGCGAGCTGTAGCCGGGGCTAGGGCCGGGCGTCTACCTCGGCGATTCGGCGGGCCACGATCAACCGCACGGTGGCCTCGCTCAGCGGGTCGTCTGCGGTGAAGTGCAGGGTCGCGCCGACGAGGTCGCCCTCGGTGAGCTGCCCCTTCAGCGCGCGGGCCAGCGGTGGGCTCATGAGGTGCAGGCTGCAGAAGTCCTTCGCCACCGACAGCCCCACGAGGCCGTGTCTGCGGTAGTCGAAGATGGGAACCCCGTAGCCGATGTGCTCCTCCGCGTCGGGGATGGCGTCGAGGATCCACTGCCGAATCGGTGCCAGCAGGGCGCGCTGTTGCCCGGGGATGGCCGCGAGGTACTCGTCCACCGTCTTCGATTCGTAGCCACGCTCCATCGCGAACCTCTCTTCCAGTGCAACCGTAGCCCCGCGCGACGCCGCCGTGTCAGCGTTTTCGCGCTCATTCTTCGTCACCCGCGCGAAACACAACTCGGGATAGGCTGGTCGCACAACCGAATACCGGGCCGCACACATCGCCATGCGGGAGAGTCCACGACAGTGGACACCGAAGGAGCAAGCCTCCCCGCCAATCTCTCAGGTTCAGTACCGCACCGCGAAGGCCACTCTGAAAAGCGCTGCTCGCGTGCCGCGCAGCCACCCACGGTGAAAGCTGACCACAGTCAGTGAAGCTCTCAGGTTCATGACAGAGGGGGAGTTCCTTTCCGCCGCGCCGAGGAGAACTCTGTGACCGACCCCGAACGCCCAGCCGCCGACCGCACGTCGCCGCTGCACCAGATCCACGTCGACGGTGGCGCGAGCTTCACCGACTTCGCGGGCTGGCAGATGCCGGTGAGCTACGGTTCCGACCTGTCCGAGCACCATGCCGTGCGCACCACGGCCGGCATCTTCGACATCTCGCACATGGCCGAGATCCTCGTCGACGGACCCCAGGCCGCACAGTTCCTCGACTTCGCCCTCGCCGGAAAGCTCTCGGCCATCGCGATCGCGCAGGCCAAGTACAGTCTGCTGCTCACCGAGAACGGCGGCATCATCGACGATCTCGTCGTCTACCGTCTCACCGACGACACGTTCTTCGTCGTCGCCAACGCGGGCAACCGCTACGTCGCGGCCGCCGCGCTCAAGGAACGCTCCGCCGGCTTCGACGTGCGGGTCTCCGACCTGAGCGACTCCTACGCGCTCATCGCCGTGCAGGGCCCGAACTCGCGCGCGATCGCCGAAGCCACCGCCGGAATCACCGAGATCAGCGTGCCTCTCGACGAGCTCAAGTACTACTGGAGCACCGACGCCTCATTCGAGGGCTTCCCGCTGCTGATCGGCCGCACCGGGTACACCGGCGAAGACGGCTTCGAGTTCTACATTCAGACGGATGCCGCGGCCAGGCTCTGGACGGCCCTCTCCGCCGCGGGCGAGGCGTTCGGTCTCGCGCCCGCCGGTCTCGCCAGCCGCGACACCCTGCGTCTCGAAGCGGGCATGCCGCTCTACGGCCACGAGCTCGGTCTCGACAGCTTCCCCGTGCAGGCCGGCCTCGGCCGCGTCGTCAACCTCAAGAAGGAGGGCGACTTCGTCGGACGCTCCGCAGTCGAGGGCGGCCCGCCGCACGGCTCCCACGTGCTCGTCGGGCTCACCACCGAGGGCAAGCGCGCCGGCCGCGCCGGCTACTCGGTCGTCACCGTCCCTGAGCTTGTCGAAGGGGCCGAGCCTGTCGAAGGGGCTGACGCTGGCCCGGCGACCCCCGTCGGCATGATCACCTCCGGCGCCCTCTCGCCCACCCTCGGCCACCCCATCGCCATGGCCTACGTCGACCCGTTCGTCCTCGAAGCCGGCACCCCCCTCTACATCGACGTCCGCGGAACCCGCATACCGGCATCCGTCGTCGACCTTCCCTTCTACAAGAGAGACAAATCATGACCGACCAGAACTCCCTGAAGTACACAGCCGAGCACGAGTGGGTGCTCGTCGAGGGCGACACCGCCACGGTCGGCATCACGGCCTACGCCGCCGACAAGCTCGGCGATGTCGTCTACGTCGAGCTGCCCAAGGCCGGCACCGTCGTCTCCGGCGGCAGCGTCGTCGGCGAGATCGAGTCGACCAAGTCGGTCGGCGAGCTCTTCGCCCCCGTCGACGGAACGATCGTCGAGGCCAACGCGGCCGTCGACGCCGACCCGAGCCTCGTCAACAGCGACCCCTTCGGCGCCGGCTGGCTCATCAAGGTGAACTACACCGCACTCCCGACGCTTCTCAGCTTCGACGAGTATTCCGCCCTCGTCGCCGAGTAGAGACGCCAGCTATGCCCTTCACCTTCGCCGAACGCCACATCGGCACCACCGCAGACGCCCAGGCGCGCATGCTCGAGACACTCGGCTACGAGTCGGTCGAGGCGCTCGTCACCGCCGCCGTTCCCGAGTCCATCCACGTGCAGCCCGTCGCGAACTCCGTGATCCCCGCCGCGGCCACCGAGCGCGAGTCGCTCGCCGAGCTGCGCGCCCTCGCCGGCCGCAACGTCGTGCGTCGCTCGATGATCGGACTCGGCTACTACGACACGATCACGCCCGCCGTGATCAAGCGCAACGTGCTCGAGAACCCCAGCTGGTACACGGCCTACACGCCCTACCAACCCGAGATCAGCCAGGGCCGCCTCGAGGCGCTCATCAACTTCCAGACCATGGTGGCCGACCTCACCGGACTCACCACCGCGAACGCGTCGATGCTCGACGAGGGTACCGCCGTCGTCGAGGGCATGCTGCTCGCCCGCCGCGGATCGGGATCGACGTCGAACGTCTTCATCGTCGACGCCGACGCGCTTCCGCAGACGAAGGCGCTGCTCGCGAACCGTGCCGAGGCCGTGGGCATCCAGCTCGTCGAGGTCGACCTCGCCGCGGTCCCTGAGCGTGTCGAAGAGCCTGTCGAAGGGGCCGACGCTCCGACGAGCTCGGCGACCGACCTTCCCGACGCGTTCGGCGTCTTCGTGCAGTACCCCGGTGCATCCGGCCGTGTCTGGAACCCCGCGTCGGTCATCGCCGCGGTCAAGGAGAAGGGCGGCCTGGCCGTCGTCGCCGCCGATCTGCTGGCCCTCACCCTCATCACCTCGCCCGGCGAGCTCGGCGCAGACGTCGCGGTCGGAACCTCGCAGCGCTTCGGCGTTCCGATGGGCTTCGGCGGACCGCACGCCGGCTACATGGCGGTGCGCAAGGGGCTCGAACGCCAGCTGCCCGGCCGTCTCGTCGGGGTCTCGAAAGACGCCGTGGGCAACACCGCCTACCGCCTCACGCTGCAGACCCGCGAGCAGCACATCCGCCGCGAGAAGGCCACGTCGAACATCTGCACCGCCCAGGTGCTGCTGGCCGTAATGGCCGGGATGTACGCGGTCTACCACGGGCCCGACGGGCTCAAGCGGGTCGCGACCCGCGTGAACCTGCTCGCCCGCGAGATCGCGGCGCTGCTGCGTTCCGCCGACATCACGGTGAACCACGAGAACTTCTTCGACACCCTGAGCGTGAGCGTTCCCGGTGAAGCCGTCGCCACCGTCGCCCGCGCGCGCCTGTCGAACATCAACCTGTACGCGGTAGACGCGAACACCGTGCAGATCGCCCTCGACGAGACCACGACCGACGAAGACGTGCTCGCCTTGGCGACGATCTTCGACGCCGTGCCCCGCAGCCTGTCGGTCTACGACGAGATCGTCGACTCCGTGCCGGCCGACCTCGCCCGCACGAGCGCCTACCTCACCCACTCGGTCTTCAACACGCACCGCTCGGAGACGAGCATGATGCGCTACCTCAAGTACCTCGCCGACAAGGACTACGCGCTCGACCGCGGCATGATCCCGCTCGGGTCGTGCACGATGAAGCTCAACGCCGCGAGCGAGATGGAGGCGGTGACCTGGCCAGAGTTCGCCGGCATCCACCCCTTCGCCCCCGAGGCCGACGTCGAGGGCTACCTAACCCTGATCGAGCAGCTGCAGTCGTGGCTCGCCGAGGTCACCGGCTACGACTCGGTCTCGCTGCAGCCCAACGCCGGCAGCCAGGGCGAGCTCGCCGGGCTGCTCGCCATCCGCGGCTACCACCGCGCCAACAGCGACTTCGAGCGCACCATCTGCCTGATCCCGTCGAGCGCCCACGGCACAAACGCGGCCAGCGCGGTGCTCGCCGGCATGAAGGTCGTGGTCGTCGCGTGCGACGAGCTGGGCAACGTGGATGTCACGGATCTGCGAGCCAAGATCGCCGACCACGCGCACGAGCTCGCCGCGCTGATGATCACCTACCCGTCGACGCACGGTGTCTACGAGCACGAGGTGCGACAGATCACGGATGCCGTGCACGAGGTCGGCGGCCAGGTCTACGTCGACGGGGCCAACCTGAACGCGCTGCTGGGCTACGCCCGCTTCGGCGACTTCGGCGGAGACGTCAGCCACCTCAACCTGCACAAGACCTTCTGCATCCCGCACGGCGGGGGAGGCCCGGGCGTCGGCCCGGTGGCGGCCAAGGCCCACCTGGCCCCCTTCCTGCCCGGCCATCCGATGGCCCAGCGTGACACGATCGCCCACCGCGACGGGGCGTCGACAAGCTCAGCCAGCGCCATCGACCACGCCAACATCGTGAGCGCCGCGCCGTTCGGCAGCCCGAGCATCCTGCCCATCTCCTGGGCCTACGTGCGCATGATGGGCTCGGCCGGGCTCAAGGAGGCGACGGGCGCCGCGGTGCTCGCCGCCAACTACGTGGCCGCGCGACTGCGCGACCACTTCCCGGTGCTGTACGCGGGCGACAACGGGCTCGTCGCGCACGAGTGCATCCTCGACCTGCGCCCGCTGAAGGAAGCGACCGGGATCTCGAACGACGACGTGGCCAAGCGCCTCGTCGACTACGGGTTCCACGCGCCGACCATGTCGTTCCCGGTCGTGGGCACGCTGATGGTCGAGCCGACCGAGAGCGAGGACCTCGGCGAGATCGACCGGTTCATCGACGCGATGATCGCGATCAAGGCCGAGGCAGACGCGCTGGCCGCGGGCTCGTGGAGCGCGGAGGACAACCCTCTGCACAACGCCCCGCACACCGCCGAGAGCGTCATCGTGGGCGAATGGGAGCACCCGTACTCGCGCGAGACCGCTGTCTACCCGCTCACCTCGCTGATCAGCGGCAAGTACTGGCCGCCGGTGCGCCGCATCGACCAGGCCTGGGGTGACCGCAACCTGTTCTGCAACTGCCCGCCGCCGGAGGCCTTCGAGGCGTAACCGCTTCGCTGGTTGAGTAACGCCGTCTACGGCGTGTATCGAAACCCGGTTTCGATACGGCCGCAGGCGGCCTACTCAACCAGCGGAATCGCGTCAGTGCTTCGTTGCCTCCTCGGCGCCGTAGCCGGTGAGCGAGCGCACCTCCATCTCGGCGGCGATCTGCGGGTTCTCGAGCGTGCGGCTCGTGACCGTGCCCAGCCAGCCCAGCAGGAACCCGAGCGGGATCGACACGATCCCGGGGTTCGTCAGCGGGAACCAGTGGAAGTCGACGCCCTGCACCATCGACGTTTCCGCTCCCGACACGACGGGGGAGAAGGCGATCAGCACGATCGCCGAGCCGAGGCCCCCATACATGCTCCAGAGCGCCCCGCGTGTGCTGAAGCGCTTCCAGTACAGCGAGTAGAGGATCGTCGGCAGGTTCGCCGACGCGGCGACGGCGAAGGCGAGCGCCACGAGGAACGCGACGTTCTGGCCCTGCACCCCGATTCCGCCGGCGATCGCCAACACGCCGATGACCACGACCGTGATGCGCGCGACACGCACCTCGGTTCCCGGGCCGGCCTTGCCCTTCTTGACGACGCTCGCGTAGACGTCGTGCGCGAACGATGTGGCCGCCGTGATCGTGAGACCGGCGACGACCGCGAGGATCGTGGCGAACGCGACGGCCGAGATGAGACCGAGCAGTATCGGGCCGCCGAGTTCGAACGCGAGCAGCGGCGCGGCCGAGTTGACGCCGCCGGGAGCCGCGAGGATGGTCTCCTTGCCGATGAGCGCGCCGGCTCCGTACCCGAGCACGAGCGTGAACAGGTAGAAGACGCCGATGAGCCAGATCGCCCAGACGACCGAGCGGCGTGCCTCGCGCGCCGTGGGCACCGTGTAGAAGCGCATCAGCACGTGCGGGAGGCCCGCGGTGCCGAGGACGAGCGCGAGGGCCAGCGACACGAAGTCGAGGCGGCTGAGACCGGTCAGGCCGTACTGCAGACCGGGGTTGAGTACGGCCTCACCGCCCTTCTCGGCAGCGGCGCCGAGCAGGCCCGACAGGTTGAAGCCGTAGATCGCGAGCACCCACACGGTCATGATGAAGGCGCCGGCGATGAGCAGGGCGGCCTTGATGATCTGCACCCAGGTCGTGCCCTTCATGCCGCCGATGAGCACGTAGATGATCATGAGCGCGCCGACGACGGCGACGACGACCGACTGGCCGACCCTGTCGTCGATGCCCAGCAGCAGCGACACGAGACCGCCGGCCCCCGCCATCTGCGCGAGCAGGTAGAAGAAGCACACGGCGAGGGTCGTGGTCGCCGCGGCCAGCCGCACCGGGCGCTGCTTCAGACGGAACGACAGAACGTCGGCCATCGTGAACTTGCCCGTGTTGCGCATGAGCTCGGCGACGAAGAGCAGTGCGACGAGCCAGGCGACGAGAAACCCGATCGAGTACAGGAATCCGTCGTAGCCGTTGACCGCGATCGCGCCGCAGATTCCGAGGAACGAGGCGGCCGAGAGGTAGTCGCCCGCGATGGCCGTGCCGTTCTGCGGACCGGTGAAGGAACGTCCGGCGGCGTAGTAGTCGGCGGCCGTCTTGTTGTTGCGGCTGGCTCGCAGAACCACGATCAGCGTGATGGCGACGAATCCGCCGAAGATCGCGATGTTGAGAATCGGGTCGCCGACGTTGGTCGCCTCGGCGGTCGCCGTGGCGAGACCCGCGGCGCTCATCGGACGCCTCCGTCGGAGTGTCCGCCGGACGCGAGGTCGGCGCGGATCTCGTCGGCGAGGGGGTCGAGCTTGCGGTTCGAGTACGACACGTACCAGGTCGTGATCGCGAATGTCGTGACGAACTGCCCCAGGCCGAGGATCAGGCCGACGTTGATGTTGCCGAAGACGGGTGTCGACATGAACTCGTGGGCGTAGTCGGCGAGCAGCACGTAGGCGAAATACCAGACCAGGAAGGCGATGCCCAGCGGGAAGACGAAACTTCGATGCCGTCGTTTCAGCCGCTGGAACGGCTCGGAGGCCTGCGCCTGCTCGAAGTCGGTCACGGGTTCGCGCGTCGCCGCGCCGGGAGCGTCGTTGCTCATGGTTCCCCTTGTTCCATCAGCGCCAGCAGCGCGGCACACTGCGATGTGTGCTGGGACTACCTTGGGGCTCCCCCCGAAGGGGTGTCAAGAGAAAGACTGAGTTTTCGCCAAAACCTAGGTCGACGCGCCGAACAGCGCGGGGAAGGTTGCGGCCGCCCAGGGGTAGCCGATGAAGATCGCGGCGTCGAGCAGGAAGTGCGCGACGATGATCGGCACGAGGCGCCCGAAACGGGTGTAAAGCCAGCCGAAGACCACCCCCATCAGGAAGTTGCCGATGAACGCCCCGAAGCCCTGGTACAGGTGGTAGCTGCCGCGCAGCAGGGCGCTGCCGACGATGATGTTCCAGCGGCCCCAGCCCAGGTCGCGAAGCCGCGCATAGAGGTAGCCGACCACGATGACCTCCTCGGTCAGCGCGGCGCGCACCGCCGACAGCAGCAGCACGGGAACCGTCCACCAGTAGGCGTCGAGGTTCGTCGGCACAACGTCGACCGAGATGCCCAGTGCCCTGCCGCCGAGGTAGACGCCGAGGCCCGGAATGCCGATCGCCGCCGCGAGTGCGAGACCGCCCAGGCCGTCGCGCCAGGGCCGCGTGGCGTCGATGCCGAGCCGCCCGAGACGGGGTGCGGATGCCTGCCAGAGCAGAAACACCACGAGCGCCACCGGCATGAGGTCGAAGAAGACGCCGAGCAGCTGGTAGACGAGGTCGAAGGCCGGGCGGGCGCTGAGCGAGTTGTTGAGAGTCGCCTTCTGGTCGCCGAGCGCCTCGGGCAGCGTGAGCCGGTTGGTGATCGACACGACCGAATAGACCGCGGATGCCCCGAGCGAGAGCCCGAGGACGATGGCGACCTCCGCGCGGATCCTCCCGCGGGAGGGGGCGACCGCGGCCGGGTCGTGCGGAGTCGTCACGCTCAGTCGGCGGCGGGACGGGGCATCCGGCAGGCGGGCGTTCCCCCGGGGAGCCGGTGACGGGTGGCGGAGATGATCGAGTAGCCGACGGAGGCCGCCCACGAGAACGGGGGCGTGGCGATGAGCTGTCCGGCGAAGCGCAGGGCGAGCGACGGCTGTGAGCGCAGCAGGGCCGAGAACGCGAGATGCCCCCCGTACTGGTGCGTGGGGGTGATGAACCAGGCGTAGCGGGTCACATCGTCGGTCGTGAGCCCGAGCGAATCGAGGTCTGCCCACTGGTAGGGGACCGAGCGAGGAAAACGGGGGAGCGCGCGCTCGAGCCGGCCCACCCAGGTCGTGCAGAACGCGCAGTCTCCGTCGAACACGAGGAGGGACGGGCTGGGCGCGGCACTCGAGCTTGGATCGGTCACATTTCGATGCTACGCCCCCGTGAGAAAACGGGGTACGTTCCTGACTCACATTCAGCTTCGCAACTCCTGTGCATTGCGCGGGCCATTGACGCACGAAAGGTGTGCAAAGCGCAACAATGTGGAGAATGAGTTACCAGCGTGTAACGTTTCCCACCTCTGGTTTGTCCACGGACGAACACCGATTTAGGGTACATCTAACCAACGCGGCAAAACGCAGCACTTCGCTATGCCGTTTGCATATCTCGCACAGGAGGAAAATTGAAAATTCGGTCCCTAGGAGTCACCGCGGTAGCGGTGGCTGTTGCAAGCGCTCTGGCGCTCTCCGGTTGCGCGGGTGATACCGCTCCGGCGGAGTCGACCAACAGCACCGCAATCATCACGGCGAACGGCTCCGAGCCGCAGAACCCCCTCATCCCGACCAACACCAACGAGGTCGGTGGCGGCAAGATCCTCGACGCCATCTTCGCGGGACTCGTCTACTACGACGTAGACGGCAAGCCGATCAACGACGCCGCAGAGTCCATCGAGACCGATGACGCTACGACCTTCACCATCAAGATCAAGCCCGACCTGACCTTCACCAACGGTGACCCGGTCGACTCCGAGAGCTTCGTCAAGGCGTGGAACTACGGAGCACTCGCCTCCAACGCGCAGCTGAGCAGCTACTTCTTCGAAGACATCGAGGGCTTCAGCTACGACGAGGACACCGAGCTCACCGGACTCAAGATCGTCGACGAGACGACCTTCACCGTCACGCTCAACAAGGCCGCGTCGGACTTCCCGCTGCGCCTCGGCTACTCGGCGTTCTTCCCGCTGCCCGCATCGGCATGGGACGACATCGACGCCTACGGCCAGAACCCGATCGGCAACGGCCCCTACAAGCTCGACGGCGAAGGCGCCTGGAAGCACAACGAGAAGATCGACCTCGTGAAGAACGAGGACTACACCGGTGGTCGTGAGGCACAGAACGGTGGTCTCTCGATCGTCTTCTACCTCGACCAGACGGCCGCGTACTCCGACCTTCTCGCGAACAACCTCGACGTCCTCGACGCGATCCCGGACAGCGCGTACTCGACCTTCGAGTCCGACCTCGGCGACCGCGCCATCAACCAGGCGTCGGCAGTGTTCCAGTCCTTCACCATCCCGGAGCGCCTCGAGCACTTCTCCGGCGAAGAGGGCCAGCTGCGTCGCCAGGCCATCTCGATGGCGATCAACCGCGAAGAGATCACCCAGGTCATCTTCGAGGGCACCCGCACCCCCGCCACCGACTTCACCTCGCCGGTAATCGACGGACACTCGGACTCGCTCAAGGGCGCAGAGGTTCTCGAGTTCAACGAGAAGGAAGCCAAGAAGCTGTGGGCCGAGGCCGACGCCATCTCCCCGTGGAGCGGTACGTTCAGCATCGCCTACAACGCCGACGGCGGACACCAGGGCTGGGTCGACGCAGTGAGCAACAACCTCAAGAACGTTCTGGGCATCGACGCCGCTGGCGCCCCGTACCCGACGTTCAAGGAGATCCGCACGCTCGTCACCGACCGTTCGATCACCACCGCGTTCCGCACCGGATGGCAGGCCGACTACCCCGGTCTGTTCAACTTCCTCGGCCCGTTGTACGCGACGAACGCCGGCTCCAACGACGGTGACTACTCGAACGCCGAGTTCGACGAGCTGCTCTCGTCGGGTTCGTCCGAGTCCGACATCGACGCGGCCAACGCGGACTTCCAGGCAGCTCAGGAGATCCTGCTCAAGGACCTCCCCGCAACGCCGCTCTGGTACGCGAACGTCACCGGTGGATACGGCGAGTCCGTCTCCAACGTCCAGTTCGGCTGGAACTCCGTGCCGCTCTACTACGAGATCACGAAGTAGCCTTAACCCATAACCCAGTCGGGGGTGGCGGCCATAAGCCGCCACCCCCGACCCATGGCTGGCACGCCACGCGAGTAATCTGGGTGACAATGCTCGTGGCTCGCTCGCAGAATAGGTCCCACCATCTCCATGTACTCCCATAACTTCCCGGCAGGCAACGGCGCCTGATGACCGGATATGTAATCAGGCGCATCCTCCAGGCGATCCCCGTCTTCTTCGGTACGACCTTCCTCATCTACTTCATGGTCTTCGCCATGCCAGGCGACCCCATCGTCGCGCTGTTCGGCGACAAGACCCCGAACCCTGCGATCGTCGAGCAGCTCCGGGCCCAGTACAACCTCGACCAGCCGTTCATCGTGCAGTACTTCCTGTACATCGGCGGGCTTCTGCAGGGCAACCTCGGAGTCGCGTTCAACGGCGAGCAGGTGAGCGACATCCTCGTGCGCACCTTCCCGGTCACCGCCCGACTCGCGATCCTCGCGCTGTTCTTCCAGGCTGTCGCCGGCATCCTCGTGGGCCTCATCTCCGGCCTGCGCAAGGGAAAGCTGTTCGACTCGAGCGCACTCGTCGTGAGCCTCATCCTCATCTCGCTCCCCATCTTCGTCATCGCGTTCGTCGCCCAGTATGTGTTCGGAGTCCAGCTCGGCTGGGCCCGCACGACTGTCAGCTCGGGTGCTCCGATCCAGGACCTGATACTCCCGGCCCTGGTGCTGGCGAGTGTGAGCTTCGCGCAGATCGTGCGCCTCACGCGGGCGTCGGTGATCGAGACATCCGGCCTCGACTTCGTGCGTACCGCCTACAGCAAGGGTCTCTCGAAGAACCGCATCATCCCGGTGCACATCCTTCGCAACTCGCTGATCCCCGTGGTGACGTTCCTCGCAACCGACTTCGGCGTACTGCTGGTCGGTGCCACCGTCACCGAGGGAATCTTCAACGTCCCCGGCGTCGGCAACACGCTCTTCAAGGCCATCCAGCAGGGCGAGGGACCGACCGTCGTGTCGTTCGTCACTGTGATGACGCTGCTCTACCTGGGGGTCAACCTCATCGTCGACCTCCTCTACGGCCTGCTCGACCCAAGGATCCGCTATGTCAAGTAACATCACGACGGACGCCGCCGCCACACCCGCGCGCTCCGCGAACCACTACGTCGCGCCGATCGAGGAGACCCCTCTCGTCAGCGTCGATGCCGTCAACGTCTCCGAGAAGAAGAGCAACCTCTGGATCGACGCGTGGCGCGACCTGCGTCGCCGCCCGCTGTTCTGGATCTCGTCGGCCCTCATCCTGCTCGTCGTCATCGTCGCGCTGTTCCCCTGGCTGTTCACGCAGACCCCGCCGAACGACCAGTGCTTCCTGGCGAACAGCAACGGCGGCCCCACCGAGGGCCACCCGCTCGGGTTCACCAAGCAGGGTTGCGACATCTACGCGCGCATCATCGACGGAACGGCCACGTCGCTCTCGGTCGGATTCATCGTCCTCGTGCTGACCACGATCCTCGGTCTCGTCTTCGGAGCCTTCGCGGGCTTCTACGGCGGATGGGTCGACTCCGTGCTCTCGCGCGTCGGCGACATCTTCTTCTCGATCCCCTACATCCTCGCGGCAGTGGTCATCATGTCGGTGCTCTCGCAGTACCGCAGCGTGTGGTCGATCTCGCTCGCCATCGGATTGTTCGCGTGGCCATCGACGGCCCGTGTGCTGAGATCCGAGATCCTGAGGGTGAAGAGCGCCGACTACGTGATGGCCTCGACGGCCCTCGGAGTATCGAAGTTCAGGATCCTGTTGAAGCACGTGCTGCCGAACTCGATCGCCCCGGTCATCGTGATCACCGCGATCTCGCTCGCTGCGGCCATCGTCGCCGAGGCGACCCTCTCCTACCTGGGCGTCGGCCTCGGCGGGTCGGTCATGTCGTGGGGCAATGACATCAACCAGGCACAGAACGATCTGCGCACGGCGCCCCAGACCCTCATCTACCCCTCACTCGCCCTGTCGATCACGGTCTTCGCATTCATCATGCTGAGCGAACTCGTGCGCGACGCACTCGACCCGAAGGCGAGGGCCCTGCGTTGAGCGAGACCATCACCACACCGGCGACGTCCTCCGGCGTCGCACCGCTGCTCGAGATCAAGAACCTGCAGGTCGGGTTCCGCAATCAGCGCGGCATCGTCCCCGCCGTCAACGGCATCGACATCACCCTCATGCCCGGTCAGACGCTCGCCATCGTGGGGGAGTCGGGTTCGGGCAAGTCGACCACGGCGCACGCCATCATCAACCTGCTTCCCGGCTCCGGCGTCATCACCGGTGGCGAGGTTCTCTTCGAGGGCCGCGACATCACCAAGCTGAACCCCAAGCAGCTCGAAGACATCCGCGGAAAGCGCATCGGCTTCGTTCCCCAAGACCCGATGGCGAACCTCAACCCGGTCTGGAGCATCGGCTTCCAGGTGGAAGAGGCGATCCGGGCCAACGGCATCGCGACGAACAAAAAAGAGGTCAAGCGCCGCGCGATCGAGGTGCTGCAGCAGGCGGGACTCGGCGACGCCGACCGCCGACTGCGCCAGTTCCCGCACCAGTTCTCCGGCGGAATGCGCCAGCGCGTGCTCATCGGCATGGGGCTCGCGGCGAACCCGAAGCTCCTGATCGCCGACGAGCCGACCTCGGCGCTCGACGTGACGGTGCAGCGGGTCATCCTCGACCACCTCGCCACCCTCACCCGCGACCTGGGTACCGCCGTGCTGTTCATCACGCACGACCTCGGCCTCGCCGCAGAGCGCGCGGAACAGCTCGTGGTGATGTACAAGGGCAAGATCGTAGAGTCGGGTCCCTCGCGCGAACTGCTCGAGAACCCCCTGCACCCCTACACCCAGCGTCTCGTGGCCGCGGCTCCCAGCCTCGCCTCACGTCGCATCCGCTCGGCCAGCCGCTCGCTCGCCGACCTCGACTACGTGGCACCGTCGGTCGCCGAAGGCGTCGACCTGCTCGAGGCCGTCGAGGTTCGTGCCGAGGCTCACGCGGCCGCGACCGACCTCGCCCCGGCGATCGTCGTCGAGAACCTGACCAAGGTCTTCAAAATCCGCGGACAGAAGCTCGCGGCCCGGGAGTTCAAGGCGGTCGACGACGTGTCGTTCAGCATCGCCCGCGGCACCACCATGGCGCTCGTCGGCGAATCGGGATCGGGCAAGTCGACGGTCGCGAAGCTGCTGCTCAAGCTGGAGGAGCCGACGTCTGGATCCATCGTCGTCGACGGCACAGACATCGCCGCACTGCGCAACCGCGACGTGCTGTCGTTCCGCCGCAAGACGCAGCCGGTCTTCCAGGACCCCTACGGCTCGCTCGACCCGCTGCGCAACATCGGCGCGACGATCGCCGAGCCGCTGCACGTGCACAAGGTCGGCACCAAGGCCGAGCGTCGTGCCCGTGTGCTCGAGCTGCTCGACCAGGTCGCACTGCCCCAGTCTCTGGCGTCGCGCTACCCGAACGAGCTGTCGGGCGGCCAGCGCCAGCGTGTGGCCATCGCCCGTGCGCTCGCGCTCAAGCCCGAGATCGTTGTGCTCGACGAGGCGGTCTCCGCCCTCGACGTGCTCGTGCAGGCCCAGGTGCTCAAGCTGCTCGCCGACCTTCAGGCCGAGCTCGGACTCACCTACCTGTTCATCACCCACGACCTCGCGGTCGTGCGCGTGATCGCAGACAACGTCTGCGTTATGCAGAACGGGCGCATCGTCGAGGCCGCCTCTGTCGACGAGGTGTTCGAGAACCCGCGCGAGCAGTACACCCGCGACCTGCTCGCCGCCATCCCCGGCGCCAACCTGGCGCTCGGGGTCTGATGTTCCGGCAGCCGGGGCCGGGAGACGCGCGCGAGCCCGTCGCCCGGCCCCTGCCGCCCGACATCACAGCGAAGCTCGCCGCCCCCGACTCGGGGGAGGACGCGTCGTTCGGCGGCGCTGCCGCTCCCCGACGGCTGCCCGCGCACTCGCGCGACGAGCGCCGGCTGGCGCGCATCGACCGCAAGGTCGCAGAGCGCGACCGCCCGACCGGCTGACATTCGCTTCTCGAGGTCGGTTTGTACCTCGAATGGCGCCATCCCTCGGCGCACGAATTCGGCATTTCCCCGCCCTCACGCGGCGATATTGTGCAGACGGCGCGAACTTTCGGCGTGAATATTTCCGCACTGTTACGTTTTTGATTTCCACTCGCGTCCACCGTGTACCCCGATTAGGGTTCAAGCAACCAGCCCTCAGCAACGGTCGCTTTCCCGCGCCGTCAGGGCCAACGACACAGGGGGACAAGTGAAAAGAACCACATTCTCACGCGCCATCACGGGAGTGGCCGTCGTCGCCGCCGGAGCGCTCGCGCTCAGTGCGTGCAGCGCCCCGCCGAAGGAGTCAGAGGTGGTGAAGGGCTCGAGCATCACCGTCGCCTGGAACGACTCCTACTACGCATTCAACGACGACCTCGCAGACACCAATGCCTCGTCGAACGCGGTCGTCAACTACATGGCGAAGGGCGCGTTCGAGTACTACAACAACGAGTCGGAGCTCGTCGCCCAGTCCGACTTCGGCACGATCGAGAAGACGAGCGACGACCCGCTCACCGTCAAGTACACGATCAAAGAGGGCGTGAAGTGGTCTGACGGCACCCCCGTCGATGCCGCCGACCTGCTGCTGCAGTGGGCCGCGCTCACCACCCACGCCACCGACGGCGAGGGCACCGCCGACGAAGAGACCGGCGACCTCACCGGCCAGACCGGCGCGTTCTGGAACACGGGAGCGATCGAGGACTACGGCATCGACCTCGTCGACGAGGTGCCGACGATCGGTGACGACGGCCGCAGCGCCACCTTCGTCTACTCAGACTTCTACGTCGACTGGAGGGAGGTCTTCCTCGACCTCCCCATCTCCGCCCACGGCACGATGCAGCTCGCCTACCCCGGCAAGTACGACGACGACCCCGAGAAGGCGAAGTCCGACTTCATCACCGCGGTCCAAGACGGCGACCTCGAACTCCTCGCCCCCGTCTCGAAGTCGTACAACCAGGACTACAAGTTCATCGACACCCCCGAAGAGCCGGCGAAGCTCTATTCGAGCGGCCCGTACACGATCACCGAGATCAACTCGGCCGACCAGTACGTCACCCTCTCGGCCAACCCGCTCTACACTTGGGGACCGCTTCCCAAGTACGAGTCGATCACGGTGCGGGTGATCCCCGACGCGCAGGCCCAGCTCACCGCGTTGCAGAACGGCGAAGTGCAGATCGTCGCCGGCCAGCCCACCGCAGACATCGCGGCGCAACTCGCCGCAGGCATCACGGGAGTCGAATACGCGGGAGCCCCCGAGGGAACCTACGAGCACATCGACCTGCAGGTCGCCAACGGCGGCGCATTCGACCCGGCCACCTACGGAGGCGACGAGGAGAAGGCGCTCAAGGTGCGCCAGGCATTCCTCAAGACGATCCCGCGCGGCAAGATCCTCGAGACCCTGATCACGCCCCTGCAGGAAGACGCGGAGCTTCGCGAGTCGCTTGTGTTCCTGCCGAATACCCCGGGTGCGGATGCCGCGGCCGAGGTCAACGGCTACCCCGAGCTCATCGACCCCGACATCGAAGGCGCCAAGGCCCTTCTCGCCGAGGCGGGAGTCGCCACGGTCGACGTGCGCATGCTGTTCGCCTCGACGAACCCCCGTCGCGGATCGGAGTACACGCTCATCGCCGAGGCGGCGAAGGAGGCGGGCTTCAACGTCATCAACGCCTCCAGCGAAACCTGGGGCGGAGACCTCGAGTCGAAGAAGGAGTCGTACGACGCGGCCCTCTTCGGCTGGAACTCGACCAGCACGGCGGTCGGCGAGTCGGGCGCGAACTACCAGACCGACGGCCTGAACAACTACTACGGCTGGTCTGACGAGAAGCTCGACGACCTGTTCGACCAGGTCGGCGCGTCGCCCGACACCGACGAGCAGCAGCAGCTGCTCGTCGACGCCGAAGAGATCATCGGCGCCCAGGCCTGGTCGCTGCCGATCTTCCAGTTCCCCGGCATCACGTCGTGGAGCGACAAGGTCGACGGAGTGGTCCCCGGTTTCCTGAGCCCGTCGTACTTCTGGAACTTCTGGGAGTGGGAGCCGGCCGCCGAGTAGCGTCCGCCCCACACTGCACGACTGAGAAGAGGGGTGTCGAAGCGCTGCTTCGGCACCCCTCCCAGAGAAAGACCCTCCAGTGTTCAGATACATCGCTCGTCGGCTCGGCTCGGCACTCCTCGTGGTCTTCGCCGCCAGCTTTCTCATCTACGTCCTCGCCGCGAACGCGGGCGATCCGCTCGAAGACCTGCGAACATCCACCGCGCCCAACAAGCAGGAGCTCATCGACGCGAAGATCGAGGCGCTGAACCTCGACGTTCCCGCGCCGCTGCGCTACTTCATCTGGCTGGCGGGCGTCGGCAAGATCTTCATCGGCCAGCTCGACCTCGGTGAGAGCATCAAGGGCGTGCAGGTGACCGAGCTGCTCGCCCAGAGCATCTGGAGCACCCTCACCCTCGTGACGGTGGCCACGGTGCTGTCGATCCTCCTCGGCATTGCCATCGGCATGGCCACGGCGCTGCGCCAGTACAGCGGCTTCGACTACAGCGTGACCTTCGTCGCCTTCCTCTTCTTCTCCCTCCCGATCTTCTGGGTCGCCCAGCTGCTCAAGCTGTACCTCGCGATCGGGTTCAACGACTTCCTGCTCGACCCGGTCATCCCGCCCCTCGTCATCGTGGTCACCGCGCTCGCGGTCGGCTTCGTCTGGGCGAGTGTCGTCGGCGGAAGCGCCAAGAAGTACTTCGCCAACTTCGGCGTCGCAATCGCGGTGACCGCGGCGGGGCTCACCTACATCCAGGTGTCCGACTGGATCGTCACCCCCTCGCTCGGCGTCGTCTGGATCGGCGTGCTCGGCCTCGTTGCGGCCTTCGGCGTCACCTACCTCACGACGGGGCTCGCCAACAGACGCGCCCTCTACGCCTCGCTCGTGATCGCCGCGCTCGGCGCCGCCCTCTGGTACCCGGTGCAGTTCCTGTTCTTCTACGCGCCGGGCGTGCTCGGCATCGCCCTGCTCGTGGTGCTCTTCGTCGCGCTCGGCGTGCTCGCCGGCTGGCTGTTCGGCGGCAGCGAGCGCGCCCTCTCGATCCGGGCATCCGTCATCACCAGCGTCGTCGTCATCGTGCTGCTGCTCGTCGACCGGCTGATGGGCTCGTGGCCCGACTACGTCGCCGCCACGGGCGGCCGGCCCATCGCCACGATCGGGTCGGTGACCCCCGGGCTCGACGGAACGATCTGGATCCAGGGCATCGACGTCTTCACCCACCTGCTGCTGCCGACGATCGCGCTGATGCTGCTGTCGCTGGCCGGCTGGAGCCGTTACTCGCGGGCCAGCCTGCTCGAGGTCATGAACCAGGACTACGTGCGAACCGCCCGGGCGAAGGGGCTGACCGAGCGCACCGTGGTGATGCGCCACGCCTTCCGCAACGCCCTCATCCCCATCACGACGCTCGTCGCCTTCGAGATCGGCGCGGTCATCGGCGGCGCCGCTATCACCGAGAGCGTGTTCGGTTGGAGCGGCATGGGCTCGCTGTTCGTGCACTCCGTCAACGAGGTCGACCTCAACCCCGTAATGGGCGTCTTTGTGATCACGAGCATCGTCGCGCTCGTCTTCAACCTCGTCGCCGACCTCGTCTACTCCGCCCTCGACCCACGAATCCGGGTGAACTGAAATGAGCACCACCAACGAAGCCCTCACGATCGAACAGCGCGAGGTCGAGGGCCTCAGCCAGGGCACCATCGTGCGCCGCAGGTTTCTGCGGCACCGCGGGGCGATCGTCTCCCTCGTTGTGCTCGGCCTCGTCGCCGTGCTCATCTACTCCTCGATCGGGGTCACCGTCTTCGGCGTGCGCATCCCGGGGTGGTGGGGCTTCAACTATGAGAACACCTACCCGATCTCGAACCCGGGAGGGGCGCCCACGTGGGTCCTCCCCTTCGCCTTCGGCGAGCATCCGTTCGGTCAAGACGAGATCGGCCGCGACATCTTCGCGAGGGTGATGCGCGGCGCACAGCAGTCGGTCGTCGTCGTCGTGGTCTACGGCATCGTCGCCGGCGCGATCGGCATCGTCGTCGGCTCGGTCGCCGGCTTCTTCCGTGGCAGGGTCGACGCAGTGCTGATGCGCGTGACCGACGTCATCATCGTCATCCCGTTCCTGCTGCTCGCCCTGGTGATCGGCCGCACCTATGGCGGCCTCGGCGCCTTCGTGCTCGCGGTGACCCTCGGCCTGTTCGGCTGGACGAGCCTCGCCCGCCTTGTGCGCGGCGAGTTCCTGGGGCTGCGGGAACGGGAGTTCGTGGATGCTGCGCGAGTGGCAGGCGCCTCGAACCGGCACATCATCTTCCGTCACATCCTGCCGAACTCGCTCGGCGTGGTGATCGTGTCGCTCTCGCTCACCATGAGCGGCGCGATCCTGCTCGAGGCCGCGCTCTCGTACCTCGGCGCCGGCATCAGGTTTCCCGACGTGTCGCTCGGCCAGCTGCTCAACCAGTACCAGGGCGCGTTCTCCACCCGCCCGTGGCTGTTCTGGTGGCCCGGCGCGTTCATCATCGTGATCGCCCTCGCGATCAACTTCATCGGCGACGGCCTGCGCGACGCGTTCGATCCTCGCCAACGCCGGCTGCCCGGCGTTCCCGGGCCCTACCAGCAGCTCGCCGTCGGCGCACTCGGCTTCCTCGGCGGCCCGCTGCGTCAGGCGCGCGGCGGACGCCTCACCGAGAAGCTGGCGACCGACGACGAGACGATCAACGCCCCGGAAGACGACCTCGAGAAAGAGCTGCGCTGATGACGACCGACACCGTCACCCCGATCATCGAGGTGGAGAACCTGGCCGTCGACTTCTGGGTCGGCGGCGAATGGATCACCGCCGTGCACGACGTCAGCTACCGCGTCGACCCGAGCGAGGTGCTCGCGATCGTGGGGGAGTCGGGCTCGGGCAAGAGCGTCAGCTCGATGTCTCTGCTCGGGCTCCTGCCCCCGAACTCGCGTTCGCGCGGCAGCGTGAAGCTGCAGGGAAAGCAGATCCTGAACACCACACCGGAGGTGCTGCGCACCGTGCGCGGCAAGAAGATCGCGGTGATCTTCCAAGAGCCGATGACCGCGCTCAACCCCGTCTACCGCATCGGCTACCAGATCGTCGAGGCGCTGCGGGTGCACTTCCCGCTCACCCCCGCGCAGGCGAAGGTGCGCGCGCTCGAGCTGCTCGCGATCGTCGAGATGCCCGACCCGCTCAAGGCGTTCGACTCGTTCCCGCACCAGCTGTCGGGCGGCCAACGCCAGCGCGCCATGATCGCGCAGGCGATCTCGTGCGACCCCGACCTGCTCATCGCCGACGAGCCGACGACGGCCCTCGACGTGACCATCCAGGCCGAGATCCTCGACCTGCTGCGCAACCTCAACAAGAGACTGAGCAGCGCGATCGTGATCATCACACACGACCTCGGTGTTGTCGCCGACCTGGCCGACAACGTGATCGTGATGCGCCAGGGGGTGATCGTCGAGCGGGGGACCGTGCTCGACGTGTTCGCCGCACCGGCGCACGACTACACCCGGGAGCTGCTCGAGGCCGTGCCGCGGCTCGGCGCGAGCGCGCCGCCCGTCGCGGTTCATCAGGGAGAGGCCGTGTTCTCGCTCGTCGACGCGGTGATCGAGTACCCGGCGAACGGCCGCAACCCCGCGTTCCGCGCGGTCGACGAGGTGACCTTCTCGATCCACCCCGGAGAGATCGTCGGCCTCGTGGGGGAGTCGGGGTCGGGCAAGACCACGATCGCGCGGGCCGCGGTCGGGCTGCTTCCCTTCCACTCCGGCACGGCCGCCGTCGCCGGTCGTGACCTCGTCGGCATCCGCCCCCGCGAACTGCGCGAGCTGCGTCGCGAGATCGGCATCGTCTTCCAAGACCCGGGATCCTCTCTCAATCCACGCTGGCCGATCGGGCAGAGCATCGGCGAGCCCCTCGCGCTCACCGGCAACTACTCCCGCGCCGAGGTCGAGACGCGGGTGGGGATCCTGCTCGACCAGGTAGAGCTGCAGAAGGGGTTTCGCAACCGCTACCCGCACGAGCTCTCCGGCGGCCAGCGCCAGCGCGTGGGAATCGCCCGCGCGCTCGCCCTCACCCCGAAACTGCTCGTCGCCGACGAGCCGACGTCGGCACTCGACGTGTCGGTGCAGGCGCGTGTGCTCGAGCTGATCGAGCAGCTGCAGGCCGAGCTCGGCTTCGCCTGCCTGTTCGTCAGCCACGATCTCGCCGTCGTCGACCGTCTCGCCGACCGTATAGTCGTGATGAACCACGGCACGCTGGTGGAGCAGGGAACGCCGGATCAGATTCTGCGCAACCCGCAGCATCCATACACCCAGCGTCTCGTCGCCGCGATTCCCGTGCCGGATCCCACGGAACAGCGGCAGCGTCGGGAGAGCCGGATGGCGGCACGAAACGGCACCGCGGCCTAGCAACTCGTGTGCCGTCAGCGAACACGGGGGTTTTAGCCGTTACACTGGATGTGCAGGGCACCATCGACGTGATCCTGAGATCCCCACAAACCACCTCCGCGTTTGTGCGTGGTCGTGCCCATGCCGCGAAAGCGCAACGCGCGCGCCCGTCACCGCTAAGAAGCAGTCAAGGAAAACACCTATGGCAATCGCCACCCGTACCGACCTGCGCAACGTCGCAATCGTCGCCCACGTTGACCACGGCAAGACCACGCTGGTCGACGCCATGCTCCGCCAGACGAACTCGTTCGACGCACACGCGCACCTCGAAGACCGCGCCATGGACTCCAACGAGCTCGAGCGCGAAAAGGGCATCACCATTCTCGCGAAGAACACCGCGGTGCTCTACAACGGCAAGCACGCTGAAGAGAACCACGCCGGCGGCAACATCACGATCAACGTGATCGACACCCCCGGCCACGCCGACTTCGGTGGCGAGGTCGAGCGCGGCCTGTCCATGGTCGACGGTGTCGTTCTGCTCGTCGACGCATCGGAGGGCCCGCTTCCTCAGACCCGCTTCGTGCTGCGCAAGGCCCTCGAGGCCAAGCTCCCCGTGATCCTCCTGGTCAACAAGACCGACCGTCCCGACGCCCGCATCGACGAGGTCGTCGCCGAGAGCCAGGACCTCCTTCTCGGTCTCGCGTCGGACATGTCCGACGAGCACCCCGACCTCGACCTCGACGCGATCCTCGACGTTCCCGTCGTCTACGCATCGGGCCGCAACGGCGCCGCGAGCTGGAACAAGCCGGAGAACGGCACCCTGCCCGACAACGAAGACCTCGAGCCGCTGTTCGACGCGATCCTCAAGCACGTGCCGGCCCCGTCGTACGACGACCAGCACCCGCTCCAGGCACACGTCACCAACCTCGACGCGAGCCCGTTCCTCGGCCGCCTCGCCCTGCTCCGTGTCTTCAACGGCACGATCAAGAAGGGCCAGACCGTCGCCTGGGTCAAGCACGACGGCACCGTCGCGAACGTGAAGGTCACCGAGCTGCTGATCACGAAGGCGCTCGACCGCTACCCGACCGAGTCCGCGGGCCCCGGTGACATCGTCGCCGTCGCCGGCTTCGAAGACATCACGATCGGTGAGACCCTCGCCGACCCGAACGACGTGCGCCCCCTGCCGACCATCACGGTCGACGACCCGGCCATCTCGATGACCATCGGCACCAACACCTCGCCGATGATCGGCAAGGTCAAGGGCCACAAGCTCACCGCGCGCATGGTCAAGGACCGTCTCGACCGCGAGCTCGTCGGTAACGTCTCGATCAAGCTCGTCGACGTCGGACGCCCCGACGCCTGGGAGATCCAGGGCCGTGGAGAGCTCGCTCTCGCGATCCTCGTCGAGCAGATGCGTCGTGAGGGCTTCGAGCTCACCGTCGGCAAGCCGCAGGTAGTCACCAAGCGCGTCGACGGCAAGCTGCACGAGCCGTTCGAGCACCTCACCACCGACGCGCCCGAAGAGTACCTCGGCGCCATCACCCAGCTCCTCGCCGCTCGCAAGGGCCGCATGGAGGGCATGAGCAACCACGGCACCGGCTGGGTGCGCATGGAGTTCGTCGTCCCCTCGCGTGGCCTCATCGGCTTCCGCACCGAGTTCCTCACCATCACGCGCGGTTCGGGCATCGCCAACGCCGTCTCGCACGGCTACGAGCCCTGGGCCGGATCGATCGAGACCCGCACGAACGGCTCGATCGTCGCCGACCGCTCCGGTGTCGCGACGCCGTTCGCGATGGTCGCCCTGCAGGAGCGCATGTCGTTCTTCGTGGAGCCCACGCAGGAGGTCTACGAAGGCATGGTCGTCGGCGAGAACTCGCGCGCCGATGACATGGACGTGAACATCACGAAGGAGAAGCAGCTCACCAACATGCGCCAGTCGACGTCCGACTCGTTCGAGCGCATGACGCCGTCGCGCAAGCTGACGCTGGAAGAGTGCCTCGAGTTCGCTCGCGAAGACGAGTGCGTCGAGGTCACGCCCGAGTTCGTGCGCATCCGCAAGGTCGAGCTCGACGCCAGCGCCCGCCAGCGCAGCACCGCTCGCCTGAAGAAGCAGAACGCGTAAGTCACAGCACATCCACACGAGCCCCGCCCGGAATCATCCGGTGCGGGGCTCGTCTGCGTTTAAGCTTGAACCCATGACGACCTCGCCCGCCCGGATCGCCCGCCCGCTCCTGATCGCATTCGCCATCGCGACGATCCCGCTGCTCGCCGGCTGCAGCGTCGCCGAGAACATGGTGAACGGTGTGGTGAGCGAGGCGCAAGACCAGGCAGACAATGCGATCTCCGAGGCGCAGAAGCAGGCCGGAGACGCCCTCTCCGAGGCGCTCGGCGGCGCCGCGTTCAGCACCGACGGCCAGCTGCCCAGCGGGTTCCCGGCAGACACGATCCCCGTCGTCGGCGACGTCCAGGGTGGCGTGAGCGGGCCGGATGGCTCGGGCTGGGGTGTTCGCACGACCCTGGTCGGCGACGACTTCGCCTCGGCGCAGGCGGCACTCGAGGGCGCCGGTTTCACGTCGAGCGCCGTCAACTCTGACGCCGACAGCGGATTCGGCACCTTCACCCTCGAACCGCACACCGTGGTGCTCACGGTGAGCACCGCCACCGACGGCGTCGTCACGGCGAACTACGTCGTGACGGTCAACCCGCAGTAGCCGGCGCGCAGCCGGCCCACGACCGGCCCGACTAGGCGAACAGTCCCGCGCCGATCGACCCGCCCTCGCGCGCCCCGGGCGGCAGGGCGAAGATGCCGGAGCCCACGTGGCGAACGTATTCGTTCATCGCGTCGTTCTTCGCCAGGCGCAGCTGGATCGGCACGAACTGCTCGCGCGGATCGCGCTGGAAGCAGATGAAGAAGAGTCCCGCGTTCAGGCGTCCGAGGTCGTCGTTGCCGTCGACGAAGTTGTAGCCGCGGCGCAGCATGGTCGCCCCCGTGTTGGCGTCGGGGTGGGCGAGGCGCACGTGGGCGGCCTCGTCGATGAGCGGCGCGTCCGCCCGACCGGTGAGCGCGAAGTCGGGCTCGGTGAACTCGGTGCCGCCGCTGAGCGGCGCCCCCTCGCCCTTCGTGCGCCCGACCACACGCTCCTGCTCTCGCAGCGACGTGCGGTCCCAGGTCTCGATCGTCATGCGGATCTTGCGCGCCACGAGGTACGACCCGCCCGCCATCCAGCCCGCGCCGTCGCCGGATTGCACCCAGACGTCCTTCGCGGTCTCGGCGTCTTCGGCGCGCAGGTTCGCGGTTCCGTCTTTGAAGCCGAAGAGATTGCGCGGGGTCGCCTGCGCGCGGGTCGTCGACGACGTGCGGCCGAAGCCGAGCTGCGACCAGCGGATGCTCGCCCGACCGAATGCGATCCGGGAGAGGTTGCGGATGGCGTGCACCGCGACCTGCGGGTCGTCGCTGCAGGCCTGGATGCAGAGGTCGCCGCCGACGAGAGTGTCGATCAGCGCGTCGCCGGGGAAGTGCGGCAGGTCGATGAGCGCCTCCGGCCGCCTGCCCGCGAGACCGAACCGGTCGTCGAACAGCGACGGCCCGAACCCGAAGGTGATCGTGAGGCCGGACGGGGGCAGGTCGAGCGCCTCGCCGGTGTCGTCGGGCGGGGCGTCGTACGGACCGCTCGCGGGGCCGTACTCTCCCGCCCCGAGTCCCATCGACATCCGGCCGGCCGCGTAGGTCCAGTCGGCGAGCAGCTCCTCGAGCTCGTCGCGGGAGATGTCGCTTACGTCGTAGGCGGCGAAGTGCAGGCGGTCTTGCGCCGCGGTCAGGATTCCCGACTGGTGCTCGCCGAAGAACGGGTACGACGGGGCCGCTCCCGATGCGGCGCTCGCCTCGGGCGTGAGAACCCGGTCGATGCCGAAGCCGAGCCCCGCGCCCACGACGCCCGCGCCGGCGAGCCCGAGCAGCCCCCTGCGGGACAGCCCGGGGCGCGCCGATGCCGTGTTGTCAGTCATATGCCGATGGTAGGTCGCTCAGCCGACCAGCGCCGACGTGAGCGTGCTGAGGGGCTCGGCGAGGGCGTTGACTCCGTCGGCGAGCTCCTTGACCTGCTCGGTCGTGAGGTCGTCGTAGTAGACGAAGCCGGCGTCGAGGCTGCCGTACTGCCCGAGCAGCGCCTCGAGCGACGTGAACTCGGCGTCGAGGGTCTTCACGATCTCGGCGTTCTTCGGCTCGACGATGTCGCGCACACCCTCGTAGGCCACGCGCGCGCCCTCGAGGTTCGCCTGGAAGTCCCAGAGGTCGGTGTGCGACCAGATCTCCTCCTCGCCGGTGATCTTGCCGCTCGCGACCTCGTCGAGCAGGCCGATGGCGCCGTTGCTGATCGCGTCGATCGAGACCGTGTAGTCGGCCTCGTGCACCGCGTCGTTCAACGCGGCGGTGTCGGCCTCGAGCAGGTCGGCGAAGCGGGTGCGCTCCTCGGCCGTCAGCGGCACGTAGGCCTCGCCGCCGTTGTCCTCGGGGGCGGGCTGCCACAGGTCTTTCTCGATGCGGTGCCAGCCGGTCCACTCCGTGCCCTCTTCGACGTCGGCCTCGCGGAAGTCGATCTTCGGGTCGAGGTCGCCGAACGACTCGGCGACGGGCTCGATGCGCTCGTAGGCGGCTCGGGTGGTCGCGTAGAGCGAGCGTGCGGTCTCGTCGTCGCCCGCGCGGTAGGCGTCGAGGAACGTCGTTGTGCTGGTCACGAGGCCCTCCACCTGGTTCTTGATGTAGGCGACGTAGTTGACCGCCGCGGCATCCACGAGCTCCTTGTCGTCGCCCGACCCGGCGAGGTCGACTCCCGAGTCGGTGACCGTGAACGCGGCCTTGCCGATGCCGGCGCCGATCATGCCCGGCTTGCACACGGTGAAGTAGTCGCCGGGCCGCGCCTGCACAACGAGGTCGCGGGTGATGCCGGGGCCGATGTTCTCGACCTCGCCGATGATGCGAAGCTCGTCGTCGGCCAGCAGATAGAACTCGGTGACCTGGTCGCCGGTGTTCTCGATGCTGAAGCTCACCGCGCCGCTCGGTGCCTCGGCGGCCGAGACGACGCAGTCGCTGGCGCTCGAGTCGACGGTGAGGGCGGTGGCCTTCGCGTCGGTCGCGGCGGGGTTGTTCGCCACGCAGCCCGAGAGCACGAGCAGCGCCGCGGCGCTCGTTGCGACGGCGATCGCCGCGCGCTTCCGGGTTGGGGTCTGGATCGACCGGTTCATAGTGCTCCTTCTGAGGTGACTGCGGATGCTGCGGGGGAGACGGGTTCGGAAGACCTGCCCTGGCGGCGCACCGCGAGGAGGAAGAGCGTCATCACGGGGACCACGTAGGAAACCCAGGCGACGGCTTCGAGCACCGTCGTGGCGGGCGAGAAGTTGAAGACGCCCTTGAGCAGGGTGCCGTACCAGCTGTCGGGCGGCACCGCGGCCGAGACGTCGAAGGCGAGGCTGCCGAGCCCGGGCAGGAAGCCGGCCTCCTGCAGATCGTGAACGCCGTAGGCGAGCACCCCGCCGGCGACGACGATGAGGAACACGCCCGTGTAGGTGAAGAACTTCGACAGGTTGATCGAGAGCACGCCGCGGTAGATCAGGTAGGCGAGCACGACCGCGACGACGATGCCGAGCGATGCGCCGATCAGCGGCAGGGTCGTCGACCCGCTCGCCTGCACGGCGGCCCAGATGAACAGCGCGGTCTCGAGTCCCTCGCGGCCGACGGCGAGGAACGCGACGAGAACGAGGCCCCAGCCGGCGCCCGCGAGGTGGCTGTCGACCTCGGAGCGCAGCTCGCGTGACAGGCCGCGTGCGGTGCGCAGCATCCAGAAGATCATCCACGTCACGAATCCGGCCGCGACGATCGAGAGCAGGCCGCCGATGAGCTCCTGCGCCTGGAACGACAGCCCGTAGGTGCCGAAGGTCAGCAGGCAGCCGAGACCGAGCGAGAGCAGCACGGCGATGCCGACGCCGAGCCAGATGCGGGGGAGCACGTCGCGCCTGTTGATCTTGACCACGTAGGCGATGAGAATGCCGACCACGAGCCCGGCTTCGAGGCCCTCGCGCAGGCCGATGAGAAAGTTTGCGAGCACGGTCGTTTCCGGGAGAGAGGTGAGGGAAGATTGGTAAGGCTTACCTTAGCCATTTGAATCTAATCACACTTGTCTAAACTGTCCACACATGCCTGACATCACCGAACCGTTCGATACGGCCGAGCGCGTGCTCTTTGTGCACGCCCACCCCGACGACGAGAGCATCACGACCGGCGGAACCATCGCCACTCTCACCGCCGCGGGAGCCGCCGTGACCGTTCTCACCTGCACGCGCGGCGAACTCGGCGAGGTGATCCCCGCTGATCTGCAGCACCTCGTCGGGTCGCCGGAGAGCCTCGCCGCCTACCGGGAGACCGAGCTCGCCGCGGCGATGACCGCGCTCGGGGTCTCCGACCACCGCTACCTCGGCGACGCGAACGCCCGCTGGGTCGACCTTCCGCCGCGCCGATACCTCGACTCGGGAATGCGCTGGGGCGCATCCGGGGCCGAGGCGCTCGAGTCGCTCGGCGCCCTCTCGCTCTCGGCCGCGTCGATGAGCAGCGTCACCGCCGATATCGCCGCCGTCATCGCAGACGTCGCGCCCGACGCGGTCGTGAGCTACGACGAGCGGGGCGGCTACGGGCACCCCGACCACGTGCGGGCCCACGATGCCGCCCGCCGGGCCGCCGAGGTCATGGGCGTCGACTTCTACGAGATAGTGACGGATGCAACGGGGCCGCTCGTCGTCGACGTGACACCGGTCGCGCACCTCAAGCGCGAGGCGCTGGCCGCCCACCGCAGCCAGCTGACGCTCGACGGCGACACCTTCGCCCTGTCGAACGGGGTGTCGCAGCCGATCGGGCTCACCGAGTCGTTCCGCCGGCTGCGCGCGACCCCGGCCGACGAGAGCCTGCCGTTCCGCGAGCAGACGGTGGGCATCAAAGTCGCCGTCGGGGCCCTCTCCCTCGCCTTCGGCGCGGTCATCGGCGCCCTAATGACGGCGGTGCACCAGTCGAACGCGCTGGTCGGCGACATCGCGGTCCCGTGGGGGCTCGTGCTCGCCCTCGTCGCGAGCACGGGATTCGTCGTCGGACTCCGTGTGCTCACGTCGTCGCGCGTCATCCCCATCCTCGCCACGGTCGGAATCATGGGCATCACCACCTTCCTCGCCTCGCCGACGATGGGCGGCTCGGTCATCGTGCCGGCCAATATCGTGGGTCTGATCTGGACTTTGGCGCCCGCCGCGGTGATTCTCGTCGTCGTCGCGTGGCCGAATCTGGGCACGGTCAGAGCGAGCACCGCAGACGCCCAGCCGCTCGGTGGGTAAGATTGTCTAGTTCGCTCGCCGTGAAAGGATCTCGACCTCAGTGACCTACGTCATCGCCCAACCCTGTGTCGACATCAAAGACCGAGCGTGCATCGACGAATGCCCCGTGGACTGCATCTACGAGGGCGACCGCATGCTGTACATCCACCCCGACGAGTGCGTCGACTGCGGTGCGTGCGAGCCGGTGTGCCCCGTCGAGGCCATCTACTACGAAGACGACGTGCCCGAGCAGTGGGCCGACTACTACAAGGCCAACGTCGAGTTCTTCGACGAGGTCGGCTCGCCCGGCGGCGCGGCGAAGGTCGGCGTGATCCACAAGGACCACGCGATCGTCATGGCAGAGCCCTTCAACGGCCACGCCGAATAACGTGGCGCGCACGCCGCTCACGCTTCCCGACTTCCCGTGGGACGCGCTTGTGCCCTTCGGCGACCGTGCCCGCCAGCATCCCGGCGGCATCGTCGACCTCTCGGTCGGATCGCCCGTCGACCCCACTCCCGCGGTGATCCGCGACGCGCTCACCGCCGCCACCGACGCGCACGCCTACCCGCAGGTCGCCGGAACACCGGGGCTGCGCGAGGCGATCGTCGAGTGGTACTCGCGGCGCAGGGGCGTGCACGACCTGGGCGTCGCGAACGTGCTGCCGTCGATCGGCTCGAAGGAGCTCATCGCCTGGCTGCCGCTGATGCTCGGCATCGGCGAGGGCGACGTGGTGGTGCATCCCGCAGTCGCCTACCCCACCTACGCGATCGGCGCGGCCCTCGCCGGCGCCACGGCGCTCGCGAGCGACGACCCCGCCGAATGGCCCGAGACCACGAAGCTCGTCTGGGTCAACTCGCCCGGAAACCCCGACGGCCGCGTGCTCGACGTCGAGACCCTCGCGGCGATGGTCGCCCGCGCACGCGAGATCGGCGCCGTCATCGCCGGCGACGAGTGCTACGCCGAGCTGAACTGGGCCTCGGATGAACCGACCCCGTCGATCCTCGACCCCCGAGTGGTGGGCGGCGACAACAGTTCCGTGCTCTCGGTCTACTCGCTCAGCAAGCAGTCGAACCTCGCCGGGTACCGCGCCGGATTTGTGGCCGGCGACGCCGGACTGATCGCCGAGCTGCTCTCGGTGCGCAAGCACGCGGGCCTGATACCGCCCGCTCCGGTGCAGGCGGCGATGATCGCGGCTCTCGGCGACGAGGCGCACGTCGCCGCGCAGCGCGAGCTGTACCGCAGCCGTCGCGACCGGCTGAAGGCCGCGGTCGAGGCCGCCGGATTCACGGTCGACCACAGCCAGGCCGGCCTCTACCTCTGGGCCACCCGGGGGCACGACGCCTGGCAGACCGTCGCCGAGCTCGCCGAGCTGGGCCTCCTCGTCGTGCCGGGCACGTTCTACACCCACGGTGCTCCCCGGCACGTGCGCATCGCATTGACGGTCTCCGACGCCCACGTCGACACCGCGGTCGAGAGATTCGCCCAACTGCGCTGATATTTGGAGGGATCCTCCAACCGGGTTTGTGGGCTTTTGGTCGCAATACGACTAGTCAAGCGTCGCCTAATAGGCTGTAGGTGTGAATGACATGGCGCCAGGTACCGAAACGGCCACGCTGCACTTTCCGGGGGGAACAGCGGAGTTCCCGGTAATTCGCGGCATCGACGGCCGCGACAGCATCGACATCTCCACTTTTATGAAGCAGACCGGCTTCACGACGCTCGACCAGGGCTTTGTGAACACGGCCTCGACGAAGAGCGCGATCACCTACATCGACGGTGACGCGGGCATCCTGCGCTACCGCGGGTACCCGATCGAGGCCGTCGCGAAGAACTCGACCTACCTCGAGACCGCGTGGCTGCTCATCTACGGCGAGCTGCCCTCGGCGAGCGAGCTCTCGGAGTTCGACGAGCGGATCCGCCGGCACACGCTGCTGCACGAAGACCTCCGCAGGTTCTTCGACGCCCTGCCGCACAACGCACACCCGATGTCGGTGCTGTCGAGCGCCGTCTCCGCCCTCTCGACCTACTACGAGGGCTCGCTGAGCGTCAAAGACCCCGAGCAGATCGAGATGTCGATCGTGCGCCTTCTCGCGAAGCTCCCCGTGATCGCGGCCTACGCGCACAAGAAGAGCCTCGGCCAGGCGTTCCTCTACCCCGACAACTCGCTGAGCTTCGTCGACAACTTCCTCAAGCTCAACTTCGGCACGATGGCCGAGCCCTACGAGGTCAACCCCGTGCTGTCGAAGGCCCTCGACCGCCTGCTCATCCTGCACGAAGACCACGAGCAGAACGCGTCGACCTCGACGGTGCGTCTCGTCGGCTCCACCGAGGCCAACATCTTCGCGTCGGTCTCCGCCGGAATCAACGCCCTCTACGGCCCGCTGCACGGCGGCGCCAACGAGGCGGTGCTCAAGATGCTGCAGGAGATCAAGGACTCGGGCGACGGCGTCACCAAGTTCGTCGAACGTGTGAAGAACAAGGAGCAGGGCGTTCGCCTGATGGGCTTCGGCCACCGGGTGTACAAGAACTTCGACCCGCGCGCGACCCTCGTGAAGGAGAGCGCCGACGAGGTGCTCGAGGCGCTCGGCGTGCAGGACGACCTGCTCGACATCGCCAAGGAGCTCGAGGCCGTGGCCCTGGCCGACGACTACTTCGCCGAGCGCAAGCTCTACCCGAACGTCGACTTCTACACCGGCGTGATCTACAAGGCCATGGGATTTCCGCCGCGCATGTTCACGCCGCTCTTCGCGATCGGACGCCTCCCCGGCTGGATCGCCCACTGGCGCGAGATGAACCTCGACCCGGCCACCAAGATCGGCCGCCCGCAGCAGCTGTACGTGGGCGAGCCGGAGCGTGCCTGGCCCGAGCGCTAGCGCGCGCTCAGCCGATCGGCTCGGCCGTGAGGGTCATGTCGCGGTAGCCGATGCCCGCGGGGCCCGCGACCGTGGGGGTGCAACGGATGCCGAGGGTGATCTCGGGCACGTCGTAGGTGGTCGAGTCGCCGATGCGCACCCAGCCCGTGTTGGCCGGCACGGCGAACACCCGGCCGTCGAGGTAGCCGATGCGGCCGCTCGCATCGACGAGGCCGCACTCGAGCACGGCACCCGGCAGTCTCGAGTGAAACTGCACCGCCGCGCCGTACTCGACGAGGTAGGCGCCGTCGACGACCGTGAGGTTGGTGAGCGCGACCGGCTCGCTCGTGCGGAAGAAGCCCACGAGCAGCGCCGAGTCGTCCGGCGGGTCGACCGCCGAGGCCCAGGCCGCGCCCACACCCACGAGCACCGCGGCCGAGGCCGCGGAGAGACCGCCGAGCACGCGCCTTCGCATGCCCCGATGCTAGTCCGCGCTAAGCGTGCAGCGCCGAATTGAGCTCGATGCCGGTGCCCGAGCGGGCGAGAACCTCGACCGCGCCGGTGAGCGAGTTGCGGCGGAACAGCAGGTTCGCGACACCGCTCAGCTCGGCGGCCTTCACCGTGCGCGCCTCGAAGGCCTCCGTGACGGTTCCCTTGGGTGCGACCACGACGACCTTCGTGCCCGCAGTCACGTACAGCCCGGCCTCGACGACCGAGTCGTCGCCGATCGAGATGCCGATGCCCGAGTTCGCGCCGAGCAGCGCCCGCTCGCCGATGGTGACGCGCTGCGTTCCGCCGCCGGACAGCGTGCCCATGATGGATGCGCCGCCGCCGATGTCGGAGCCGTCGCCGACCACGACGCCCTGCGAGATGCGTCCCTCGACCATCGAGGTGCCGAGCGTGCCGGCGTTGAAGTTCACAAAACCCTCGTGCATCACCGTCGTGCCGGGCGCGAGGTGGGCGCCGAGTCGCACGCGGGAGGCGTCGGCGATGCGCACGCGCGGCGGCACGACATAGTCGAGCAGGCGCGGAAACTTGTCGATGCCGTGCGCCGAGATGCCGGCGCGCTGCAGCACCGGACGCAGGCGGGTGAAGTCGTCAGGGTGCATCGGGCCGGCCGTCGTCCACGCCACGATCGGCAGGAAGCCGAAGATCCCGTCGAGGTTGATCGTGTTCGGGGCGGCGAGCAGGTGGCTCAGCAGGTGCAGCCGCAGATACGCATCGGGAGTCGAGGCCGGGGCGGCATCCAGATCGATCTGCACGGTCACGAAGTCCACCTGAACGTTGCGACGCTCGTCGGCGCCGAGCAGCGATTCGAGCTCGGAGGGCGCGATGTGCGGGTCGGTGCCCGCGGGAAGCTCGCCGAGAACGGGGGAGGGGAACCAGGTGTCGAGAACCGTGGAATCGGAGGCGATCGTAGCGAGGCCGTAGCCCCAGGCGGCGCGAGAAGTCATGCCTCAAGCGTACCGACCCTAAACTTGACCCCATGCCCGTCGCCGACATCACGTTGCCCGTACTCGACCTCAGCCAGTCATCGATCGACATCACGCGCCAGTTGTGCGACATCGAGTCGGTCTCCGACAACGAGGGTCCCATCACCGAGGCGATCCTCGTGTCCCTCGCGGGTGCCGGGCACCTCGAAGTGCTGCGCGACGGCGACGTCGTGATCGCCCGCACGAACCTCGGCCGCGACAAGCGCGTGGTGATCGCCGGTCACACCGACACGGTGCCGATCAACAACAACCTGCCCACCCGCTTCGAGACCGAAGAGGGCGTCGAATACCTGTGGGGCCGCGGAACCGTCGACATGAAGTCGGGCGTCGCCGTGCAGCTCAAGCTCGCGGTCGAGCTCACCGCTCCCGCGGTCGACATCACCTGGATCTGGTACGACCACGAGGAGGTCTCGGCCGACCTCAACGGGCTGAAGCGCCTCGCCGAGAACCGCCCCGACCTGCTGCAGGGCGACTTCGCCATCCTGGGCGAGCCGACCCGTTCCGAGATAGAGGGCGGATGCAACGGCAACGCCCGTATCGAAGTGCGCACCTTCGGCCTCCGGGCGCACTCCGCGCGTGCCTGGGTCGGCCACAACGCCATCCACGACCTCGCGCCCATCCTCGACACGCTCGCCGCCTACGTGCCGCGCGAGGTGGAGGTCGACGGCCTCGTCTACCGCGAGGGCCTCAACGCCGTGGGGATCTCGGGCGGGGTCGCCGGCAACGTCATCCCCGACGCGGCCATGGTGCACATCAACTACCGCTTCGCCCCCAGCCGTTCGGGCGAGGAGGCGATCGCCCACCTGCGCGAGCTGTTCGACGGCTTCGACGTGACCGTCGTCGACCTCGCCGAGGGTGCCCGCCCCGGACTCGACGCCCCGCTGGCGAAGAACTTCCTCGCGGCGGTCGGCGGTGAGGCGAAGCCGAAGTACGGCTGGACCGATGTCGCCCGCTTCTCCGCCCTCGGCATCCCCGCGGTGAACTACGGCCCCGGAGACCCGCTCAAGGCGCACGCCGACGACGAGCGTGTGCCCGTCGACCAGATCACCTCGTGCGAACAGGGGTTGCGCGCGTGGCTCATGACGGGCTGAGCACCGCCACCCGAACCAGCCTGTCTACCGCGCTGAAGGTCAGGTACCGGCTCACCGCATGGTGGCTCAGGGTCCTGGTGGTCTTCGTCGTCTCGCGCATCGTCACGACGGCCATCATGCTGTCATTCGCCGCCCGCCAGGAGGCGAACGCGTGGACCGGGGCGCATCCGGGCTATCTCGACTTCGCGAAGCTGTGGGACGGCCACTGGTATTTCATCATCGCCGTGGCCGGCTATCCGAGCGAGCTGCCGCTGACCGACGACGGCCACGTGGGCGAGAGCGCGTGGGCGTTTATGCCCGCCTACCCCGGCCTGATCCGTGGCCTGATGCTCGCGACCGGCCTCGACTTCCGGGCGCTCGCGGTGTTCGTGTCCGTGGCATTCGCCCTGGCGACCGCGCTGATGTTCTACAAGCTCATGCGACTCGTGCTGCCCGAGGGCACCGCGCTCTTCGCCGTGGTGCTCTACTGCTTCGCGCCGCTCTCGCCCATCCTGCAGGTGGCCTACGCCGAGTCGATGCACGCGTTCTTCCTCACCCTCGCCCTCTATCTGCTCGTGAAGAGGGACTACTGGATGCTTCTGCCGGTGGTGGTCGTGATGTCGCTGACGCGCCCCAGCGGCCTCGCCTTCGCCCTCGCGATGGGGCTGCACGTGATCTACCGCTGGGTGACCCGGCGACGCGACCCGTTCTCGCGACGCGAGATCGTGGCATCCGTCGTGGTGGGCGCCGTCAGCGTGGTCTCCGGCTTCGCCTGGCTGCTGATCGCTGCCGCCGCGACCGGCTCGCTCACCTCCTACCTCGACACCGAGCTCGCCTGGCGGAGCGCCTACGTGGGCTACCAGGCGCTGCTGCCGTTCACCCCGTGGTTTCTGGGCGCCGATTTCTGGGTGCCGGGGCCGCTGGGGGTGATCGCGCTATTTCTTTTGCTCGGAGGATTTGTCGGCTTTATGTTCACGCCGTGGGTGCGGCGGCTGGGCCCGGACATCCGGTTCTGGGTCGCGAGCTACGTGGTCTACCTGCTCGCCGTGTTTTTTCCGCAGTCGAGCACATTCCGCTTGTTTCTGCCGGTTTTCCCGCTCTGGGGCGCCCTGGCGCAGCCGCGATCGTGGGTCTACCGGCTCGCCCTCGTGCTTCTCTGCGTGCTCGGGCAGGTGGGCTGGATCCACATCGCGTGGTGGGTCGACGGCTACGACTGGACGCCGCCGTAGCCCCAAAACGGGTCGTTCGGTTTTTCGCATGCCGATTCATAGTCAATAATGGTTAGGTACCTATGAAAGGGGACTTCTATGGCAGCCATGAAGCCGAGGACTGGCGACGGCCCAATGGAGGCTGTGAAAGAAGGTCGCCTCATTATCGTTCGTGTTCCACTCGAGGGTGGCGGGCGACTCGTAGTGTCGGTCAACGACGCTGAGGCCAAAGAACTCCACGACGCTCTCGAGGGAGTCGTCGCGACCGCTTAGCGGCCGACACACAACCCGCGTGCTGCCCTCGGGCGGCACGCGGGTTTTGTGCACCCCGAACGGCGTCGGTGGCGCGCTGCTAGTCGGCGACGCGGGTGAGCTGCAGGAGTCCGTCGCCGACGGGCGACAGCGAGCTGATGACCGCGGATGACTCGGCGACCTCTCGCAGCAGGGTGCGGAAGTTCGCCACGAGGTCATCGCGTTGCGCGGGGTCTGCGACCCGGCCGCGCCAGAGGGCGTGGGCCACAACGACCGTGCCGCCGGTGCGCACCATGCGCAGTCCGTGCTCGACATACTCGATGACGGAGTGCGGGTCGGCGTCGACGAGCACTAGGTCGTAGCTCGACTCGTTCATGCGCGGAAGCACGTCGAGCGCGCGCCCGGCAATGAGACGCACCCGGTTCGCGGGGATGTCGGCCGCCGTGAAGGTGACCTTCGCGAGCTGCTGGTGGTCGATCTCGGAGTCGATCGAGGTGAGAACGGCGTTGGGGGCGCCCGTGAGCATCCAGAGCCCGGAGACGCCGAGACCGGTGCCGATCTCCATGATGTTGCTGGCGTTCGTCGCCGCGGCGAGAACCGCGAGCTGCGCGCCCGTCGCGGGGGAGACCGGCTCGACGCCCACTTCGACGGAGTGTTGCCTCGCGAGCACTATTTCGGGTCGTTCGACGACAAACTCTTCTGCGAACTTCCAGCTCGACTCTTTTCCAGCCACCAACAACTCCTTGTTCGTCCCCACTGTAAGCCAGTCCACCGTCGACAGGGGTTATTCTGAGCGGGTGTCCTTTGGGTTGACGTTCGAGAAACTGGTGATCATCGGGATCATCGCTGTCTTCCTGCTCGGCCCGGAGCGTCTGCCCTACTACGCGTCACAGCTCGCCCGCCTCACCAAGTCGCTGCGTGGCATGGCCAATGGCGCCAAGGAACGCATGCGCGAGGAGATGGGTCCCGACTTCGACGAGGTCGACTGGAAGAAGCTCGACCCGCGCCAGTACGACCCACGGCGCATCATCCGCGAGGCCCTGGTCGAAGACGAGCCGGTGCCCGTGGTCAAGCCGCCGATCGAGTCGGCGTACTCGCAGCGCCAGCGACTGCAGCGCGAGGGCCGACCCGCGCCGTTCGACACCGAGGCCACCTAGCCGCTACCGCCGGCGCAGCGCCTTCAACAGCACGAGCATCGACACGAGGGCCCCGGCCAGGGCGGCGAACTCCTTGCCCGTGCGCGGCAGCGTGACCAGGCCGGTCGCTTCGGCCACCGTGCGGGCCTCGACGAACCGCATCAGCCCCTCCGCGCCGTTGCGGCGCCCGATCCCCGACTGCTTCATGCCGCCCATCGGGGCGTCGATGCTCGAGAAGGTGGCGCGGTAGCCCTCGTTGATGTTGACGCTGCCCGCGTCGATCCGCTCGGCCACCCGCCGGGCGCGGGGGAGCGATCCGCCGAACACGGAGGCGTTGAGACCGTACTCGCTCGCGTTCGCGAGGGCGATCGCCTCGTCTTCGCTCTGCACCACGTGGATCGCGACCACCGGGCCGAAGGTCTCGCCCTGCGCGCACAGCATGTCGTCGGTCACGTCGGCCAGCACGGTCGGCTCGTAGAAGAACGGTCCGAGGTCGGGGCGCGCGCGACCGCCGGTGAGCAGCATGGCGCCCTTCGCGACGGCGTCGTCGACGTGCGCGGAGACCCGTTCGAGCTGCGCGGCCGTCGTGAGCGATCCGACGTCGGTGGAGAAGTCGAAGGCGGGGCCCTGCTTGAGCTGGGCGACCCGTTCGACGAAGGCGCGGGTGAACGAGTCGGCGACGTGCCGCAGCACGTAGATGCGCTCGATGGAGACGCACAGCTGCCCCATCGACGAGTAACAGCTGTACACGGCGTTGGCCGCCGCGGTCGCCGGGTCGACGTCGTCGAGCACGATCAGCGGGTTCTTGCCGCCGAGCTCGAGCGACGCACCGATGAGGCGGCCGGCGGCGCGCACACCGACCGTGGTGCCCGTCGCGGTCGAGCCGGTGAAGCAGACGTAGTCGGAGTTGTCGACGATGGCGTTGCCGATCTCGGCTCCGTCGCCGGCGAGCACGGGCCAGAGGGCCGCGGGCACCCCGGCGTCGATGAAGGCGCGGCGCGAGGCCAGGATGCTCAGCGCGCCCTGGTTGTCGGCCTTCTGCAGCACGGCGTTGCCCGCGGCGAGGGCGGGCACGACGTCCATGAGGGAGAGGCTGAGCGGGTAGTTCCACGGCGTGATGACGCCGACGAGCCCCTTGGGCGTGTACCCGACGCGAGTGGCGACCACGAGCGGGATGCCCGCCCGTCGACGCTTCGTCGCGAGCGTGGAGCGCGCCGAGACGGCGTAGTACCGCGTGACGGTCGCCCCGCTGAAGATCTCCTCGAAGGCCTGGCCGCGGGTCTTGCCCGTCTCCGACTGCAGGGCGTCCATGAGCTCTTCGCGGCGTTCGAGCAGCAGGTCGTGCGCCCGCAGTAGCACCGCGCGACGGTGCGCGAAGCCGGCCGCACGCCAGGCGCGCTGGGCGACGCGGGCCGATGCGGCCGCCTCGACGACGTCGTCTGCCGAGCTGAGGGGGAGTTCGTGCAGCACCTCCCCGGTGAAGGGCGCGAGCACCTGCGCCGTGCCGTTGCCGGAGTGGGTGAGATCGGCGGAGAGCTCGGAGATGCGGTGGGAATCGAGGGTGGTAGCGGGCATGGGATCAGCGTAGACCGGAGCGCGGCTCAACTGGTTGTAGGCTCCCAAAATGAGTGCTGCAGAGTCGCCGCTTTCGAGAAAGACCATCGCAACCTACGCCGTCGGATCGCTCGGCACGGGAGGGTTCTCCACCCTGCCCGGGCTCGTGCTCGTCTACTACCTGACCGACACCCTCGGCATCGCGGCGCTCGCCGCCGGCGCCCTGGTCGCCCTGGCGAAGATCTGGGACGTCGTGGTCGACCCGGTGATCGGCGCGCGCAGCGACAGATCGCTCGCCGTCACCGGGTCGCGACGCCGGTTCATGATGCTGGGAGCCCTCCTGCTGCCGCTGTTCTTCGTGCTCACCTTCGCCGTTCCGCCCGCGCTCGGGTCGGCCGCGTCCTGGGTGTGGGTGCTCGTCGCGTTCACGGCGGCCGCGACCGCGTTCAGCCTGTTCCAGGTGCCCTACATCGCGCTGCCCGCCGAACTGACCGACGACTACGACCAACGCACGCGCCTGGTGTCTGTGCGGGTGGTCGTGCTCACGGCGGCTATCCTGCTCTTCGGCGCCGGCGGCCCGGCACTGCGCGAGCTCGGGGGAGCCGACGAGCATCTCGGCTACCTCATCATGGCGGTCGTCGCAGGGCTCCTGATCGGGGCCGGGCTGTTGGTGGCGTCGTTCGTCGCCACCACACGGCAGGCGACGGATGCCCCGGCCGTCTCGGTCGCGCAGAGCTTCCGTTCCGGCGTCGCGGTTCTGCGCCGCAGTCAGCCGTTCCGCGCGCTGCTGGGCGCGTTCGCCCTGCAGGGCCTCGCCACAGGGCTGATGCTCGCGGGCGCGCAATACGTGGCCACCTGGGTGCTCGAGTCGCAGGCGGCCGTCACCCTCCTGTTCATCGCGCTCATCGCCCCGGCCATCCTGTTCGCGCCGGTGTGGCAGGCGGTGTCGCGCCGCGTCGGCAAAGAGCGCGCGTTCGTCGCGGCCTCCCTGCTCTACGCCGTGGCGGCCCTCGCGCTCACGGCGCTGCTCGCGGCCCCCGGCGACTGGGTGTACCTCCCGGTGGCGCTCGCCGGCGCCGGCTACGCGGGCATGCAGTCGCTGCCGCTGTCGATGCTGCCCGACGTGATCTCCGTCGACTCCGCCCGGCACGGTGGCTCGGCCGCGGGAACCTTCGGCGGCGTGTGGACGGCGGGGGAGACGACGGGAATGGCACTCGGCGCCACAGCGCTGACCGTGGCGCTCGCCGCCACCGGGTACGTCGACTCGGTCGCGGGCGAGACCGTGGCCCAGCCGTCGGCGGCGATCGCCGGCATCGTCGTGAGCTTCAGCATCGTGCCCGCCGCGCTCATCGTCGCGAGCCTGTGGGCGTTCTCCCGCTACCCGCTGCGCAAGAACAGCATCGACCGAACCGTGGAGGCACGCGCATGACCGTATTCGCCGAGGAACCCGACTCCGTGCTGGCCCGCCTCGCCGTGCTGCGTGCGGGCGACGCCCCGACCCACGGCGGGCACGTGCTCTCGTACGTGTACGACTCGGGGCTCTCCGAGATCGACGAGCTCGCGACATCCGCAATGCGTCTCGTCCAGCCGGTCAACGGGCTCGATCCGACGACCTTCAGCTCGGTCGCCGCCATGGAGCGCGAGGTCGTCGGGTTCGCCCGCGACCTGCTCGGCGGCGACTCCGAGGTCGTCGGCAGCGTCACCACCGGCGGCACCGAGAGCTGTCTGCTCGCGGTGAAGACCGCGCGCGACAACTGGCACGGCGACGGCCCCGCGAGGCTGCTCGCTCCCGTCACGGTGCACGCCGCGTTCCACAAGGCGGCCCATTACTTCGGCCTCGTCCTCGACCTCGTGCCCGTCGGTGCCGACGGCCGGGTGTCGGCCGCGGCGATGGTCGAGCGGATGGCGCCCGATGTCGCCCTGGTTGTGGTGTCTGCGCCGTCCTATCCCCACGCGGCCATGGATCCCGTCGCGGAGGTCGCGGCGGCGGCGCTCGATCGCGGCATCGACTGCCACGTCGACGCCTGCATCGGCGGGTGGGTGCTGCCGTTCTGGAGCGGACTCGCGCCGTGGGATCTCCGCGTGCCCGGAGTCACGAGCCTCTCCGCCGACCTGCACAAGTTCGGCTACGCGCCCAAGGGCGCCTCGGTGCTTCTGACACGCGGTCGCGACCGTCAGCGCTCGCAGTACTTCGCGACGACGCGGTGGCCCGGCTACCCGGTCGTGAACTCCACGATGCTCGGCTCGAAGTCGGCCGGGCCCCTCGCCGCCGCCTGGGCGATCGTGAACGCTCTCGGCCGCGACGGTCTCGCGAGCCTCGCCGCCTCGTGCGAACGCTCGACCACCGCGCTCGTCGCGCTCGTCGGCGGCATCGAGGGCCTGCGTGTCGTCGGGTCGCCCACCGGCCCGCTGCTGGCGGTGTCGGCAGACGAGTCCGTCGCGCCGGAGCGGCGCGTCGACCCTCATCACTGGGCCGATCAGGCGCGAGCGCACGGCTGGCTGCTGCAGCTGCAGCCGGGCCTCATTCAAGACGGCGGTCCGCGCCTTCCGCACACGACGCATCTCACCATCACGCCGGTCACCGAGAGCGTGCTGCCGGAGCTCGAGGCGGCCCTCGTTCTCGCGGCAGACGAGGTGCGCGGAGTCGCGACGGTAACCGCGGAACAAGTCTTCGGCGCGCTGCCGCCTGCCGTCGCCGCGGGGCTCGCCTCGCCCGACGCGCCGCCCCTCGACGCGGACACCGCGTTCGCTCTGCTCGGCTCGATCGGGCTCGCCGACGGCTCAGACGGACTGCCCGAGCGGATGGCGCCGTTCCTGGCGCTGATCGAGGCGCTGCCGGCTCCGCTCACCGAGCGGCTGCTCGTCGAACTGCTGGCCCGGCTGGTGGAGCCGCGCCGGTAGTCGGCGACGTCCGGTCAGCCGGCAGGCAGCGTCTCGTGTTCCTTTCGAAATCGCTCGGCCTCGGCACGCAGCGCCTCGACGACGAGCCGCACCGACGGACGCTCCGCCCGGTCGGGACGCAGCAGCGCCGAGATCTGGCGCAGCGCCCGCACGCCGGTGAGCGGCCGGGTCACGAGGCCGTTCTCGTGGTCACGCGTCGTATACCGGGGCAGGATCGCGATGCCGTGGCCGGCCGCGACGATCGCCTCGACGATGCCGTTGTCGAGAAACCGCTGGCCGATGCGTGCGGGCACGCCATTCGCGGTCTCGATCTGTCGCAGGATGCGGTCGTAGGGAAACCCGAGGGGCACACCCACCCAGGTCTCGTCGACGAGGTCCTTCGGCGAGAGCGTCCTCTTCTCGGCGAGCGGATGCCCCTCGGGCAGGGCGACGTCGAGCGGCTCGGTCATCAGCGGCACGACCGCGAGGCCGCGCTCGCGCCAGGACGGCAGGATCGAGGGCGCGTCGGCGACGACGATGTCGAAGTCGGGGGTGAGGTCGGCGAAGTCGGGCAGCAGCGGATCCTGATCGGAGCAGCTGAGCACGAGACCGGGAACCCCGGCGACGGCGGTCAGCAGTCCCGGCAGCAGCATCTGCCCGCCCGTGGGGAAGATCGTGAGCGTGACGTCGCCGCGCGGGGCCTGCTTGAAGTCCTCCCACAGGGCGTCGGCGCGCTCGAGGGCGATCGCGACGTCGGTCGCCGTCTGCGCGAGCATGCGTCCCGCGCCGGTGAGCACGACCCCGCGCCCGCGCCGCTCGGTGAGCGGAATGCCGGCCTCGCGCTCGAGCACTTTCAGCTGTTGAGAAACAGCAGACGAGGTGCGGTTTGTGGCCGCCGCCACCGCGGTGATGCTGCCGCGCTCGGCGAGTTCGCGGAGCAGTTCGAGTCGTCGCACATCCATAAAGAAACTCTACACAAACAGTCAAGAAAGATTAGATTGTGCTAAAAAGTTGTCGGTTGTTGAATAGGGGAAGACCTAGAGAGAGAACACCCCGAAAATGATCATCGAATTCGTCGTCATCGGCGCCCTGTCCGTAGCAGCCATCATCGGAGCCGTCGTTGTGACCGCCCGTGACGGATACCGCCGCGTACCCACCCGCCGCGCGTAAGCAGACACCGCGGCGATCGCCGCAGCGCGAGAGCGCAGTCCCGCCAGAGCGGGGCTGCGCTCTCGTCGTTTAACGGCCGCTCGGTCACGGGCGAGGCCCGCCGAGTTCGAGAACGACGGATGCCCCGGCTCACGCCCGGCGGAACAGCCCCGGGTAGTCGACGACGAAGCCGGCGTCGTCGACGGTGATGTCACGGTGGAAGTCGCCGCCCTGCGACTCGAAGCGGTAGCTGCGCTCGTCGAGGCGCGTGTAGCGCTGCGGGTCTGCGGTGACGGCGAGCCCGGGCACGTCGATGTAGGCCGTCATGATGTCGGCGCTCTCGCCCACGCGCAGCCCGAGCCGCCAGATGGGCAGGGTGTTCGTGAAGGGGGTCGCGGTGATGTCGACGTCGATCGCTCCGGCCAGGTGCTCGAGGGCTGTGCCGTCGCCCTCGGTCCAGCCGCCGAGCCCGTCGGCGATCAAGACGAGGTCGCCTTCAGCGGTCGACACCCGCACAAAACGGGTGGCCCAGGCGGCGTCGGTGTCGATCGAATAGCGGGCCAGCACCGAGTCGTCGATCGTGCTGTCGATCTGGCCGTCGACGTGGCATCCCTCGGCCGACATCGTCGCGGTCGTGTTCTCGGCGGTGTCGCCGGCGATCCAGTGCAGTTGCATCATGCTCAAGTCCTAACAAGCGTGACGCCACGACGCAATCAGTTGACGGTGAAGCCCAGCTTGCGCCCCGCGAGTCCGCGCGCGCGCACGGCGAGCGTGTCGGCGAGGGCCACGATGGCGCGGGCGGCGGGCTCGTCGGGCTGCGACAGCACGATGGGCAGGCCGGCGTCGCCACCCTCGCGCAGGGCAATCGAGAGCGGGATCGAGGCGAGCACGGTGACCGGCTCCTCCGCCGTCGACAGGCGGGCCGCGGCATCCGCCCCGCCCCCGCTGCCGAAGATGTCGAGAATCGATCCGTCTGGCTGCGGGAGGCCCGCCATGTTCTCGACCACGCCGATGACCTTCTGTCCGGTCTGGCGTGCGACAAGCGCACTGCGCTCCGCGACCTCGGCCGCGGCCGGCTGCGGGGTGGTCACCACGATGATCTCGGCCTGGGGGAGCAGCTGCCCGATCGAGATCGCGATATCGCCCGTTCCCGGGGGCAGGTCGAGCAGCAGGATGTCGAGGTCGCCGAAGTAGACGTCGGTGAGAAACTGCTGGATCGTGCGGTGCAGCATGGGGCCGCGCCACGAGACGACCCGGTCGGCCGACTGCCCCGAGCTCGTCGACGGCACGAACATGCCGATGGAGATGACCTTCACGTCGTGGGCGATCGGCGGCAGGATCATCTCGTTGACCTGCGTGGGCGTCGCGCCCGAGATGCCTAGGATGCCGGGGATCGAGAACCCGAAGACGTCGGCGTCGACGATGCCGACGCGGAGGCCGCGCGCCGCGAGGGCGACACCGAGGTTCGCCGTCACCGTCGACTTGCCGACCCCGCCCTTGCCGCTCGTCACCGCGTAGATGCGGGTGAGCGAGTCGGGCCCGAACTGCATCGTCTTCGCCCGCCCGCCGCGCAGCTTGTCGGTGAGGGCGTCGCGCTCGGCGCGGGTCATGATGGTCACGTCGACGTCGACGTTCCTGATTCCGGCGACGGATGCCGCGGCCTCGCGTACATCGCGCTCGATGGTGTCGGCTGCCGGGCAGCCCACGATCGTGAGCTTGAGGGAGACGCTCGCGGTGTCGCCGTGCACCGCCACACCGCCGATCATGTCGAGGTCGACGATCGGCTTGCGAATCTCGGGGTCGATGACGCGGCCGAGCGCGGTGAGCACCTGAGCGTCGGTCGGCGGGACCGCCTCACTCAATCCGCGGTCTCCTTGGTGCCGTCGCGCTCGTCGAGTTCGGCGAGCAGCGCGCGCAGTTCGCCGCGGATGAAGTCTTTGCTCGCCATGTCGCGCATCGCGAGTCGCAGCGACACCACCTCGCGGGCGAGGTACTCGGTGTCGTTGAGGTTGCGTTCGGCACGCTGCCGGTCTTGCTCGATCTGCACGCGGTCGCGGTCGTCTTGACGGTTCTGGGCGAGCAGGATCAGCGGGGCCGCATACGAGGCCTGGAGCGACAGGATGAGCGTGAGTGCGGTGAAGCCGATCGCGGCCGAGTCGAATCGGATGCCCTCGGGCGCGACCGTGTTGTAGATCATCCAGATGACCACGAAGATCGAGAGGCCGAAGAGAAACCACGGGGTGCCCATGCCGCGGGCGATCGACTCGGTGAACCGGCCGAAACGGTCGCGGCTCTCGAAACGGAAGGCCGTGCGCAGGCCCTTGGGGGAGTCGAGCCTGTCATCGGCTCGGTTGATTCGGTTAGTGCGTGCCATGGGCTGTCCTCCTCCCCTTTACAGGGATGCTCGCGGTGGTTGCGGGAACGGTTATCGCTCCGGGTTGGTCGTCGTCGGAGGAGTCGGTACTTCGCCAGTCGTCGGGCAGCAGATAGTCGAGGACATCGTCAATGGTCACCACCCCGACCAGTCGGTGGTTCTCGTCGACCACGGGAACGGAGACGAGGTTGTAGCTCGCGAGGATGCGCGACACCTCGACCGCGCTCGCCGTTGCGAGCACGGGCTCGAGGCTCTGGTCGAGCAGCGTGCCGAGGCGTTCGTTCGGCGGGTAGCGGAGCATGCGCTGAAAATGCACCATGCCGAGGAAGCGCCCGGTGGGCGACTCGTACGGCGGCAGGGTGACGCAGATGGCCGCACCGAGGGCGGGAGCGAGTTCGTGTCGTCGGATGAGGGCGAGACCCTCGGCCACGGTGGCGTCGGCCGACACGATGATCGGCTCCGTCGTCATCAGCCCGCCCGCGGTGTCGGGGGCGTAGGCGAGCAGGAAGCGCACGTCCTGCGCCTCTTCCGGCTCCATCAGGTCGAGGAGCGCTTCGCCGCGCTCGTCGCTCAGGTGGGCGATGAGGTCGGCCGCGTCATCCGGCTGCATCTGATCCAGCACGTCGGCGGCACGGTCGTCGTCGAGCTGGTTGAGGATGTCGACCTGCTCGCTCTCGGGCATCTCCTCGAGCACGTCGGCGAGACGGTCGTCGCTGAGCTCTTCGGCGACCTCGAACATACGCTGCTCGGTGAGGTCGAGCATGGCGTTGGCGAGGTCGGCGGGCAGCAGGTCGGCGTAGCTCGCCACCAGCTGGGTCGCCGACTGGGCCTCGCCGGTCGTGGTCTTCTCGCGGATCTCGCGCCAGCGCACGAACACCGTGGCGCCCTTGCCGAAGGGCGACGCGGAGGCCTTGGGGCGACGGCAGAAGAGCTGGGAGATCTCCCACTCGCCGAGGCCGACCTCCTCGATGGCGACGTCTTCGATCGTGGCCTCGCCCGAGCCGTCGACGAGGGTGACCTTGCGGCCGAGCAGCTCGGCCATCAGCCGGATCTCGCCGCCCCGCTGCTCGAAACGGCGCAGGTTGATGAGCCCGGTCGTGATGATCTGTCCGGAGCCGATGCTCGTCACCCGGCCGATCGAGAGAAAGACCTGGCGCTTTCCGGGAACCTCGACGACGAAGCCGATGACCCGCGGCGACTGTGTGTTGCGGTAGACGACGAGAACGTCGCGAACGCGGCCCACTTTGTCTCCATTGGGGTCGAAAACGGAGCAGCCGGTCAGACGGGCAGCGAAAACTCTTGTGGCGCTCACGGTAAAACCCTACCGCCGCAATGGAAGAATGATCATGTGAGCAATCAGAGACCCTTCGGGCGCCGACCACAGCCTCAGCCGACACTGCCGACGGGCGACGTCCTCGGAACCTACGAGACCTACGTCGAGGCGCAGAGCGTCGTCGACCGCCTGTCGAAGGCCGAGTTCGAGGTCAAGCAGCTCGCGATCGTCGGCAACGACCTGAAGACCGTCGAGCGCGTCACGGGCAAGCTCACCTACGGACGCACCGCGGCGACCGGCGCCGCGAGCGGCGCCTGGTTCGGGCTGTTCTTCGGAATCCTTCTGTTTCTCTTCTCCGCCACCCCGCAGATCGGCTTTGTGCTCGCGGCGGCTCTGATCGGCGCCGGCTTCGGCATGCTGTTCGGAATCGTCACCTACTCGCTCGGGCGTCGCCGCCGCGACTTCACCTCGACCCACCAGGTGCTCGCGTCGAACTACCAGATCATCATCGACCCGCAGCTCACCGCCAAGGCGCAGGACCTCCTCGCCCAGCCCGACCGTCCCACCGCGTAGCCGTCGCATGGTCGACGCACGAATCCTGAACACCGCTGCGGCGTTGAACGCCGCGATCGTCGAACTCGCCTCCCGGCAGCCGATTTCGCGCATCACCGTCTCCGACGTCACCCGCGAGGCCGGCATCAACCGGGCGACCTTCTACGCGCACTACTCGTCGCCCGCCGAACTGCTGGCGAGCGTGCTGACCGGCGACCTCGACGAGGTGCGCCGTGTCGACGCCGAAGAGCGGGCGAGCGGCGAGCGCGCGGCGACGCTCATCACCCGCGACGCGGTCGCCTCCACGGCCGCGCACATCGACCGCTTCCTGTCGGTCTACCGTCTCGCGCTGAGCGACAGCACCGACGGCACAACACAGCACGTGCTGGCGTCGCACCTCGAGGTGTCGTGCCTGCAGCACCTGCGCGACTCGGTGTCGCCCGACCGTATCCCCGGAGACCCCGCCCTCGTCGCGGCCTTTGTCGCGAACGGCCTGGTGGGGGCGATCGCACTCGCCGCGACCAGCGACAAGTGGGACAAAGACCGCGTCGCCGACGTGCTGATGGCCATGATGCCGGCCTGGTGGGACTAGCTACCTCGCGAGCCAGGCCTCGACGTCGTCGGCCGTGCGGGGAATGCCGACCGACAGGTTCTCGGCGCCCGACTCGGTGACGAGGATGTCGTCTTCGATGCGCACCCCGATGCCGCGGTACTCCTCGGGCACGGTCAGGTCGTCGGGCTGGAAGTAGAGCCCCGGCTCGATCGTGAAGACCATGCCGGCCTCGAGCACGCCGTCGAGGTACAGGTCGCGGCGGGCCTGCGCGCAGTCGTGCACGTCGAGGCCGAGGTGGTGGCTGGTGCCGTGCACCATGTAGCGGCGGTGGAACTGGTTGTCGGGCTCGAGCGACTCCTCGGCGCTGACCGGCAGCAGACCCCACTCGGCGGTCTTCGCCGCGATGACCTTCATCGCCTCGGCGTGGATCTCACGGAAGCGGATGCCGGGGCGCACGATCGCGAAGGCGGCGTCGGCGGCCTCGAGCACGGCCTCGTAGACACGGCGCTGCACCTCGGTGTAGGTGCCGCCGATCGGCAGGGTGCGGGTGATGTCTGCCGTGTAGTAGCTCTCCAGCTCGATGCCGGCGTCGAGCAGGATCACGTCGCCGGGAACGACGGGACCGTCGTTGCGGGTCCAGTGCAGGATGCAGGCGTGAGGGCCGGATGCCGCGATCGTGTCGTAGCCCACCGTGTTGCCGTCTGCGCGGGCCCGTCGGTTGAACGTGCCCTCGACGAGGCGTTCGCCACGTTCGTGCGCGACGATCTGCGGCAGGTCGGCGATGACGTCGTCGAAGCCCTGCTTGGTGGCGTCGACGGCGAGACGCATCTGGGCGATCTCATACGAGTCCTTCACGAGTCGCAGCTCGCTCAGGTCGCGCGCGAGCTCGCCGTCGCCGTCGCTCTCGACGCTGTCAGCGTCGGCGGCGAGGAGGCGGCGCCCGTCGACCTGGTCGGTGACGTCGCGGTCTGCCCCGCGCACGAGCAGGGTGTCGGCGTCGATCCGGTCGAGCACCGCGGCGAATCCGTCGAGGTTCGCCGTGGCGAGTCCGAGGTCGGCGGCCACGTGGGCGAGGGAGGGGCGCGGGCCCGTCCAGAATTCTCCGACGTCGGGGTTCGCGTAGAACTCGTCGGAGTCGCGGCCGGCGGCCTCGCGGAAGTAGAGGGTGGAGTGGTGGCCGGTCGCGGTGGGCTCCATCACGAGCACGCTGCCGGAGACGGCGTCGGCGCCCCACCCGGTGAGGTGCGCGAAGGCGGTGTGGGCGCGGAACGGGTAGTCGGTGTCGTTCGAGCGCACCTTCGCGGCTCCGGCGGGAACAATGAGGCGCTTGCCCGGGTGCTGTGCCGAGATCCGCTCGCGGCGCGCGGCGGCGAACGGGGACTGCTCGCGCGGGGCGGGCGAGTCGGCGGCGCGGTCGGCCCAGCCAGACGAGATGAAGTCCTTGAACGACGAGGAGACCGGGGTGGTGGAACGGTTGGAGGTTGCGCGCGGAGCGTCGGTCGTGTTGTCAGCCATGCCTCTATTGTGCCCCTCCGCGGCTGGGGCGGAGATGCGGATGCGCCCGAGGCGTCAGCGACGCCAGGTCTGGCGGCGGGCGCCTCTCGGGGTGCCCTGCGAATCGTCGGGGAGGATGGTGAGGAAGGAGTCGGACGACTGGCGCGTGCCGACGTGTGCGGTGGCCGCGACGGGCTGCCACGAATCGTCGGCATCCAGGGGTTCCTGCGCGACGGAGACGGGGTCGAGCGTTGTGGTGAACTGCGCTGAGGCCGACATGGGCCACATCCTTCCGGCCACCCGCTGCTCGGATGATCCTGATCAGATGCTCGCAGAGACTGAACGGTCTTGTCTATGTCTAGTTCGGGGGTAGTCACGTGTCTTCGTCGAGTGCTGATAGCGTCTGCTGCGGGAAGGCGGCTATGACGGTCATCGACGAGCGCACGGAGACGACTGCGTCGACCGTGCCGCACGACCGGATCGTCGACGCGGCCTACGAGCTCTTCGCCAGTCGGGGCGTGCGCGACGTCTCCATCGACGAGATCGTCGTCGCCTCGGGAGTCGCGAAGGCCACCCTCTACCGGCACTTCCCGTCGAAGGACGACCTTGTGCTCGCGTTCCTCGCCGAACGGGAGGCACGGTGGACGTTCGGTGTCGTCGACGCCGGGATGCGCGCCCGTGCGGAGAAACCCGAGGAGCGCCTGCTGGCGATCTTCGACGTCTTCCACGACTGGTTTCAGCGCGACGACTTCGAGGCGTGCTCGTTTGTGAACGTGCTCTTGGAACTCGGCCCGGGGCATCCGGCCGGCCAGGCGAGCATCACGCACCTCGCCGCCATCCGCGAGGTCGTGCGGGGGCTCGCCGGCGAGGCGGGTCTGCGCGACCCGGAGGAGTTCGCGCTGTCGTGGCACATTCTGATGAAGGGCTCGATTGTGCAGGCCGCGGAGGGCGACGCGCTCGCCGCCCGTCGCGCGCAGGGCATGGCCCGCACGCTCATCGAGCAGTACCGCTAGCGAGACGATGCTCTACGCGCGGGCCGGGTCGATCCACAGGTTCTCGCCGTCGAGAACGGTTGAGGTCTCGGTCAGCCCGAGGTGTGCGGCGATCGCGGCGGATGCGTCATTGCGGGGATGCACGAACGCGCGGATCGGGCCGAGACCCCTCCCGCGGAGCCAGGCCGCGATCGCTTTCGCCGCCTCGGTCGCGTAGCCCCGGCGCTGGAACGGCTGGCCGACGACCCAGGCCACGCTGGTGTGGGCCTCCTCGACCGTCGCCTGAACGGTGCCGACCAGCAGGCCGGTCTCCCGTTCCCTCAGCATCCAGTTGAACCAGAGCTGTGTTCCGTCGTCGCTCCGGCCCTTCTCAAGCCGTGCGTACCGGGCCGCCAGGTCGACGGCCGTCGACGGAGAGCCGCCGATGAACTCGTGCAGGGCGGGGCTGGCGAAGGCCGCCGCGGCCTCCTCTGCGTGGCCGACGCGGAGAACCTCGAGTCCGAGCCTCGGGGTGTGCAGCGGCTCGGCGGCGAACTCGGTCATGGCGGTCCCGGCGGTCATGGTGGTCGACCCTACCCGCCGCGCCCTCCGACCGGTGTCAGCCGTTCGCGGGTGTGTAGGTCGTGACGACCGGCCGGTGGTCGCTGCCGGCGCCGTCGAGGTCCTGCACGATGCGCATGCCGGCGACGCGCCAGTTCTCGGTCGCCATCACGTGGTCGATGGGGGAGCCGAGCAGCGGCGGGAGGTTCGTCGGCCAGGTGCCGACCGCGCCGTTGCCGCTCGCGAGACCCGCGTCGGCGCACTCGCCCAGCGTGGTCGAACCGGTCGACTCGAGACCGCTCATGTGGTCGAGCGTCGCGTTGAAGTCGCCGCCCATGATCACGTTGTCGCCCGAACACTGTTCGCCGAGCCAGGCGAGGTCGGCTCGCCAGTTCTCGAACTCGACCGGCAGCGGGGCGACACCGTGCACCGCGATGATCACGGGCCCCGATCCGTCGTCGGGTCGCATCACGAGGCTCGGCAGCGTCGACGTCGAGCCGATCGACTCGTCCATCGTGTACTCGCCGAGGTCGGCGCTCCACAGCACCGACGTCGACCGCGACTTCGAGATCTGGTCGAAGGCCGCGGTCTTCAGCCACATCGGCCGGCCCGCGTCCTTCATGATCGCGGCCACCGCGAAGGCGAACTCCTCCGTCGTTTCCGGCAGGGTCAGCACGTCGGCGCCCGAGTCGAGGGCGAGCTTCGCCACGGCCTCGGCGCCGGGCTCGTCGCCGAGGGTGTTCCACGAGAGCACGGTGACCGAGGAGTCGTTCGGCGTCTCGAACGAGGTGTCGCCGAACCCGCGTGTGCCGAGCACCGCGGTGTTGACGAGGGCGAAGACCAGCAGCAGTAGCGCGAGGCTCGACGCGAACCGGCGCACCGTGCGACTGAGCAGCGCGAGCAGGGTGAGCACGAGGATGAGTGCGACGGCGATGAGCGCGGCGCCCGCCCGGAACGAGACCACATGCGCGATGCCGAATGCGCGCTGCAGGCCGAACAGCTGCGGCCAGGCCAGAACGAGCAGCGCCGCCGCGACGACTACGAGCACAACGGCAGCTAGGACTCGGCGAAACATGTCCCCTCACCCTACCCGCTCGTGCTGGGCGAGGCGTTCTGCGCCAGCGCGCCGCAATAGAGTTGGACAATGACCGGACCGATCGACCTGCACACGCACAGCAGTGTGTCCGACGGCACGGAGACGCCGACCGAGCTCGTCGAGGCCGCCATCGTCGGCGGACTCTCGGCCGTGGCCCTGACCGACCACGATTCGACGGCGGGCTGGGTCGAAGCGGCGGATGCGGCATCCGCAACCTCGCTCACCGTCATTCCCGGCATGGAGCTCAGCACCAACCACGGGCCTGCGAGTGTGCACGTTCTCGCCTACCTCTTCGACCCGGCCGACACCGCGATCCTGCGCGAGACCGCGCTCATCCGCGACGGGCGCATGCACCGGGCGGAGCGCATCGTCGAGCGCATCGCCGCCGACTACGACCTCACCTGGGACGACGTGCTCGCCCAGTCGATCGAGGGCGGGACGATCGGCCGACCGCACATCGCAGACGCGCTCGTCGCCCGCGGACACGTCGTCGACCGCAGTGCGGCCTTCGAGAGCATCCTGCACTGGCGCAGCGGCTACTACGAGAAGTACTACGCGCCCTCGCCGCTCGACGGTGTGAAGCTCATCGTCGCGGCGGGCGGCGCACCCGTGCTCGCGCACCCGGGAACACGCGGACGCGACTGGGTCATCGACGAGAAGCACATGCGCACGCTCAAGAACGCCGGGCTCTTCGGCGTCGAGATCTTCCACCGCGACAACACCGAGAGCGGCCGCGCCCGGCTGTTCGAGCTCGCGGAGATGTTCGACCTCGCGATCACCGGGTCGAGTGACTACCACGGCGAGGGCAAGCCCAACCGCCTGGGCGAGAACACGACGGAGCCCGAGGTGCTCGAGCGTCTCCTCGCGGCCACGTCGGGGTCGCTCCCCTTCAACTGAGGAGGCCGGTTCGTCCGGATGCACTGACGGCACGCCTCCCGACCGCCGCCAGCCCCGCGAATGACTGCGAGTCAGGCCGCGGGCGGGGCGATCCGCGCGCCCGGCTGCACTGCGTCGAAACGGGCGCCGAGCGGGTTGGGCGGCCGGATGGCGATGACGGCGAGCATCAGGCTGCCGAGGTAGGGCACGAGGTTGAGCAGGTACAGGAAGCCAGAGAGGTTGGCGTCGTGGAGCCGGCGCACGGTGAGGGCTGCGTGCGGCACGAGGATCGCGAGTGAGACGAGCACACCGACTCCCACGACCACCGAGAACAGAGGACCGGACGCGTCGAGTGTGACGCCCGCGGAGACGGCGATCACATTGAGGATGCTCAGCGGCACCGAGAAGACGCCGAAGGCCGCCACAACGAACCAGTACTCGGAGCGGCTCGCACGCCCGGAGAACGTGGCGTACTTCTGGAAGAACCTCGTGACGGCGCCGACCAGCCCGATGTCGTAGTGGGGTTGGTCGAGCGGGGGCGCTGCTGGCACGCTTTCATCGGTCATGTTCAGATACTGGCGTGTAATTGAGACATTGTCGAGTGCGGTTGTGGCCCGGGCGTGAAAATGGGGCCGGCCCATGCGGGCCGACCCCATATCAGGTCGATCGTGTCGAGCGGCGCCTCTACTCCGCGGCGGGCGTCGCGGGGCGACGGGTGCGCGTGCGGTTGCGGCTGCGCGGCGGGCGGGCCGCGCCGTCTGCCGCGGGCGTCGCGGCGGGGGCGGTTCCGGTCGAGCTCGTGCGGGGAGGACGCTGTCCGCCGCCGTTGCGGTCGCCGCCGGAGCGCTGTCCGCTGCGGTCGCCACCACGGCCACCGTCGCGGCCGCCGTCACGCGAACCCGAAGCGGCCTGCGGCTCGCGAACGCGCGGCGGGCCGGCGGTCTTGAGGCGGCCCTTCGAGCCCTCGGGGATGTCGAGGTCGGTGAAGAGGTGCGGCGACGACGAGTAGGTCTCCATCGGCTCCGGGATGCCCATCTCGAGCGCCTTGTTGATGAGCGACCACTTGTGCATGTCGTCCCAGTCGACGAACGTCACGGCGATACCGGTCTTACCGGCGCGGCCGGTGCGGCCCGCGCGGTGCAGGTAGGTGTCGTGGTCCTCGGGGATGGTGTGGTTGATCACGTGGGTGACGTCGTTCACGTCGATACCGCGAGCCGCGACATCCGTGGCGATCAGGATGTCCTTCTTGCCGGCCTTGAACGCGGCCATCGCCCGCTCGCGCTGGTCCTGGTTGAGGTCTCCGTGCACGGCGGCGGCGTTGAAGCCGCGGTCGTTGAGCTCCTCGACGAGCTTGGCCGCCGCGCGCTTGGTGCGGGTGAACACGACGGTCTTGCCGCGGCCCTCGGCCTGCAGGATGCGCGCGATGACCTCGTCTTTGTCGAGCGAGTGCGCGCGATAGACGACGTGCTTGATGTTCTTCTGCGTCAGGCCCTCGTTGGGGTCGGTCGCGCGGATGTGGATCGGCTTGTTCATAAAGCGACGCGCGAGGGCCACGATCGGGCCGGGCATCGTCGCTGAGAACAGCATGGTGTGGCGGGTCGCCGGGGTCTGCGCGAAGAGCTTCTCGATGTCGCTGAGGAAGCCGAGGTCGAGCATCTTGTCGGCCTCGTCGAGAACCATGACCTTGATGTCCTTGAGCGAGAGCATGCGCTGGCTCGCGAGGTCGAGCAGGCGGCCGGGGGTTCCGACGATGACCTGAGCGCCGGCCTTGATCTGTTCGACCTGGCCCTCGTAGGCCTTGCCGCCGTAGATTGCGGCGACGGTGGTCGAGCGGTTGGATGCCGCGAGCGTGAGGTCTTCGGCAACCTGTACGCACAGCTCACGGGTCGGTACGACGACGAGAGCCTGCACGCCGGGAGCCGGGTCGATGCCGAGTTCCTGCAGCAGGGGGAGGCCGAAGCCGAGCGTCTTGCCCGTTCCGGTCTTCGCCTGGCCGATGATGTCCTGTCCGGCGAGACCCATGGGGATGGTCTGCTCCTGGATGGGGAAGGGCTCGATGATGCCCTTGGTTGCGAGTGCGTCGACCATGTCCTGGTCGATCTTGAGATCAGCGAATGTCAATGTACGTGTGCCCTTTACGGTCGAGGTACGCCCGTTTGTTCCTGGGGCGCGTGGCCCCCGCCAGAAATGGGGGGCATTATCGCTAGTTTAGCCGTCGAGACTGTGAAACGGCATTAGCCGCGCTGCCGGTGCCCGCGCTTGCACCTAAGCTGGGCTCGTGGTCAATTGGATTTCGCGCAAGGGCAAGCGCGCAGAGGTTCCGCGGCTGCGTCCCCGCTCCGAGGCCGAACCGGCCACCAAGGTCGACCTGGCAGAGCTGACGCCCGACCTCCTCACCTTCCTCGGCAAGTCCGCCTATCTGCAGCTGACGATCTTCGAGAACCTCGGCCGCACCCTCGCCATCGCCCCCACGACCGAGGCCAAAGAGACGCTGAGCAGAGTCGCCGCGCTCTCCCTCGCCAAACACCACGGGCTCACCGCCGAGATCCGTCGCCACGGCGAAGAGCCCGGCGCGGTCATGCAGCCGTTCACCGCCGCCATCGACGAGTACCAGCGCACGACTCAGGGCGCCGACTGGCACGAGGAGCTTCTCGCCTGCCACATCACGGCGGGTTTCCTCGACGACTTCTTCGTGCACCTCGCCGCCGGGCTGCCCACCGACTATGCGGGCCGGGTCACCGCCGTGCTGCGCGCCGACTCCGGATCCGCCCTGCTCGCTGAGCAGGTCAGACTCTCGATCGACGACAACACGCACCTCGCCTCGCGGCTCGCGATGTGGGGCCGTCGACTCGTCGGCGACACGATGCTCGTCGCACGGTCGACTCTCGCGCCCAGCACGAACACCGTGAGCGACGAGGCGCGCATCGAGCCGGTCTTCACCGAGCTCATCGCCGCGCACACGCGCCGCATGGACGCCCTCGGCCTCACCGCCTAGCCGCGCCGCGCGCTCCGCACGCCCGCCCGCGCCGCGACTTGTCACGAACGGGGCTGTCTCGCGCCGGGATCCCCACACTGGTGACAATTCGCCGTCACCGTGGCGACAGAAACGTGACGCGACCCGTTAACGTGCGGGAGAACGACGTTTCCCCGCCGGTATAAGTCGTTCTCCCGCAAATTTACCGGGCGTCGAACGTCTCGAAGACGTCGAGCTCAGCCCAGTGCGCCCGACCAACCGTGGGGTGCGCTACGCGCGTCCGCCGGAGAGCTTGGTGAGCAGCGCCCGGTCGGCCTCGCGACGACGGGGCGGAACGACGAGAGCCACGGCGAGACCTGCGAGGCTCGCGACGATGAGGGTGACGACCCAGATCCAGGCACCGTCGAACGTCCAGCCGAGCCAGAGAAGGCCCACCCAGACGACGGATGCCACGGCCGACGCCACCGCTGCGGGGAGCACCACTCCGTAGGTCTCGCGACCGCGCAGCACGAACGGGAGGATGAAGCCGACGCCCGCGGCGATGAGGACGACGAACAACAGCTCCATGGTTAGGCCACGAACCCGACGCGACGGGTCGACTCGGAGCCGATCTCGATGTAGCCGATGCCGGCGACGGGCACGATGTAGAGCTTGCCCTTGCTGTCGACGAGCTTGATGAACTTGCTGTCCGACTCGAGCGCTGTCGCGACGATGTTCTCCACTTCCTGAGCCGTCTGCGACGACTCGAAGTTGATCTCACGGGGGCTGTTGGTAATACCGATGCGAATGTCCACGAGCCAAGATTACGACACGGTGCGACGCCGTGATCGACACGTTCACTACCGGCATAACTTGGCGGGACGTGTCGGTGCCGGCAGGTACCGTGTTACCCGTGACCATCCGGGGATTTGTGCAGGCGAGCGAGAGCTCGACGGCACCGCCGGCTGTTCTGCTCGACGCATCGCAGCAGGCGGTCGTCGACCTCGCCGAGGGGGAGTGCGCCGCGGTCATCGGCGCGCCGGGCACCGGCAAGACCACAACGCTGATCGAGCTCGTCGCCCAGCGCGTGCTCGAGCAGGGCTGGGGCGCCGACGAGATCGTTGTGCTCACCCCGAACCGTGCTTCGGCCACGCGCCTGCGCGACACCATCTCCCTGCGTCTCGGGGTCGCCACCAACGGACCGATCGCCCGCACCACCAACTCGGTGGCGTTCGAGCTCGTGCAGCACGCCGCCCGGCTCGCCGGAGCCGAACGGCCGAAGCTGCTCACCGGCGGCGACCAGGACCAGATCATCAAAGAGCTCCTGCAGGGCCACATCGACGAGGGCACCGGCCCGCAATGGCCGCAACTGCTCGCCCCCGAGGTGCGCCAGCTCGGCGGATTCCGCACCGAGCTGCGCGAGCTGATGATGCGCGCCACCGAGTTCGACATCTCGCCCGACCGGCTGCGCGCCCTCGGCGTGCAGCACGCGCACGACGAGTGGGTCGCCGCGGCCGATTTCATCGACGAGTACCTGCGGGTGATCGGCTCGATGCAGCAGAACGCCCTCGACGCGGCCGAATTGATGGCCTTCGCGACGACGGCCCTCGCCGCATCCGAGGCCGACGGCGGCATCGGCGAGAGGCTCGGCAGGGTGCGGCTCGTCATCGTCGACGACCTCCAAGAGACGACAGAGGCCACGATCGGCATGCTGCGCGCGTTCGTGGCCCGCGGTGTCGCCGTCGTCGCCTTCGGAGACCCGGATGTCGCGACCAATGCGTTCCGCAGCGGGGAGCGAGACGCGCTCGGCACCCTCTCCACCCGGCTCGGCGACCCGGACCTGCGCACCTTCATCCTCAGCACCGCCCACCGCCAGGGCGCAGAGCTCCGCGCGCTCACGAGCGCCGTCACCGACCGCATCGGCACCGCGGCGGCGGGCAGGCAGCACGCGGCGATCGCCGGCGGCGAGTCATCCGACCAGCCCGTCGTCACGGTGCACGCGGCGACGCCGGCCCGCGAGGTCGCCGCGATAGCCCGGCTCTTCCGTCAGCACCACCTGCTGCGGGGCATCCCGTTCGGACGCATGGCGGTGATCGTGCGCACCGGCTCGCTCATCAGACCCATCTCCCGTGCGCTCGCGCTCGCCGAGGTGCCCACCCGCACCCTAGCCGGCGGGGCGGCGCTGCGCGACGACCACGCCGCCCGCAGCCTCCTCGCCGTCGTCGACGTGGCCCTCGGCCGCACACCGCTCACCCCGCCCCTCGCCACCGAGATTCTGCTCGGCCCGTTCGGCGGCTTCGACCGGCTCGCCCTGCGTCGCCTGCGCGTCGCCCTGCGCGCAGAAGAACTCGCCGGGGGAGGCAACCGCGGCAGCGACGAGCTGCTCGTCGAAGCGCTCGGCGCCCCCGGCCGGTTCGCGACCATCGACCACCGCATCGGCCGCAACGCCGACCGAGTGGCGCAGACTCTCGCCGCCACCGCGCAGCTCGCCCACACCGACGCATCGATCGAGCAGTTGCTCTGGCTGGTCTGGGAGCGCAGCGGCCTCGCCACGGTCTGGTTCGACCAGGCGCTCGGCACGGGGCTCACCGCCGCAGACGCCAACCGCAATCTCGACGGGGTGATGGCGCTCTTCACCGCCGCCCGTCGCTTCTCCGAGCGCCGCCCCAACGACGGCGCACGGCTCTTCATCGACGACCTGCTCGGCGCCGAGGTGCCCGAAGACACCCTCGCGCCGCAGACGAGCGACGAGTCGGTGCTCGTCACCACGCCGTCGGGCGCCGTCGGCACCGAGTTCGCGGTCGTCGCCCTCGCCGGACTGCAGGAGGGCGTCTGGCCCAACCTGCGCATCCGCGGCTCCCTGCTCTACCCGCAGGCGCTCGTCGAGGCGTCGAAGTCGACCCTCGCCGCCACCAGCGGCGACGACGGCGACGCCGCGATCGACGACCGCAAGCAGGTGCTCGGAGACGAGCTGCGGATGTTCGCGCTCGCCGTCTCGCGGGCCGACACCCAGGTCATCCTCAGCGCCGTGAGGAACGAAGACGAGGCGGCGTCGGTGCTGTTCGGGCTCGTGCCGAACGGGGTCGGGGTTGCGCTCGATTCGACCGAGTGGCATCCGCTCTCTCTGCGCGGGGTCACCGGCCGGCTGCGCCGCGAACTCGTCCGCCCCCGCCCCGACACTTCTCTTCCACTCGCCGCGAAGGGCCGTGCGGATGCCGCCGCCTCCCTTGCCCGGCTCGCCGTCGAGCGCGTGCCCGGTGCCGACCCCGCCGAGTGGCACGGTCTGCTCGAGCCGTCGACCACCGGCCCGCTGCACGACCTCGACGACCCCGAGGTGACCGTCGGCGTCTCGCCGTCGAAGCTCGAGGCGTTCGAGGCGTCGCCCCTCAACTGGTTCATCGACGTGATGAGCGGCTCGCAGACGAGCACGGCGATGGGGCTCGGCACGATCGTGCACTGGGCGATGGAGACGGCGACCGATCCCTCGGTCGAGGCCCTCTGGCAGGCGGTCGAGTCGCGTTGGAGCGAGCTGCTCTTCGAATCGCCGTGGCTCGCCGAGAAGCAACGTCGCGCAGCGCGTGTGCTCACCGCCGGACTGTCGCAGTACCTCAACGACTTCTCCGCGGCCCAGCGAACGCTCGTCGCGCCGGAGGCGGCGTTCAGCGTCGTCGTCGGCCGCGGCAAGCTCAACGGAAAGATCGACAGGGTCGAGCAGCACGACGACGGCGCCATCGTCATCGTCGACCTGAAGACCGGCCGCGCCGAGACCAACCAGTCGCGAATCGACGCCAACGCGCAGCTGGGCGCCTACCAGCTCGCCTACGACCACGGGGTGCTCGAGCACATCGAACTGCCCGAGGGGCATCGGGCGGGCGGCGCCAAGCTGCTCTACGTCTCGTCGGGCAAGGGCGGCAAGCTCTACCGCGAGGCGGTGCAGGGCCCTCTCGTCGGCGCCGAGCTCGACGAGCTGCGCCGTCGCATCGAGCTCGCCGCGATCGGCATGGCAGCCGCCGAGTTCGCGGGGGTGCTGAACCTCGACAGCTACGGCTCGGGCAACGACCCGAAATACCGCATCCATCTCGTGAAGGCGGTGAGCGCATGACCCTCGACGTGAGCGGCGTCGCCACACGCATCAGCGCGCTCGAGATCGCCGCGGCGATCGGCGGCAACCCGCCCACCCCGCAGCAGCAAGCGGTGATCGAGGCCGAGCTCGCCCCCGCGCTCGTGATCGCCGGCGCGGGCAGCGGCAAGACCGAGACGATGGCCAACCGGGTGCTCTACCTGCTCGCCAACGGCCTGGTGAAGCCGAGCGAGGTGCTCGGCCTCACATTCACGCGCAAGGCGGCGGGGGAGCTCGCGAAACGCATCAGGGAACGCATCGAGCAGCTTGCGGCCGCGGGACTGATCGGCGACGACTACGACGTGTTCGACGCCCCGACCGTGGCGACCTACAACTCCTTCGCCAATTCGATCTACCGCGACAACGCGGCCCTCATCGGGCGCGAGAGCGACGCCGCCGTCTTGAGCGAGGCATCCAGCTGGCAGCTCGCGCGGTCGATCGTGGTGGCGAGCCACGACGACCGCATCGCCGATCTCGACAAGAGCGTCGACGTGGTCACCAAGGCGGTCATCAACCTCAATCACGAGCTGAGCGAGATCGAGGGCGACTCCGACGACGTGCGCCGCATGGTGGGCGAGCTCGGAGCGGTGCTCGAACTGCCCTATGGCGGCCGGTCGAATGCGCGCTACCCCGACGTGCGCAAGGCCGTCGAGGCCGTGCAGTCGCTGCCGGTGCTGCTCGACCTCGCCGACGCGTTCGCCGCGGCCAAGGCGGGCCGGGGGCTCGTCGAGTACTCCGACCAGGTCGCGCTGGCGCTGCTCGCCACCGAGAAGGTGCCGAAGATCGCCGACGAGCTGCGAGCGCGGTTCGCGGTGGTGCTGCTCGACGAATACCAAGACACCTCCGTTGTGCAGACCCGTCTGCTGAAGACCCTGTTCCGTGACCACGCGGTGATGGCCGTCGGCGACCCCCACCAGTCGATCTACGGATGGCGCGGCGCGAGTGCCGCGAACCTGGGCAGTTTTCCGCGCGACTTCTCCAGTTTCGAGCCGCTCGAGACCGTCGCGAAGTTCGACCTCTCGACGAGCTGGCGCAACGGCCATTCGATCCTCGCGGCCGCGAACTCTCTCGTCGAGAAGCTCAATCTCGTCACCAAGGTGGAGGTCGGCGCGCTCACCGCCAGCCCGGCGGCGTCGGGCGAGAGCCTGTCGGTGGTCTTCGAGGAGACCGTGGCCGAAGAGGCGGCCGCGGCCGCGGTCTGGTTGAAGGCGCAGCTCGCCGTGCGGTCGGGCAAGGGCGAGCAGCGCACCGCCGCGATGCTGATGCGCACCCGGTCGACTCTGCCGGTGTTCACCGCCGCCCTCGACGCGGCCGGCGTTCCGTACCACGTGCTCGGCATCGGGGGCCTTCTCCAGGAGCCCGAGATCGTCGACCTGGTGAGCGCGCTCTGGGTTGTCAACGACCCCACCGCCGGGTCTCAGCTCATCCGGCTGCTCACCGGATCCCGCTGGCGCATCGGCGTGCAAGACATCCACGCCCTCAGCCGTCTCGCCTCGTGGCTGCGTGACCGCGACTACGCGCAGCAGCCGCTCGACGACGAGCTGCGGGAGGCGATGCGCGCCTCCGTGGCCGACGGCGAGGGCGGCTCGATCGTCGAAGCCCTCGACTTCATCGCCCACTCCCGGCGCGAGCACGGCGCGCTGCGCAACTTCAGCGAGGTCGGGCTCGAGCGTCTGCGTGACGCCGGGTCGACGTTCGCGCGGCTGCGGTCACGGGCGAACCTCGAGCTGGTCGACTTCGTCACCCTCGTCGAGCAGGAGCTGATGCTCGACATCGAGGTGGCGGCGAACGACAGGCTGCCGCTCGGCAACGCGAACCTCGAGGCGTTCTTCGACGCGCTCGGCGGCTACCTGTCGAGCGACGACCACGCCTCCCTCGGTGGCTTCCTCGCCTGGCTCACCGTGGCCGAGTGGCGCGACAGCCTCGGTCCGCGCCCCGAAGACCCCGAGCCCGGCACGGTGCAGCTGCTCACCATCCACGGCTCCAAGGGTCTCGAGTGGGACATCGTCTCGGTTCCGCGACTCGTCGAGGGCGAACTGCCGGGAGCGGCGAAAGACGGCTACAACGGCTGGCTGTCGCTCGGCGCGCTTCCCTACGAGTTCCGCGGGGATGCGAGCGAGCTGCCCCTGTTGAGCTGGCGGGGCATCCAGACGCAGAAGGAGTTCGACGACAACCGCAAGCAGTTCAAGCTCGACCTCGAGACACGGCACCGCCTCGAAGAGCGTCGACTCGCCTACGTGGCGGTCACGCGCGCCCGGCACTCGCTGCTGCTCAGCGGGTCGTTCTGGTCGACGCAGTCGAAGCCGCGCAGTCCGAGCGAGTTCCTGCTCGATCTCGAGAGATCCGGTGTGATCGACGAGCTGCCCGAGCAGAGCGAGCACGAGGAGAACCCGCTCGGCAGCGAGCCGGAGTACCTCCAGTGGCCCGTCGACCCGCTCGGCGTCAGACGTCGCAGGGTCGAGGCCGGAGCCGACGCCGTGCGCGCGGCACTGGCGGGCGAGACTCCGACCGACGGCGGAACCTGGAGCGACGACCTCACCCTGCTCTTGCGCGAACGCGAGCAGCGGCTGGGCGCCAACGGGCTCGTCGCGATCCCCGCGCGCGTGTCTGCCTCGCGCTTCAAAGACTTCGTGACCCAACCGGCGACCGTGGCCTCCGCCCTGCGTCGGCCCATGCCGGAACGGCCGTACAAGGCGACGCAGATCGGAACGCTGTTCCACTCCTGGGTCGAGCAGCGCTACGGCATGGGCGGAACGAGCGAGGAGCTCGACGCGTTCGCCCTCGAGTTCGACGACGGGGGAGTGACGGGCGAGATCACCAACGACGCAGAGCTCGTGCGGCTGCAGGAGACCTTCTCGCGGTCGGTGTGGGCGGGCCGCAGACCGGTCGACGTGGAGCGCGAGATCCACCTGCCTTTCGACGGCCGCATCGTCATCTGCAAGATCGACGCGGTCTACTTCGACGGCGCACGGTACCAGGTCGTCGACTGGAAGACCGGCAAGGCCCCGCGGGATGCGGCCGACCTCGAGAACAAGCAGCTGCAGCTCGCGCTCTACCGGCTCGCGTACTCGCGCTGGGCGGGGATCGACATCGACCTCATCGACGCGGTGTTCTACTTCGTCGCCGACGACCGCGTTGTCACTCCCGCGCGCATCTTCGACGAGAGCGAGCTCGTCTCGCTCTGGCGCGCGAGCACCACCGGTCGCTGAGCCTGCGCGGTCGCTGAGCTTGTCGAGGCGCGGTCGCTGAGCCTGTCGAAGCGTCCTGTGGACAACCCACACGAGCGACCCCCGACATGACCCACCATGTCGTTATGGCATGGGTGTACATCGTCGAATGCTCAGACGGCAGCCACTACACGGGCAGCACGATCGACCTCGAACGACGGCTCTGGGAGCACAACGAAGGGCTGGGATCGAACTTCACAAAGAGACGGCGTCCTGTGAAGCTGGCTTTCGCCGAGCAGTCCGACAGCATCGAGGCCTCAGGGACCGGGCCGCGGGCCCTTCGACAGGCTCAGGGACCGGGCCTGTGACAGGTGCCGCTGGGTCAGACGGCGCGCTCGGTGCGGTCGAGCAGCGCCTCGACGTCTTCGACCGCCATGGTCTCCATCGTCTGCGGGTTCAACGGGTTCATCACGTCGTTGAGCGTCGAGTCGACGAGCGCGCTCAACATCTCCACCGCGTCATCCACGATCTCGGTGCTGCGGGTCTCGGTGCCGTGCAACAGCCACTTGGCGATCTCGAGCTCGGCATAGAGCTTCGCGCGCTGGCGAACGTGACGATCGCCCGATCCGCGCACCGCGTGGTAGGCGTCGAAGGCGCTGTCGGCGACGTCTTCGGGCGCACCGAGCAGCCACGACAGGTCGCGGGCCGGGTCGCCGACACGCAGGTCCTGCCAGCCGAGCAGGCCGGTGACCACGCCGTCGGACGACAGGAACGAGTCGGCGCTGAGCGAGTTGTTGATGACCGTGGGCTGGAACTGCCAGAGCTTGCCGTCTTCGGTGGCGCGCTCCCAGCGACCGAGGAGGGGCGGCGGCACCAGGCTCGTCGCGCTCGCGCGGTCCATAACGCTCACCGCGGCGCGCAGGCACTCGCTCGCCTGCATGACGGGCAGGCCGGCGTCGGCGACGAAGCTCGTGGGCAGCGCGTGAACGGCGGCGATCGAGGATCCGATCGAAGCGGCCAGGCCGGTCGGGCCGGCGTCGAGGCGGCCGAGGCCGACCTTGGTGCCGTAGACGAACTCGTAGACGATCGCGCGGGTGCCCGAGACGGGAACCTGGCCGGTGTAGTTGGAGACGGCGAAGGGGAGCCGGGTGCGCACTCCGGCGCTGATGGCGCGCAGCGCGACCAGATCGGCCGACTGCTCGGCCTCGGCGCGCTCGTTGCGCGGCACCCTGATGATCAGGTGTCTGCCGTCGCGTGCGGTCAACAGGGCCGCATCGAATTCATTGTTCTGCTGGGAACCGAAGCTCGACGACGCAACGAGGTCGAGGTCGTCGACAGCCGAGGTCGCGAGCGCGGCTAGAGTGAGATGTGATCTGGCCATACCCAACAGGGTAGATCGCCAGCGCTCCGCTTTCGTTCAACGCCACGCACTTCTGATGGGTCGCCGCATGCCGAATTCTTTCCTCGCGCGGCTTCCGCTGTCGCGTTACGAGGTCGACCGAGACTACCTGAGACGCGATGCTCCGGATGCCATCGAGCGGCTTCTCGAGGATCCGGCGACCAGGCTCCTCCCGATGTTCCAAGGCACGGCCATGCTGTCGACCCCGACGGCGCTCGCCCTCGTGCCGGTATCGGCGGTGCCGCCGGCCGACCTCTATGTTTACCTCGGCCTGTCGACCTCCACCTCGAGCCCGGAGCCCGCGGGAACACCCGTCGTGGCCGCCGTACTCGGTGACGCCGGGCACCTCGCCGAGGCGGAGTGGGGCAGCCTGCGCCAGATCGGCAGCGTGTTGAGCGACCGCGACGCCGGGCTCTTCACCGAGGCTCTCGGCATCGTCAACTGGCACACGTCGCACTCCTTCTCGCCGCGCACGGGCGTCGCCACCGCGCCGGGCAAGGCCGGCTGGGTGCGCGTCGACCCGACGACCAACGCCGAGATCTACCCGCGCACCGACGCCGCGATCATCGTCGGCGTCGTCGACTCGCACGACCGCCTGCTGCTCGGCTCGAACGCGCTCTGGGAGAGCAACCGTTTCTCACTGCTCGCCGGCTTCGTCGAGCCGGGGGAGTCGCTCGAAGCCGCCGTGGTGCGCGAGATCTTCGAGGAGTCGGGGCTCACGATCATCGACCCGGTCTACCTCGGAAGCCAACCGTGGCCGTTCCCCGCCTCGCTGATGCTGGGCTTCACCGCCCGTCTCGACCCCGAGGTCGAGGTCGAGCTGATGCCCGACGGCAACGAGATCCTCGAACTCCGCTGGTTCACCCGCGACGAGCTGCGCGCCTCGCTCGGCGAGATCATGCTCCCCGGACCCACGTCGATCGCACGCTCGATCATCGAACGGTGGTTCGGCGGCCCGATCGACGACGGCACCGCATGAGCGACACCGAGATCCGCAGCGCCGAGAGCCTGCTCGCCGGCCTCGACGACCAGCAGCGTATCGCCGCCGAGACGCTGCTCGGCCCGGTCTGCCTGCTCGCCGGCGCCGGAACGGGCAAGACCCGCGCCATCACGCACCGCATCGCCTACGGCGTCGCCACCGGCGTGTATCCGCCCGGACGGGTCATGGCGCTCACCTTCACCAGCCGCGCCGCCGGCGAGCTGCGCAGCCGACTTCGCCACCTCGGGGCCGCCGGCGTCTCGGCCCGCACGTTCCACGCATCCGCCCTCGCCCAGCTGAACTTCTTCTGGCCGCAGGTCGTCGGCGGCACGATGCCCCGGCTCATCGACAGCAAGGCCCGGCTGCTCGCGCAGGCGGCCGACACGATCCGGCTCAAGCTCGACACCGCCACCCTGCGCGACACCGCCGCCGAGATCGAGTGGCGCAAGGTCTCCCGGCTGAGCATCGACCAGTACGGCGTGGCCGCACAGTCGCGCACCCTGCCGCCCTCGCTCACGATCGACAAGGCGACGGCGCTGCAGCAGGCCTACGAGAACCTGAAGGACGAACGCCGGCAGCTCGACTTCGAAGACGTGCTGCTCGCGACGGCCGGGATGATCGAGACCGAGGCGCGCGTCGCCCAGCAGGTGCGCGAGCAGTACCGCTTCTTTGTGATCGACGAATATCAGGACGTCTCGCCGCTGCAGCACGACCTCGTCAAACTGTGGATGGGGGAGCGCAACGACCTCTGCGTGGTCGGCGACGCCAGCCAGACCATCTACTCGTTCGCCGGGGCGACGCCCGAGTACCTTCTCGGCTTCCCCGCCGCGTACAACGACGCCGTCGTGGTGCGGCTCGAGCAGAATTACCGGTCGACACCCGGCATCATCGACTCCGCCAACCGGCTGATGAAGGGCCGCCCCGGCGCCCTGACCCTGCACCCGCCCGCCGACGCCCCGGTCGCACCCGGCGGCGCCCGCCCGCCGGTCGTCGACGGCTTCGACAGCGACACGACCGAGGCTCGCGCCGTGGCGAAGGCCGTCGCCGACGAGATCGCCGAGGGAACGCGGCCCGAGAACATCGCGATCCTGTTCCGCATCAACATCCAGGCCGCGGCGATCGAGGCGGCCCTGAGCGCGATCGGCGTGCCCTATCTCGTGCGCGGCGCCACCCGGTTCTTCGAGCTGCGCGAGATCAAGGAGGCGCTCATGATGTTCAAGGGCGCCTCGGTCTCGATCGTCGGAGAGCCGCTGTTCAAGACGGTGAGCGACGTGCTGCGGTCGCTCGGCTGGACGCAGGAGGCCCCCGAGGCGCGCGGTGCGGTGCGCGACCGCTGGGAATCGCTCAACGCGCTGATGGGGCTCGCCGAACAGACGCCTGCCGGCACCTCGCTCAAAGACTTCGTCGACGACCTGTTCGAACGCCAGGCCGCCCAGCACGAGCCCACCCTGTCGGCCGTGACGATCGCCACACTGCACTCCGCGAAGGGCCTGGAATGGGACTCGGTGCACCTCGTCGGGCTCTCCGAGGGCCTCGTGCCCATCGTCTACGCGAAGACCGACGAGGCGATCGACGAGGAACGCCGGCTGCTCTACGTGGGCATCACGCGCGCTAGGCGCACGCTGAGCCTGACGTGGGCGGCGACGGGATCGGGGTCGGGCGGGTCGTTCCGCGCCGGTCAGCGTCAGGCGAGCCGCTTCCTGGCCGAACTGCAGCGCTGACCTCGGCGCATCCGCAGCGCGGGTGCGGCAGCCATTCGCGCATCGAAGTCGCCCCGGTGTCGACGTCGATCTCGGTCGACCGGTGCACGGATGCCGTGTGGCCGGCCTCGAGGCGGGCGAGCGCCGTGCGGCTGGCCGCCGCCGACACCTCGCTCGCGACCAGCGCCGACTCGCTGCCGCTCTGTCTGCCCCACAACTGGGCGGACAACGCCGGCCAGGCGGCGTCGGCGTCGGTGCGGTAGAACCGCAGGCAGTACAGGCACGGCCCGACTCCGGGATCGACTATCGGCCCGATCGACACCGCGGTGTCGGAGATCACCACCGGCAGGTGCGGGATGTCGCGGCGCAGCCAGAGTCCGTGCAGCTCGGGTGCGAGCACGAAATGCCCCACGGCGATCGCGAGGTCGCACGGCTCGACACGCACCGAACGAGGATCGGCGACGACGTGAACGGTCACCCCGGCGCCCTCGAGCGCTTCGGCGATGCGGTGCGCGGTGAGGCCGGTGCCGGCGAGCGTCACGGTGTGGCCGGTCGCCTCGCGCCGCCGTTCGAGCGCCGGGGCGAGGCGGTCGAGCAGGGCGACCACGTCGGGGTCGTCGGCCCCGCAGGCGCGGGCGACCATCGTCAGACCCGGCCGGCTGATGCCCATCGTGAGCGCCGAGATGAGGTGCTCGTCGGCGCCCGAGACCTCGTTCAGCACAACCACGGGGGCGGAGACACCGAATTGCAGGCTCGTGGGTGACCGCCACACGAGCGGGTAGCGCGGGTCGAGTTTCAGCACCATGCGGGAGAGGATGCCACGGGGGCGGGGTGGCGCGTGCGAACTTTCCACAACGCGCCCCCCTGAACTCTCAGTCTTCGCGCGGCCGGTCTGTCGTGTCGTCGTTGAGGAGGTCGGCGATCGCCTGGTCGACGTCGTCGGGCGCGGGAGTCCCGGCCGTGAGGCGGGCGACGAGGGCGCTCGGATCCGTGATGTCCTCCGCCGTGGGCACGAGGTCGGGGTGCGACCACAGGTCGTCCCTCGTGTCTGCACCGACGGCATCCGTCACCCGCTGCCACATCGAGGCCGCCTCGCGCAGCCGGCGCGGGCGCAGCTCGAGGCCGACGAGCGTCGCGAATGCCGACTCGGCCGGTCCGCCCGACGCACGACGACGGCGCACGGTCTCGGCGATCGCGACGCTGGAGGGCAGCCGCGAGGTCGCCTGGGCGGTGACGACGTCGACCCAGCCCTCGATGAGGGCGAGAGTGGTCTCGAGACGGCCGAGGGCGGCGAGCTGCTCGTCGGACTTCGGCGGGATCAGCGCCCCGCTGGTCATCGCGGCGCGCAGTTCTTCGGGGTTGGCCGGGTCGAAGTCGGAGGCGAGCTCTTCGAGCCGCGACGTGTCGATGCGGATGCCGTGGGCGAACTCGGTGATGGACGTCATGAGCTGCAGGCGCAGCCACTTCGCATGGCGGAACAGGCGTGCGTGGGCGAGCTCACGCACGGCGAGGTACAGCTGCACCTGGTCGACCGGAACGTCGAGTCCCGACGCGAACGCCGCCACGTTCTGGGGGATCATCGCGGCCTGCTGGTCGCCCTCGCCCGTTCCGAGCAGGGGGATGCCGATGTCGCCGCCGGAGACGACCTCGCTCGCGAGCTGACCGACGACCTGCCCCAGCTGCATGGCGAAGAGTGTGCCGCCGACGTTGCGCATGAGCTGGCTGGCGCCGGCGATCATGTCGTTCATCTCTTCCGGCGCCTGCTCGGCGAGCACGTCGGTGAGCGAGTCGGCGATGCTCGTGGCCACGGGCTCGGCGAGCTGGATCCAGATCGGCATCGTGGCGGTCACCCACTCGGTGCGGCTCATGAGCTTGGGTGCGACGGTGAGCTCGGAGATGTCGGTCGCCTCGGCGAGCCAGAGCGACGCGACGTGGAAGGCCTGTTCGATCTGCGACCGCTCGGCCGGAAGCGAGACGACGGTCGAGCGGGAGGCGAGGTTCTTGCCCTGTTCGAGAGCGAGGTCCCAGTTGATCCCGTCTCCGCTGGACTGCAGCGCGTTCTGCAACTGCGCTATCAGCTGGGCGACCACCTCGGGGTCGTCGGGCAACCCGGCGGCACTCGCCAGCTTGCTCGGGTCGAGGTCGGTGTTCCCCTCGAGAAATGCGCGCAGCATCTCGCGGAACTCTTCTTCGGGCGGCTCTTCCCGCGAATCTTCAGGCATGCAAACTACGCTAGCTGCTGCATGGTCGACGGGGCTGGGTTTTCACCTAGGCTGGTTCTTCCGGCAGTGCGCCCGTGGCGAACACTCCCTCTTATCTCTCTGACACAAAAGGACAACGGTGGCGCTCTTCGCCGATTCTGACCCGGTCGCCCCACCGCGTCGTTCACGCTCGTCGACCATCGGTTGGTCGCTCATCCTCCTCGCCATGCTCGTGACGATCGTTGTGGCGCTGGTTCCCTCGCCCTACGTCATCGAGCAGCCGGGGCCGGTGTTCGACACCCTCGGCGAGGTCGAGGTGGGCGGCGAGGCCGTTCCGCTCATCGACATCCAGAACGCGACGACCTACCCGACAGAGGGGTCGCTCAACATGCTCACGGTGTCGATCAACGGCAACCGCGACAACCGACTCAACTGGTTCCAGGTCGCCTCGGCGTGGTTCGACTCGAGCAAAGCAGTCGTGCCCATCGACAACGTCTACCCCGAGGGCGTCACCGTCGAGCAGTCGAACGAGCAGAGCCAGATCGACATGCAGAACTCGCAGCAGGAGGCCATCGCCGCGGCGCTGACCGACCTCGGCTACGAGTTCTCGACGAGCCTCGAGATCGTCGACGTCAGCACCGACAAGCCCGCCAACGGCGTGCTCGAGGCCGGCGACACCGTCGTCAGCGTCAACGGCCAGACGTTCACCGACGTCACCGGGCTCAAGTCGGCGATCGCCGCCAACGGGGTCGAAGCCCCGGCAGCCGTCGTCGTCTCACGCGACGGCGTCGAGCGCACCGAGTCGATCACGCCGGTCGCGGGCGCGGGGGCGAGCGACCCCGTGCTCGGCATCACGGTGAAGGGCAACTTCGTCTTCCCCATCGACGTCACCATCCAGCTCGAGAAGGTCGGCGGACCCAGTGCCGGGCAGATGTTCGCTCTCGGCATCATCGACAAACTCACGCCCGGTTCGCTCACCGGCGGCAACGACGTCGCGGGAACCGGAACCATCACCGGCGACGGCACGGTCGGACCGATCGGCGGAATCCGACAGAAGATGTACGGCGCGGTCGGAGCAGGCGCCGACTACTTCTTCGCGCCCGCCGATAACTGCAACGAGGTCGTCGGTCACGTCCCCGACGGGCTCACCGTCTTCGCGATCAGCAACCTCTCCGATTCGCTCGCCGCGCTCGACGCGATCTCCGCGGGAACCTCCACGGCCGACCTTCCCAGCTGTAACGCGAGCTAACAACAGCACTCTTCCAGTCCGCACCGTTAAGATGACCTGACCGACCACTAAGGCCAGGAGCAGTCGCTTGACTTCCACAGCAAACCCACCCGCCAGCCGCACGAGGGTCACCCTCGCGATTACCGCCGCGATCGTCGCCGTCTTGGTGGTGATCTTCTTCATTGTCGCGGGACTGTACACAGACGTGCTCTGGTTCGACCAGCTCGGCTTCCTCAACGTTCTCACCACCCAGTGGATCGCGACGGGTGCGATGTTCCTCGTCGGCTTCTTCGCCATGGCGATCCCCGTCTGGGCGAGCATCGAGATCGCGTTCCGCGCGCGTCCCGTCTACGCCAAGCTCAACTCGCAGCTCGACCGCTACCAGCAGGTCATCGAGCCGCTGCGCCGCCTCGCGATGTTCGGCATCCCCGCGGTGCTGGGCCTGTTCGCGGGTGTCTCGGCCGCCACCCGCTGGCCCGTGGTGCTGCAGTACCTCAACCGCACGAGCTTCGGCGAGACCGACCCGCAGTTCGGCCTCGACATCTCGTTCTACCTCTTCGAGCTGCCCTTCTTCCGCGGCGTCGTCGCTTACGCGTCGGCCATCGTACTGATCGCCGGCATCGCCGCGCTCGCGACCGCCTACCTCTACGGTGCTATCCGCGTCTCGGGTCGTGAGGTGCGCATCTCGCGTTCCGCCCGCATCCAGATCGCCGTCACCGCCGCCATCTATGTGGCGCTGCAGGCAGTGAGCATCTGGCTCGACCAGTACACGACCCTCACCTCGGCCAGCGCAGGCTACCTGCAGACGGGTGCCGGCTACACCGAGGACAACGCGACCATCCCCGGCCGCGCCATCATCGCGGGCATCGCCGCGCTCGTCGCCGTTCTCTTCATCGTCACGGCCGTCATCGGCCGCTGGCGTCTGCCCGTCATCGGCACCGCGCTGCTGCTCGTCGCCGGCCTCGTCGTCGGCACGATCTACCCGTGGATCGTGCAGCGCTTCCAGGTGGAGCCCAGCGCACGAACCCTCGAGTCGTCGTATATTGAGCGAAGCATCGAAGCCACCCGTGACGCCTACGGCGTCTCCGGTGTCGAAGAGGTCCCCTACAACGCCACGACCGACGCCGTCGGCGGCGCACTCCGCACGGATGCGGAGACCACCGCCAACATCCGCATCATCGACCCGGCGCTGGTGTCGAACTCGTTCGCGCAGCTCGAGCGATTCAAGCAGTACTACCAGTTCTCGTCGCACCTCGACGTCGACCGCTACGACATCGACGGCACCGTGCAAGACACGGTGATCGCCGTTCGCGAACTCGACCAGGAGGGCCTCGGCACCGCCCGCAGCTGGTACAACAACACCGTCGTCTACACGCACGGTTACGGTGTGGTCGCCGCCTACGGCAACCAGCGCACCTCCGACGGCCAGCCCGTCTTCCTCGAGTCGGGCATCCCTTCGACGGGCGCCCTCGACATCGACCAGCCGCGCATCTACTTCGGCGAGGAATCGCCCACGTACTCGATCGTCGGTGCGCCCGAGGGCGACAAGCCGATCGAGCTCGACTACCCGTCGGGAGACGATGACGACGCGTCGAACACCACCACGACCTTCGAGGGCGAGGGTGGGCCGATGCTCGACAACATCTTCAACAAGCTTGTCTACGCGATCAAGTTCCAGTCGGAGCAGATCTTCCTCTCCGACGCCGTGACCGAGAAGTCGCAGATCCTCTACGACCGCGACCCGATCGACCGTGTGAAGAAGGTCGCCCCGTACCTGACGCTCGACAGCGACACCTACCCCGCCGTCGTCGACGGCAAGGTCGTCTGGATCGTCGACGGCTACACCACGAGCGCGAACTACCCGTACTCGCAGGTCGAGAAGCTCAGCGACACGATCGTCGACTCGAACACGCCCCCCGTGCCCTACGCGGTCGACGACCTCAACTACATCCGCAACTCGGTGAAGGCCACGGTCGACGCCTATGACGGAAAGGTGACGCTGTACGCCTGGGACGAGGAAGACCCGATGCTGAAGACCTGGCAGAAGATCTTCCCCTCGACCCTGAAGTCGGTCGACTCGATGAGCGCGGAGCTCACCGCCCACGTGCGGTACCCCTCCGACCTGTTCAAGGTGCAGCGCGCGATCCTCGGTTCGTACCACGTCACCGACGCGAACTCGTTCTACTCGAGCGACGACCAGTGGGTCACGCCCGACGACCCGACGTCGCCCGCGGCAGCCCCCACGCTGCAGCCGCCGTACTACCTCACCATGAAGGTGCCCGGCACCGAGTCATCCGCCTTCACCCTGTACTCCACGTACATCCCGAGGGCGGCGGCGACGTCGAGCAGCAGCATCCTCACCGGCTATCTCGCGGTGAACTCCGATGCGGGCCCTGACTACGGCAAGCTGACACTGCTCACGCTGCCGAAGCAGGACACGGTGCCCGGCCCCGGACAGGTGCAGAACAACTTCAACTCCGACACCGTCGTGGCCAGCCAGCTCTCGCTGCTGCAGCGCGGCGACACCGAGGCGATCCAGGGCAACCTGCTGACCGTGCCGGTCGGTGGAGGCCTGCTCTACGTGCAGCCCGTCTACGTGCAGTCGACGAGCGGCACGAGCTTCCCGCTGCTGCGCAAGGTGCTCGTCGGCTTCGGCGACAAGATCGCGTTCGAGGACACCCTCGACCTCGCTCTCGACGCCCTGTTCGGCGGCGACTCGGGTGCAGACGCCGGCGACGGCGGAACCGTGGTCGAGCCGTTGCCCGAGGAGGTGCCGGTGCCGTCTGACCCCGACGCCCCCACCACCCCCGCCGACCCCGGCACGGCAACGGGTACCGTCGATGAGGCCGCGCTCGCTGCGGCCCTCGCCGAGGCCAAGTCGGCGCTGGCAGCTCGTGCGGCCGCCTATGCGTCGAACGACCTGGTAGCCGCGGCCGAGGCCGACAACCGGCTCACGGCGGCGCTCACCGCGGCGCTGGTAGCCAGCGGCGAATAACGAATGACCGACCTCCAGTCCGGCGAGTGGCTGGACGCGAACCGCGCGCAGTGGGACGAACGTGTCCCACTGCACGCGGCGAGCGGGTTCTACGACCGGTCGAAACTGCTCGCGGGGGAGGGTGAGCTCTACCCCATCGAGGAGCGGGAGCTCGCCTCCTACTTTCCGGAGGGTCTCGACGGCAAGCGCGTGCTGCACCTCCAGTGCCACTTCGGCGCCGACACCCTGGCCCTCGCGCAGCGCGGGGCGACGGTCGTCGGCATCGACTTCTCGAAGCCCGCGATCACCCTCGCGCGCTCCCTCGCCGACGAGCTGGGCCTGGCCGACCGTTCGCGGTTCGTCAACGCGAACGTCTACGACGCCCGCCACACCCTTCCGCAGCCGGAGTCGTTCGACATCGTCTACACGACGTGGGGAACGATCGGCTGGCTCCCCGACGTGGCCGAGTGGGCCCGCATCGTCGAGTGGTACCTGAAGCCGGGCGGCAAGCTGTACTTCGCCGACGGCCATCCCGCGGCGTTCGTGTTCGAAGACGGCGGCGACGAGTTGCCGGCGTTCGCCTACCCCTACGACTCCAACGGAGCCGCCGACATCGTCGAGGACGACACCGACTACGCCGTTCAGGGCGCCTCGCTCGTCAACACGCGCACCTTCGAGTGGAACCACTCGGTGAGCGAGACCGTGACGGCGTTGCTCGCCACGGGGCTCACGATCGACTTCCTGCACGAGCACTACGAGCTGCCGTGGAAGATGTTCGACTCGCTCGAGGCCACCGACGACCGGCTCTACCGCTGGCCCGACAAGAAGTGGCTGCCGCTCGGCCTCAGCATCGGCGCGAGCAAGCCGCTCTAGTCGCACGTGCGCCGTCCGTTCTGTGGGACGCGGTTCATGATTCAGGACGGATGCGCCTCGCGCCGCTCGCTTCCGCGCGTTCGCGCGTGACGGTCACTCGCGCGCAGCCGTCCACCCTGAATGATGAACATGGCGCTTGAGGCGCCCTCGAGCGCAACCCCCGGGGCAGCGTGGACAGGCCCTCCGAAATACCGTGCTACTGTTGATCTTGCAGCGCGGGGTGGAGCAGTTCGGTAGCTCGCTGGGCTCATAACCCAGAGGTCGCAGGTTCAAATCCTGTCCCCGCAACAGAAGAGAAGTCCCGGTCACTTGTGACCGGGACTTCTTGCTTTAACACGAGCCGCGAGGCCACCTTCGCCTCCCAGTGGTCGAGACTATTGAGCGGACAGCCGTGCCCGCTCGACGCCACGCAGGCGACGCCCACCCGAGCGAGTTCTTCCTCGCCGCTGGGCGCGAAGATCAGGATGCCAGCGGCCAGCACTACATGCGGATAGGCCGGCCTTCCGACAAGCAGTGCGGCCGACCCGCTATCCCTGACGTGCCTTCATCCGCGGATTGAGCTTGTTGATCACGAATGTGCGGCCGCGACGGCGCACCACTTGAGATCCGGGAGCCTTCTTGAGTTCCTTGAGCGAGTTGCGGACTTTCATCGCATCCACCTTTCCTATTGATAACGGTTCTCACTAGACTAGCCTGACGGGCCATCGCCCGACGAATGGAGAATCGATGCATTTGGCCGTCACCGTGATCGCAGGGCTGCGCGACGCTCCGAAACAGAAGACCCTCCGGGCGCTCGGATTCCGGGCCGCCGACGTGGAGATCGACCCGGAAGCACACGACGACTACTCCCTGCTGCTGGCCGAGCGGCTCGTCGCCAGAGCCCAAGAGGGCGCGCGCGGGACAACGCTGGTCGATGCGCCAGCAGGAACCGATCCCGTCGAGCTGGCCCTCGTGCTGCCCCGTGTGTTCGAATCGTGGGGGAGTGACGTGCACCTGGCCGCGATCGTCGCCGTCACGACGGCGGCCGATGTGCGCACGCTGCTCTTTCGCGATCCGGCGGCCGAGGAGTCGAGTGTCGGCCTGCCCGAGCAGCTCGCTCTGCAGGTGGAATTCGCCACGGTGGTTGTGGTGGCGGATGCCGCATCGATCAGCCCGGCGCACATGCTCGAGGTCCGCGGGCTGTTGTCGAAGATCAATCCGGCCGCCCTGCAGCTGGAGCTCACGTCCACCGGCGCGCTTCGCCGGCTCGGGCCGGCTCGGAGCCGGGCTTCGGTCGAGGCGCTCGGCCGCAGCGTCGGATGGATGCTGGAGCTCTCCGGCCTCCCGCTGCCGACGATCGTGCACGGCGTCGGCTGCGTGGTCTACCGCGACCCTCGCCCCTTTCACCCCGTCCGGCTCGCGGCGGGGATCAACGACTGGCTCGAACCCGCCGAAGCCGGGCTCATCGTGCGCAGCAGGGGCCTCGTGCGGCTCGCGACTCGGCCCGACCGGATCGGATCGTGGTCGACCGCGGGCGAGGTGCTGGCACTCGATCCGACGGCGATGAAAAGCTGGGACGAGAACTCCCCGCCCGGCCAAGAGCTCGTGTTCTTCGGCCTCGGTCTCAATCGCGACTACATAACCCGGGTTCTCGACTCGTGCCTGCTGTCAGACGACGAGCTCGTCGCCGGGCCGATGGAGTGGGAGACCTACTACGACCCCTTCCCAGCCTGGAATTTCGAACACGGGCACTGAGCCGATGTGCGGCCGCCGTCGGGGAACGGGACTATCCGAATCCGACACGCGGGCTCGCCAGCCGGAGGAGGTTGCCGTCGGAGTCGATCTCGGCGCGCACGCCGAACACGCGGTCGACGTTCCGAGGGGTGAGCACCTCCGCCGGCGTGCCGGATGCCGCAACCAGACCCCCGTCGAGCAACACGAGGCGGTCGCAGTAGCGCGAGGCGAGCGAGAGATCGTGCAGCACGATCACGACCGCCTCGTCGGCCTCGGACAGCAGGTCCATCAGCTCGAACTGGTGTCGGACGTCGAGGTGGTTGGTCGGCTCGTCGAGCAGCAGCACGCTCGGTTGCTGGGCGAAAGCGCGCGCGATGTGCACGCGCTGCTTCTCGCCGCCGGAAAGAGTGCTCCAGCGGCGATCGTCGAATCCGGACAGCCCCGCTCGTTGCAGACAGTGCTCCACGATCGCGGCGTCGGCGAGGGTCGCGCCGCTCCAGCGGGAGCGGTGCGGGATGCGTCCGAGACCGACGACGTCGCTGACCCGCAGGTCGGTGTCGGTGTCGGCGCTCTGCTCGACGATCGCCAGCCTGGTTGCGCGGTCGCGCGTTTCGCCGATCGGTGTCGATCCGAGAAAGACCCGTCCGGTGGTGGGTGAGCGCAGCGCTGCCAGGCAGGCGAGCACCGTGGACTTGCCCGACCCGTTCGGCCCGACGAGACCGAGCACTTCGCCCGGGTGGACGGCGAGCGAGACGTCGTCGACGACCACCCGGCCGCCGAAGGAGACACGCAGCGACTGGGCGCTCAGCGCCGCGGCCGCGGTCACCGGCCGGCCTCCCGACGGCGCGCGATGAGCAGGAACACGGGAACGCCGAGAAGCGACGTGACGACTCCGACGGGTATCTGCTGGGGGGCGAAGACCGTTCGGCCGACCGCGTCGGCCGCGACGAGGAAGATCGCGCCGGCCAGTGCGCTCGCCGGAATCAGGCTGCGGTGCTCCGCGCCGACCAGCATCCGCACCGCATGGGGCACGATGAGGCCGACGAAACCGATGGCACCGACCGACGCGACCATCACTGCGGTGAGCGCGGCCGACATCACGATCGCGACGATCCGTGTGCGCGCGACGTCAACGCCGAGCGCGGTTGCCGCGTTCTCGCCGAAGGAGAGAGCGTCGAGACCGGATGCCACGAACCGGAAGAGCACGAGCGCGACCGCCATCGCGACCGCGGTTGCGGCCACCGACGGCCAGCGTGCCGGGGCGAGCGACCCGAGCAGCCAGTAGAGGATGCTGCGGGTCGAGTCCGCGTCGCCAGAGGAGATGATGACGAGCGAGGTCAGAGCGGTGAACAGCTGGCCGACGACGACGCCGGTGAGCACGAGTCGGCCGGAGCCGGTGGACCGGCGTCCGAGCAGCACGAGCACTAGCCCGAACGACGCGAGGCCGCCGATGAGGGCGCCGGCCGACAGGCTGAGCACGCCTGACCCGACCCCGAGCAGGAGCACCAGCACGGCACCGGTGGAGGCGCCCGAGGACACGCCGAGCAAGTACGGGTCGGCGAGCGCGTTGCGCGTCACCGCTTGCAGCACGGCTCCGCTCGCGGCGAGCCCGGCGCCGACCGCGGCGGCGAGCAGCACGCGGGGCAGCCGCAGTTCCCAGAGCACCGAGTCGCGCAGCGGAGCGAGCGGTGTGGCGACCCCGGAGTGCGCGCCGACGGTGCGAAGCACGTCAGCGATGGTGAACCCGCCGGCGCCGATCGCGGTCGAGCCGAGACAGAGCGCGACGAGAAGCGCGCCCAGGGCGCCGAGCACGGCGCCCCGGGTGATTCCTGCACGCGGGGCGCGGGCTCTAACGCTGAGCGATGACGACGTAGTCATCGAGGTGCTGCCAGACCGGTCCGGCTTCGGCGAATCCCGCGGTGCGCAGTGCCGCGACGTGGAAGCCGAGGCTCAGGTCGGAGTTGGGCAGACGTTCGCCGAACCGGCGAGCCCGCTCGGGCGCGAGCGCGGCGAACTCGGGTTCGGCGACGAGCTGCGTCCACCACTGATCCCAGTCGAGGGCGCCGTTCTCGCGGTCGACCCGCTGAGTGCGCTCGTCGTCGCGCCGGGAGAGCGCGTCGAAGAACGGTCGTCCCTCGGCGAACCGCAAATGGTCGGCGTTCGCGAACAGCCCGCCCGCGGGCAGCAACGCCGCCAGGTCGGTGTAGACGCGCGCCAGAATGTGGCCGGGCAGCCAATGCAGCGCCGTCGAACTGAGCACGGCGTCGGGGCGGACCCCGCCGAGCGCCGCGACCCAGCCGGGGTCGAACAGGTCGGCATCGACGAAACCGACCCGGTCGCCGTGGTGCCGGAGTGCGCGGCGGCCGAGCTCGAGCAGAACGGGGTCGTAGTCCAGGGCGATCACGCTCAGCTGCGGCATCCGTTCGAGCAGTCGTGCGCTGATCGAACCGGGTCCGCTCGCCAGGTCGAGCACGATCCCGTCGTCGCGTACCGCCAGCTGGACGGCGTCGAGCATCATCTCGAAGCGGCTCTCCCGCTGCGAGATGTAGCTGGCCTGCTGTCGGTCCCAGCTCGCGAGCAATTCGACGGCGCGGCTCATTCTCCGACTCCGAACAGCGCGACGATCTTCTTGCTGAGTGCGGTGGCGTCGCCGACGCTGCGAACTGACGGGTCGAGGCCCGCGGCCGGAACGGTGACGATGCGGTCGTTCTTCACTGCCTGCAGCTGCGACGCCACGGCGTCGGTGGTCAAGAAGTCGATCTTGTCGGCGGCGCTGTCCCCCGGGCGGCCGCGGGTGAGGTCGGCGACGATGATCGCGTCGGGGTCACGTGCCGCGATCTCGTCCCAGCTGGTCTCGCCCCATTGGGTGTCGAGGTCGGCGAACGAGTTCTGCACGCCCACGAGCGAGCCGACGGTCTGGGGTAGCCCGCCATTGCCGGCGACGATGGGCGCGCCGTTGTAGCTGGAGTACAGCCAGACGACGTCGGGAGTCGTGCCGAGTTTCGCGGCGTTCGCGGTGACCGTGGCGAGTTGCTCCTTCTGGTCGGCTACCAGGGCGTCGCCCTTTTTCTCGACGTCGAAGATCGTGGCGATGTCGTCGATCTCGCCGAACAGCTCGTCGAAGTCGAAGCTGCCGGCCACGAGTGCGGGGTCTTCGCAGTCGTTCGCCGAGAGGTAGGCGGGCACGCCGAGGTCGACGAGCTCGGGCCGAGCTCCCGCGGCATCCGCACCGAATGCCGACGAGCGCATCGAATAGACGAAGTCGGGAGTCTGCTCGCGCACCTGCTCGGTGGTCGGGTAGAGGTCGGCGAGCACCGGCACCTCGGCGTAGGCGTCGGCCCACGCGGCGGCGACGGGGGCGCTCAGGTAGGCGGTGCCGATCATGCTCGACTGGAGGCCCAGCGCGAGCATCAGCTCGGTGGCGCCCTGCTCGAGGGTGATCGCGCGTTTCGGCACGCCGTGGACGATGAGCGGCAGGCCGCACGACTCGATGGCCGTGGATTTCGGAGAGACGGATGACGCGGCGGGCACGGAGGCGCAGCCGGCGAGCGCGACGACCGTGACGGCCGCCACCGCCGCGGTCTTAATGAGAACTGTTATCATGAAGCCACACACTAGTTCACAAAATGCATCCAGCCAACCGGCATGGCAATCTAGAGAGTCCGTTTTCATGGCACCTCCAACTCCCACCGGCGTGCTCGACGCCCTTATCGTCGGGGCCGGACCGGCCGGCATAGGCACCGCTCTCGCGCTCGACGCCGTCGAAGGCCTCGTCTACGGCATCGTCGAACGGGGCGAGATCGGCGAGACCTTTCTTCGCTGGCCCGATCAGCAGCACTTTCTCACCCCGTCGTTCACCGGCAACGGTTTCGGCGCGACCGACCTCAACTCGGTGCACCCCGATACCTCGCCCGCGTTCAGCCTGGGCCTCGACTATCCGGGCGGCGCCGGGTACGCCCGCTATCTGCGCGGCGTAGCGACGCACTTCTCGACGCCCATCCTGAAGAACACTGACGTCACGTCCATCGCGCTGAACCACGGTGTATTCACGGTGGAGACTACGAACGGACCGGTGGAGTCGCGCACCGTCATCTGGGCGGGAGGCGAATTCCAGTCGCCGGCGGTGCCGCGCATCGCGGGCATTGGCAACGGCGACCACTCTTCCAGCCCGGCCGCGTGGCAGAAGCGCGAGGGCGCTCTCGTCGTCGTCGGCGGATACGAGTCGGGCATCGACCTCGCCTGCCACCATGTGATGCAGGGCACACGGGTCACGGTGATCGACGAGGCCCATCCGTGGCATGCCTAGTCGGGGTCCGACCCGTCGTTCCGGCTCTCACCGCGCAGTCGACAGCGTCTCGCCGAGGCGAAGGCCACCGGACGGCTCACGCTGTCGTCCGCCGGGAGGGTCACCGGCATCCGCCCCAATGCCGCCGGCGACTTCTCGGTCGCCGTCGCGGGCTCCAATCTGCTGCCCAGTGACACGCCGCCGGTTCTCGCGACCGGCTACGAGAACGGGCTGGGGCCGGCTGCGGGGCTCTTCGCGTTACGCGCCGACGGCTGGCCGCTGCTCGACGAAGACGACCAGTCGACGATCACGCCGGGTCTCTACCTGGCCGGCGCCGCGATGCGCCACGGCGCCCTCAAGTTCTGTTTCATCTACAAGTTCCGGCAGCGTTTCGCCCACGTCGCCGGCGTGATCGGAACTGACCTCGGCAAGAACACCGCCGCGCTCGAGGCGTGGCGTACCGCCGGCATGCTCACCGACGACCTGAGCTGCTGCGGCGTGGAATGCGCGTGTTGAGAGGTTTCGCGATGCCCGGCCTGTTCGTCGGTGCCATCGTCGTCGGGTCGCTGGCCGGGTCATCCGCCCCCTCGGTCGGCGAGTATCTCGGCGGATGGGTCGACACCACAGTCCTCGTGCTGGTGGGACTGCTGTTCTTCGAAGTGCGCTTCAGCGAGTTGCGCCGCATCCGCTCGGCGCCGAAGTTTCTCGCAGTGGCGCTCGTGCTCAATTTTGTCGTCATCCCGCTCATCGGCTGGGGCATCGCCTCGGCGGCGTTCGGCGCGCGCGAGCCGGCCCTGTTCGTCGGCCTGCTCATCTACTTCGTGTCGCCGTGTACCGACTGGTTCTTGGGATTCACGCGGATGGCACAGGGCAATGTCGGGCTCGGTTCCATGCTGCTTCCGTTGAACATGATCGTGCAGCTGCTGCTCTACCCGGTGTACCTGCGGCTCATCGCAGGCGGGCAGAGCGGCGTCGACCTCGGCGCGACAGCCGAGGTCGTCGGCCAGTGGTTCATCATCCCCTTCGCAACAAGCATGCTCGTGCGCTATCTCGCCCGCACACTGCTTCCGCGGGACTGGTTCGCCTGGCTGCTGCGTGTGGTGGGTGCGGCCATCCCCGCCGTCATCGCGCTGCTCATCGTGCAGCTATTCGCGGCCAACATCGCCACGGTGCTGGGCCACGCGTCGTCGTTCGCGGTCATCCTCGCTGCAGCGATCGTGTTCTTCGCGATCACCTACGGCGTGGGCGAGGCGGCCGCGCGCTTCGCTCGTCTCGCCTACCCCGAGAAGGCGCTGCTCGTGATGACGACGGCTGCCCGCAACGCGCCGCTGATGCTGGCGCTCACCACGGTCGCGCTACCCGGGCAGCCGCTCGTCTACGCCGCCATCATCGTCGGTATGCTCATCGAGTTTCCGCACCTCATCGTGCTCCGGTCGGTGCTGCTGCGCCACAGGCCAATTGTTCATGTAGTAACAGGGGATGAACGACGGATACTTCGCACCTCCCCGATCGACAGCTAACTAAGCGGCGGGTGTTGCCGATAGTGCTGTGCAGCACGCCCACCGACAACCAGAAGGGTACGACTGGCTCGGCCAGCGTCATCATATGAAAAAGAATCTCTATGTTCTGGGCGCGGTCGCGCTGCTCTCACTGACCGGTTGCGCGAGTGGCGACGGCGGGGCTCCTGCGGGAAACGGCGCCCCCGCACCACAGGAAGAGTCTTCCGACGCCTCGTCGTTCGACTTCACCGACCGCTCGGCACAGGCTTCGGTCAGCGGCCCGTCGATCACTTTCACGATCAACGACGACCTCCAGGCCGTGGGCGGGGACTACACCGACGACCGAGTCTTCGACGCGATCACCGTGACGGGTCTGAAGGTGAAAGACCCGAAATTCTGCGCGGTGGAATACACGTTCGACTACGCCGACGGTGTCGACATCGACACGCTCGTCGACGGCTACCTGGAGCTGTACCCGACTCTCGAGGGAGATCGCACTGAGGCGGTCAGCGGTATTCTCGGGTTCGACGGGTTCAGGGGTGACAGGGCGATCGGCGAGCCCGATCTCGACAACCCGAGCCCGCTGATGCTGTGGGTCGCCGACGACTCCGAGAGTGCGACGTGGGTCACGGACTGCGCCACCGACCCGTACGAGTCGGACTCCGCGGACATTCCCGTCGAATTCTGGAGTGCGGGCACCAGCGCCGACGGCAAGTTCAGCCAAGACGCGTTCGCGCAGGCCGACCTCACCGTAATGAAGAACGGCGATGTCACCGTCAATGTCTACGAGGCCTACGACTTCGTGCAGGATTCGAACGGCGAGTGGATCGCCGACTGATCAGGCCTGAGGCAGTGACCGTCTGAGCCGCTCTGTGCCAGGCGTTCACAGCCGCGGCGCGACCAGCCGGTGGCTCTCGGTGACGAGGTCGACGAGCAGCTGGTCGGCGAGATCGAGCGGCACAGTCAGCCAGTGCCGCTTGTTCATGTGGTAGCCGGGGATGATCGTCGGATGCTGCTGCCGGAGCGCCTCCCCGTCGTGTGGGTGCGCCTTGAGCGTCACCGCGGGGGAGGGGTCGCCCGGCTCGCTCACGATCGCGAAGACCTTGCCGTTCGCCGCCTTGTAGACCGGCGTCTCCGGGCCGAACGGAAAGCTCTCGGTGGCGCCCCGCAGACCCAGGCAGATCTCGCGAAACTCGAAGTCGTGCATCTAGAGCACCTCCTATCTACTTGTCGATCACCCGCACGAGCTCTTCGATGAACTCGCTGAACCCGGTGGAGCGCCTGATGAGCTCGAGCACTTCTGCCCGGTCGGCGAACACCTCGACGAACTGGTCGAAGGTCGTCTGGAACGAGGCGCGTCCGCTCGATGAGAACGCGATCAGCGCGATCACATTGACCCGGTTCTCGCCCCACGGCATCGCCGTCTCGTTCACGGCGATGGCGATCGACGTTCGCGTGGCGCTCATGGCCATGGCGTGCGGCACGGCGATCGACTCGGTGAAAGCGGTCGACGACATCGCCTCCCGTTCGATCGCGCCGGCCACGTAGCTCTCGTCGATGATGCCGCGTTCGAGCATCAGGTCGCCGAGCAGCCGGATCATCGACGCCTCGTCGGGTGCGTACACGTTGCGCAGGAACAGGCCCTCGTCAAAGTAGCGCAGCAGGTCGTCTTTGATGCGGATGCGACGTCGGTGACGGCGCAGTCGGGAGATCGCCCGGCGAACATTCTCCGCGTCTCCCTCGGTGAAGAACGGCTGGATGACGACGACGTTGTCGCCGGCACCCTTGACCGCGATGGTCGTGAGCACGAGGTCGGTCGAGAAGTCGGTCCAGGCCACGTCGGTGCGGGTGACGACGACCTCGACCGCCAGTTCGTCGCCGAGCGTGCGCTCGATGTTCTGGCGCAGGATGTCGTGCATGTCGTAGTAGCCGGGGGAGACGATCGCGACGGTGAGCCGCTCTTCGTGGCGCGACTGCCGCTGGAGGTGCGAGCCCAGGTGCATCGCGATGTACGAGATCTCGTCGTCGTTGATCGTGATCGACTTCTCGCGTTGGATCTGGCTCGCGATGAACACCGCGACGTCGTAGATCATCGGGTACGAGGTCTTGATCGACTTCACGAGCGGGTTGCGGGAGTAGGAATTGTCTTGTGCGCGGGCGATGAGGTTGCCCACGTGCAGTGCGAACCGCACCATAAACGTCTCGTCGTCGAGATCGAGCAGGTACTCCTCGCCGACCTGGCCGACGATGCGGCGCACCGTCTCGAGATGCTCGGGAACCACGTAGTTGTCGACGACCGACTGCACGGGCTCGTTCTGCCCCGGTGTCACGACGCGGGTCGTGAGCAGCTTGCCCAGGTAGTCGAGGTCGGTGCGGTCGAGCTCGACGTCGAAGTGAGCGCGGGTGAGCTGGGCCAGCGCGGCGCTCATCGGGGTCGCGGCCTGAGCCGAGGCATCCGTCATCGTGGGTCCGGGGCGACGGATGACCCGGTCCACGGCGATCGCGACGTGCAGCAGCACGCTGTTGACCCCGTACTCGTTGACGAAGTATCCCTGCGCCTCGAGTGCGTCGATGAGAGCCGTCTTGAAGGCGCCGAGGTCTTCTGACACGAACTCTCGCTGCACCGTCTCGAGTTCGAGGAACCCCTGCGCGCTCTCGGTGCGGAAGATCTTGCTCAGCACCCGCCGGTAGTCGGCTTCGGTGCCGGAGAGGCTGACGACGCTGCCCTGCCGGCTGAGCCGCAGCCCGGCTTCTTCGCCGAGCGTCTTCACCTTGCGCAGGTCGGCCTCGATCGTCGACTCGCTCACGTAGAGGCTCTCTGCGAGGGAGTGGATGTCGAGGCCGTCGGGGGCCTCGGTCAGCCGGCGCACGAGGTGGTGCACGCGGTCGCGCGGGGTGTCGCCGTCGCGGCCGTGGGCGCCGCTCGCGAACGTCGTGTAGGCCTCGCGGTTGAGTCGGTAGCCGTTCGTCGACGACGAGATGATGCTGAGCGGATGCGCCGCGGCCTTGGCCGCCGTGACATAGCTGCGCACGCTGCGCGTCGTCACCCCGAGGTGTTCAGCCAGCTCCGCCGCGGTCACGCGGGTATCGCTCTGCGACAGGTAGTCCAGCAGGCGCTCGTACTTATCGCTCATTTACTGCAACTTAACCACGTTCCGGGCGCCCTGGCAGTCAATTTCCGCGGGTGCGGAAGCAGAACTGTTGGAGTGCGGCAGGGAATCGATCAAAGATGGAGGCCTAAGCACGTCGATTCGCTGTACCGCAGGGAACGCAAGGAGGCGATCCATGACTACGATTCTGATTGTCTGTGGCGCGGGCGCTTCGAGCACCTTCCTCGCCAGCCGCATGCGCGCAGTCGCCGCCAGCCGCGGCGAATCCGTGACGATCGTCGCGGCGAGCGACGACGACCTCGACTCCCGTCTCGCCTCCACCGACGTGCTGCTCGTCGGCGCACATCTCGCCGGGAGCTTCGACGGGCTGCGTGACCGTGCCGCGACCCACGGCGTTCCCGCCGGCCTTCTCGACCCCGCGGTCTTCGGCCCAGGCGGGCCCGAAGCCGCCTTCGATCTCTACTCCTCACTGGCGCTCCTGACGAGCGCCGACATCGCCAACCCACAAAAGGACACCACCCATGGCTGATCGCAGCGTCACAATCGCTTCCGCAAACGGACTCCACGCACGTCCCGCATCGTTGTTCGTGCAGGAAGTCACGAAGTCGGGGCTCGCGGTCGAGCTCACTCGCGGCGAGAAGACGATGAACGCGGCGAGCATCCTCGGTCTGATCGCCCTGGGCCTCCAGCACGGCGACGAGGTCTCGCTGCACGCCGAGGGAGACAACGCCGAGGGTGTGCTCGACGGTCTCGCCGCCTTCCTCGGAACGGACCACGACGCATGAGCGACGCCACTGAGAACCTGACCGGAGTGGGCATCGGGCGCGGCCTCGCCGTCGGCCCGGTGCTGCGGATGCCCGACCCCCTGCCCGAGCCGGCGGATGTCGCGAGCACCATCGGAGACGACGCCGAGAAGGTGCGCGTGGCCGGTGCGCTCGCCGCTACCGCCGCCGACATCCGCCTGCGGGGCCAGCGCGCCGGCGGCGCCGCCAAGGACGTTCTCGACGCCCAGGCGTTTATGGCCGAAGACCCGACGCTCAAGGACGACGTCGACGCCCGTCTCGCCACCGGCAAGACCGCGGAGCGCGCCGTGTTCGAGGCGTTCGCCGCCTTCCGCGACCTGCTCACGAGCATGGGCGGCTACATGGGGGAGCGCGCGACCGACCTCGACGACGTCTCGCAGCGCGTCGTCGCGCACCTTCAGGGTGTCGCGGCTCCCGGGGTTCCCGACCCGTCGTATCCGTTCATCCTCGTCGCCCGCGACCTCGCACCGGCCGACACCGCGCTGCTCGACCTCGACAAGGTGCTCGCCCTCGTCACGAGCGACGGCGGCCCCACCTCGCACACCGCGATCCTCGCCCGTGAGAAGGCGATCGTCGCCGTCGTCGGCGCGACCGGCGCCCTCGGACTCGTCGACGACCAGATCGTGATCGTCGACGCGGTGACCGGTGTCGTCTCGGTCGCGCCCACCGACGACGAGCAGAAGGCCGCCGCTGCGACCATCGCCGAACGCGCCGCAGCGGCAGACGCACCCGTCGGACCGGGCGCCCTCGCCGACGGAACGCCCGTGCCGCTGCTCGCCAACCTCGGATCGGTCGACGGCGCACTGCCGGCCATCGAGAAGGGTGCCGAGGGCGTAGGTCTCTTCCGCACCGAGTTCCTCTTCCTCGACGCCGACCGTGCCCCGACCGTGGAAGAGCAGCAGGAGAAGTACACCCAGCTGCTCACCGCCTTCGCGGGCAAGAAGGTCGTTGTGCGCGCCCTCGACGCCGGTGCCGACAAGCCGTTGAGCTTTCTCAACGACGAGCCGGAGGAGAACCCGGCACTAGGTCTGCGCGGACTGCGCGCGCTCCGCGCCAACGAGCCGATCCTGCGCGACCAGCTCACGGCGCTCGCCAACGCCGACGCGGCGACCGACGCCGAACTCTGGGTCATGGCGCCGATGGTGTCGACCGTGGAGGAGACCCGCTACTTCACCAAGCTCGCCCGCGAGCTCGGCATCAAAACTGCGGGAGTGATGATCGAGGTGCCCGCGGCCGCGCTGCTCGCCGACCGCATCCTGCCCGACACCGACTTCGCGAGCATCGGAACCAACGACCTCACCCAGTACACGCTCGCCGCCGACCGTCTGCTCGGCTCGGTCGCGTCGTTCCAAGACCCGTGGCACCCCGCGGTGCTGCGTCTCGTCGGCGAGGTCGGCCGCGCCGGCGTCGCCCTCGACAAGCCCGTCGGCATCTGCGGAGAGGCCGCGGCCGACCCGCTGCTCGCCGTCGTGCTCGTCGGCCTCGGCGCCACCTCGCTCTCGATGTCGCCGGCGGCTCTCGCCGACGTGCGCACCGAGCTCGCCCGTTTCACCCTGCAGCAAGCCAAGGAATTCGCCGAGATCGCCCTCTCGGCCAATAGCGCTGTGGAGGCCCGCGCCGCGGTGCTCGCCGCAGCAAGTTCTCTCACCACCAACAACACAGAATCGGAGTAAGACCCATGACAACGACGTCTCCCACCAAACGCGGTGGAGCCCGAGTAGGTGTTCAGAAGTTCGGCACGTTCATCAGCGGAATGGTGCTTCCGAACATCGCCGCGTTCATCGCCTGGGGCCTCATCACCGCCCTCTTCATCGAGACCGGCTGGCTTCCGCTGCTCGGAATCGACGCCACCTGGGTACAGCAGCTCGGCGGGTGGAGCTCGAACGAAGACGTGGTCAACGCCGGTCTCGTAGGCCCGATGATCACCTACCTGCTGCCCCTGCTGATCGCGAACACCGGTGGCCGTATGGTCTACGGCGTGCGCGGCGGCGTGGTCGGCACGATCGCGACCATGGGTGTCATCGTCGGAGCGGGCATTCCGATGTTCCTCGGCGCCATGATCGTCGGCCCCGGTGCCGCCTGGGTCATGAAGAAGGTCGACAAGCTGTGGGCCGGCAAGATCAAGGCCGGCTTCGAGATGCTCGTCGACAACTTCTCCGGCGGAATCGTGGGCGCGGCACTCGCCGTGTTCTCGTTCTTCCTCATCGCCCCCGCGGTGACCGCGATCAGCAACTTCCTCGAGACCGTCGTGAACTTCCTCGTGGTGAGCAGCCTGCTGCCCCTCGCGAGCGTCTTCGTCGAGCCGGGCAAGATCCTGTTCCTCAACAACGCGATCAACCACGGTGTGTTCACACCTCTCGGCACGATCGAGGCGGAGAAGACCGGCCAGTCGATCCTCTTCCTCATCGAGGCGAACCCCGGCCCCGGTCTCGGAATCCTTCTCGCCTTCTCGATCTTCGGTGTCGGCCTGCTGCGTGCGAGCGCTCCCGGCGCGATCCTGATCCAGTTCGTCGGTGGAATCCACGAGATCTACTTCCCCTACGTTCTCGCGAAGCCGCTGCTGGTCCTCGCCGCCATCGCGGGTGGCGCGACGGGTGTTCTCACCAACGTGATCTTCCAGTCGGGCCTGCGCGCGCCGGCGTCTCCCGGATCGATCATCGCGGTTCTGGCGCAGACGCCTCCCGGCAGCTTCGTCGGAGTGATCCTCTCGGTGATCCTGTCGGCCGGTGTCTCGTTCCTCGTCGCATCCGTCATCATCCGGGCCGGCCGCAAGGGCGACCTCGAGGCGGTCGCCGCCGGTGACACCGCTCTCGCCGACGCCGTCGCCAAGAACGCCGCGAACAAGGGCCGCGACAGCCAGGTCGGATCGCTTCTCGGCGCAGCCGGCGGCGCGACATCCGCCGCTTCCGCCGCGACCGAGGGCACGACGGTCACCCGTCCGATCTCCTCGATCGTGTTCGCCTGCGACGCGGGCATGGGCTCGAGCGCCATGGGCGCGACGGTCATGCGCAACAAGATCAAGAAGGCTGGCATCGAGGGCGTCACCGTCGTCAACCAGGCGATCGCCAACCTCGACGGCGCCGCCGACCTCGTCATCACGCAGCGCGAACTCACGCAGCGTGCCGAAGAGAAGTCGCCGAACTCGGTGCACGTCTCAGTCGACAACTTCATGGGCAGCCCCAAGTACGACGAGGTCGTAGCCATGCTCGAGTCGCAGAAGAACGCCGAGAAGTAACACCAGCACCACCACTGCAGTACACGAATAGCCAGGAAGAATAGAGGAAGCCCATGAGCAACGTGCTCGAACTCGCCCAGATCAATCTGCACGGCACGGCGACCACCCCCGCCGAGGCGATTGACGAAGCAGGACGACTGCTCGTCGCGTCGGGCGGCGTGACGGCCGACTACGTCGACTTCATGCACGCGCGTGAAGCGACCGTGTCGACGTACATGGGCAACTTCCTGGCTATTCCGCATGGCACGAACGAGGGCAAGGACACGATCCTGAAGTCTGCGCTCTCGTTCGTGCGCTACGACAACCCCATCGACTGGGGCGGCAACGAGGTGCGTTTCGTCGTCGGGATCGCGGGCAAGGACGGCGGCCACATGGAGGTTCTCTCGTCCATCGCCGTCGTGTTCAGCGAAGACGACGACGTTGCGAAGCTCCTCGCCGCCCAGACCCCCGAAGAGATCCTCGAGCTGCTCGGAGACGTGAACGCGTGAGCGCACTGAAAGCGGTACATTTCGGCGCCGGCAACATCGGGCGTGGCTTCGTCGGGCTCATCCTGCACAAGGCCGGCTACGAGGTCGTGTTCGCCGACGTGAACGCCGACCTCATCGACGCCCTGGCCACCACGCCGAGCTATGTCGTCACCGAGGTCGGCGACGGCGCCTCCGTCTGGACCGTCGACAACTACCGTGCGATCAACAGCGCGACCCACGAAGCCGACGTCGTCGCCGAGATCGCGTCTGCCGACATCGTGACGACCGCCGTCGGCCCGAACATCCTGCGCTTCGTCGCGCCGCTCATCGCGGCAGCGATCACGCAGCGCCCGGCCGGGCTGGCGCCGCTCGCCGTCATGGCCTGCGAGAACGCGATCAACGCAACCGACCTGCTCAAGGCCGAGGTCGTGAAGGCCCTGCCCGACGCCTCGCTCGCCGACGATGCGATCTTCGCAAACACGGCCGTCGACCGCATCGTGCCCGGGCAGAACCCCGACGCCGGGCTCGACGTCACCGTCGAGTCGTTCTTCGAGTGGGCCATCGAGAGCACGCCGTTCGGCGACGCCGCTCCGCTCATCCCCGACGCGCACTTCGTCGACGACCTCGCCCCCTACATCGAGCGCAAGCTCTTCACCGTCAACACCGGACACGCCACCGCCGCGTACCACGGCTTCGCCGCCGGGGTCTCGTCGATGTCCGAGGCGTTCTCCACCCCGGCGATCGCCGCCGAGGTGCGCGCCGTGCTCGCCGAGACGAAGGCGCTCCTGGTCGCCAAGCACGAGTTCGACCCCGAGGTGCAGCAGGCCTACATCGACAAGAACATGGTGCGCTTCGCCAACCCCGAGCTCAGCGACACCGTCGACCGTGTCGGCCGACAGCCGCTGCGCAAGCTCGGCCGCAACGAACGGTTCGTCGGCCCGGCCGCCGAACTGGCCGAGCGTGGCCTGTCGAGCGAGGCCCTCGTGCGCACCATGGGCATCGCCCTGCGGTTCGACGTGCCAGAAGACCCGCAGAGCGTGGAGTTGCAGCAGCTGCTCACGACTCTGCCGGCCGAGTCGTTCGTCGCGCAGGTGAGCGGGCTGGAAGAGACCCACCCGCTGTTCGCCGACGTCGTCGAGGTCGTGCGTTCGCACCAGTCGTAACTAGGCTGGCGGTATGAACCCCGTCGAGTCAGCGATCGCCGTCGCCCAGTTCGCCCCGGTCGCCGACTCGGCGTCGAACCTCGCCAGCATCCGCGAGCTCACCGAACGCGCCGTGTCTCGGGGCGCCACCCTCGTGGTGTTCCCCGAGTACTCGTCGTACTTCGAGGCCGAACTCGGCGCCGCATTCGTCGCCGCCTCAGAGCCGCTCGACGGCGCGTTCGTCACCGGGCTCGCGGCACTCGCCACCGAGTTCGGTGTGCATCTCGTCGCCGGACTCGTCGAACGCACCGACGACACAGAGCGTTTCTCCAACACGATCGTGGCCGTGGACCCCGCGGGAAATCTCGTCGCGACGTATCGCAAGACGCACCTCTACGACGCGTTCGGCGCCCGCGAGTCCGACTGGGTGGTGGCCGGGGCGCTCGACACCCCGGAGACGTTCGTGTGGAGCGGCTTCACCGTGGGGCTGCAGACCTGCTACGACGTGCGTTTCCCCGAGGTCACGCGCCGCATCGTCGACGCCGGGGCAGACCTCGTGCTGATCCCCGCCGAGTGGGTGCGCGGACCTCTCAAAGAGCACCACTGGCGCACCCTGGTCACGGCCCGCGCGATCGAGAACACGATCTACGTCGCCGCCGCCGATCAGGCCCCGCCGGTGGGCGCCGGCAACAGCATGGTCGTCGACCCGATGGGGGTCGAGATCGCCACGATCGGCGAATCAACGGATGTCGCGGTCGCCTGGCTCTCTGCGACACGGGTGTCCGAGACCCGGGTAGTCAACCCGGCACTTCGATTGCGACGGTTTGTCGTGGCGGTTCGATGAGGCTTCTCTCGCCTAGAGTTGACTGAAGTAGTTTCGGGGAGGATCTGTCATGGCTGAGGCCTATCGTGTTGTGGTCGTCGAGGACGACGCGGATGTAGCGTTCTACACCAAGACCGTGCTGGAGAAGCGGGGCGGCTGCGAAGTCGTCACCGTCGCTGATCCCTCGCTCGCACGCGCGGTGATCGCAGACTTCGGCCCCGACGTCGTTGTGACCGACATCGAGATGCCCGGACTCAACGGCCTCGAACTGATGGCGCAGATCCGCGCCGACCAGCCCGGCATCCCGATCGTGGTGATGACGGCCCACATCTCGGTCGACTACGCGGTCGGCGCGCTCAACGGCCAGGCCGACGAGTTCTTGATCAAGCCGATCAGCGCGGCCGACCTCGTCGCCGCCGTTATGCGCCTCGCCGCAGACTCCCGCGCCAACCGCGGCGGGTCCGGCACCCGCCAGAGCGTTCTCGCCGTCGGTGTTCACCCCGACGATGTCGAGATCGGCGTCGGCGGCATCCTCGCAGCGCACCGCGCTGCGGGCGACACCGTGACGATCGTCACCCTCACGCGCGGCAACTCGAGCGAGGGCGCGACCAACCACCACAGCGAGTCGGTTGCGGCCGCCGAGCTCATCGGTGCCCGTCTCTTCCTCGAAGACATCGCCGAGACCGACGTCAGCGCCGGCGGTTCCACCGCCGAGGCCATCGCCCACGCGATCTCCGAGGTGAGCCCCACGATCGTCTACACGCACAGCTCGCACGACGAATCGCGCGCGAACCGCGCCGCCAACGAGGCGACTCTCGCCGTCGCGGCATCCGTACCCACCGTCTTCGCCTACCAGAGCCCGAGCTCGTCGGTCGACTTCCGTCCGTCGAAGTTCGTCTCCATCGACGGCCACACTGACACGAAGCTCACGCTCGTCGCCCACTTCACGTCGCAGGCAGACCTGCACACGTACCGCGATCCCGAGCTGGTGCTCGCGACCGCTCGGTACTGGGGCCGTTTCGGCGGCGGAACGAGCGTCGAGCCCCTCGAGGTCGTTCGCGAAGCAGCGCCGGCGTCTGCGCCCGCGGAGCCCGCGGCTGCGACTCTCGGCGCGTGACCATCACAACTCCGGCCGCCGTCGCCGAGGATCGCGTTCACGTGCTGATCGTCGACGACAGCGCTGATCAGCTGCTGCTGCTGCGCACCTACTTCGAACGCTCCGGATGCGACGTCGAGGTCGCCTCGACCGCCGAAGAGGCCCTCGCCTCGCACGGCTACATCAACCCCGACCTCGCCGTGATCGACCTGGTGCTTCCCGGCATGGACGGCTGGACTCTCGCGTCGCGCATGACCGTCGACAAGCCCGACTGCGTGATCGCGATCACGAGCGTGCTCGACGCCGAGGACTACCCGGCAGGGCACCTCACGCTGCCGAAGCCCGTCACCCGCGCGCACGTTCGCCAGATGCTCCGCGAGAGCATCCCCAAATGGGTCGAGGCGTGAAACTCTTCTACCGGCTCGTCGACACGTTTCGCGTAGACAGCGCGCAACCGTTTCTCAAGCAGGCCCCGTTCGCGATCGCGTTCACCGGCGCCGTAGTCATCGTTATGGTGTCGCCGGGAGTCGACTTCACCGTCTGGGCCGCGGCACTGCTCGGCATGTGGGGCGTGCTGTTCGCGACCGCCCTCTCTGCACTCTTCACCTACGTGCCGTCGCTCGCGCGGCTCGCGATCCTCATCCCGATTCTCGACCTCATCGCCCTCGGCGCCTTCCGAGCCGGAACCGGCGGCGGCGTCTCCCCGTTCGGCTCCCTGCTCATCCTCCCCGTCATCTGGATCGCGGCCCAGCCGGGACGCAAATACATCGTCATCGCGGCTGTGGGCACCGCCATCGCGCTGACCGACATCCTCGGGTTCGGGGCGCCCAGCACCAACAACGACCTGCTGCGCTCGGTCTTCGCCCCCACGGTCTTCGCCATCGGCGCGGCCATCATCAACGAGGTGTCCCGTCAGGGGCGCGTGCAGCTCGACGCGGTGCGCCGGCTCGCCGAAGAGCGCGAGGTGATGCTCCGCGGCGCGGAGGACTACACGCAGCGATTGCGGGAGAACGAAGCCCAGCTGCGGGCGGCAGACAAGCTCACGCGGAGCGTTCTCGACGCCGTCACCGAGCAGTCGGTCATCGGCACCGACGTCACCGGGCTCATCGACGTGTGGAACCCGGGAGCCGAACGGATGCTGGGGCTCGCCCCCGCGCAGACGCAGGGGCAGCGCTTCGTCTACGACTTCCACGTCGCATCCGAACTCGACGACCGCTCCCGCGACCTCAACTACCCGCCGGGCGAGACCGTGCTCACCCCCGGTTTCTCGGCCCTCGTGGAGTCGGCGCGGCTCGGCACCCCCGAGGTGCGCCAGTGGACCTACGTGCGGGCCGACGGACTGCAGGTCACGGTCGAGGTCGCCGTGACCCGGCGCGTCAACGACGCCGGCGACACGACCGGCTACCTGTTCGTCGCCACCGACATCACCCAGGCCTTGGAGGTGTCGCGACTCAAAGACGAGTTCGTCGGCCTCATCTCTCACGAGCTGCGCACACCGCTCAGCTCGATCCTCGGCTACCTCGAACTCATGCGCGACGACGCCGACGAGCCTCTCTCCGACGAGCAGATGATGTACCTCGGCATCGCCGAGCGCAACGCGCACCGGCTGCTGCGGCTCGTGGGCGACCTGCTGTTCACCGCCCAGGTCGGCGCGAACTCCTTCAACATCGACGCGTCCGACGTCGACGTGCTGCCTCTCGTGCGCGCCTCGGTCGAGTCGGCCTCTCCGACGGCCGCGGCTCAGGGCGTGGTGATCAACGCCGAACTCGACGAGAACGCGGCGATGGTGCGCGGCGACGCCACCCGGATCGGTCAGGCGATCGACAACCTGCTCTCGAACGCGATCAAGTTCACACCCCGCGGCGGGCACGTCACGATCACCGTCAGCGTCGAAGACAACGACATCTTCGTGCGACTCACCGACACGGGCATGGGTATCCCCGCCAACGAGCTCGACCAGCTGTTCTCCCGGTTCTTCCGGGCGTCGACGGCGACGCGGGCCGCGGTTCCCGGTGTCGGCCTCGGCCTCACCATCACGAAGGCGATCATCGACGCCCACGGCGGCGACCTCGACGTCGAGAGCGAGGTGGGCGTCGGAACGACGTTCATCGTGCGACTGCCCAAGCTGGTCTCCGTCGCGGCGATCGCCGACTAGGCAAGCCTGCGGCCCGACCGGGGCTGCCGGTAAGCGAGCCGGAGGGTCAGCGGCCCAGCCGGCCCAGCCTGTCAGGTCAGCGGGCCAGCCGGCTCAGCCTGCCGACGGCATCCGTCAGCACGCTCTCCCGTTTGCAGTAGGCGAACCGCACCAGTGACGAGTATTCGGCGCGGTTGCCGTGGCTTACGAACGCGCTGATCGGCACTCCGACGACGCCCGCGAGCGACGGCATGCGGCGGCAGAACTCCTCCGCGTCGTCGAAACCGAGGGGCGAGGCATCCGCCACTATGAAATAGCCGCCCTTCGGCTGCGTCACTCTGAAGCCCGCGGTGACCAGGCCCGCCGAGAGCAGGTCACGCTTGTGCGCCAGGGTGGCCGCGACTCCGGCGAAGAACGAGTCGGGCAGTCCGAGGCCCACGGCGATTGCCGGCTGGAACGGCGCGCCGTTCACGAAGGTCAGAAACTGCTTGACGGCGACTATCGCGGCCACGAGCGGTGCCGGGGCTACGAGCCATCCGATCTTCCACCCGGTCGTGTTGAAGGTCTTGCCCGCGCTCGAGATGGTGACGGTTCGCTCGCGCGCCCCCGGCAATGTGGCAATCGGGATGTGCGCCGCGCCGAACACCAGGTGCTCGTAGACCTCGTCGGTCACGATCAAGGCATCGTGCCTGTTCGCGAGCTCGACGATGAGCTGCAGGGTCTCGATGGGCAGCACGGTTCCGGTCGGATTGTGCGGGTTGTTGATCAGGATGATCCGGGTGCGGTCGTTGACTGCGGCCCGCAGCTCGTCGGGGTCGGGCAGGAATGCGGGCGCGTGCAGGCCGACGGTCACGTGCTTGGCTCCGCTGAGACCGATGACGGCACCGTAGGCGTCGTAGAAGGGCTCGAGGGTCACCACCTCGTCGCCGGGTTCGGTGAGGGCGAGGATCGTGGCGGCGAGGGCCTCGGTCGCGCCGGCGGTGACGAGCACCTCCCGGTCGGGGTCGACCGTCATGCCGTAGAAACGTTGCTGGTGGGCGGCGATGGCCTCGCGCAGAACCGGCGTGCCGGTGCCGGGGGAGTACTGGTTGAATCCGTCGCTGATCGCCTTGCGCGCGGCCTCGAGTACTTCGGCCGGACCGTCTTCGTCGGGAAAGCCCTGCCCGAGATTGATCGCGCCCGTGCTCACGGCCAGGGCCGACATCTCAGCGAAGATCGTGGGACGAAGGCCCCCGTCGTCACCGAGGAGCATCGCTCCGCGAGCGGCCTGCTGCCAAGAACCGGAGATTGTCATCGTGCTTAAACCCTATCGACTCGTCGGAGGGGTGTTACGCCGCGCGTTGTGGATAAGTCGAGAGCCGCAAGCGCGTGCTGAATTATGGTGTGCGAATGCGACCCTCGTTTCGACCGGCAGCAGTAGCGCTCGTGCTTGCTGCCGCGCTGTCAGCGTCGGGGTGCACGCCCGACGCGTCGGGCAAGCCACCAGCGTCCACGCCGTCGGCCACCGCGCTCTTCGCCTCCGACGAGGAGGCCCTGGCGGCCGCGGAGGAGGCGTATCGGGCCTACTTGGCGAAGTCTGATCAGATCACAGCTGAGTCTGGAACGGCGCCGGGCCGCATCGATTCGCTGGTCAGTCCAGACCTCAAGCCAGACATACATCTGTCATTTTCCAAGTTTGAGCAGGGAAACCTGCACACGGAAGGCAACTCGACTTTCGACTCCGTCACCATTCAATCTGTGACCGACAATACGGATGGCACTGCAGTCGTCGACGTTTACCTGTGTCTGGATTTCACGGGTGTGCGCGTATTCACGGGCAGCGGTGAAGATGTAACTCCCCGAGATCGAACCAACCGACTTCCGATGAGTATTCGCTTCTTGGCGAGCGAAAGTGGCCTAAGGCTCGAGGGGAGTGAAACATGGTCCGGCGAAAATTTCTGCAGTTAATCGCCTTTCTGGCGGTCACGGCTAGTGTCATTTTCGTGCCGATCTCAGCTGGGCGCGCGCTCGGTTTCGCAAATAGTGCGTGCCTCCCAAGTGATGGGATATTGGGCGATTGTCCCGACGTCCAGCCCGCCATAAATAGCGGCTCAGGAGATGTGTCCCTCGGTGCCAGCAACGACACCCCCGGAACCCCCAGCACCTACGACCCCTCCAAGCCCGTCGACCCGTCGCGGATGACGGCCGCCGAACGCGACGCGTGGGATGCCGCCCGCGCACAATACGCGGCCGAGAACGGTCTTCCGTACCGCGATTCCTTCGTCGTGAGAACACCCGAGACGGCCCCGGTGACCCTGAACGACATCGCCAGCTTCAAGCCGGTAGTGGGCACCAATGTGATGGAACCGAACGGCTGGATGGTCGTCGGGCTGCCCACGAACTTCTACGCGACGACCGGAACGCACGTCGTAGACGGAACCCTGCTGGGGTTTCCCGCATCTGTGCGTTTCACCCCGGTGTCGTGGCGGTGGACCTACGGCGACGGCGCTGCGACATCCAGTTCCACTGGCGGTGCCAGCTGGGCCGCACTGGGGCTGCCGGAGTTCGATCCCACCGCGACGAGTCATGTCTTCGCGACTCCCGGCACCTTCACCATCCAGCTCACTGTCTCCTTCGCAGCCGAGTATCGCTTCGGCGGCCCGACGTGGGTGCCGATAGCGGGAACCCTCCCGGTGGCCGCGAATCCGATAACCGCGACCGCCGGCGACGCTCAGACCGTGCTCGTCGGTCGGGACTGCAACGCGAATCCCGGCGGCGTGGGCTGCTGAATCGTTCGTACCCTACGATCGCCCCGCGTAAAAAGCCCCCGTCACAATCGCGACAGGGGCATCAGACCGGCGCGAAAAAGCGGGAGAATAGAGCAGCGGTTTGCTCCCAGCCCAGACATAGATAACGCTCAGCTTCGCGAGGGATGCTTACTCCGCTGGAAGGAGCACCTGATGACTGACACCCCCGAGATCCCCGCAACGCCCTCAAACGAGACCCCCGCCTCGCCCCCCACGCCTCCGACACCTCCGGTTCCCCGCGCGCTCACCGAGGCGCCAGCGCAGCCCACTCAGCCGCTCCCCGACTACGTGGCATCCGCGCCGACGCCCCCGCCCGCTCCCGGAGCCGCTGCAGGCTCTGCCAACGGACCCGACGCCGGTCAGACCACAGGCGCCTCGTTCCGTCGCACCAAGCCAGTTCTGCTCGTGGCCGCTCTCGCGGTCGGTGCACTGGTCGGCGGCGTCGCCGGCGGCGGCATCGTGCTCGCGTTGAACGACAACTCGTCGAACTCCTCGACCACCGCGAACACCACCCCCGCGAACATCACGGTCAACAACCCCGACAACGCCACCACGGTCACGGCCGTGGCCGCGAAGGCGTCACCGTCGGTTGTCACTATCTCCGCGTCATCCAACGACGGGGCCGGCACCGGATCGGGTGTCATCCTCAGCGACGACGGGTACGTGCTCACGAACACCCACGTGGTCACCCTCGACGGCGCCACGGGCGATGCCGCCATCACGGTGCAGACCAACGACGGGCGTCTCTTCACCGCCAAGCTCATCGGCACCGACCCGATCTCCGACCTCGCCGTGATCAAGATCGACGGAGCCACCGATCTGCAGCCCGCCAAGTTCGCCGACTCGAGCAAGCTCAACGTCGGCGACACCGCCATCGCGATCGGCGCCCCGCTCGGACTCTCCGGCACCGTCACCGACGGCATCGTGAGCGCGATCAACCGCAGCATCACGATCGCCTCCTCCGCCGCCCCGGAGAACAGCGAGGTCGCACCCGACACCACCACGCCCGGACAGCAGAGCCCGTTCGAGTTCCTCCTCCCCGAGCAGGAAGAGGAGCAGGCCGCTCCCAACGCCTCGTCGTCGACGATCTCCCTCGCGGTGATCCAGACCGACGCCGCGATCAACCCCGGCAACTCGGGTGGCGCGCTGCTGAACGCCGACGGCGAAGTGATCGGCATCAACGTGGCGATCGCCAGCGCCGGCGGCTCCAGCGCCGCTTCGCAGGCCGGCAGCATCGGCGTCGGCTTCGCCATTCCGGCGAACCTCGCCGAGCGGGTGTCGAAGGAGATCATCGAGAACGGATCCGCCACCCACGGCCTCCTCGGTGCCACCATCGGCAATGTCACCGACGACGCGACTCCGACCTCGGGCGGCACAGTCGGTGCGACGGTACGCGAGATCTCCGACGGCGGCGCCGCACAGGCCGCCGGCATCAAGGCCGGCGATGTCATCACCGGCTTCGACGGGATCCCGATCACCGGCGCGACCGACCTCACCGCCCAGGTGCGTGCACTCGCGGGAGGCGCAGAGACATCCGTCACCTACGTCCGCGACGGCAAGGCCAACACGGTCGACGTCACGCTCGGCACCCTGAAGTAGCAGATCCCCCCAGCAGGACGAGTCGAGTGAGGGACACGGTCGCACGTCGCACCGTGTCCCTCACCCGTTAAGGCCCCGCATCGGCGGCTGATAGGCTCAACCGACCCGCCCCAGCACGAGTATTGGACCACATGGCCGCCACGGCAGACACGCTCCCCGGAGTCTCCTACGTGATGCCCGTGCTCAACGAGGCCCTGTACATCGAGACCGCGATCACCACCGTCTTGGCGCAGGACTACGCCGGCGACAAAGAGCTGATCCTCGCACTCGGACCGTCGACGGATGGCACGGACGAGATAGTCGATCGCCTCGCCGCGGCAGACCCGCGCATCCGCACCGTGCACAACCCCGAGACCGACATCCCCGTCGGTCTCAACCTCGCCATCCGCGCGAGCATGCACTCGATCATCGTTCGTGTCGACGCGCACTCGGAGCTCGAACCGGGCTACACGAGCCGCGCCATCCAGACCCTCGCTCGCACCGGGGCGGCCAACGTCGGCGGCATCATGCACGCGCGGGGCAAGACGCCCTTCCAGACCGCCGCGGCCCGCGGTTACAACAGCCGCTTCGGACTGGGCGGCGCGCGATACCACGGCAGCGGCGGGGAGGGTCCGGCAGAGTCCGCCTACCTCGGTGTCTTCCGGCGCGAGGTGCTCGACGAGGTCGGCTACTTCGACGAGTCGATCCGACGCGGCGAAGACTGGGAGCTCAACCTGCGCATGCGCGCGGCCGGGCACACCGTCTGGTTCGATCCGGCCCTCAAAGTCACCTACTGGCCCCGCGAGAGCTGGAACAAGCTCGCCCGCCAGTTCTGTGCGACGGGCATCTGGCGCGGCGAGCTCGTGCGCCGCTACCGGGGCCGCAACCCGTGGCGATTCTTCGTGCCCCCGGTGCTCGTGCTCAACGTGCTCGCGAGCGTTATCCTGCTCGTGCTCCAGGTCACCGGCGTGGTGACCGGATGGCCGAGCGCCCTCGCATCCGTCGTCTATTTCGGCCCGGCCGCCTACATACTGCTGGTGCTCTGGCTGGCGTTCGTCGCCGACCGCGGCGCCAAACCGCTCGACCGCTGGTTCTTCGTCGTCGTTCTGCCCACCATGCACCTGAGCTGGGGCGTCGGCTTCATCCTCGGGCTGGTGCGCGGAGCACGGGGCACCGTCGACACCTCACGCACCGAGATCTAGCCCGGCGCACGTGCGGGGCCCGCGTGCCTAGCCGACGGCGTTGCGGTCGAGCAGCCGGGCGACGATGCGTTCCGCAGACCGACCGTCGTCGCGCGGGTTGAACCGTGCCTGCCAGGCGCGGTACTTGTCGGCGTAGCGTTCGGCCACCGCGTCGCGGTCGAGCATCAGCTGCACGAGCTCCGCGGGGTTCTGCACGACCGGCCCCGGTGCGGCCTCGTCGAGGTCGAAGTAGAAGCCGCGCAGCTGCTCGCGGTAGTGCTCGAGGTCGGGGGCAAAGAAGAACATCGGCTTGCCGGTGACGCTGTAGTCGAACATCACCGACGAGTAGTCGGTGATGAGCGCGTCGGCGACGAGGAAGAGCTCGGTGACGTCGGGATAGCCGGTGACGTCGAGCACGTTGCTCGCACGAACGTCACGGCCGGGGCGCAGGGTGCGGGAGTGCCCGCGGATGAGCGTGACGTATCCGGGTCCGAGTGCGTCGGTGAACGCCGCGACCTCGAGGTGGTCGATGTGCTCGGGACGGTCGTCGCGCCAGGTCGGCGCGTACAGCAGCACGGTGACGCCCTCGGGAATTCCGAGGCGGGCACGCACGGCGGCGCCGTCGGTATGCGCAGCGGCGCCGTAGCCGGCGACGAGCGCGTCGTCGCGCGGGTAGCCCTCCTGCCAGATCGGGCCCAGGTAGGCGTAGGCCGACCGGAAGACCGAGGTGCTGTGAGGGTTCTGCGCGAGGAGGATGCTCCAGCGGCTGCGCTCCCGCACGGTGGCAAGCGCCGTGCGCAGACCGACGCCGGGACGGCCGAGGGCGATCTTCTTGAGCGGGGTGCCGTGCCAGGTCTGCAGCACGGTCTGGAACGAGCGCTTGCGAAACCTGTTGCGCAGCCAGTCGTTGACCACCAGCAGGCGGGCAGACCCGCGGATGCGCCACCACTCGGCGCTCCCCTCGATGAGCGCGATGGAACCCTCGGGCACCGGCACCGACGCGTCGACGACGCTCCAGTAGCGGGCGATGTCGGGCCGGGCCCTGGCGAACTCGCGGTCGAGGGCGAGCGGGTTGCAGGTGGCGCTCTGCCCGTAGAAGCTCTCGAAGAACACGGCGTCGAGAGGCGCGCGCTTTGTGGCGCGGTAGGCGGTCTCGAGCGCTGTCTGGCGCTGGATCCCGCGTTCGTCGTCGGCGAGCGGGGCCGACAGGTCGAGCGTCACCGTGTCGTCGGTCGCGGCGAACTCGAAGCGGAAGGCGCCCGGCACAAGCGCGGGCTCGGGAAGCTCTGCGGCGATGCGGGCCGTGATGGCTGATTCGTCGGCGTCGGCGAGGGCGAGCGTGTACTCGCCCGACGGCGGAGGCAGGGGCTTGCCGCCCCAACGGGATACCCGCAGCGGGATCACGGCCTGCCAACGGCCGTCCGCGAGGCGCACCTCGGCATCGAGGTCGCGACGGGGCCCTCGCAGCTCGGCGGAGGCCGGCGACCCCGTGCCCGCCAGCTCGAGGCGCGGGTCGGTGCCGCCGACGATGGCGATCGTGTCGATCGTCACGTCGTCCGCGGGGGATCCGGCGGGAGTCGTCGCTGTCATTCGTGCTCTTTCAGCCGGGTGGTGATCTCCCGATACACTCTGTCAGTATTCCGGCCGTCCCGGAACGCGTGGTGCACCGTGGCGAGGTTCTCGCTGTGTTCGGCGAGGCGCTTGCGGGTCGCCGGCGAGTTGTCCGCGCGCGTGATCAGCTCGAGGGCCTCGCCCCACGACGCGGTCTCCGAACCTCCGCTGAACGACGCGTAGGGAGCGTAGAGGCCCCGACTGGCCGTATACGCGGCGACGTCCGGGGCGAGGAAGACGATCGGGCGCCCCGTGAGGGCGAAGTCATAGGCGATCGACGAATAGTCGGTGATCAGAATGTCGACGGCGGGCAGCGCGGGCGTCACGTCGGTGCAGAGACGCGAATCGAACAGACGCACGCGGTCGCTGGCCCGGGGGCCGGCCGCGTAGTCACCGACGCCGTGCGGGTGCGGACGCACGAGCAGCAGAGAGTCGGTCTCCACGAGCAGCGCGTCGATGCGTTCCCACTCGTCGTCGCTGGGAATCCCCGGGTCGACGTCGCCGTCGCGCCAGGTGGGGGCGTAGAGCAGGATGCGGCTGGTGGCGGGGGCGATCTGCAGCCGGTCGAATACGAGCGCGCGGGCGGCGGCCGACCGCTCCGCGTCTTCGCCGCGCAACAGCACGTCGTCGCGCGGGTCTCCGGTCACGACCACCCTGTCGGCGGGCAGGTCGAACGCGGTGCGCAGCCGCTGCGCCGAGACCTCGGATGCCGCGGGGAAGAGATCGATCGACCTCGCGGCCGTGCGGTACATCAGCCGGAGCATCCGTCGCAGCAGTGTGGAATCGGGGAGCAGTCGTGTACGCAGGGTCTCGGCGGAATCCAGGTTGATGCGTTTGAGGGGGATGCCGTGCCAGAGCTGCACCACGAACCCGCCGCGGATGCCGTAGCGGTTGGCGTCGCCGAACCCGTGGGTGACGACGATCACTCCGGCCCGCAGCGTTGCCCAGAGGCCCTGCCTCGACGACTTCAGCACGGCGGGAATCGAGAGCCGCGCCGCGGTGGCCAGATCGGCCTCATCCCGCGCCAGCCACAGCAGGCGCCGGCCCGGGTTCGACTGCCCGGCGGCTCGGTGCCGCTCGGCCGTCCGGTACAGGGCGAGGGCGCCTTCGCCGATACCGGGACCGGAGCCGAACACCCAGAGGTCGCGGCGGCGGGGAACGAGCAGGCTCGCGAGGGCGCCGAGGGCGTAGCCCGGAAGGGCGAGCAGCTTCTTCGCGTTGCCCGCGGCGAAGGTGATTGCAGGCGTGGTCTCAGGCACGCCCCAGCGTAACAGCCGAGCGTACGTCGGGTATCAGGTGGGTAACGGTCCGCCCCGAACGGGGGTTCGCACATGCGACCCTGTTTTAATCGGGGGGTGCCACTCCTCAAAGACGTCAGGGCCGCTCGTCGAGTGCTCCGCAACATCCTCCGTTCCCGCCGCGCCCGCGCAGAGCTCGCCCGTCGGCTGCCGGGGGTGCCGAAGCCCGCCGACCGCAGTGTGCAGGTCGTCGTCTACTTCGCCGACACCCGGGTGAACCTCTACCAGATCCGCCAGTGGTACGCACCGCTCGCCGAACTCTCGAAGACCCGGCAGGTCGCGATCATCGCGCGTTCGCCCGGCACCATGCTGACCCTGCTCGACGAGTCGCCGGTTCCCGTCGTGTATCTGCGCCAGGTCGCCGACCTCGAGCGGTTCATCCAGTCGCAGGACATCAAGATCGTGTTCTACGTGAACCAGAACACCAAGAACTTCCAGATGTTCCGCTACGGCCGCATGTGGCACGTTTTCATCAACCACGGTGAGAGCGACAAGATGTACATGACGACGAACCAGTTCAAGTCATACGACAAGAGCCTCGTCGCCGGAGACGCGGCGCGCGAGCGGCTGGCCCGCAAGCTGTGGGACTTCGACGTCGACCACAAGACCATCTCGATCGGCCGCCCGCAGGCAGACCACTTCGCCGGGGAGCTGCCGTACCCGGCCGACGACCGCACCGTGGTGCTGTACGCGCCCACCTGGGAGGGCGACCGTGCGTCTGCCGCCTACGGCTCGATCGCCAGCCACGGTGTGGCGCTCGTCGACGCGTTGCTGGCCACCGGCACCCACCGGGTGCTCTACCGTCCGCACCCGCGCAGCGGCGTCTCCGACCCCGCCTACCGCGCCGCCAACCAGCAGATCATCGCCGCGATCGCCGCCGCCAACGCCGCAGACCCGACGGCCCACCACATCTTCGACGACGGCAACGAGCTGGGCTGGCAGCTGTCGGGGGCGGATGTCGCGATCTCCGACGTCTCGGCCATGGTCTACGACCGTCTCGCCACGGGCAAGCCGCTCATCGTGACACGCCCGGTGTCGGCGCTCGCCGAGGTCGACGAGGGAGGCTACCTCGGCGACTGCGAGTGGCTCACCGCCGACTCCGCCGCCGACATCGTCGCGATCGTCGACCGCGTGCAGAACAGCGACGAGGCGAAGAAGAAGCTCGACTACTGGGTCTCGCGCCACTTCGGCGACACCACTCCCGGTGCGGCGACCGCACGCTTCCACGCGGCGGTCGAACAGCTCGTCGCCGACTGGGAGCGCAACGCTGCCCTGCACGCCGGCGACGCGGCGGAGAGCGAGCCCGCCCCGTTCGACGACGACGACGATGAGGACTCGATCGGCGACAACGACTGACTGCCCACCCGACGGGCGGCGCGACAGTCGATCGCGCCCGCGTCAGAAGCTCACCCGCCACAGGTACTCCTCTCCTGTCTCGCGGAACCAGCGCACGATCACGACGGAGTTGCGACTGAGGTCGTGCCCCTCCGGGGAGAAGACCGTGATGCCGCCGGGGAGAACCCGGCCGGCGTTGACGGGGAGCATCCGGCCAGAGCCAAGCAGGATCAGCCGGACGCCCTCGAGCGTCTCCGGGCTGCGGTTGTGGAGGTAGTAGCGGAAGGGCGCGCGCGACCGGTCGACGACGAACGGCACACGGTAGGCGAGTGGTTGCATGGCGGCACGGTAGCCCGAGCCAACGACCTATCCGGGGGCGTTGTGCAAGGCCTTTGACGCAATTCTGCTGTGGGGGAGAGGCGGCGTAACGTCGTGCGCATGCCACGACTTCGACGAAGCAACCTCACCGCTCCGGGGCTCGGGCGCGTGCGCCACGGTCGCGGTTTCTCGCTGCGGGATGCTCGCGGTCACGTGCTGAAAGACGCGAAGTCGATCGAACGCATCGAGGCCCTCGCCATCCCTCCTGCCTGGACCGACGTGTGGATCGCGCCACACCCCAACAGCCACATCCAGGCCACCGGCGTCGACGAGGCGGGACGCCGCCAGTACATCTATCACTCGTTCTGGCGGGAGAAGAAAGACAAAGCGAAGTTCGACCGGGCCCTGCAGCTCTCCGAGGCGCTGCCCGCCGCCCGCCGCAAGGTCACGACCGATCTGCGCGGCGACGGTGTGACACGCACGCGTGTGCTCGCGGGGGCGTTCCGCATGCTCGACACGGGCGCGCTGCGCATCGGCTCCGAACGCTACGCGCAGACGAACGGCAGTCATGGGCTCTCCACCCTGCTCTGCGCCCACGCGAAGGTGAGCGGCACCACCGTCACCCTGCGGTTTCCGGGCAAGAGCGGCCAGGAGTGGAGCTCCGAGATCACCGACGTCGACCTCGCGGCCCTGCTCGCGTCGCTCAAGCGGCGAGGGCCGACCGCGCGTCTGCTGGCCTACCGCGACGACGACGGCGAGTGGCATCCGCTCTCTGCCGAGGAGATCAACGACTACCTGCGAGAACGCACCGGCGGCGATTTCTCGGCCAAGGACTTTCGCACGCTGCGCGGCACCGTGGCCGCTTCATTGAGCCTCGCCAGACACGGCGCCGAGCCGACACGTTCGAAGCGCAACCGGGCCCTCGCCCAGGCGATGCGCGACACGGCCGCCGTGCTCGGCAACACCGCGTCGATCGCGAAGAAGAGCTACGTCGACCCGCGGGTCGTGGCGAAGTACCGCAGGGGTCAGACGATCGACGCGGCGCGTCCCGACTCTGCGGAATCCCAGCTGCGCGACCTGCTGGGCTGAGGCGGCTACTCGGGGAGGTCTACCGGGAAGTCGCGCTGGGCCTTGTCGAGCGCCCGCTGCGTGCGCGACGGCCGCGGCGGCTTCGGACCACGCAGCTTTCTCGGCACACGCTCGGCGCGCGGAAGCTTCGGTTGCTTGGGCGCTTTGGGCGCACGCACCCGCAGGGCGAGAACGGCGGGAAACTCCGCCGGGGCGGCGCGGAAAGCCTCCCGCGAGCTGCGCACGATCTGTCGGCCGAGCAGGTTGTTGCCGGTGCCGCCGACGACCGCTCCGATTCCGAACGGGATGGCGCGGCCGATCACGTTGGTGCCCTGCGTCAGGGTGAAGCGCTTTATGAAGGTCTTCTTGAGACGGTCGGCGATCTGACCCACCGCCGCCTGGGGGAGGCTCTTGGTGACCAGTTCGCCCCAGAACTTGTTGCGCACCGGGCCGGAGCCCGTCGCCTGGCTTGCGAGCTGCTTGACGAGGTCGCTGCCGGCGGTGCCGAGGATGAGGGTCATCACGAGCGTGCGGGCGCGGTCGGGGTCGTCTACGGCGATGCCGTGCACCTCGGTGACCGACTGGGCAAAGAGGGCGCTCGCCTCGAGGAAGCCGCCGGTCTCGACGGTGGAGAGGGCGAGGGATGCGCCGAACCCCACCGCGGGGATCACGGCACTCGCGCCGACCAGGGCTCCGCCGGTCGTCACGGCCGCGAGGTAGCGGCGTTCGAGGATGCGGATGACCTCTTCGGGTGTCGCCTCGGGGTTGCGTGAGCGGATGCTGTGCAGGTGCGCGAGCACCGCGGGGCGCTGCACCGTGAGAACGCGGTCGATGCCGGATACGACGAAACGGTTGGCCTGGGGGATCTCTTGGGGGGTCATGCCACTCCGTAGTCTGCGTTGTATTTCGCGAGAACCTCGGTGATGGGCGCGTCGAGGACGAGCTTACCCTTGTCGAGGTACAGCCCGCGGGTGCAGAACCGACGCAGGTCTTTCTCGTTGTGGGAGACGATGAACAGGGTGCGCCCTCCGGCAAGCAGCTCTTCGATGCGGCGGTAGCACTTCTCTTTGAACGCACGGTCGCCGACGGCCAACACCTCGTCGACGAGGATGATGGGCTCTTCGAGCCGGGAGACGACGGAGAAGGCGATGCGCACCTTCATGCCGCTAGACAGGTGCTTGTAAGGAGTGTCGAGAAACTCGCCGATCTCGGCGAACTCGATGATCTCGTCGAACTGCGCCGCGATCTCCGCCTTCTTCATGCCGTGGAGCCCGGCGGTGAGATAGACGTTCTCACGCACCGACAGGTCGTTGACGAACCCCCCGGTGATCTCGATGAGCGGGGCGACGCCGCCGCGCACGTCGACGCGGCCCTCGTCGGGCAGCACGACCTCGGCGACGAGCTTGAGCAGCGTCGACTTGCCCTGGCCGTTGCGGCCGACGACGCCGATGGCCTCACCCGGCTGCACGGCGAAGGTGATGTTGCGCAGAGCCCAGAATTCGCCGGGGCGGGTGCGGCGCGCGCGGGCGCTGAAGAGGTCTTTGAAGTTGCGACGGGCACGGCGGTTGCGTCGATAGCGGATGCCCGCATCCGTCACCGAGATGACCGCGGTCGACTTGTCTGCCGCGGGCCGTTCGATGAGTTCACTCTGGGACAAGGTTTAGATCTCTTTCAGCACCGAGCGGATGGTGCGCTTGAAGACGAACATGCCGATGCACAGGATGACGATACTCATGCCGGCTGAGACTGCGACCATGAACCAATCCAGTTCGTCGGCGAAAAACGCCGATCGGTAGATCGAGAAGATGCCGCTGAGCGGGTTGAACGCCGCCCAGAAATGCAGGTCGATCGGAACCCGGGGAAGGTCGGTGACCCCGTAGATGATGGGGGAGGCGTAGAAAAGGAAGCGCAGCGCGAGCTTGACGGCACGTTCGAGGTCGCGGAAGAACACCACCAGCGGGGCGACGATCAGGCCCACTCCGATGGTCAGTGTGAGCTGGATGAGGATCGCGAGAGCGAAGAAACCGATATTGGGATTGACTTCGGCGCCGCTGATCACTACGAAGAAGGCCAGCACGGGCAGGCTCGCGATGAACTCGATGCCCTTGGAGAGCACGAGGCTCACCACCCAGATGGTTCTCGGGATCTTGGTGGAGCGCACGAGCTTGGCCTCGCGCACGAACGCCCGCGTCGAGTCGGAGACGGCACCGGTGAACCAGGTCCACGGGAGCAGCGCCGACAGGAGGAACACGATGTACGGTTCGGCGCCGACGGCACGGTTGAAGATGATCGTGAAGACGAACCAGTAGATGCCCGCCATAACAAGCGGGTCGAGGATCGACCAGAAGTACCCGAGGAAGCTCGTGGAGTAGCGCACCCGGAGGTCGCGCTTGGTGAGCAGCCATAGGGACTGCCAGTAGCGCGCCAACGGTGAGCGTACGGCTCGCTCGGGTAGTGCAACGGTCACGAAGATCCTTTAGGGCTTAACGGGCACCTGTCGGTAGCCCACTTCCCCCGTTGCAACCGGTTAGACGAAGAGGTTCGCCCGTTCCAGGTCTTCAGCGAAGTCGATCTCTACTGCGTAGAGGTCAGAGATGTCCACCGGCTCAATGTGCAGCTTGTCCTGCTCAATGGCCAACTCTATGCCACGTTCGAAATAGTCCTGATCGCCGACGCGCTTGAGCTGGCGCAGCAGTACGGCCTTGTCGTCGCGGGAGATGTAGTTGATGCCGACGGCCTCGCCGAGACCGTTCTTCACGGTCTTCGAGAGCTCCTTGATGTAGCCCTCCGCGTCGGTCGTGTACTTGACCTCTTCGTCGGAGACCTTCGCGGTGTTCACCGAGACGAACGACTGGTCGCGGGCGACCAGCTTGGCCGCGCGCTCGAGGGCGGCGGGGTCGAAGACGACGTCGCCGTTCATCCAGAGAACGCCGCCGGGAGCGGACGCCTGCAGGGCGCGCATGAGGCTCTTCGACGTGTTGGTCTGGTCGTACTGCTCGTTGTAGACGAAGGATGCCTCGGGGAAGGCCTCGATGATGTGCTCGAGCTTGTAGCCGACGACGACGGTGACCTGGGCGGCTTTGCCGAAGGCGTGGCGGATGTTGTCGAACTGCTGCCCCATGATGGTGCGGCCGTCGGCAAGCTCGGTCAGTGGCTTCGGCAGGGTGCGGCCGAGTCGGCTGCCCATTCCGGCGGCCAGAATCACGATCTGCGTGGTCACGATGAGTCTCCTTGTTGTCAATCTACTTCTGCGAAGCAACAACACACTGTGGCTTGTTTGCCTGTTGTTTGCCTGTAGGTGAATTTCTGGACACACCATTGTGCTTTTGTAAAGTTAGCAGCGACCCTCGTCTGCGGGCCAGAGCGCCCCGCCTTATGTTGTCGTTTCGTGATGGAACCTCTGACAGTCGTCGGCGGTTGGTACGGTTGACGAGTGGATTCCGAACCCGACCTGCCCGAGGCCAAGCCGACGCCGCAGGTAAGCACCCCGGCCGCTCGAACATCCAGCGCGACGAGGAAGCCCACGGGCACTCCGCGCAAGCCGGCAGCGTCGCGCACGACCGCCGCGCGACCGCCGAAGCAGGCGCCGGCCGAGCCCGCCGACGGTCCCGGATCGGAGAACGTCGTGGAGTCTGACGCTGCGGTCGCGAAGCCCGCCACCGTTCGCAAGACGACGCCACGCAGGGCCACCAAGCCCGCCGGCGAGGCAGGCTCGGCAGCTCAGGCGAGCACGACGCAGCCCCGCACGACGCAGCCCAACTCCGGAGCGGCCAAGTTGACCACCGCACGCCCGGCCGCGTCGCGCCCCGCTCCCGCGAAGGGCGCTCCGGCGAAGCGCACGCCCTCGACTCGGACGACCGCGAGCTCCAAGGCCGCCGACCTGAGGGCAGCCGACGCCGCGGCGCTCGAGACGAAGGCACCGGACTCGCAGGCACCGGAGTCGCAGGCACCCGACACGCAGGCAGCCACAGAATCAGCGGAGTCTCAGGCTCCCAAGGCTCCCGCGAAGCGCACGCCCGCGGCACGCCCCGCCACGCAGCCGCGCAAGCCCGCGGGCAAGACCGCGGCGAAGCCCACGAGCGCGACCACAACGACCCCTGCCGCGAAGCCCGCGGCCAAGGCTCCCACGAGGCCCGTCGCCAAGCCCACACCGTCGTCCGACCTCGTCGCGGCCCCGGAGCGCGCCGCGGTGATCGTCGAAGCGATCGAAAACGTCGAAGTCGTCGAGGTCGTCGCGCCGGTCGAGCGCGAGATCGTGCTCAAGGTCACCGGCCTGGTCAAGAGGTTCGACGACACCACCGCCGTCGCCGGAATCGACCTCGAGATCGTCGCCGGGTCGTTCTTCGGCATCGTCGGGCCGAACGGCGCCGGCAAGACCACGACGCTGTCGATGGTGACCGGCCTGCTGCGTCCAGACGCCGGAACGGTCACCGTGCACGGCGCCGACGTGTGGACCAACCCCGTCGTCGCGAAGCGCACGATGGGCGTGCTGCCCGACCGGTTGAGACTCTTCGACCGGCTCACCGGATCCCAGCTGCTCTACTACTCCGGCATCCTGCACGGCCTCGACAAGAAGGTGGTGCGCAGCCGCAGCGCCGACCTCGCCGCGGCCTTCGGGCTCGAGGAGTCGCTCGACCGGCTCGTCACCGACTACTCCGCCGGTATGACCAAGAAGGTGGCGATCGCCGCGGCGATGATCCACTCGCCGCGCCTGCTCGTACTCGACGAGCCATTCGAGTCGGTCGACCCGGTCTCCGCGGCGAACGTGATCGAGATCCTGCAGAAGTACGTCGCCGCCGGTGGCACCGTGGTGATGTCGAGCCACACCATGAACCTGATCGAACGCATCTGCGACTCGGTCGCCGTCGTTGTCAACGGCGCGATCCTCGCGAGCGGCACCATGGCCCAGGTTCGCAACGGCAAGACCCTCGAGGAGCGGTTCGTCGAGCTCGCCGGTGGTCGCAAGGCGGCGGAGGGCATGGAGTGGTTGCACAAATTCTCCGACTGAAGCTGAGGCTTCTCGGAAACTCGTTCCGCCGCAGCCCCTGGCAGCTCGTCGCGCTCGCGCTCGGGCTGCTCTACGGTCTCGGCACCGCCGTGCTCGTCGTCGGCGGGCTCTTCGCCCTGCGGTTCTTCGACGTCGACATCGCCGCGAGCGCGACGATCGTGCTGGGCGCCTTTGTGCTCGTCGTCTACACGGTGCTTCCGCTGGTGCTCGGCATCGACGACACCCTCGACCCGCGCAAGTTCGCGCTGTTCGGCATCCCCAACAGCAAACTGGCCACCTCGCTCGCCCTCGCGTCGTTCATCTCGGTGCCCACGATCGTCGTCGCGATCATGGCCATCGCGCAGATCGCCACCTGGAGCCGCGGCCCGGCCCCCGTGCTCCTCGCCGTGATCGGCGCCGTGCTCATCGTCGTCACGTGTGTGCTGTCGGCGCGCATCTCCACCTCGATCGCCGCGTTCCTGCTGTCGACCAGGCGCGCCCGCGACACCACGGGCATCCTCGGTCTGCTCGCCCTCGTCAGCCTGTCTCCCGTGATCATCGCCCTCATCTCGGTCGACTGGGCGAAAGAGGGACTCGACGTTCTGGGCGCCATAGCGGCGGTCGTCGGCTGGACGCCGCTGGGCGCCGCCTGGGCCATTCCCGCGGATGCCGCGGCCGGCGACTTCGGCGGTGCGATGATCAAACTGCTCATCGCCGTCGCGTGGGTCGGTGTGCTCTCGGTGGGCTGGCGTGCCCTCGTCGCCACCATGCTCGTGACGCCGCAGCGACAGGCACACGCCCGCAAGTACTCGGGGCTGGGCTGGTTCGGGGTCTTCCCCGCCACCCCCACGGGAGTCATCGCTGCCCGCAGCGTCACCTACTGGCTGCGGGACTCGCGCTACGGCACCTCGCTCATCGCCATCCCGTTCATCCCGATCTTTATGGTGATCGCGCTCATCATCGGCGTCGGCCCGCTGCCGCTCATCGCACTGCTGCCGTTGCCCGTGATCTGCCTCTTCCTGTCGTGGTCGATCCACAACGACGTGTCGTTCGACAACACGGCCGTCTGGCTGCACCTGTCGGCGAGCACCTCGGGTCGCGCCGACCGTCTCGGCCGCCTCATCCCGGCCCTCACCGTCGGCATCCTCGTGATCGGCGTCGGATCGGTCGTGAGCAGCCTCGTCTACGGCGACTGGTCGGTGCTGCCGAGCCTCGTCGGCGCGAGCGTCGCGATCCTCTTCAGCGGGCTCGGTCTCTCGAGCATCATGTCGGCGCGGTTCCCCTATCCGTCAGTGCGCCCGGGCGACAGCCCGTTCGCGCAGCCGCAGAGTGGAAGCCCCGCGGGAACCATCCAGGCGCTCTCGTTCCTCGCCATCATCGTGTTCGCGGCGCCGTCGTTGATCGCCGCGGTGCTCGGCATCATGTACGGCGGATACTGGCCGCTCGTGGCACTCGGCACCGGTCTTGTGATCGGCATCGGCATCCTGCTCATCGGCATCTTCTGGGGCAGCGCGATCTTCGAACGGCGTGGGTCGCAGATCCTGGCCTTCGCGATGCGCAACTAGGCTGCAGAGCCCGCCCGACGAAACTAGAATTGGCGCATGACTGACACCGAGCACACCGGCGGAGGAACCTCCACTCTCGATCGCGAACTCGAGGAGCTGCTCAATAGCGAGCAGGTTGAAGAGGGCGACCACGAACGCTTCTCGCACTACGCCCCGAAGAACAAGATCATGGAGTCGGCCCTCACCGGCAAGCCCGTGCGCGCTCTGTGCGGCAAACTCTGGACCCCGGGCCGCGACCCGCAGAAGTTTCCGGTCTGCCCCACCTGCAAAGAGATCTACGAGTCGCTGAAGTAACGCGCACCGCGGGCTGGGCGCGGCGATCGCGTCGAACGGTCAGCTGGTCGCGTAGACCGTGGGGATCGCCGGCTCGCCGCGGGCCAGACGGAACGCCTGATCCGACAGCTCGGCGATCGCCGTCGCGCGGTGCGTGCGCGCGACCCCGGTGCCGTGGGCGCCGAGGTACTCGGCCACCGGCTCGCCGTCGACCATAAGCGGCACCAGCAACGGCCGTTCCTCCGGCGTCGCGGCGGGCGCCCCGCCGACATAGATCGTCTCGGCCACGGCGACGCCGTTCTCGATCGTGCGCACGGGATGTTTGCGGCCGCCGACACTGGCCTTCGCCGCCGACTTCTTCGCCACGGCGACCCACTCGCCGGCGGCGTCCCGCCGGGCGACGAGCTTGTAGACCATCGAGGCGGCCGGATGCCCGGAGCCGGTGACAACGGACGTGCCGACCCCGTAGGAGTCGACTGGTGCGGCGCGCAGGGCCGCGATCGTGTACTCGTCGAGGTCGTTGGTGACCGTGATCTTGGTGTTGACCGCTCCGAGGGAGTCGAGCTGGCGGCGCACGGCGGCGACCTGGGCGGGCAGGTCGCCCGAGTCGATGCGCACGGCGCCGAGACCGGTGCCGGCGATGCGCACGGCCTTCTCGACGGCCTGAGGGACGTCGTAGGTGTCGACGAGCAGCGTCGTGCCGGAGCCGAGGGCCTCGACCTGCGAACGGAACGCCTCCTCCTCGCTGTCGTGCAGCAGCGTGAACGCGTGCGCGGCGGTGCCCATCGTCGGCACACCCCACAGGCGTCCGGCCTCGAGGTTGCTCGTCGCGCCGAAACCGGCGACGAAGGCGGCGCGGGCAGCGGCCACGGCCGAGTGCTCGCCCGTGCGGCGCGATCCCATCTCGGCGATCGGACGGCCGTCGGCAGCAGACACCATGCGGGCGGCGGCGCTCGCGATGGCGCTGTCGTAGTTCAGCACGCTGAGCGCGAGCGTCTCGAGGATGACCGCCTCGGCGAACGTGCCGTCGACCACGAGGATGGGGGAGTTGGGGAAGTACACCTCGCCCTCGCGGTAGCCGGAGATGTTGCCGGTGAACCGGTAGTCCGCGAGCCAGTCGAGGGTCTTCTCGGTGACGACGCCGTGCTCGCGCAGCCAGTCGAGATCAGCGTCGTCGAAGCGGAAGTCGCGGATCAGACCGAGCAGCCGCCCGGTGCCGGCGACGATGCCGTAGCGACGGCCCTCGGGCAACCGTCGGGCGAACACCTCGAAGACGCATTCCCGGTCGTGAAGACCGCTGCGCATCGCTGCGTCGATCATCGTCAGTTCGTAGCGGTCGGTCAGTAGCGCGGTGCCCATGGTGCGAGCCTAGTAAAGTTATCCGTTGTGACTGATGCCCCCGTAGGAGTCTTCGACAGCGGAGTAGGTGGACTCACCGTCGCGAGGGCCATCATCGACCAGCTGCCGCGCGAATCCATCACCTATGTCGGCGACACCGCCCACTCGCCGTACGGCCCCAAGCCGATCGCCGACGTGCGCCGCTACGCGCTCGAGGTGATGGACGATCTGGTCGCCGAGGGTGTGAAGCTGCTCGTGATCGCCTGCAACACCGCGTCGTCGGCCATGCTGCGCGACGCCCGGGAGCGGTTCACCGGCGGCTACGGCATCCCCGTCGTCGAGGTCATCCAGCCCGCGGTGCGGGCCGCGGTGCGCCAGACCCGCAACAAGCGCATCGGCGTGATCGGCACGGTCGGCACGGTGCAGTCGCTCGCCTACGAAGACGCCTTCGCCGCGGCATCCGACCTCAAGATCTTCGCGGAGGCGTGCCCCCGTTTCGTCGAGTTCGTCGAGGCGGGTATCACGAGCGGCCCCGAGCTTTTCGCCGTCGCCGAGCAGTACCTGGCGCCGCTGAAGGCCGCCGACATCGACACTCTCGTGCTCGGCTGCACGCACTACCCGCTGCTCGCGGCGGCCGTGCAGTACATCATGGGCGAGAACGTCACCCTCGTCTCGAGCGCCGAGGAGACTGCCTACGACGTCTACCGGATGCTTGTGAAGCACGGACTCGAGCGCACCTCGACCACGCCGCCGACCTACAGGTTCGAGGCCACCGGCGGCAGCCAAGAGCAGTTTCTCGGCCTCGCCGCCCGGTTCCTCGGCCCGGAGGTCACCCGCGTCGACCTCGTCGAGACCGGCACCATCCACTTGCCCACGCCCGTCTCGCCACACGCACAGCTACCGAAAGCAGACCGCACATGACCCGTTCCGACGGCCGCACCGCCACCGACCTCCGCCCCGTCACCATCGAACGCGGCTGGAGCACGCAGGCCGAGGGCTCCGCGCTCATCTCGTTCGGCAACACCAAGGTGCTGTGCACCGCGTCGTTCACCAACGGCGTTCCGCGCTGGCTCAAGGGCAAGGGCACCGGCTGGGTCACCGCCGAGTACTCGATGCTGCCCCGCTCGACCAACGACCGCATGGACCGCGAGTCGGTCAAGGGCAAGATCGGCGGACGCACCCACGAGATCTCGCGGCTCATCGGCCGCAGCCTGCGCGCCGTCGTCGACATGAAGGCCCTCGGCGAGAACACCATCGTCATCGACTGCGACGTTCTGCAGGCCGACGGCGGAACCCGCACCGCCGCGATCACCGGCGCCTACATCGCCCTCGCCGACTCGCTCGAGTGGGGCCGCGACAAGGGCTTCATCGGCAAGAACTCCAAGCCGCTCATCGACAGCGTCGCCGCGGTCTCCGTCGGCATCGTGAAGGGCGAGCCGTTGCTCGACCTCGCCTACGTCGAAGACGTGAAGGCCGAGACCGACATGAACGTCGTCGTCACCGGCCGGGGACTCTTCGTCGAGGTTCAGGGCACCGCGGAAGGCGCACCCTTCGACCGCGACGAGCTCAACGCCCTTCTCGACCTGGCCCTCGGCGGCACCGCCGACCTGACCGCGATGCAGGTCGCGTCGCTCGCATCGTGACGACGGCACCCCCGGTTCGCCTGGTTCTCGCGACCCACAACGCGCACAAGGTCGCCGAGCTGCGCCGCATCCTCGGCGCCCAGCTCGACGGAATAGAGCTCATCGGCTACGACGGCCCCGAGCCGGTCGAAGACGGACTGACCTTCGGCGAGAACGCGCTGATCAAGGCGCGGGCCGCGGCCCTGCACACGGGGCTCGCCGCGATCGCCGACGACTCCGGCATCTCGGTCGATGCGCTGGGTGGTGCCCCCGGCATCCACTCCGCCCGGTATGCGGGCAACCGCGACGACCGCGAAAACCTCGAGCTGCTGCTCGCCAATCTGGCGGGGGCCGCCGACCGCTCCGCCCAGTTCAACTGCGCTGCGGCTCTTGTGGTCGGCGACTTCGAGCACGTCGAGAACGGAATCTGGCCGGGCGGCGTTCTGCTCGAGCCGGCGGGCGACGGCGGATTCGGCTACGACCCGGTGTTCCGCCCCGACGGTCTCGACGTGAGCGCCGCGCAGATGACCGCCGACGAGAAGAACGCCGTCAGCCACCGCGCGCGGGCGTTCGGCCAGATCATGCCCGTCGTGCGGGAGCGCCTGCTCTAGTAGGCGACGCCGGGGGTCTCGCCGACACGGAAATCGGCGGATGCTCCGGTGCAGTTCTCGGCGAATTCACCCTCGAGGGCGGGGTTGTCGGTGTAGATCACGAGCTCGCGCGAGGGGTCGCGCAGCAGGGCGCACAGCGCGTTCGTGGAGAACGCGTCGTGGCTGCCCGTTGCGCGGAATGCGCCGTACTCCTTGAATGCGAATCGACGCAGCGCCTCGTCGCCCTCGAGGTCTGCGCCGGCCGCGTCGAGCGCCCAGTAGTTGACCAGCGCCTCGTCGGACGACGCGGACTCCCAGAGGATGCCGATCTCGTCCCGCGCGGAGAGGGCGACGATCACGTCGACCGCCGCGTCGCCGGTCTGCCAGACGTGACCGCCGAGGATGCGTTCGGCCGGCTGCCGGGCGATGTAGCCCGCGGGAGTGTCGACCGGCGGCGCTGCGGCCAAACCCACGATGAGTACCGCGGCCAGTGCAGCGGCGGTCGCCCTGAGGGCGCGGCGTTCGAGGCGGGCGCCGGCGGCGAATAGCAGCGACGCCGATACCGGGAGCATCAGTGCGGCGATCAGCCACACGAGTTTCACCGGGTAGTAGCCGTTCCACGGGTCGAATAGGTCGCGGGAGACGTAGAAGGTGCTGGCGAGCGCCGCATACGAGGCCGCCACGACGGCCACGGTGCCGGCGAAGACAGGTGCGACGATGCGAGTTCGCAGCAGTGCGGCTGCCGCGAGCGTGCCCAGCGCGAGGGCGGCGGAAAGCAGCCAGGTCGCCGGGTAGCCGTGCCCGGGCGCCTCGAGCGCCTCTGCCTGGGAGAAGAAGGCGGGCACGGTGAGCCCGAGCGCGAAGACGAGAAACAGAGCGACCGCGACGACCGGAACGAGAGCGGTGCGGCGGTGCGCGACGAAGATGGATTTCGGATGGCGCACGACGACCAGAATCCCGAGCGCCACGGGGATCAGCGTGACCGGGCTCCACGTGACCAGAATCAGCGCGCTCAGGCTGACGAGAGCGCCGAGCGCGACGGCGGGGGCGCGCGCGGCGCCCAGATAGGCGAGCCAGCTGGCGAGCAGCAGCGGCAAGACCACGTGCACGTTGAGGTAGCCGTACTCGATGGGGAGTCCGGCGACGAACCAGGTGAGCGGCAGCAACGAACCGGCGGCGCCCGCGACACCCACAAGCGTGGGACGCCGCGGGTCGACGACGGATGCCGCGACGACCCCGGCCGCGATGCAGCAGGCCGCCAACAGCACCGTCCAGACCGCGGCGAAGACCCAGAGGTCGGTCTCGAGCGATCCGCCGGGGTTGCCGACCCCTTCGATCGAGAGCGGGATCGCGACGAGTCCGGCGGCGAACGGCACGGGGTTCTGGTCGGAACCCAGCACGATGCCGTTGTCGTGCACGATCTGACGGGCCAAGAAGAGGTTGTTGGTCGCGTCGCCCTCCATCGCCCAGCTCACTCGCGAGGCATCCTGCACGACGAACGAGAGGGCGCGCACGGCGAGCCAGCCGAGCGCACCCACGGTCGCCGGCAGCCAGAGCACGAGCGCGCCGCGGGACGGTCGGCGGTGCGCGGGCGGGGAACGCACGAGCAACAGAAAACCGGCCGCGGTCGCCGCCGCGAGGACCGCCAGAACCACGATGCCGAGCGGGATCGGCACGAGGGGCGTGAGCAGCAGCAGACCGACGAAGACCAGCAGAAGAGTGCCGGCGACCGCGGGCACGGCGAGCAGGCGGCCGACACGTGGTCCGACGACGAAGACCCACACGATCAGGCAGACGAGAGCGAGCAGGAGGAGGGCGATGCTCACGATCCCGAGCCTACCGATAATGCTGATCATTCCTATCAGTCTCGCGGCCCTAGTAGGGGTGACACCGGGCGCTTACCCTTGGAGCGTGACAAAAGACAACCACGCCGGGCACGGCCATGACCACGCATCTGGCGTGACCAACCGCTCGCGGCTGATCATCGCGATCTGCATCGTCGCGGTCTTCCTCGTGGTCGAGGTCGTGGGTGCGGTCGTCTCGGGATCTCTCGCCCTCTTCGCGGATGCCGGGCACATGGCATCCGACCTGCTGGGTCTCGTCGTCGCCCTCATCGCCATTCTCATCGCCGCCCGCCCGGCCACCGACCGGCAGACCTACGGCTATCAGCGCGCCGAGGTCTTCGGCGCCCTGATCAACGGCCTCCTGCTCACCGCGGTGGCCGTCTTTGTCGCCATCGAGGGGGTGCGGCGGCTGGTCGACCCCGCCGAGGCCGACGTGCTCAGCACCCCGATGCTCGTGGTCGCGATCGTCGGGCTGGGTGCCAACGTCGCGTCGCTGCTCGTGCTGCGGGGCGGCACCGATTCGATCGGCATGCGCGGCGCCTACCTCGAGGTGCTCGGCGACATGATCGGCTCGATCACCGCGATCGTCGCGGCCGTCGTCATCCTGCTCACGGGATTCGCGCAGGCTGACGCCATCGCCTCGCTCGTGATCGCCGGCCTGATCGTGCCCCGCGCGCTGTCACTGCTGCGCGACGTCTTCCACGTGCTGAGCGAGTCTGTGCCCAAGAACATGGACGTCGAGACGATCCGCGAGCACATCCTCGGCACGCCGGGAGTCGTCGACGTGCACGACGTGCACGTCTGGGCCATCACGTCGGGCGCCCCGGTCTTCTCCGCGCACGTCGTGGTGTCGCAGGAGCTGTTCGCGAGCGGCGGCACCGGCGCCCTGCTCGACGAGCTCGGCGGCTGCCTCTCCGGCCACTTCGACGTGGAGCACTCGACCTTCCAGCTCGAGCCCACCGAGCACGCAGAGCACGAGGAACAGCACCACCGCTGATTATTTCGGCTCACCGAAATTCTCCGACTCGAATTCGGCTAAGGTTTCGGTATGCCGAAATCGCGCCTCCGCACCGAACGGGGCTCCTCCCGCACCACCCTGATGCTGCTGGGCCCAGCCTTCGTGGCGGCGATCGCCTACGTCGACCCCGGCAACGTCGCAGCAAACCTCACCGCCGGCGCGCGTTACGGCTACCTGCTGCTCTGGGTGCTCATCCTCGCGAACCTGATCGCGGTCATCGTGCAGTACCAGTCGGCCAAGGTCGGGCTCGTCACGGGCCGCAGCCTCGCCGAGCTGCTCGGCGAACGCCTGCCGACGGCCCCGCGCCGCCTCTACTGGGGCCAGGCCGAGCTCGTCGCCGCGGCGACCGACATCGCCGAGGTCATCGGCGGTGCGATCGCGCTCAACCTGCTCTTCGGAGTACCCCTGCTGCTCGGCGGCGTCATCGTGGGAATCGCCTCGATGGTGCTGCTCGCGGTGCAGACGCGCAAGGGCCAGCGGCCGTTCGAGATCGTCATCGTCACACTGCTCGCCGTCATCGTCGTCGGGTTCGTGTCCGGCCTGTTCGTGAGCGACCTGGATCCCGCCGCGATGCTGGCCGGCGTCGTTCCGCGGTTCGAGGGCGCCGACTCGGTGCTGCTCGCGTCGAGCATGCTCGGGGCCACGGTGATGCCGCACGTGATCTACCTGCACTCCGCACTGGCCCGCGACCGCCACGGAGTGACGGACGACCCGGGTCGCATCCGCCTGCTGTTGAAGGCGACCCGCTGGGACGTCGGCGCAGCGCTCGTCGTCGCCGGCGCCATCAACATCTCGATGCTGCTGCTCGCCGCGTCGAGCCTGCGCGGAGTCGACGGCACCGACTCGATCGAGGGCGCACACGCCGCGATCGTCGCCAATCTCGGTCCGGTCATCGGCGTGATCTTCGCGATCGGCCTCCTCGCCTCCGGTCTCGCCTCGACGAGCGTCGGAACGTATGCGGGCGCCTCCATCATGGGCGGTCTGCTCAAGGTGCGCATCCCCCTGCTCGCGCGCCGGGTCGTGACCATGATCCCCGCCCTGTTCGTGCTCGGCATCGGCTTCGACCCGACGCAGGCGCTCGTTCTGAGCCAGGTCGTGCTGAGCTTCGGAATCCCGTTCGCGCTCATCCCGCTCGTGCGGTTCGCCAGCTCGAAGACCCTGATGGGCGAGTTCGCGAACGCCGCGTGGCTGCGCTGGGTGAGCTGGGTGGCCACCGCCGCGATCGTCGCCATCAACGTCGTGCTCATCGTGCTCGTGATCGCGGGCATCTGATGACGACCTATCCCATGGCGGTCGAGGACTACGTGAAGGTCATCTACTCCCACACCGAATGGCAGCCAGAGCCGATCACGACGTCGGTGCTCGCGGGGCGGCTGGGATTGGCCGCGTCATCCGTCACCGAGATGGTGAAGAAGCTCGGGGCGCAGGGACTCGTCGACCATGTGCCCTACGGGGCGGTGACGCTGACCGCGGATGGCACGGCGCTGGCCCTGCGGATGCTGCGACGCCATCGGCTCATCGAGACCTGGCTCGTGCGTCACTTCGACTACTCGTGGGACGAGGTGCACGACGAGGCAGAGGTGCTCGAGCACGCGCTCAGCGACCGGCTGCTCGACAAGATCGACGACCAGCTCGGTCGCCCGACGCGCGATCCGCACGGCGATCCGATCCCGAGCAAGGACGGAGTGATCGACCAGCCGCGCGCGGTTCTGCTGCGCGACGCGGCCGCGGGGGAGTCGGTGACGGTGGTGCGCATCAGCGACCGGGATCCGCTGCTGCTGCGCCATCTCGAGGCCGAGGAGATCACGATCGACAGCGAGCTCGACATCGTGTCGATCGAGCCGTTCGTCGTCGCGATCGGTGGCCGGGACGGCACGCGTGAGCTGTCGCCCGACGCCCTCGTCTCGATCTGGGTGGGCCGTGAGGGGCAAGCCCGCGTAAAGTAGCAGCGCTATGACTACACACACTCCCAAGAACCAGCCCAACGACGATACCCCCGCCGAACGCATCGCGAAGGTCGTCGCCGAGCTGGGGGAGGACGAGGTCGTGGCCCGTGCCACCGCGCTCATCGCCGGTCTCAACGCGGGCGAGGAATTTCTGCTCGCCGTCGGCGGCCGTCACGCGCAGGGGATTCTGGATGGCGCTCCGCCGCTGTACTGGCCCGAGGTGTGGGGCGCACGCACGTTCCTCTACGTGTGGAACGACTCCGCCATCCCCGCCGTTCTCGCGGGTCTCGGCAACCAGGCCTGGCGTGTCCGTGAGATGAGCGCGAAGGTCGTCGCCCGTCGCGAGCTTGCCTACCCGGCCGAGGTCGCCGTGCTCGCCGCAGACGAGGTCGCGCGCGTCCGTGCGCAGGCGGCCCGCGCACTCGGCGACATCGGCACCGCAGAGCAGATCGACGTTCTGCGCTCGCTGCTCAAGGACCCCGAGATCGAGGTGCGTCGCGAGGCCGGCGGCGCGCTCAAGAAGCTGCGCGCCAAGCTCCCCGCTGAGCCCCGGAATCAGGCCGAGGCGCAGAAGCCTGCCGAGGCGCAGGAGCCTGCCGAAGCCGAGAACGACGCCGAAGCGCCGACCGAGAACTAGTTCTTCGGGTCGTTGCTCTTGTCCTGGTCGAACAGGGCCTGGTCGAGAACGAGCTCCGACGTGTCGGTGGTCGCCGCCGCGGCGTTCGCGCGGTTCTTGCGCGCCTTACGCACCGACTGGACGTAGTGGTACGCGGTCGGCACGATCGCGATGAACACGGCGCCCAGCAGGATCACGTCGATGTAGTGCGTGACGAAGTCGGCGACCGGCGGGATGTAGCCGAGCAGGAAGCCGGCGAACGTGAGCCCTGCACCCCAGATGAGCGCGCCGATGAGGTTGTAGAGCGAGTACTTCTTGTAGTTCATGTGGCCGACGCCCGCGGCGACGGGGGCGAAGGTGCGCACGATGGGCACGAAGCGCGCCACGATCACCGCGAAGCCGCCGAAGCGCTCGAAGAACGCGTTGGTGCGGCGCACGTTCTCCATCGAGAACAGGCCGGTCTCCTTGCGTTCGAAGACGCGCGGGCCGAGTTTGTGGCCGATCAGGTAGCCGACCTCGCCGCCGAGGAAGGCCGCGAAACCGATCGCGAGGCACACCCAGTAGATGGGTATCTCGATACCCGTTCCGCCCTCGACCATGGTGCCGGTGAAGGTGAGCAGACCCGTGATGACGAGCAGTGTGTCGCCGGGCAGAAGAAATCCGACGAGCAGGCCGGTCTCCGCGAAGACGATGAAGCACACGCCGAGGAGCGCGAAGGCGCCGAATCCCTCGATCAGATTGGCTGGATCGAGAAACGGAATGAGAGCGGTGGAAAACACTGACAAATCTCCAGTCGTCGGTTGCCGTTGAGGTCAATCGGCGGCGGCCATGGGGTTCAACTCCTGTCAGGTTACTATCTGTCGGCACTCAGACACCTGCGAATTGACCCCGGCGCGAATAGTTCATCCCCGGGTACTACGGGGTCGTACCCAATCGTTATGGGGGATCGCCCTGACCGGTGAACCGATCAGGAATCGAGAAGCGCCGCCTCGCCGTCGGCTCGTAGTGTGAGGGGACCGTCGACACGACGGCGAGCGAGAAGGAGCCACGATGAACACCACACCGAAGACCACCGACCGTGCGAAGTCGGAGGGCGTGTTCTCTGCGGAGGAGCGCACCGCGATGAAGGAACGCGCGGCCGAGCTGAAGGAAGAGGCCAAGCGCGGAAAGGCGGCCGACAAGGCTGCCGCCGACGAGGCATCCGTACTGGCGAAGATCGCGACGATGGCGGAGTCCGACCGGGCCATGGCCGAGCGCTTGATGGCCCTGGTGGCGGATGCCGCTCCCGGGCTGTCGCCGAAGCTCTACTACGGCCAGCCGGGGTGGGCGAAGGCGGGGAAGGTCGTTGTCTTCTTCCGCAGCGGGCTGGGCGACAAAGAGCGCTACTCGACAGTGGGCTTCAGCGGCGAGGCACAGCTCGACGACGACGGCGGACTGTGGCCGACGGCCTACGCCCTCGACCATCTGACCGACGAGGGTGCCGCGACGATTGCCGACCTCGTCAGGCGCGCCGCGGGCTGAACGACGGCGGGGCTCGACAGCGCGGCGCCCGGGCCAATAGCATTCGGGCAGGACCCCGACAGATCGGCACCTCATGATTCGTTTTCTGATCTCGGCCGCGATATTTCTCGGCACGGCCGCCATCGGGCTCCTCATCGCCGGGTGGCTGATCGATGGCGTCGAGCTGCAACCGGCCGGTTTCACCGTCGCAGTGGTGGTCTTCGCCCTCTGTCAGGGAGTGCTCGGACCGTTCGTGTTCAACGTGGCCCGCAAGTACGCCTCCGCGGTGCTCGGGGGGATCGGCCTCGTGACGACGCTGCTCTCGCTCGCGATCGCCTCGCTGTTCGACGGTGGCTTGCACATCACCGGCATCACGGCGTGGGTGCTCGCGTCTCTCGTCGTCTGGCTCGTGACTGCGCTCGGCGGATGGATCCTCGGCGCGATCTTCATCAAGCGCCGGGTCGAGGAGCGCAAGAGCCGGTAGCCGCGCGCCGCTTCATGCAGAAGTGCGGGAGAAGGGACTTGAACCCTCACGCCTTTCGGCACAGGTACCTAAAACCTGCGTGTATACCAATTTCACCACTCCCGCGAGCGGTTACAAGTGTAATGGTGGGCGCCGCGGCGTCATGACGAGCGCTGCAGCGCCGCCAGCTCGTGCGCGGTGTCGCGTGTCTGCGGGTAGAGCTGCAGGTAGCTCGCGAAGAGCGCCTCGTACAGAGCCCGGGTGGCGGGGTCGGGGCGCACCGTGTGGCGCGCCGGGTTCCAGGCGGCGATCGAGGTGTCGGCGACGAGGCGTGACGCCAGGTAGCCGGCCCCGTAGCTCGCCCCGATCGTGGTCATCGCGATCTGCTGGTCGAGCCCGGTGACGTCGGAGACGATCTGGGTCCACAGCCCGCCCTGGGTGCCGCCGCCGACCGCGGCGATGCGGTCGATCGTGGCGCCCGCGGCCCGCATCTGCTCGACGTTGTGGCGGATGCCGAAGGCCGTCGCCTCGAGCGCCGCGCGATAGAGGTCGCCGCGTGTGTGGTCGAGGGTGAGCCCGACGATCACCCCGCGGGCGTCGGGATCGTTGATCGGGGTGCGTTCACCCGCGAAGTAGGGGAGCATCAGCAGGCCGTTGGCTCCGGGCGGCGACGCGGCGGCCTCGGCGAGCAGAGTGGGGTAGTCCACGTCGCCGAAGAGGCCCTTGAGCCACGACGTGATCGCGCCCGACGTGGCCATCCCCGCGGCGAAGTTGAACGTGCCCTCGAACGCGCCGACGGTGCCCCACAGCGCGGGGTGGGTGCTGCGGACGGCGCTCGTGTTGACCATAAACAGGGTCGTGCCGTACATGAGCATGAGGTCGCCGGGGTTCTGGGCGTCGACGCTGACGGCCTCCGACCAGGCGTCGATCGTGCCGACGATGACGGGCGTGCCGGGTGTCAGTCCCGTGGCATCCGCCGCCTCTTTCGTCACGTGCCCGGCGACGTCGCCCGACCAGGCCAGGCGCGGCAGGTCGATGCCGCCCCGCACCCGGTCGGCCCACGGCAGGTGCCAGTCGAGGGCCGTGGTGTCGTAGAGCGGTGTCGACTGGCTCGCCGACTGGTGGTCGAGCACGTACTCGCCAGTGAGGTTGAAGACCAGCCACGACGCCGGCATGTAGAGCCGCCGCGCCCGCCGCCACACGTCTGGCTCGTTCTCGGCGATCCAGGCGAGCTTCGGCCCGACGGCCTGGCTCGACAGCATCGACCCGCACCGATCGAGAATCTCTTCTGCCCCGAACTCGTCGTTCATCAGCTCGATCTCTCGGGAGGCGCGCGTGTCGACGCCGTAGAGGATCGCGGGACGCAGAGGGGCGGATGCCTCGTCGGTGACCAGCACACACGGCCCCATGCCGCTCACCCCGACGGCCACGACCGGCCCGGGTGCCGTGGCGGTGAGCTCGCGCGCGATCTCCGTGAACTCGCGCCACCACAGCACGGCGTCCATCTCGACGTGCCCGACCCTCGGCCGGCTCGGCTCGTGTTGGCGCGCGGCGCTCGCCAGCACGACCCCGTCGAGGTCGACGAGCACGCCCTTGCTGCTGGACGTGCCGATGTCTACCCCGATGACGAGGCCGCGCTGGAGCGTCACCGGCTAGATGGCGACGTCGCCGACCAGGTGCACGGTGACACCCAGCGAGTCGAACATGGCGGCCTTGGCGAGGAGGGCACGGTCGGCGGTCTCGGCGTCGGGCGCGTAGGCGACCTGGAGGTGGTTGGCCTTGTGGCGGGCCATGAACTGGTCGCGGCTCGCGCCGTGCAGCACGGCGTGCATGATGGGCCACTCGGGGTTGGTGGCCTGCCAGCGGCGCTCGGTCTCCTCGACCGGCAGCTCGACGGCGGTGCCGCGGCCGATATCGAAGTGCAGTGCGCCCTCGGCGATGTAGAGGCGCGACCAGACGAACTCGCCGGGCTTGGACACGCCCTTGATCGTGCTGCCTCCGAGCGGGAAGTAGACCGGTCCCTGGCGCCAGCCGACGGCGCCGTGGTAGCCGCCCGTGAGGTGCGAGGGCGGCACCGAGCCGGAGATCTCGAAGACCCAGACGAACTGGCCGTCGTAGTCTTCGCCCCAGCGGATGTCGTGCAGCGTGTTCGCGGGGTCGAGGCCCATCGCTGTCCAGATGCGGTTGGTGAGCAGGGCGTCGACGGCCACGCCCTCGTCGGCCTCGTTGAAGTGCGGGAGTGCCTCGCCGGCCCACAGCTCGCGGCTGCCGTCGCGGCTGAGCACGGGCGGGCGCTCGACGTTGTTGAGGATGCCCTCGATCAGGTCGCTCGCCGGCACGAGGTCTTTGAGACCCTGCTGGTACTGGATGCCGACGGCCGAGAGGCCGTAGTCGTCGCTGATGCGCAGGGCCGCGACGTACATCTTGGCCTGCCAGATCAGCTGGGCCTCGGTGAGCTCGGTCGCCTCGTCGGTTCCGATGACGAAGGTCATTCCCGCGTCGCGGATCCAGGCCAGGACGGCCTCGGCCTCGGCGTCGGGAACGACGAGCATCTCGGCGTAGAGCGCGCTCTGCGAGAGGCGCTCTTTGTAGATGCCGAGCGGGTTGAGCAGCTCGTCGTCGATGATGGCGTTGTACATGCCCATGCAGCCCTCGTCGAAGACGCCGATGATGGCCTTGTGGTCGAGCAGCTGCTCGGCGAGAGCGTGGGCGAGCTCGGTCTCGGCGCTCGGCACGAGGGCGGGCAGCGGGCGAACGTGCGACGCGTCGTGCTCGATGTGGCCCGACTCGATCCACGAGGCGATGCCGGAGCGGAACCAGTCGTCGCTGAAGTCGACGCTCCAGATCGTGGAGTAGTCGACGCCCATCTTGGTCATGCCGGCGTTGAGGCCGAGCAGGCCGACGAGGCCGGGGTTGTCGCCGACGAAGTTGGCGACGGTGAGGATGGGGCCCTTGTGGGTGCGGAGCCCGGCGAGAACGTGGTGGCTGTACTGCCAGACCGACTCGGCGACGATGAGCGGCGCGTTCTCGGGGATGCCGGTGAACACCTCGAGGCCGTAGCGCTGGCTGTCGATGAAGCCGTGGCCCTTGGCCTCGTCGACGGGGTGTGCCCGCTGGATGCTCCAGCCGAGCGCCGCGAACTCCTCGGCCAGTCGCTCCTCCATTGCCTGCTGGATGGGCCATCCGGCGAGGTTGGCCGCGAGCCTCAGGTCACCGCTGGTGACAAGCCAGGCGGTCTTCGCCTCGAGCTGCGGACGCGTGAGTCGGGTGGGCATGGAATACGGAGCGGTGGCCACGAATCCTCCTTGATTGCGGTCGAATGAACTTGCCCGCCGGCTGTCACGGCGGTATCGACAGCATGCTAGAAATCGATTACACAGTCAACCCGGAGTTTCGCTCGGCGCGCTCGACGGCGGCCCGGACGAGCGAGAACGACTCGGCCACGACGGCCAGCGCGCCGCGCTGATCCGGGCCGGAGGGCGCGTTCACCTTCACGATCGTGAGGCCGCCGCCGGCCGCCGACGCGAACGATTCGATCTCGGCCGGCGTGAGCAGGCTCGAGCCGAGACCGGCGTCGACGGCGAGCGGCCCGGCGGCCGCAATGTGGTTGTCGGCCCACGCCTCGCCGAGCGGATTTCCCCGCCCGGCGACACCGGAATAGGCCCGCGCGCCGAGCAGGCCGGCGGCGTCGGCGAGACGCACGTGCTCGACCGCGGTCGCGGTGTTCTGCGACTCGAGCACCGAGCGCCCCCAGTTGACGCCGATGCCGACGCCGGCGGCCGGGGCGAGGCTCGCGAGCGCCCGCAGCTCGTCGTCGAGGGGCAGGAAGCCCTTCACCGGCCGCACCCCGAGCGCCGAGTCGCAGTGTTCGAGCACGATCCGGGCGCCGCGCCAGTTCCAGCCGGCGATCTCGTCGAGGCTGCTCGTGAGGGCGGCGATGTGCGCCTCGCGGGCGAGCGGGTCGACGGATGCCGCGGACTGCACTTCGACCGCGGCGACGACGGGCCGCCCGGCTCGGTCGCTCATCGCGACGGTGGCGGAGTGCGCGCGCCGCACGAGCTCGACCGCGGCGCGGCGCCCGTGCGGGTCGAGCGAGGCGAGACCGAACCCGGCGTCGACGCGGGCCTCCATCGTCGCGGCGACCATGGTGAGCACGTGGCTGCCCGCCGATTCGAGCAGGCGGGCGAGGGCGGCCTCGTCTGGCACGAAAGTGTCGCTCGCCCAGGGGACTTCGAGCCCGCTGCATCCGGTGGCCTCGATCGCCGCCCGAAGATGCGCGTCGTTGGCCCGGGCGTCGGATCGGGCCTCGCTCGGCAGGGAGGCGTACGCGCCGAGCTGGATCGGTGTGCTGGTCATCGGTGGCCTCCGTCGGTCTGCCCGGCCGTGTGCTGGCGGACTCTGCGAACCTGAGCATATTGTTCCTTACGGCTATCATCACAAGCAGCCGTGCCGCCTCTGGGGTCGCGCGGCGACATTTCGGGAGACGAAGAGGTGACCGTGGTCGCAAAATCCACCAGGCCCAAGGTGGTCGACGTCGCACGTCACGCCGGCGTCTCGACGGCGACGGTGTCGCGGGTTCTGAACAACAATCCGCGGGTCGACCCCGAGATCGCCGAGCGCGTGCGCGTCTCGCTGAGCGAGCTCGGCTACCGCATGAACTCCGTCGCACGCAGCCTCCGTCGCCAGTCGAACAGCGTCGTCGGCGTGATCGTGCCCGACATCGCGAACCCGTTCTTCACCGACGTGGTGCGGGGGATCGGCGACGCCCTGCGCGACGACGGCTACATGCTGATGCTCTGCAACAGCGACGACGACACCGACCTCGAGGCGAGCTACCTGCGGCTGCTCTCCGCCCAGCAGGTGAGCGGCGTGATCGTCGCTCCCGCCGATTCGCTGCGCAGCGACCTGTCGGAGTTGACCTCGACCGGCGTGCCGGTGGTCGTGATCGACCGCCTGGCGGGCTCGGGCGACTTCGACTCCGTGGTCTTCGACAACCGCACCGGCTCGATGCAGCTCACCTCTCGGTTTCTCGAGGCCGGGCGGCGCCGCATCGCGCACATCGCCGGCCCCGCGCGCACCTTCACGGGAAGCGCGCGCCGGGAGGGCTACCTCGCGGCGCTCGACGCCGCCGGGGTCGGAGAACACGCCGCGCTCATCGTCGACTCCGACTACTCGGAGGAGGGCGGCTACAGGGCAGTGCACGAGCTGCTCGCCTCGAGCACTCCGCCCGACGCGATCGTCATCGCGAACAACGCGATGACCCTCGGCGCGATCCGCGCACTCACCGAGCTCGACGTCGATCCGAGCACGATCGCGCTCGCCAGTTTCGACCCCGTGCCGTGGAGTACCTCGCAGCGTTACTCGCTCGTTGTGCTCGACCACGAGACGATGCGGATGGGCACGGAGGCCGCCGCACTGCTCGTGGCGCGCATCGGCGAACCGTCGCGCGAGCCGCGGATCGAACGGCTCTCGGCCGGAACGGTGACGGTTTTCGCCGACTGAGCGGATACCGATTCGACACCGTTGGCCCGATCAGCTTGACAAGCGAGGGCAGCGGCTCGTAGCATCCATGAAATCGATTACTTGCTCTCCTGCAGACGCACGGATTCGACAATGACACATCAATGAAGACGGGTCAAAGGCCCCAAACGAAGGAGTTGACGGAGCCTGTGAAGAGCACAAGAACAGCACTGGTACTTGCCGGAGCATTGGGAGTGGCAGTCGCCATGGCCGGATGCACCCCGGTCGCCGAGCCCGCCGAAGACGGCGCCGTGGCAGAGACCACGTTTCCCGAGAAGGACATCCGCCTGATCATCCAGGCCAACCCGGGCGGAGGCTCCGACCTCTCCAGCCGTGCCCTCGCCACCGAGCTCGAGAAGGTTCTCGGCGTCAGCGTCATCCCCGAGAACATGCCCGGCGCATCCGGCGCGCTCGCGATGGAGTACGTCGCACAGCAGCCGGCCGACGGCTACGTGATCGGATTCGGCCCCGTCGAGATCGCGATGCTCAACACGACGCAGAACGCGAACGTGCTGCCCGAGAACTTCGACCTGATCGGGCAGATCATGCTCGCACCCGGCGTCATCTCGGTGGGCGTCGACAGCCCCTACAAGACGCTCGAAGACCTCATCGAGGCGTCGAAGGACGGCGCCGTCACGGTCGCCAACTCCGGCACCGGCTCGATCTGGGAGGCGGCGACGCTCGGAATCGCGGAAGAGACCGGTGCGAAGTTCACGCCGGTCGCCTACGACGGCGGCGCGACCGCGGTCTCGGCCGCAGCCTCGGGTGAAGCCGTGGCAGCCGTCTCCGGTGCAGGCGAGGCCGTCGCACAGGCGGGCGCCGTGCGCGTTCTCGCCGTGCTCAACGACGAGGCCTACTTCAACCTGCCCGACGTGCCGACCGCCGAAGAGGCGATCGGAACCGAGCTGCTCTACGGCGGATGGGGCGGAATCTACGCGCCGGCCGGTCTGCCCGACGACGTTCGCGCGGTGCTCGAGTCGGCCGTCGCCGACTCGGTCGAGAGCGACAGCTACGTCGAGTTCCAGAAGAAGTCGGGAAACCTCGTTGTGTACCGCAACGCCGAGGAGTTCACCGAGTTCGTGAACGGACAGTTCGACCTCTACAAGACGCTGCTGGGCTAGTCTTCCGCACACCCGACGCATCGATGTGACGGGCGTGCCGAGCGCAACAGCTCTGCACGCCCGTCGCCCCGATCACAGCAGAAAGCGATTCATCGTGACTGAAATCCGCTCGGAGACCGACGGAGACGACGTCGTCTCCGACCCGGTCGAATCCGACATCGTCGCGCAGCCCTCGCGCACCCTCGAGATCGTGGCCGCGGCGATCGCGCTCGTCTTTATGACGGTCTACCTGGTGCTCGTGCTGCAGATCGATCTGCGTCGAGAGACGGGCGCCGGACAGATCGACGCCCGGTCGTGGCCGACCATGCTCGGAGTGCTCGGCGTGGTCATCGCCGCCTGGCGTCTGATCTACGCGGTTGTGCGGCCCCCGGCAGAACGCGACGACCTCGAGAAGCTGCAGAAGGGCGGCATGCGCCGCCTCGTCTCGACGATCGTGCTCACCGTCATCTACCTGGCCCTGTGGCAGGTGCGCTCGGTTGTGGCCTTCGGCTACAACATCGAGCTCTTCGTCTTCATCACCCCGGTGTTTCTCTTCGGACTGCTCTACGTCTACGGCGCCCGCAGCTGGAAGACCTTCGTTCTCTTCCCGGTCATCACGACCGCCTTCATCTACGTGCTCTTCGGAATGCTGCTAAGGATCCCCCTATGAACGCCTTCGCCGACGGAATAGCGTCGCTGCTCGACCTGCAGGTTCTCCTCGGCCTCCTCCTCGGCCTGGGTCTCGGGTTCCTCGTCGGAGCGTTCCCCGGAATCACCGCGACCATGGCCGTGGCCCTCGCCGCCGGCTTCACCCTCACCCTCGAGCCCGTTCAGGGCCTCGCGGTGCTGCTCACCATCTACGTGGCCGCCAACTTCGGCGACCGGGTGCCCTCGATTCTGGTGAACACCCCGGGCACACCGGCGTCCATCGCCACCACCCTCGACGGCTACCCGATGGCGAAACAGGGCAAGGCGGGGCTAGCGCTCACCGTGTCCGCGATCGTCTCGGCCATCGGCATCCTCGCCAGCCTCGTGATCTTCGCGGCGTTCGCGATCCCGATCGCCACGATCGCCCGCGACTACTTCAAGTCGCCCGAGCTGTTCGCCCTCGTGATCTTCGGGCTCACGATCATGATCAGCATCTCGTCGAAGTCGATCCTCAAGGGTGTGCTCGCCGGAGTCTTCGGCCTCGCGCTCGGCACCGTCGGCGTGTTCCCCGCCACCGGCGACCAGCGTCTCACCTTCGGCAGCCTCGACCTGTGGGACGGCTTCAACTTCATCGCCGTCATCATCGGGCTCTTCGGCATCGCCGAGCTGTTCGACCAACTGCTCACGCATCACGCCAGCAAGATCAAGCCCATCTCGAGCCTCGGCCGCTACTGGCCGACCCGCGCCGAGATCAAGCGCATGGGACGCCCGCTCGGCGTCAGCGGGCTCGTCGGGCTCATCGTCGGACTCATCCCCGCCGCCGGCGGCGACATCGCCGGCCTCATCGGCTGGGACCGCGCGAAGCGCATCTCGAAGCATCCGGAGGAATTCGGCAAGGGCTCCATCGAGGGCATCACGGCCTCCGACACCGCGTCGAGCGCGACCCTCGGCGGGTCGCTCACCACGACCATGGCGCTCGGCGTTCCCGGCGACTCGGTCATGGCCGTCATGATCGGCTCGATGATCATCTGGGGGATCACCCCCGGCCCCGACCTGTTCACCTCGCGCCCCGACCTCGTGGTCAGCATCACGGGCATCATGCTCGTTGCCACCATCCTGTCGCTCGGACTCAGCCTGGTGCGGATGAAGGGAATGGTGAAGCTCCTCGACGTGCCCCAGCACTACATCTGGAGCGCCATCCTGATCTTCTGCATCATCGGCACCTACGCGACCACGAACAGCTTCTACACCGTGGGTACCATGCTGGTCTTCGGAGTGATCGGCGTGCTGATGAAGCGCACCGGGTTCCCCGCAGGGCCCGTTGTGCTCGGCCTGCTGCTCGGCCCGCTCGCCGAGGAGAACCTGTCGCGCACCCTCTCGATTCTGCCGACGAAGCCGTTCCTCGACGTCGTCAGCCCGATCGCGATCGCGCTGCTCGCCCTCTCGGCGCTGTCGCTGCTGCTGCCGATCATCCGCCGGGCCCGCGCGCCCAAGGGCGAACGTGACAAGACCCTCGCCCAGTCGCTGCTCGACGCCGAGGTCGCCGACATCGACGCCAACCGCGACTCCGCAACCACCGCCCCCAAGAAGTAGGACAGAACCACCATGAGAAGCAGAGAAATCCTGACCGCCGTTCCCGTCGCCTTCCACGAGAACGGCGACCTCGACCTCGACGGCTCGCGCGAGATCCTGCGATTCGTCGCGGCATCGGGCAACGAGGGCGCGTTTGTGCTGGGCACGACGGGCGAATTCCCCTCCCTGTCGTTCGAGGAGCGCACCGCGCTCGTCACCGCCAGCATCGAAGAGCTGTCGCCCCACATGCGCGTGGTGGTGCATGTGGGTGCGGCCAGCACACACGAGGCGCTGCGGCTCGTGGCGCAGGCTCGCGAGGCCGGCGCCAAGGAGATCGCGGTGCTCACGCCGTACTACCTCAAGGCGACCGACCAGGCGCTGCTCGACTACTTCACCGCCGTCACGAACGCCGCCGACGGCCTCGACGTCTTCATCTACGTGTTCCGGGCGGTGAGCGGAAACTTCATCTCGAACGAGCTCATGGCCACACTCGCGGCCCTGCCGAACGTGGTCGGGGCGAAGGTCAGCGACGAGCCGCTCGAGCAGATCCGCGCCTACCGCGACGTCGTGCCCGAGGGCTTCCTCATCTACACCGGCTCCGACCGCGACCTCGGGCGTGCCGCCGACTATGGCGCCCAGGGCGTCATCTCCGGCGTCTCGTCGGTGCTGCCGAAGCCGTTCCGCGCCCTCGCGGCCGCCCACGACTCCGGCGACGCCGCCGAGATCGAGAACGCCCAGCGCGGTGTCGACGAGGTCGTCGATGCGATCGCCGGCAACATGGGGCGGATGAAGGCTGCCTACAGCCTCCTCGGCGTGCGCGGCGGAACCACCCGCATGGCCATCGAGGCGCCGTCGGCCGAGGCGCTTGCCGAGATCGAACGCGTGGTCGCGCTCTACCGCTGATCAAGCTCTGCCGCGACTAGTCTCTGTCGTGGACGGCGTTGTACCGCGCCGCCCACGACAGGGGGACCAGTGACGACCGAGCGGGACTCCGTGGCCACCGGCGCCGACCAGGGGGCGACCCTCTTCCTCACCGCCATGCAGATCATGCTCGGCATCGTCGCGGTCGTCTTCGTGTTCCTCGGCGCATTCGACGTGGGCTGCGTCGTCGACTGCCAGTACTGGCTCAAGGGCGTGGCGATACAGCTGATGTTCGTAGTGGCGCTGATCCTGCCGATCGTGTCGATCGTCGTCACCGGAGTGCGCCGCCACAACAACCCGGAAACTCGCAACTGGTGGGTCGCCGGCGCGGGCGTCATCCTCATCGGGGTGACCTACGTCGTATGCCTCGCACTCGAGGCAGCGGCGGTCAACAAGCCGTTCCCCTTCTAGCGCTCTAGCTTCTAGTCCTCTAGCTTCGAGATGTCAGCCGAGCAGCGACCGCAGGGGAGTCCACCCGACGGGGAGTGGACCGCGGATGTCGGCGCGCTGCCGATCCGCATCAGCCGACCACCCCTGGGCCTCGCGGGCACCACGTTCGCCGACCGCTCCCTGCGCCACCCGGAACCCCACGTCTTCGAGCACCGCGTCGGGCGCACTCCCGCGGCGCACAGACGCGCGGCAACTCCAGGCCTGGTCGGCCCAGCCGCCGCCGCGCAGCGCCCGGTAGTCGCCGTAGCGGGCGGTGTCGGCATAGTCCCAACACCACTCCCAGACGTTGCCGAGCGTGTCGTAGAGACCGAAGTCGTTCGGCCGCTTGAGCCCGACCTCCTGAGGTCCGTCGACGCCGTCTGCCGCTGTCCACGCGATCGCGTCGAGCGGGCCGTAGGTGGGCGTGGTTGTGCCGGCGCGGCAGGCGAACTCCCACTCGGCCTCGGTCGGCAGCCGGAACCCGTTCGACCCGGTATCCCACTGCACGCTGCGGTCGTCGATCGTATAGGCCGCCTCGATGCCGTCGGCCGCGGAGGCGGCGTTGCACCACTGCACGGCCGCGAACCAGGTCATGGGACGAGCGGGTTCGCCGGCCGATTCGTAGACGATCGAGGCATCCGAAAGACTCACAAAATCGGCGGAGCGCACCGCGGTGGTGCCGATCGAGAAGGCGTTCAGCAGAACCTCGCGGGTGCCACCGGACCGTGCATCCCGCATGGTGATGGTGCCGCCTGGGATCGCACTCAGACCCAGATCATCGACGCCCATAGACCGAGCGTAGGGGACCGGATCACCCCACTTGTGGATAACTCGCTCGCGACTCGCGGCATCCGAAGAAAATGTCAGGATGTCGCACGCCGAGTCGATCATCACCGACCAGGTGCGCGAGCGTGTGCGGCGCGACGGCGTCGATCTGCGCACCGACCGCGAGCTGGCCGGCCGGTATGTGCGCGACGCCGTGCAGCGCTACAGCGAACGGGCGCTCGGCGGCTCGGTGCCGCTGCTCGCCGACGAGGCCCACACCACGCGGCAGATCGTCGCGACCCTCACCGGGTTCGGCGCGCTGCAGCCGTTCTTCGACGACCCCGAGATCGAGGAGATCTGGATCAACGGCCCCGACCGCGTCTTCATCGCCCGCAACGGAGTGCCCGAACTCACCACCGTCGCGCTCACCGGCGGCGAGGTACGCGACCTCGTTGAACGCATGCTGCAGTCATCCGGCCGCCGCGTCGACCTGTCCTCCCCGTTCGTCGACGCCTCCCTTCCCGACGGCAGCCGCCTCCACGTCGTCATCCCCGACGTGACGCAGGCGCACTGGGCCGTCAACATCCGCAAGTTCACCCAGCGCATCCGCGACCTCCAGCGGCTCGTCGCCCTCGGCTCGCTCACCCACCAGGCCGCCGAGTTTCTGCGCATGTGCGTGCTCTCCGGGCAGAACATCCTCGTCTCCGGCGCGACGCAGAGCGGCAAGACCACCATGATCAACGCGCTGCTGTCGAGCGCGCGGGCGAGCGAACGCATCGTCACCGTCGAGGAGACCTTCGAACTCGACCTCGGCGCGCGAGACCGGGTCGCGATGCAGTGCCGGCAGCCCAGCCTCGAGGGAACCGGCGAGATCACCCTGCGCCGGCTGATCAAAGAGTCGTTGCGGATGCGCCCCGACCGCCTCGTGGTCGGCGAGGTGCGCGAGGCCGAGTCGCTCGACCTGCTGATCGCCCTCAACAGCGGGCTTCCCGGCATGTCGAGCATCCACGCGAACACCGCGCGCGACGCCCTCGCCAAGCTGTGCACCCTGCCGCTGCTGGCCGGCCGCAACATCGACTCCGCCTTCGTCGTGCCCACGGTCGCCGGCTGCATCGACATCGTGGTGCACTGCGAGATCGGGCGGGGAGGCCGACGGCGGGTGGTCGAGATTCTCGCGCCCAGCGGGCAGGTCGCCGGATCGGTCATCGAGACCAGCACCGTCTTCGCTCTCGACGGCGACACGCTCGTCGCAACCGGCGGGCATCCGACCAAGACGGCGAAGTTCCACGCCGCCGGATTCGAGCCGTCGACGATCCTCACCCGGAGCGGCCTATGACTCTCATCTGGGGGCTCGTACTGGGCATCGGTGCGGTGCTGCTGGTCTCGCCGATCCTCTGGCCGGCGACGGGCCTGCCCCGGGTCGCCGAGTCCGGGCCGCTCGACGTATTGAGGGTGCGCCTCGTGCAGGCCGGGCTGGCGCGGGTGTCGGTGGCGACGTTCGCCGTGGTCTCGGTGATCCTCGCGCTGCTGGCGGCGGCGGTGACGTTCGCTGTCGTCCCGGTGACGGCGCTGGGCCTGGCTGCGGGAGTCGTCGCCCTCGTCCTGCCCTCCATCCTGGTCAGCACCCGGTCGCGTTCCCGCCGACGCGCGACCCGTGTCGTTTGGCCCGACGTCGTCGACCACCTCGTCTCTGCCGTGCGGTCGGGCCTCGCCCTTCCCGACAGCGTCGTCACCCTCGCCCACGCCGGCCCGCCGATCACCCGCGAGGCCTTCGCCGGATTCGAGGCGCAGTACCGCGCCACAGGCAACTTCTCGCTCTGCGTCTCCGAACTGAAGGAGCGCCTCGCCGACCCGGTTGCCGACCGCATCCTGGAGACGCTGCGTATGTCGCGCGAGGTCGGCGGCAGCGAGCTGACCGCCGTGCTGCGCAACCTCGCGGCCTACCTCCGGCAGGAGGCCGCGATCCGATCGGAGGTGGAGGCCCGGCAGTCGTGGGTGATGAACGCCGCGCGCCTCGGGGTGGCCGCCCCGTGGATCGTGCTGTTGCTGCTCGCCACCCGCCCCGAGGCGGCGGTCGCCTACAACACGGTGGCGGGCGGCGTGCTCGTGCTGGCGGGCCTCGCCGTCTCGGTCGTCGCCTACCGCATCATGGTGGCGGTCGGGCGCATCCCCGAGGAGCGGCGGTGGTTTCGGTGACGCCCTCGGTCGCCTGGGCGGTCGCGTGCGGTCTCGGGCTGGGCCTCGGACTCTGGCTGCTCGTCAGCCTGACTCCCCGCCTCAGCCGACCGCGCCTGCTCGACCGGGTCGCGCCCTACGTACTCGATGTGTCACCGGGTGCCCGCGAGCTGGTCGCGCGTCGCACGGCCGACCCGCTCCCCGTGCTCGGGCTCGTGTTCGCGCCGCTCGTCGGAGTGCTGCGCCGCGGTCTGAGCGTCGTGCTGGGCGGGCCGGATGCCACGGCTCGTCGTCTGCGGCAGGCCGGGTCGGCGCTCACGGTCGAGCAGTTCAGGGGGAGGCAGCTCGTGTGGGCGGCCGTCGGCGCCGTCGTCGGGGTGCTCGCGGCGATCGCTGCGGCCCGGTCGAGCGCTATCCCCGTGATCGCACAGCTCGGCATTGTGGCGATCTTCGCGGCGAGCGGCATCGCGGTGCGCGACTACCTGCTGCAGCGGGCGGCGAAGGCGCGGCTGGCGCGCATGGCGAGCGAGCTGCCCACGGTGCTCGAGTTCCTCACCCTCAGCCTCTCGGCGGGGGAGGGGATCCTCGACGCGACCCGGCGCATCTCCCGCATCAGCGGAGGCGAACTCGCCGGCGAGCTCGGGCGCGCGATCGCCGACGTCAACACGGGGCTGCCCTTCGCCGAGTCCCTGACCGCGATCGCCCGCGACCTCGACCTGCCGCCGTTCACCCGGTTCGTCGAGCAGGTGACGGGCGCGCTCGACCGGGGCACGCCGATCGTCGAAGTGCTGCGCGCCCAGGCGCAGGACTCCCGCGACGAGGCGAAGCGCCAGCTGCTCGAGCTCGCGGGCAAGAAAGAGGTGGCGATGCTTGTGCCGGTCGTCTTCCTCATCCTGCCCATCACGATCGCGTTCGCGATCTTCCCCGGAATCCTCGTGCTGCAGATGGGCCTGTAGCGCACCAACGAATAGAAGAGAGGCACCCATGTTCGCCAACCTGAGACAGCGGTTCGCCGACGACCGCGGCGATGTTCCCGGCTGGGTCTTGATAACCCTGATGACCGCGGGCCTGGTGATCATCATCTGGGGGCTCGCCGGCCCCGCGCTCAGCGCCGTGTTCCAGCAGGCGATCGAACGCGTGACGGGGTTCTAGAGCGTGGAGTCATAGTCAGTGTGGGCGCGGCTCCGTGACGACCGCGGCTCGGCTCCGGCCGAGTTCGTTATGGTGGGCGCGCTCCTGACGGTCATGACCCTCTCGGTGCTGCAGTTGGGACTCGCCCTGCACGTGCGCAACACCGTGCTCGACGCGGCGGCGGAGGGCGCCCGCTTCGCGGCGCTCGCCGACAACACCCCCGACGACGGAGTGGCCCGAACGCGCGATCTCATCGCGACGGCACTCGGACCCGGCTATGCGGCCGACGTGACGGCGACCACCGGACGCTACCTCGAGCATCCGGCGGTCACCGTGACCGTGCGGGCACCGCTGCCGCTGCTCGGCCTCGTCGGCCTCGACGACGGGTTGGAGGTGAGCGGGCATGCCGCGGTGGAGACGGTGGATTGACGGCGTGGGCGAGGGCGGTAGGAGCGAGCCCGGCGAAGGCGAACGCGGCGCGGCGTCGCTCGAGTTCGTGACCGCGGGCCTGGTGCTGCTCGTTCCGATCGTGTACCTCGTGATCGCGATGTCGACGATCCAGGGAGCGGCGCTCGCCGTGGAGGGTGCATCGCGGCAGGCGGCCCGCGTGTTCGTCGAGTCGGCCACACTCGCCGAGGCGAATGCGAGCGCCGGGCGGGCGGTGCGGTTCGCGCTCGCCGACTACGGGCTCTCCGCCGACGACGTCACGGTCGAGATCAGTTGCACGCCGCGGCCATCCGAGTGCCTCACCCGGCGTGGGTTTGTGACCGTGGTCGTGACGAGCAGGTCGGTGCTGCCGCTTGTGCCGCCGGTGCTCGACCTCGATGTCCCGCTCAGTGTGCCGTTGTCGTCGACGGCGACGCAACAGGTGTCGAGGTTCTGGGGAGCCGAGCCGTGAACCGGCTGCGCCGCGACGACGGCTCGATCTTGCCGCTCACGATCTTCTACGGCTTTCTCGCGCTCGTGCTCGTTCTGCTGGTCGTGGCGGCGACGTCGCTGTACCTCGAACGCAAGCGGCTGTTCTCGCTCGCCGACAGCGCGGCACTCGTCGGGGCGGAGTCGTTCTCGCTCTCCGACGTGTCGACGTCGGGGGAGCGGACCCGGCCGATACTGCGGACCGCGGATGTCGCATCCGCCGTCACCTCGTTCGTGGCGGTGGCCCCGAACGCCGAGTTCGAATCGCTCGCGATCGATTCGGCCCGCACCGACGACGGTCGCAGCGCCACGGTCGAGCTCTCGGCCTACTGGCGTCCGCCGCTCGTGTCGCTGCTTGTTCCCGAGGGCTTCCGCATCGAGGTGACGGCGGTCGCCCGCTCGGTGTTCGACTGAACCGATGCGCGGTCGACCGAACCACGGCGCTCTTGACCGAACCGCGGCGCTCTCGACCGAACGGCGGCGCCGGGCGGCGAGTTGTCACTAGGTGGGCCGGATCCGCCGAAACGGCCCCGTTCGTGACAACTCGCCGCGGGTGGCCCGGGCTCAGCCGGCGGTGAAGCCGCCGTCAACGGCGAACTCGGCGCCGGTGATGAATGACGCCTCGTCGCTCAGCAGGTAGGTGACCATCGACGCGATCTCTTCGGGGCGTCCGAGACGCTTCATGGGAACCGTCGCGGCGAGGGCCTCGCGCGGGGCGCCCTCGAGGATCGGGGTGTCGATGAATCCGGGGTGCACCGAGTTCACGCGTACGCCCGACTCCACCCACCACAGGGCGGTGTTCTTGGTGAGCAGGCGTACGGCGCCCTTCGCTGCCTGGTATGCGGGGCCGGCCGCGGCGCCGCCGACGAGGCCGTAGATCGAGCTGATGTTGACGACCGAGGCGTTGCCCGAGGCCTTGAGCGCGGCGCTCGACGCCTTGAGGCCGAGGAACACGCTGGTCTGGGTGACGGCGATCGTCTTGTCCCAGACCTCGATCGTGGTCTCCTCGATCGGGAGGGCGTCGCCGATTCCCGCGTTGTTGACCAGCAGGTGGAGTCCGCCGAAGTGCTCGACCGTGGTGGCCACGGCCGCGTTCCATGCCTCTTCGCTCGTGACGTTGAGCGACACGAACAGCGCCGAGCCGCCGTCGGCCTCGATCTGGTCGACGACTCCCTGGCCGGCGCCGGCGTTGATGTCGGCGATGACGACCGATGCGCCCTCGGCGGCGAGACGCAGCGAGGTGGCCTTGCCGATGCCGCTCGCTCCGCCGGTGACGATGGCGACCTTGCCCTGGAAACGCGTCATTTCTCTACTCCTCAGTGTGTGTATGAATTCGTATCTAAATTACACCTGTCGTCTAACTTTCGCTCCGGGATGAGGCGGAGGCAACCCGATTGCGCCGGCGCGAGGCCGGGCATATCGTCGCGCCATGGAGTGGACGGAGTGGTTCGACGCTCAGGGCTACGAGATCGCACGGCAGGTTCTGCAGCGCGGAATCGCCGCGATCTTCGTGATCGCATTCCTCTCCACCGCCGCCCAGTTTCCGGCGCTGCTCGGCGAGAACGGCCTGCTTCCGGTCAAGCAGTTTCTGCGCAGCCCGTATGCGCGGCGTCAGCCCACGGTCTTCCGCTGGCGCTACAGCGACAGGATGCTGCGCGGCATGTGCATTGCGGGGGCCGCGGTCGCGGCATCCATCGTTCTCGGCCTGCCGCAGCTGGCGCCGTCGTGGGTGCCGATGCTTCTGTTTCTGGCGCTGTGGGGCGCCTACCTCTCGATCGTGAGCGTCGGGCAGACCTTCTACTCATTCGGCTGGGAGAGCCTGTTGCTCGAGGCCGGCTTCACCGTGGCATTTCTCGGGAGCGCGGATGTCGCCCCACCGCTCACCGTGCTGCTGCTCACGCGCTGGCTGGTCTTCCGGCTCGAATTCGGTGCCGGGCTCATCAAGCTGCGCGGCGACACGGCCTGGCGCGACCTCACCGCGCTCACCTACCACCACGAGACGCAGCCGATGCCGAACCCGTTCAGCCGGCAGGCGCACCTGCTGCCCCGCTGGTTCCACAAGCTGGAAGTGCTCGGCAACCACTTCGCCCAGCTCGTGGTGCCGTTCTTTCTCTTCGCGCCGCAGCCGATCGCGACCGTCGCCGCGGCGATCATCATCCTCACCCAGTGCTGGCTCGTGCTCACCGGCAACTTCGCCTGGCTCAACGTGATCACGATCGTGCTCGCGTTCGCGGCGGTCGGCGACCCGGCGTGGCTCGTCGTCGACTACGCGCCGACCCCGGTCTGGTGGCTGGTGGTCGTGCTAGTCGTGAGCGCCGGGCTGCTCGTGCTCGGCTGGTGGCCGCTGCGCAACCTGTTCTCGCGCCGCCAGTTGATGAACGCGAGCTTCAACCGCTGGCACCTCGTCAGCGCCTATGGGGCGTTCGGCACCATCACCCGGCGCCGCTACGAGATCGTCGTCGAGGGCACCATGGCCGAGAGCCCGGGCGAGGGCGACTGGGTGCCCTATGAGTTTCGCGGCAAGCCCGGCGACCCGCGGCGTCGGTCGCGGCAGTTCGCGCCGTACCACCTGCGGCTCGACTGGCTTATGTGGTTCCTGGCCCTCGGGTCACGTGACGAACGCTGGTTCGTCGCGTTTCTCGAGAAGCTGCTGACCGCGGATGCCCCGACGCTGCGACTGCTGCGCACCGACCCCTTCGGCGGGGAGCGGCCGCGCGCGGTGCGGGCCCGGCGCTACCTGTACCACTTCACCACCCGGCAGCAGCGCCGCGAGTCGGGGGACTGGTGGACGCGCGAGGAGGCCGGAATGCTCGTGCCGCCCGTCGTGCTCGGCGACGACTGATCGGCGCTGCCCTGCCCCCTTGACTGGGGCGCCGCCGCACCCCGTCGCCACGACAGCGCTCGATACGCTAGAGATCATCACATCGGGGGATCATGAAACGCATCACCACTATCGCGGCGATCGCGATCGTCGCGGGCCTCACGTTGTCGGGGTGTGGAGACACCGCCACCGGCGCCGGAACGCACTCCACTAACTCGCCGTCGGACATGACCCGCGAGAACAAGGGCACGACCCGCAAGGGCGGTTGACCCCGTGAAACGCATCACCATTGTCGCGATCATCGCGATCGTCGCGGGCCTCACGCTGTCGGGGTGCGGAGACACCGCCACCGACGCCGACACGCACTCGACGAATTCGCCGTCGGACACGACGAAGGGCTCCGGCCGCAAGGGCGGCTAACGCTTGTCTGACCGTCCTTCCGCGGCGGTCAGCGCAGGTGGCGCGGCACGTGCGGCGAATAGCGCGGCACATAGCGCAGCAGGATGGCCGCGCCGACGAGGCCGAGCACGCCCATCACACCGGCGGCGACCGCGATCGAGGCGAGACCGGTGAGGCCCGCGACCACGAGCGGACCGCCCGCGCTGCCGAGGTCTCCCGTGAACCGCCAGGCGCCCAGGAACGGGGCCGGGTTGCGTTTGTCGGCGAGGTCGGCGCCGAGGGTCATGAGGATGCCGCTGCCGATGCCGTTGGCGAGCGACATAAACATCGCCGCGGAGATGAACCAGACCACGTTGTCGGGCAGGTCGTGGGTGAAGGCGAGCGCGATGTGGCCGAGCCCGAGGCCCACCATCGAGGGCACGGCGCTCCACAGGCGGCCGAAGCGGTCCATGATCTGCCCGCTCGCATAGAAGAGGGCGAAGTCGATGCCCGAGGCGATGCCGATGATGAGGGCCGTGTTCGTCTCGCTGATGCCGATGCTCAGCGCCCACAGCGGCAGGATGATCGCGCGGCTCGCCCGCAGCGCCCCGATCAGGGCGGCCCCCGCGCCGAGTTTCACGAGCACCGCCCGGGAGTTGTAGATCGTGCGGAACAGCCCGTGCGACTCCATCTCGACGAGAGCCTCGCCCTCGCGCAGCTCTGCACCCGTGGCCCCGCGCACCTTCGTGACCGCGCCGAACGACTTGCTGGGGTCGCGCAGCAGCATCAGCATGACCGCCGCGCCGATGCAGCAGGCGATGTGGATCCAGAACGCGGATGCCGCGGTGCCGGTCAGGTGGATGACGCCGGCGGTGATGAACGGGCCGATGAAGAATCCGGCGCGGAAGGTGCCGCCGAGTGTCGAGAGGGCGCGGGCGCGGTACGCGATCGGCACGAAGCTCGTCATAAAGGCGTGCCGCGCGAGCGCGAAGACCGCCGTCGCGAGACCGACCAGGAAGATGCCGAAGCCGAGCGCCCACGGGTTGGGGGCGAGCACGCAGATCACGAGTCCGATGATCGAGAGCAGGGCCGCGCCGATCATGGCCGGGCGTTCGCCGACTCTGGCCACGAGCCATCCGCTGGGTATGTCGCCCACCAGCTCGCCCACCATCAGCAGGGCGGCGACGAGCCCGGCGATAGCGAGCGTGGCACCGAGATTGCCGGCGACGACGGGGATCATGGGGATGATCGCGCCCTCACCGATCGAGAACAGCAGCGTCGGCGCGAGGGCGGGAAGTGCGATCGATCGCCAACGGAAGGGCAGGTCGGCGGTAGTCACTCGTTCGACCTTACTCTTCACGGTCCCTGAGCTTGTCGAAGGGCGGCGCTTCGACAGGCTCCGCGACCGCGGGGCTCGACGACCGGGGGCGGTAGGCTGGCACGGACATGGACGAGCTGGATTTTTCTGTAGAGATTGCTGCCCTTCGATCGACCTTCGACGACATCCGTTCGGTTGTGGGAGTCGAGCGACTCGAGGCGGAGATCGCCGACCTGAGTGAACAGGCGGGAGTTCCCGACCTCTGGGACGACACCGACAAGGCGCAGAAGGTCACGAGCGCGCTGAGCCACCGCCAGGCCGAGCTCGCCAAGATCACCAGCATCGCCTCTCGACTCGACGACCTCGAGATCATGGTCGAGCTGGCCAACGACGAGGCGGATGCCGCGGCAGCAGCCGAGGCGAGGGCCGAACTCAAGTCGATCGAGAAGATCCTCGGCGACCTCGAGGTGCAGACCCTGCTCGACGGGGAGTACGACGCGCGTCCCGCCGTCATCACCATCCGCGCCGGTGCAGGGGGAGTGGACGCCGCCGACTTCGCCGACATGCTGTTCCGCATGTACCTGCGCTGGGCCGAGAAGCACGGCTACTCGGCGACCGTGATGGAGACCAGCTACGCGGAAGAGGCCGGCATCAAGTCGGCGACCTTCGAGATCGACGCCCCCTACGCTTTCGGCACACTCGGCGTCGAGGCCGGCACCCACCGACTGGTGCGCATGTCGCCGTTCGGCGCGGCCGGCAAGCGCCAGACCAGCTTCGCGGCGGTCGAGGTCATCCCGCTGCTGGAGGAGGCCGCGGTCATCGACATCCCCGAGGGCGACCTGCGTGTCGACGTGTTCCGTTCGTCGGGCCCCGGCGGCCAGTCGGTCAATACGACCGACTCCGCGGTGCGCCTCACCCACATTCCCACCGGCACCGTCGTCTCGATGCAGAACGAGAAGAGCCAGATTCAGAACCGTGCGGCGGCCATGCGCGTGCTGCAGTCGCGACTGCTCATCATCCAGAAGGAGCAGGAGGCCGCCACCAAGAAGGAGTTCGCCGGCAACATCACGGCGAGCTGGGGTGACCAGATGCGCAGCTACGTGCTCGCGCCCTATCAGATGGTGAAAGACCTGCGCACGGAGTACGAAGAGGGCAACCCCTCCAAGGTCTTCGACGGCGACCTCGACGGCTTCATCAACGCCGGCATCAAGTGGCGCAAGCGCGACAAGGACTAGGCAGCGCGCCGCCCTGCGCTGGGTCGTCTCACGCCGATCCGCCTCACGCCAATTGAGCCGCTCTACGCCGATTGAGCCTGTCGAAATCCACTGACGACATCGTCGGCGAGATCTCGACAGGCTCGATCACCGGGGCCCCACCACCCCGGCGATCCGGTCGCGCCAGCCGACCGACCGCCGCACCGACCCGAATCGGCGCGACGAGCCGGTCTTCCTCGGCTAGGCGCGACGTCTGCGCACGAGCAGTGCGGCGATCGCCAGCGCTACCAGCAGGGCGAACGCGATGGCGAACCCCGGCGCGAGCGTCGACGGACGCACACTGTTGGCTCCGTTGGAGAGCTGCACCGAGCCGTCGGCGATCTTGTCTGCCCCGTCGTTGAGGCTGGCCATGCCGGCGCTCAACTCGTTGGCGCCGTCACCGAGCGTCGTGGCTCCCTCGGCGAGGGTCACGGTGCCTTCCGAGAGCGCGGTCGCGCCGGTGGCGAGTGTGGAGGTGCCGGTGGCGAGCGATGATGCGCCGGCGCTCAGCGTCTGAGTTCCCGAGTACAGTCCGGCCGCGCCGTCGGCGAGAGGGCCGGTCTTGAACGCGAGTTCCCCGGCTCCGTTGGCGACCTTGGTCACGCCCGCGGAGAGCGAACCCGCACCCGCGGCGACCTTGGTGACTCCGGCGGAGAGCGATCCGGCGCCCGCGGCGACCTTGCTCACACCGGCCGAGAGCGATCCTGCGCCCGCGGCGACCTTCGACACGCCCGCGGAGAGCGATCCCGCGCCCGCGGCCAGCTGACCGGTTCCGGCGTTCAGCGCTGCCGCGCCGGGCACGAGCTGCGTGTCCACGGCGGTGTAGAGCTTGCCGAGTCCGCCCGCGACCGTGGTCGCACCGACCTGGAGGCCCGCGTCGCTTCCGTCTGCCAGCGCGGGGAGCTTCGTGATGCCGGTGATCACCTCGCCGATCTTCGCGTTGCCGCCTGCGATGTACTGCTGCACCCCGGCGGTGCCGGCTTTGAGTCCGCTCGAGAGCGCAGTGAGCGTCGCGACCTCTTGCGCGGTCATCACGTGACCGGCCGGGAGCGAGGCCACAAACGCATCCAGATCGGAGGCGGTCTGGGCCATCTGGCCGCTCGTGACCTGCACGCCCGCGGCGGGAACCGGTGTGTTGCCCGCGACCGCGGCGAAGAATCCGGAGATGCCGCCCAGCCCGGTCGAAACCGTGGTGATGCCGGCCGAGACCTTGGCTGCGCCGGCTGACAGCAGGGCGGTGTTGTCGCGCACACCGACCACGCCCGCCGACAGGGTGCCCGCGCCTGCCGCGAGGCTGGTCGCGCCCGCGGCCAGCGACGTCGCGCCCGCGGCGGCCTCGCTGGATCCAGCTGCGAGCGACGTCGCGCCCGCTGCTGCTTCGCCCGACCCCGCGGCGAGTGTCGCCGCACCGGCGGCTGCCTCGTTCGAACCCCCGGCGAGCGTCGCGGCACCGGCTGCGGCGGCTCCCGAACCGGTAGCGAGACCCTGCGCGCCCACGTAGGCCTTGCGCGTGCCCTCGCTCACCTTGGCCGCACCTTCGGCGGCGCTGGCGGCACCGGCGGAGAGCCGGCCCGCGCCCTCGGCGGCCGAACCGGCGCCCGCGGAGAGCTTCTGCGCTCCCTCCGCGGCCGATGCCGCGCCTTCCTTCAGCTGCGTCGCACCCGCAGACAGCTTCTGGCTGCCCTCGCTGAGCTTGACCGCGCCGTCCTGCGCCGCACCCGCGCCTTCCGAAAGCTGCGATGCCCCCACGGCGAGCTTGTCGGTGGTGAGGAAGAAGAACGCGAGCAGAGCCACCAGGAGAAGTGAGAGAACGGCGATCGCGATCTTCGAGGCCCGGTTGCGGGCCGGCGACATCGGAAGGTGGGCTTGGGTCATGTGGTGTCTCCGTTGCTGGGCTCCGGGGCGCGACGGTGCGCACCGAAAGACGGTGAAGAGGTGAGGAATTGGCTAGAAGGTAGCAGCGGCGCGCCATCGCGCAACGGCAATAGAAAAAAGTGTGTGGTTCACGCCAACCAATGCGCCGAACTGCTCTCTCGCCGTTGGAGCTTGTCTACAGGCGGCGGCCCGGGTTGCTGTGAACGTGAGTCGCTCTGGGGTGTCGCGAGCGGCATCCGTCATCGACGTGCCTAGGCTCATCACGTCATGATTCGCTTTGATTCGGTATCCAAGTTGTATTCCGGGAACACCCGGCCGGCGCTTAATAACGTCAGTCTGGAGATTCTCAAGGGGGAGTTCGTATTTCTCGTCGGGGCCTCGGGCTCCGGCAAGTCGAGCTTTCTGCGTCTCGTGCTGAAGGAGGAGAAACCCTCCCAAGGCAAGATCCACGTGCTCGGGCAGCAGCTCGGCACGCTGTCGAGCCGCAAAGTGCCCTACTTCCGCCGCAACCTCGGCGTGGTCTTCCAAGACTTCCGCCTGCTGCCGCAGAAGACGGTGTTCGACAACGTCGCCTTCACGCTCCAGGTGATCGGCAAGAGCCGCGGGTTCATCCAGGAGGCCGTGCCCGACGTGCTCAAGATGGTCGGCCTCGCCGGCAAGACCGCGCGTTTTCCACACGAGCTCTCGGGCGGTGAGCAGCAGCGCGTCGCGATCGCCCGCGCAATCGTGAACAAGCCCGCCATCCTGCTGGCCGACGAGCCGACCGGAAACCTCGACCCGGTGACGAGCGCGGGAATCATGACGCTGCTCGAGCGCATCAACCTCGGCGGCACCACCGTGATCATGGCCACGCACGACGCCGGCATCGTCGACCAGATGAAGCGCCGCGTGATCGAGCTGACCAGCGGCCAGATCGTGCGCGACGAGCGTGAGGGCGGCTACCAGACCCAGACGATCCCGATCCAACAGCTCGGCCTCACGAACGGAGAGCTCCGATGAGGCTCGGTCTTGTACTCGGCGAGGCGGCGAGCGGCCTGCGCCGCAACGTCTCGATGGTCATCTCCGTCATTCTCGTGACCTTCATCTCGCTCACCTTCGTGGGTGCCGCGATTCTGCTGCAGATGCAGATCGGCCAGATGAAGGGCTACTGGTACGACCGAGCCCAGGTCGCCGTGTACATGTGCACCGCAACCGACAACACGGGCAACTGCGCGCAGGAAGAGGCGACGCAGGAGCAGAAGGACGCGGTAGAGGCGCAGCTCGGGTCGACCACGCTCGCCCCGTTCATCAAGCGGTTCGAGTTCGAGAGCCACGATCAGGCCTTCGCCAACTTCCAGACCCAGTTCGCCGACAGCCAGATCACCTCCTTCGTCACGAAGGACATGCTGCCCGAGAGCTTCCGGGTCAACCTCAACGACCCGACCCAGTCCGACATCCTGATCGAGAGTCTCTCGAGCCAGGCCGGCGTGCAGGCGGTGGAAGACCAGAAACGCTATCTCGACCAGATCTTCGCCGTGCTCAATGCGGCGAGTTTCACGGCCATCGGTCTCGCGGTGCTGATGCTCGTCGCCGCGGTGCTGCTCATCGCCACCACCATCAGGCTCAGCGCCTTCTCGAGGCGGCGGGAGCTCGGCATCATGAGACTCGTGGGCGCGTCGAACAGGTTCATCCAGACGCCGTTCATTCTCGAGGGCGTGTTCGCGGCGCTCATCGGATCGCTGCTCGCCGGCGGCGCGGTGATCGCGATCGTGCAGTTGTTCGTCAAGGGGTATCTCGCCGAGACGCTCCCGACGACCACCATGGTCGGTCTCGACGAGGCGATACTCGTGGTGCCGATCCTCATCGTGGTCGGCGGCATCCTGGCGGCCGCGTCCGCCGGATTTGCGATCAGCCGCTACCTGAAGGTCTAGCCTCAGGTAGGCTGAAAGGCTGCTTTCACGAGAGAGCCACGCACATACAGAGAGAACTGACGGATGCCACGCGAAAAGGGCCAGAAGGTCGTTGCCAGTAACAAGAAGGCGCGCCACGACTACCTGATCGAGACAACGTACGAGGCCGGCCTGGTGCTGACGGGCACCGAGGTCAAGTCGCTGCGCGCGGGTCGGGCGACCCTCGTCGACGGCTACGGCTTCATCGAGGGCGGCGAAGCCTGGCTCGACGCGGTGCACATCCCCGAGTTCAACCACGGGTCGTGGAACAACCATCCCGTGCGGCGCAAGCGCAAGATGCTGCTGCACAAAGAGCAGATTCTCAAGATCCACAACAAGATCAAAGACGGCGGCTACACGCTGATCCCGCTCTCGATCTACTTCTCGAACGGCAACGCCAAGGTCGAGATCGCCGTGGCGAAGGGCAAGAAGGAATACGACAAGCGCCAGACCCTGCGTGAGCGTCAAGACAAGCGCGAGTCGGATCGCGCCATGTCGGCCCGCCGCAATATGGGCGACTGACACCCCTCCACCGCTTAGCGACAAATCCTTACGATTTGTGCCATGATGTGACGAAACACACGGTCGGCGCGGCGCGGGACGCTTCGTGGGCAGAGCTGTCCACCCTTCCCGCCGCTTGAGCAGGCCGTCCACGGCCGTGTCGAAACCCCCGCCGGAGCTTCGACACGACCGCTTCACACTTCGCTCGCCCTGCGGTTCTACTCGAGCAGCTTGCCGGCCACCGAGACCTCGTCGCGCATGAGCGCGGCGATTTCGGCCGGCACCGGCGGAATCGCCTCGCGCTTCACGGTCGCGACACCCGTCGACGCATCGAGCGACCAGACGAGGTTCACCTGCAGCGAGGGGTCGAGCTCGGGGTAGTCGCTGCGGTTGTGGGCGCCGCGGGTCTCCCGGCGTTCGAGGGCGGCCTGCAGCGTCGCGCGGGCGGCGATGGCGGCGGCCTTGAGGTCGAACGCGTGCGCGAGGTCGTGGTAGCCGGCGACATCCGGGTGGATGCCGAGGCCGGCGAAACGCGCCTCGATCGCGTCGAGCTCGGCGAGCCCGGCGAGCAGCCCGGCCTCGTCGCGCACGACTCCCGCGTGCTCGGTCATGGTGTTGCGGATCGCCCGCTGCAGTGCGCGCACGTTCTCGTCGCCGTCGGCCGCGAGCAGCTCGGCGATCTCGGCGCGAGCCTCGTCGATCGCCGCGGGGGAGCGGTCGTGCGACTCCAGCCCGGCGCTGTAGTCGGCGGCGGCCTCGCCGACAATGCGCCCGAAGACGAGCAGCTCGATGAGCGAGTTGCCGCCCAGACGGTTGGCGCCGTGCAGTCCGCTCGACGCCTCGCCGATCGCGTAGAGCCCGGCGACGTCGGTCGAGTGGTCTTCGGGACGCACCCACACGCCGCCCATCGAATAGTGCGCGGTCGGCGCGATCTCCATCGGCGTGGTGGTCACGTCGAGCATCTGCAGCTCGAGCATGGTCTGGTAGACCCGCGGCAGCTTGGTCATGATGGTCTCGCGCGGCAGGTGCGAGATGTCGAGCAGCACCGCGCCCTTCTCTGTTCCGCGGCCCTCCTTGATCTCGGTGTACGCGGCGAGGGCGACCCGGTCACGGGTGGAGAGTTCCATGCGCTCGGGGTCGTAGCGCTGCATAAAGCGCTCGCCGAGCGCGTTGTAGAGGTGCCCGCCCTCGCCGCGCGCGGCCTCGCTGATGAGCGTGCCCGCAGCGTTCTCGGGCTCGATGATCCCGCTCGGGTGAAACTGCACGAGTTCGGGATCGCGGATGCGGCCTCCCGCGAGCACCGCCAGACGGAACGAGTCTCCCGTGTTCTCGTCACGACGACTGGAGGTGCGGCGCCAGATGCGGTTGTGTCCGCCGGCGGCGAGGATCACGGCGTCGGCGTGGATGAGCACCCGCGACCCGTCGCGGAGGTCGAAGCCGTAGGCGCCGAACACCACGTTGTCTTTCACGAGGATGCGCGTGATGTAGACGGAGTCGAGAATCGGGATGTCGAGCTGTGCGGCTCGGTTGACGAGGGTGCGCTGGATCTCGAGGCCCGTGTAGTCGCCCGCGAAGGCGGTGCGCCGGTACTTGTGCGCGCCGAAGAAGCGCATGCTGATGCGGCCGTCGTCTTCGCGTGCGAACGGCATGCCGTAGCGCTCGAGGTCTTCGATGCCGCGGCGCGCGCCCTTGGTGACGATCTCGACGGTGTGCGGGTTGGCCAGCAGGTAGCTCTCCTTGATGGTGTCGGCGGCGTGCTGCTGCCAGGAGTCCTCCTCGTCCATCGTGCCGAGCGCCGCGTTGATGCCGCCCGCCGCGAGCGACGTGTGCGCGTCGTTCTTCGGCCGCTTGCCCACCGCGAGCACGTCGACGCCGCGTTCGGCGAGTTCGATCGAGGCGCGCAGCCCCGACCCTCCCGTGCCGATCACGAGCACCGAGGTGGAGATGCGGCGTTCGGGCATCGGTGACTTGGCGGTTCGGGTGCCCTTCGTGGGGGCGCCCGTTGCGTTGGTTTTTGTGCTGTCTGTCTCCGCTGACAAGAGCTTCTTCTTTCGCATTGGGGTGAGGTGGTCCTGACCCGAACGCTACGCTCGCCCTCGTGCGCTCGACAGGGACTTAGGTCCCGACCTCGCTGGCAATCGAATGTGAGCGGAGCGACCGTTACTCCAGCTGCCGCCCGAGCACGAGATTGATGCCGATGCGCGAGCGCCCGAGAAGGATCGGCGAGCGGTCGGGGTCGAGGAACGCGGGCGGAAAGAGGTAGGGGCGCCCGCCGATCATTCTCATCTCGAAGTCAGACCTATGCAGCATGCGATGGTGGTGCGGGCAGAGCAGAACTCCGTTGTCGATGTTCGTCGGCCCCTCGTCTGCCTCGAACTCGAGAACGTGGTGGCCGTCGCACCAGGCCGCGGCGGCGTGACAGCCCGGCCACACGCACGAGCCGTCTCGCACGGCGAGCGCCCGCATCTGCTGGGCGGAGAAGTATCGTCGGCCGCGATAGAGGTAGAGCGGCTCGCCGTTGTCGCCGAGGATCACGAGCGCCTTGCCGTTCGCGCAGACGAGCTGCTGAACGGTCGCCGCGGGTACGGGCTCGTCGACACCGTCGAGCCAGCCGACGCCGGTGCCCGAACGCAGTTCCTCGAGCGTGATCACGGCGGTGACCTGCGCGATCGACCGCATGCCGCCGCTCTCGGCGCCGGTGGCGCGGACTCCCGCCGTCATCAGCCCGGCGAACACGTCGTAGCGCCGCTGCTCACGCGTGCGCGAGTCGACGATCTCGGTCTTCGGCGCGCCGTTCTCGTCGGTGACCGGGGCACCGTTCGCGTCGGTGACGGTGCGGATCGAGCGCGCCTCGTCGTCGTCGGCGAGAAACCGCGGTTCGTTGCCGGGCTTCTCGGCCACGTCGAAGGCGGCCTGCAACAGGGCCGCGTCGACGCCGAACGCCGTGCCCCGAAACGTGCGCACGCCGTTCGTCTCGCGCCCGAGGATGAACGACCGCCGCGCGTAGATCTCGTTCTCGCGCGGTTCAGCGCCGTCGGGGTCGAGCGCCTCCCGCCAGGCCCGCGCCTGCACCGCGACCTCGTCGGCGGTGCGCGTGGCAGCGGTCTCGACGAGCTCGCGCTCGGCGACCTCGCGATTCGCGGCCGCGTCGAGCGAGCTGCCCGCCCGGGCCGCGGCCTGATCGAGGCAGCGCACGATCACCTCGGCCGAGTCGACGCCGACGGTGCCGTCTGCCAGGGCCGCGCCGACCAGCGCGTGCTCGGCGGGCCGGAGGGTGCCGTCGAACGACCGCGCCGATCGCACGGACGCGCCCAGGCGGATGCGCCGCGCCGCCTCGCGCGGAGACACCCGCGTGAGCCCCTCCACGAGCATCGCCGCCTTGCCGTATCCGAGGCGGAAGGCGAGCGAGTCGCTGCCGAGGCCGAACCTCGAACGGTCGGCGAGCTCCGCCGCCGCCCGCACCCGCGCGGCATCGACGAGCCGCCCGAGGCTCTCGAGTTCTACCGCGTGCGCGCAGAGATCTTCGGGCGTGAGCAGATCGAGCGGCGCATGCGTGAGCAGCGCCATCCGTTCGGTCACGGCCTCGAGAGACCACGTTTCTTCGTCCATGCCCACAGTGTCAGACCGACCACCGACATTCGACTAAATGCTGATCAGCGGGCTATTTTCTGTGGAGAGAAGCGATGAAGGTTGCCCTGTGGAGGAGAGGAGGCGGGCGTCAGCTCGCGATGAACCGCGCGTCGACGACCGCCGACACCTCGATGTCCTCTGGCTTGAGGGAGAGCGCCGGCTCACTGCCGCCGCCCGCCTTGCCGACGCGCATAAACGCCGCCTCGGGCCCGGAGCCTCCGCCGTGAACCTGGTCGCCGAGCATCCCGGGGTCGGCGATCGCGACGGCGCTCACCGAGCCGAGCCCGATGCTCTGCGCGTAGACGCTCGCCTTGGCGACCGCGTCTTTCACGGCCCGCGACCGCACCTCGGCCGTGACACCCGTTGTGCGTGCCTCGGTGAGGGCCCAGACGACCTGCCCGATCGAGACGCTGTCGGTGGCCGAGACGGCCTCGATCCACTGGGTGAGCGCCTCGAAGTCGCTGAACTTCACGGTGAAGCCGATGCGGGCGTGAAACACCGGCGGCAGCTGCTTGCCCTCGTTGTTCCACGGCTTCTCGGTCCAGACCTGGATGCTGTCGCTCGCCCACCAGGTGACCGGCCCCGCGGCGGGGTCGTGCAGCGCGACGATGCTCTCGCGCACCGTGTCCGACGCGGCGACGGTGCCGGCGAACGCGGGCTGGCGCTTCGACGCCTCACGATGCACCGACACCTCGACGGTCGCCCGCTCGGCGGGGTAGAAGGCCGAGAAGCGGCCCTGAACGGTGATTACTGTCTCGGTCATGGGGCCTCCGGGTTAGAGCGACGTGTGCCCGAGCATCCTCTCACTCCGCGCTGAACCGCGCATCAAGGGCGAACGCCGGTTCGGTCGCCGCCCGCACCTGGTCGAGGGTGACCCCCGGCGCGAGCCGCGTGAGGGTGAGCCCGTCGTCGCCCACGTCGAACACGGCGAGGTCGGTGATGATGCGATCGACCACCCGCACCCCGGTGAGCGGCAGGTCGCACTCGGTGCGGATCTTCGGCGACCCGTCTTTCGCGGTGTGCTCGGTGACCACGACGACCCGCGGGGTTCCCGCGACGAGGTCCATGGCACCGCCCATGCCCTTCACCATCTTGCCGGGAACCGACCAGTTGGCGAGGTCGCCGAAGCGGGAGACCTGCATGGCGCCCAGCACCGCGATCTTCACGTGCCCGCCGCGGATCATGCCGAACGAGGTCGACGAGTCGAAGTAGCTGCCGCCCGGCAGGATCGTGACCGTCTGCTTGCCGGCGTTGATCAGGTCTGCGTCTTCCTCGCCCTCCCACGGGAACGGGCCCATGCCGAGCAGCCCGTTCTCGCTCTGCAACGTCACCCGGATTCCCTCGGGCACGTGGTTCGCCACGAGAGTGGGGATTCCGATGCCGAGGTTCACGTAGTCGCCGTCGACGAACTCGCTCGCCGCGATCGCCGCCATCTCGTCGCGCGTCCAGCTCATTCTGCGGCCTCCGCCGTCTCGCGAACAGCGGCCGGGCGAGCCCGCGTCGTTCGCTGTTCGATCGGTTTGACACGGGGGGCGGATGCCACGACCCGCTGAACGAAGACGCCGGGAGTATCGACGTGGTTGGGGTCGATCCCGCCCGCGTCGACGAGCACCTCGGCCTCGGCCACCGTGAGGCGGCCCGCGGTCGCGACGACCGGATTGAAGTTGCGCGCGGTGTTGCGGTAGACGAGGTTGCCCTCGGTGTCGGCGGTGTGCGCGTGCACGAGGGCCACGTCGGCCACGATGCCGCGTTCGAGCACGTAGGTCTCGCCGTCGAACTCGGCGAGCGGTTTGCCCTCGGCGACGACGGTGCCGACCCCGGTGCGGGTGTAGAAGCCGGCGATGCCCGCCCCTCCGGCGCGCAGCCGCTCGGCGAGTGTGCCCTGCGGCGTGAACTCGACCTGCAGCTCGCCGGCCAAGTAGAGCGAGGCGAAGAGCGCGTTCTCGCCCACGTAGGAGGCGACGACACGGGAGACCTGCCCGTTCTCGAGCAGGATGCCGAGGCCCTGGCCGTCGACGCCCATGTTGTTCGAGACGATCGTGAGGTCGCGAACCCCGGAGTCGCGCACCGCCTCGATCAGATCGAACGGAACGCCGCTCAGCCCGAAGCCGCCCACCGCGATGGTGATGCCGTCGTGCAGAACGCCCGCGAGAGCATCCGCGGCGTTGTCGCGCGCCTTGGTGGCGTGTCTCGTAGTCATGTGTCTCCTCATCGAGCCCCGTGGTTGGAGACTATGGAGCACCCGCATGGCCTGTCAAGAAGCCAACGATGTGCGATTTCGCACAGGGCTCGTGCAGATTCGTCGGTTGAGCGGCGGATACTGTGCGGGAATACTCAGGGTGCGACCAATCGCCGTCAAAGGAGACCCATGACCAGTTCTGGCACACTGAGCGGCCGACGCGCGCTCGTCACGGGCGGGGCCAGCGGAATCGGTGCGGCGGCCGCGCGTTCCCTCGCTGCGGCGGGCGCCCACGTCGTCATCGCCGACATCGACGCGGCCGGAGCGGATGCCGTCGCCGCCGAGATCGGTGGGTCGACCTGGATCGTCGACCTCGTCGACACCCACGCCCTCGACGACGCGGGCCTCGCCTCCGCGCTCGACGGAGTCGACATCCTCGTCAACAACGCGGGCATCCAGCACGTCGCCCCGATCGAGCGGTTCGAGCCGCAGCAGTTTCGGCGCATCCTCTCGCTGATGCTCGAGGCGCCGTTCCTGCTGATCCGCGCCGCACTTCCGGGCATGTACGAGCGCGGCTTCGGCCGCATCGTCAACGTCTCGTCGGTGCACGGGCTGCGGGCCTCCCCGTTCAAGAGCGCCTATGTCACGGCGAAGCACGGTCTCGAGGGACTCTCGAAGGTGACGGCGCTCGAGGGCGGCGATCACGGGGTCACCAGCAACTGCGTCAACCCCGGCTACGTGCGCACGCCGCTCGTCGAGGCGCAGCTCGCCGACCAGGCCGCGGCGCACGGCATTGACGAGTCGGAGGTTCTGAGCAAGATCATGCTCACCGAGAGCGCGATCAAACGCCTCGTCGAGCCGGAGGAGGTCGCCTCGCTCATCACCTGGCTCGCCGCCCCCGACGCGGCGATGGTGACGGGCGCGAGCTACACGATGGACGGCGGCTGGTCGGCGCGCTAGCCGCGCTGCGCCCGGGCCGGTCGCGCCGGGCTGTCCCGCCGTGCCTAGTCGCGCCCGAGCAGCTCGGCCGAGTACAGGGCGGTCTGCTGGCGCAACGCGTCGGCGACGGCGGCCACGGCCGGACGCCGCAGCGAGTCGGTGCGCAGCACCATCCAGTAGGGCAGCCGCTCGGCGAACACGTCGGGCAGCAGCCGCACGAGGTCGTTGTGCCTGTCGGCCATAAAGCAGGGCACGAGCCCGATGCCGGCGCCCGCGCGCGTCGCCTCCACGTGCACAAAGACGTTGGTCGAACTCAGCGAGTCGTTCATCGTGGGCACAAGACGCCGAGGGGCGTCGAGGTCGTCTACCTGCAGCATCGAGTCGACGAAATAGACGAGCGGATGCCTCGTGAGCTCGTCTGCGGTCGCCGGGGTGCCCCGTTCCTCCAGGTAGTCGCGCGACGCGTACATGCCGAGCACGTATTCGCCGAGGCGCACGGCCTCCGCGCGGTGCACCTGCGGTTCGCCCACCACCACCTCGATGTCGATGCCCGACCGGATCTGCAGGGCCCGGCGGGTGACGGTGACGATCTCCACGCTGAGGGCGGGATGCGCCCGCTGCAGCCGCGCGATCGCGGGAGCCGCGATGTAGGCGCTGAACCCGTCGGTCGCGGTCATCCGCACAACGCCGGACAGCTGACGCGGGGCGTCCGGCCCGCCGTCGAACGCCGCGACGGCAGCCTCGACCTCCTCGGCCGCGGTCGCTGCACGACGGCCCAGCTCGGTGAGCTCCCACCCGCCGGCCGCGCGCGAGAGCACCCGGCCGCCGAGCGCCTTCTCGAGGGAGTTGATGCGCCGCGAGATGGTGGTGTGGTTGAGCCCGAGGCTCTCGGCGGCGGCCGTGAACCGGCCGGTGCGCGCGACGGCGAGCAGCACCAGCAGGTCGTCGGGATTGGGCAGCGAGGAGGCGGGGGAGACGGGTGCCATATCTGCAATTATGCACAGCGAGTGTGCGCAACTGAGTATTGTTGCCCGCGCGCTCTGCGCTAATACTCAGGTGCAGACAACCGCAACCCATGTCAGTGACGACAGTGGAGGACACTCATGACCGTTAACAGCGATGCGCCCACGGCGCGACGATCGAAATCCGGGGCTTCGGGTTCAGGCGAGGGAGACGGCAAGGCCTCCGGGCTGAAGAAGGTGGTGGCGGCCTCGATGGTCGGCACCGTCGTCGAGTGGTACGAGTTCTTCCTCTACGCCACTGCCGCGAGCCTCGTCTTCGGCACCGTGTTCTTCCCGAACGCCGGAACCCAGCTCGACGGCATCATCGCCGCGTTCCTGACCTACGCCGTGGGCTTCATCGCCCGCCCGCTCGGCGGAATCGTCTTCGGCCAGATCGGCGACAAGCTCGGACGCAAGCACACCCTCCAGGTCACGATCATCCTGGTCGGCGTCGCCACCTTCCTCATGGGCTGCCTCCCCGGCTTCAACACCATCGGCTACTGGGCTCCGGCGCTGTTGGTCGCGCTGCGATTCATCCAGGGCTTCGCCGTCGGCGGCGAATGGGGCGGCGCCGTGCTGCTCGTGGCAGAACACAGCCCGAACAAGTCGCGCGCGTTCTGGTCGAGCTGGCCGCAGGCGGCGGTCCCGGTCGGAAACCTGCTCGCGACGGCCGTGCTGCTGCTGATGTCGACGATCCTCACCAACGACCAGTTCCTCAGCTGGGGCTGGCGTGTGGCCTTCTGGCTCTCCGCGGTGATCGTGCTCGTCGGCTACTACATCCGCACGCACGTCAACGAGGCGCCGATCTTCCTCGAGGCTCGCGAGCGCGTGGAGCGCAACAAGGAGGCCAGCTACGGGGTGCGCGAGGTCATCAAGCGCTACCCGAAGGGGATTCTGCAGGCCATGGGGCTGCGGTTCGCCGAGAACATCCTCTACTACACGATCGTCAGCTTCTCGATCGTCTACCTCGTCACCGTGCACGAGTACAACACCGCGCAGCTGCTGCTCGCGCTGCTCATCGCCCACGTCGTGCACTTCCTCGTGATCCCGCAGGTCGGGCGCCTCGCCGACCGCATCGGACGCAAGCCGGTGTACTTCACCGGCGCGGTGCTCGGCGCGACCTGGGCGTTCTTCGCCTTCCCGCTGTTCGACACCCTGAACCCGGCGATCATCGTGTTCGCGATCGCCATCGGGCTCATCTTCCACGCGCTGATGTATGCCGGTCAGCCGGCCATCATGAGCGAGATGTTCCCCACCCGCATGCGCTACTCGGGCGTCTCGCTCGGCTACCAGGTGACGTCGATCATCGCAGGTTCGCTCGCACCGATTATCGCGACGGGACTGCTGCAGGCCTACGACTCCTGGGTGCCCGTGGCGATCTACCTCGTCGTCGCCTGCGCCATCACGGCCGTCACCGTCGTCACGCTGCGCGAGACCAAGGGCGCGTCGCTGCGGGAGATCGACGCGGAAGACGCCGAGCGGTTCGATCTCGCGCCCCTGCCCACGAAGTAGCCCTGCCCACGAAGGAGCAATCGGAGCTACACTAGAGGGCTGCATCCAATGGATGCGGATTTGATAACTCAACAGCGCGCGACAGTGCCACTCTTCTGCACAGAAGTGACCATGGGGATGATCGGTTTCGACATTGCCTGCAAAACTGTGAGAAGCGGGTCGAGGATGCAGGCTTATCTCGTAAACGATGTCTGCAAACTATAAGTGCCGATTCCAAGCGCACTGACTTCGCCCTCGCTGCCTAAGCGAGCGCACTAAAGAAGTCCGTCAGTCCGAGGATGCTCTCTACTCGGGTCCTGGCGTAATTTAGAGAGATTGCTGCGTAGTTACGCCTTAGGGCTACGTGGGACTTGCACTATGGCTGGGCTCGTTGACCTAGATGCTCGCAGCAAAGGTCAGAGCCGAGTAGAACGTCTTTGCGAGCTACACCCGTAGAAGGCACAGAATTACAGCAGTGGACCGGGGTTCAATTCCCCGCATCTCCACCATGGCCACTGTCGCGCGCTGCTGAATCTTTTTCTATTGCGGATCCCCGGTTTCTAGCGGTAAAACGCGCCGGGGATCAGCTTTTTTAAGGCATCCGTCACCCGAAAGCCGTTAAAATATGTACCCCCCATTCGGGGTACGGCTCGGATAGGCTGGCCCGGATTCCACCTCCCGCGTTCGGGCTCCCCGAGTCGATGACGACTGTTCCGACCGAGTAACGCGGGTGGCAGATCCCCGCATCGACGCGGCCTCAAGAAGTACGCCCATCGATAAGCAAAGGACCTGCCATGACCGACGTCATCAGCCCCTCGACGCCCTCCGGCCGATCACACGCCCTCGCCACCGACGAAGACGGACGCCCGGTATTCGTTCGCGAAGAGAAGGCTCCGCGCGCGGCGTCGACGCTGCGCCCCGAGATCCAGGCGCTCCGCGCGGTCGCGGTGCTCGTCGTTGTGGTCTACCACCTCTGGCCGGGCAGCCTCACCGGCGGCTTCGTCGGCGTCGACGTCTTCTTCGTCATCTCCGGCTTCCTCATCACCGCGCACCTGCTGCGCGAAGCCGACCGCACCGGACGCGTCTCGCTCCCACGGTTCTGGGCGAAGCGCATCCGTCGACTGCTCCCCGCGTCGCTCACCGTGCTCGCCGCCTCGGCCGTCGGCGTGTTCTTCCTCGTGCCGCAGATGTACTGGGAGCAGTTCTACAAGGAGATCGCCGCGAGCGCCGTCTACGCGCAGAACTGGGTGCTGGCCGCGTCGAGCATCGACTACCTCGCGGCAGAGAACGTCGCCTCGCCGGTGCAGCACTTCTGGTCGCTCTCGGTCGAGGAGCAGTTCTACCTGGTCTGGCCGATCCTCATCGGCGTCGTTGTGCTCGTCGCCCATCGGCTGAGCGCGCGGGGCCGCCGCACGGCGGTGTTCGTCGCCCTGGCGCTCGTCGCGGCCGCATCCGTCGCCTTCTCGATCAGCTACACCGGCACCAACCCGGGCGAGGCCTATTTCGCCACCACCACCCGCGCCTGGGAGTTCGCCGCGGGCGGCCTGCTCGCCGTCATCGGAACCGCGACTCTTCGGGCGTCCGCCTCGATCCGCACCCTCGTCGCCTACGCCGGCTGGGCGGGGATCGCCTACGCCGTCGTCACCTACTCGGGGCAGACCGAGTTTCCGGGGTCCGCCGCCGTTCTGCCGGTCGTCGCCACCCTCGCCGTGATCTGGGCGGGCGACCCCGACTCCGCTCTCTCTCCCAACAGGCTGTTGGGCACCCGCCCGGTGCAGTTCGTCGGCGGGATCTCGTACTCGGTGTACCTCTGGCACTGGCCGATGATCGTGTTCGGCACGATCGTCTTCACCGAGCTCGAGGTGGCGAGCAAGTTCGCCATCATCGTCGCGTCGATCGCGCTCGCCTGGCTGACCACGACCCTCATCGAGAACCCCGCCCGCGACTGGAAGGTGCTCGTGAGCCGCCGCCCGCGCTGGACCGCGCTGGCCATGGTCGTCGCGATGATCGTCGTCGCGGTGCCGACCGCGTTCGCCTCGCAGACGATGGCCGCCCAGGCGACCGTCGAGACGGAGCGCGCGGCCACCGTCGCCGCGAGCGCGGGCGAGTGCTTCGGCGCGTCCGCCCTGGCCCTGCCGGATGGCGCGTGCGACGACATCGAGCACAAGACCCTGACCCCGCTCGCCTCCTTCGCCGTCGAAGACGAAGCGGAGATCTACACCAACGGGTGCTACTCCGACCTGACGACCGCAGACCTCAACACCTGCGTGGTCGGCGACCCCGCGTCGGAGACGAGCGTCGCCCTCATCGGGGACTCGCACGCCGCCTCCTGGTATCCGGCGATGAAGGCCATCGCCGAAGAGAACGCCTGGGCGCTGTCGCCGTTTATGAAGTCGTCGTGCCCGATGTCGGAGGCGACGAAGAAAGACGACACGGCCGAGGTGCAGCGTTCCTGCTCCACCTGGAACGACGCGCTGGCCGACGAGCTCGCGGCCGAGGAGCCGCACGACCTCGTTGTTCTCGCGCACAGTGCGGCCGGCGACAAGTACGGCTCCGACAAGGCGACCATCGCGGGATTCCGCGACGCGTGGGCGCCGCTCGTCGAGCGTGGCACGCAGGTGGTCGTGATCCGCGACATTCCGCAGATGACCGGCGGCACCAACCTCTGCATCTCGCAGACCTCGGGTGAGGACAAGGCCTGCGACCGGCCAGAGAACGAGGCGGTGCTCGACGACCTGCTCGTCGAGGCCGCGAAGGACCAGCCCGGGGTGAGCGTCATCGACATGAACGACCTGTTCTGCGACGACGGCTCGTGCTCGCCCGTTGTCGGCGGGGTCATCGGCTACCGCGACAGCCACCACATCACCGCCACCTACGCGACGACGCTCGCGCCCTATCTCGACGAGCGCCTCGCGACCGCCGTACCGGAGGTCGCCGGGGAGTAGTGCGGGGCGGGGAGGTCGGGGAGAGCCGGGCCGGGCCGGCACTCAGCCGGCCAGCCCCTCCTCCTTGGCCACGATGGCCGCCTGAACCCTCGACGAGCAGCCCAGTTTTCCGAGCAGGCGCGATACGTGAGTCTTCGCGGTCGCGACCGAGATGCTGAGCCGCTGGGCGATCTGCCGGTTGGAGAGCCCCTCCGCGACGAGCCGCAGAATGTCGAGCTCGCGCGGTGTGAGCGCCGACAGCCGGGTGCTCGCAACGGCGGGCACCGCGCGGGCGCGGTCGAGCTGCACGTATTCGTCGAGGATGCGCCGGGTCACCTCAGGGGCGACGACCGACTCCCCGGCGGCCAGCCGGCGCACGGAGTCGACGAGCGCCGCCGGGTCGACGGTCTTCAGCAGAAAGCCGCTCGCCCCCGCCCGCAGAGCGCCGAACACGTAGTCGTCGAGGTCGAAGGTCGTGAGCACCAGCACCGCCCCGTGGCCGTCGCGCACGATCTGCTCGGTCGCCGCGATGCCGTCGACTCCCGGCATCCGGATGTCCATCAGCACCACGTCGGGTCGCAACGCGGCGGCCTGCCGCACCGCGGTCGCCCCGTCGCCCGCCTCGCCGACCACGGTGATGTCGTCGGCCGCCTCGAGAATCAGCCGCAGCCCCACACGGATCGCCCCGTGGTCGTCGGCGATGAGCACGCGCACGGTCACGATCCGGCTCCGGGCAGCCGCGCCGCGACGACCCACTCCGTGTCTGTCGACCGCACGTCGAGCTCGCCGCCGACCGCGCGCGCCCGCTCGGCCATGGTGACCAGCCCCACGCCGTCGTGCGCCGAGGATGCCTCGGCGGAAGCTCCGCCGACGGTGCGGGCCGACCGCACCGACAGGTCGATCCCGCCTTCGCCGAGCGCAGAGACCCGCACAACGACGTGGCCGCCGGGCGCGTGTTTGGCGGCGTTGACCAGCGCCTCCTGCGTGATGCGGTAGACCGTGTTCTGGGTCTGCGGGTCGACGTCAGCCGCGGCATCCGGCCCCACACCCTGAAGAGCGACGGAGACGCCCATGTCGCGCGCCCGGTCGACGAGCGGGCCCAGATCGGCGATTGTGGCGGCCTCGAGCGGCGCCGGCGTGGTCGCGCGCAGCAGCGTGATCATGGAGCGCATGTCGCCGTGCGCGGCGAGGGCCGATTCGCGGATCGCCTCGAGAGCGGCACGGTCGCGGCCGGCGTCGGGCGGGGTGGCGAGCGCCGCCGCCGAACGGATCGCTATCGCCGACATGTGCGACGCCACCACGTCGTGCACCTCACGGGCCATCGCGGTGCGTTCGTCGGCGACCGCCCGCTCGCGCGAGAGGGTGTGGATGCGCTCGAGATCGGCCGTGCGCTCGGCGGCGAGGGCGATGATCTCGTTGCGTTTGCGCACGTCCGACGCCCACCACAGCGGGGTGGCGAGCAGGGCGAAGAGCTGGAGGGCCACGAACAGGGCGACCCGCAGGTCGGCTCCCACGAAAAGGGCCGCGAGGGCCGGGCCGGCGATCCCGACCACCGCGCCCCCGACGAGCACCCGGCGCAGGCGCGGCGTTGCCGCAATGGCCGCGGAGTAGAGCACGTCGTAGAACGCGAGGAGGGTGCCGAGACTGCTGCCGAGGTACAGGTCGGCGAGCAGGGCGCCGGTGGCGATGACGAGGGCGATGCGTGGGGCGCGGCGTTTGAGCAGCATGGCGCCGCAGGCGACGGCCAGGGGCAGCAGATACCACCAGTCCGACTCGGGGGTGCCCGCGCCCACGAACGCGCCCGACCAGAGCCCGGTGACCCCGAGAGCCACGAGCAGCGCGCCGAGTGCGAACGTCGCCGCGGCCGCGACGGGGTCGGGCCAGCGTGTGCGCGCGACGGCCTGCGCGGGGGTCTGCTCGATGGTCACGCTCCCATACCAGCACAGTGCGGCCCGCGACGGGGTAGGCCAAAGGATGTACGGGGCTCGGATGCTTCGTCCCCCTGGCCGATGGGCGCCCGAGCCGCACCCTCCTACCGTTGCCGCTATGACCATCGCACTCGCCGGCTCGCTCCTGCTGCTCGCCCTCATCGACTCCACCAGCTTCGGCACCCTCGTGATCCCGCTCTGGCTGCTCGCGACCCCCGGGCGGCTGCGCGCCGGGCGGGTGGTCGTCTTTCTCGCCACCGTCGCCGCGTTCTACTTCGCGGTGGGACTCGCGATCCTCTGGGGTGCGGGCTGGGCGTTCGAGGGCATCGCCGCGGTCGTCACCTCGCCGGTCGGCTCCGTCGCCCTGCTCGCGGTCGGCGTCGCCCTGATCGTCTGGAGCTACACACTCGAGAAGCGGGCGAAGAAGCAGAGGGCCGAGGGCGTCGTCGTCTCCGACCGGGCGAGGCGCTGGCGGGAGCGGGCGGTGGGGGATTCGGGAGGCGGCGTCGGCGCTCTCGTTGCTCTCGCGCTCACCGCGACGACGATCGAGCTCGGCAGCATGCTGCCCTACCTCGGGGCGATCGGGGCGATCACCGCGAGCGGGCTGCAGTGGCCGACGACGGCCGCGGTGCTCGCGGGCTACTGCCTCGTGATGGTGCTCCCCGCGCTGCTGCTGCTCGCCGCCCGGGTCGTCGCCGCCGGTCGGATCGAGCCGGCGCTGCAGCGGCTCGAGGCGTGGCTCACCCGCAATGCGAGCGAGACGCTCTCCTGGGTGGTGGGCATCCTCGGTGTGCTGCTCGTGATCCACACGGCGCGGGGCGGCGTGCTCGAGGCCCTGCCGCTCGACGTCTTCGGGCCGTGAGACTCTCCGACCGTGAAGCGCTCCGGCCGTGAAGCTCTACGGCCGCAGCGTGGCGAGCACGGCGTCGTGCAGAATGCCGTTGGTCGCGAGCGCGTTGCCGTGCCAGGGACCCGGCTCGCCGTCGACCGACGTGAAGGTGCCTCCGGCCTCCTCCACGATCGGGATGAGCGCCGCCATGTCGTAGGGCTTGAGATCGAACTCGCCGACGATGTCGATCGAGCCCTCGGCGAGCAGCATGTAGGGCCACATGTCTCCGATGGCGCGGGCCCGCCAGACGCTGCGGGAGAGGGCGAGCACCGAGTCGAGGCGGCCGGCGTCGTCCCATCCGGTGATGCTGTTGTAGCTGAGGGCGGCGTTGTCGAGGGAGTCGATGCCGCTCACCCGGATGCGTCGCGCCTCCTCGCCGTGCGCCTGCGCCCACGCGCCGTGGCCGGTGGCCGCCCACCAGCGCTTGCCGAGAGCGGGCGAGCTGACGACGCCGACCACGGGGACGCCGTCGATGGCCAGGGCGATGAGCGTGCCCCAGATGGGCACCCCGCGCATGAAGTTCGTGGTGCCGTCGATCGGGTCGATGATCCACTGGCGTGAGCCGGTGCCCTCGGTGCCGTACTCCTCGCCGAGGATCGAGTCGTCGGGCCGGGAGGCGAGGATGCCGTTGCGGATCGACCTCTCGACGGCCTGGTCGGCGTCGGTGACGGGCGTGCGGTCGGGCTTCGTGGTGACGACGAGGTCGAGCGCCGTGAAACGGTCGAGCGAGATGAGGTCGGCCTCGCCCGCCAGTGCCAGCGCGAGCGCGAGATCGTCTGCGTGGGTGTACGTCGTCATCGTGCTGCCTCCTTGGCGGCGAGGGTGGTGAGGAGTCGCTGCAGGCTGTCGAGCCGGAGTCTGCCCATCTCGCCGAGGTCGCCCGCCTCGACCCGTTCGACGATCGCGCAGTCGGGGGAGTCGGGCAGGTGGGTGCAGCCGCGGGGGCACTGCTGGCTGAGCTCGGCGAGGTCGGTGAACGATTTGAGGATGTTGGCGGGGTCGACGTGCCCGAGGCCGAACGACCTCACCCCGGGGGTGTCGACGATCCACCCGCTGCCGATGCGCAGCGACACCGTCGACGACGACGTGTGGCGGCCGCGTCCGGTGACGTCGTTGACCCGGCCGACGGCCCGGTTGGCATCGGGGAGCAGGGCGTTCACGAGGGTCGACTTGCCGACGCCGGAGTGACCGACCGCGACGGTGGTGTGCCCCTGCAGGGCCTCGGCGATCTCGTCGATCGGGAAGTCGTCGTCGCGGCTCTCGAAGACGCGGAACTCGAGACCGGCGAAGTTGGCGAGAAAATCTGCGGGGTCGGCCAGGTCGGTCTTGGTGATGCAGAGGATCGGGGTGATGCCGGCGTCGAACGCGGCCACCAGATAGCGGTCGACGAGACGCGTGCGCGGCTCGGGGTTCGCCGCGGCCACCACGATGAGCATCTGGTCGGCGTTCGCGACGATGATGCGCTCCACGGCGTCGGTGTCGTCGGCGCTGCGGCGCAACAGCGTCGACCGTGGCTGGATGCGCACGATGCGGGAGAGGCTGCCCTCGTCGCCGGTCGTGTCGCCGACGAGTTCGACCCAGTCGCCCGTCACGACCGACTTTTTGCCGAGCTCGCGCGCACGGGTGGCGACGAGCTGACGTTCTTCGGCGGTGTTCTCGGCGACCCAGACGCCGTAGCGCCCGCGGTCGACGCTGAACACCCGGCCGGTCACGGCGTTCTTGTGCTCGGGCCGGATCTTGCTGCGCGGCTTGTTCGCCTTGGGGTTCGGGCGCACGCGGATGGATGACTCGTCATACTCGGCGTAGGCGCCGTCGTCTTCGTCGGGGTCGCTCAACCAGCTCATAGGGTCACAGCAGCAGGGTGTCGGTCGTCACTGTTGTGACGATCTCGTCGGGGTCGCGCACCAGGGCGGCCCAGAGCTGCGGGAACTCGGGCAGGGTCTTCGCCGTGGTGCCGATGTCGTCGACGAGCACTCCGTCGACGGCGAGACCGACGATGGCGCCGGCGGTGGCCATGCGGTGGTCTTCATAACTGTGCCAGAGGCCGCCGGTCAGAGGCCGCGGTTCGATCGCCAGGCCGTCGTCGAGCTCGGTCACTGCGCCGCCGAGCCCGTTGATCTCGGCGGCGAGGGCCGCGAGCCTGTCGGTCTCGTGCCCGCGCAGGTGGCCGATGCCGGTGATGCGGCTCGGTGTGCTCGCGAGTGCGGCGAGAGCCACGATCGCGGGTGCGAGCTCTCCGCCGAGGGAGAGGTCGATGTCGACGCCGGGCAGTTCTGCCCCGCCGCGGAGGCCGTCGCCGCCGTCGATGACGAGTGCGTCGCCCTGGCGGGTGGCGGTCGCGCCGAACAGCGGGAGCAGGGTCTCGAGGTGCGCACCCACCTGAGTCGTCGACCAGGGCCAGCCGCCGATCGACACGGTGCCTCCCGCGACGATCGCCGCAGCGAGGAAGGGCGCGGCGTTGGAGAGGTCGGGTTCGATGTCGACCTCGATGCCGCTGATCTCCCCGGGCGGCACGATCCAGACTCCCGGCTCGGGGCTCTCGACCTGCACTCCGCGTGCGGCGAGAGTCGCAATGGTCATCTCGATGTGCGGCATGCTCGGCAGGGAGTCGCCGGTGTGCCGCAGGGTGAGGCCCTTGGTGAAGCGGGGCGCCGCGAGCAGCAGGCCCGAGACGAACTGGCTCGAGGCGGAGGCGTCGATCGACAGTTCGCCGCCCGCGACGCTGCCGGTCGCGTAGAGGCTGAACGGCAGCGACCCGCGACCGTCGTCGTTCACGTCGACTCCGAGGCCGCGCAGCGATTCGACGGTGGTGCGCATGGGGCGGCGGCGTGCGCTCTCGTCGCCGTCGAAGGCGACCGGTCCGAGCGCGAGCGCCGCGACGGGCGGCAGGAAGCGCATCACTGTGCCGGCGAGGCCGCAGTCGATCGACGTGCCGCCGAGCAGCTCGGCGGGGGTGATGCGCAGATCGGGGCCGAAGCCGCCGTCGCCGGGCACCAGCTCGATGATCGTGCCGAGCGAGCGCAGTGCCTCGATCATCAGCGCGCTGTCACGCGAGTGCAGGGGTGCGCGCAGGAGAGACGGACCGCTCGCGAGGGCCGACAGCACCAGCTCGCGGTTGGTGAGGCTCTTCGATCCGGGCAGGCGGACGGATGCCGCGAGGGCGCGCTGCGCCACGGGCGCGGACCACGGCCCCGGGTCGTCTCCCACAACGAGGGTGTCGTCGTTGTAGGGGCTGAACTCTGGCTTGGAATACTTGGATACCAACATCGGTTACCAGAGTATCGGCTGTTGAGGCCGAACGATTGGAGACACTGGTATGACGGTGCTTTTGGAGACACGGGAGACCACGGCCCTCAGCGACCTAGAATTGTCCCTGATGACTACCGAGACCCCAGAATCGTCGAACCCAGAAGAGCCGCTCGACGGCGAGCAGACGGATTCCGTCGTGCCATCCGACGCCGGTCCCACCAGCACCGAACCCGCACCGACCGAGGTCGCCGACGTGCGTGCCCTGTTCGAAGAGCAGGCGCTGCAGTACATGGACCAGCTCTACGCGGCCGCGATGCGCATGACCAAGAACCCGTCGGATGCCGCCGACCTGGTGCAGGAGACCTTTGTGAAGGCCTACACCGCGTTCGGGCAGTTTCAGCAGGGCACGAACCTGAAGGCCTGGCTGTACCGCATCCAGACCAACACGTTCATCAACAACTACCGCAAGAATCAGCGCAACCCCTACCAGGGCACGATCGACGACCTCGAAGACTGGCAGCTCGGCGGCGCCGAGTCGGTCACCCAGCACACGTCGACCCGTTCGGCCGAGGCCGAGGCCATTGATCATCTTCCTGACAGCGCCGTCAAAGACGCCCTGCAGTCCATTCCCGAAGACTTCCGCCTCGCGGTGTACTTCGCCGACGTCGAAGGCTTCTCCTATCAGGAGATTGCCGACATCATGAAAACCCCCGTGGGAACCGTCATGAGCCGCCTCCACCGCGGCCGACGACTTCTGCGGGGCCTACTTGCTGAATACGCGAGCGACCGAGGAATCGCCGCCGCGCCTGCCACTGGGAGAACGAAATGACCGACTGCGGTTGCGACAAAGCGAAGGCCGAGCTCGAGGAGTACATCCACAACGAGCTCACCACGGGTGAGGCGGAAGACATCGCCGAGCACATGGCGACCTGCACCGACTGCTCAGGCGAGCACCTCGTCGGGCTGACCCTCACCGCGAAGGTGCGCGAGGCATGCAACGAGAAGGCGCCCGCCGACCTGCGCGCCGACGTGCTGCTCAAGCTGCGCGAGATCCAGGCGATCCGCTAGCCGTCACGCGGTCGGGCAGGCCGCGTTCGCGACCTACCCGACCGGCAGCGCTCTAGAGCGTCAGCGCCCGGTTGATCAGGTCGACCTGCTCGATGCCGCTGCGCTTGTTCGATCCGGTCGCGGGCGACGCGGATGCGGGGCGCGACGACACACTGATGGTGCGGCCGTCGAGGTACTTGACCAGTTCGAGCGAGATGAACGGCCACGCACCCTGGTTCTCGGGCTCGTCCTGCGTCCAGACGATGTCGGCGTCGGGGTAGCCGGCGAGGATGCCGTTGATCTCGGCGATCGGCAGCGGGTAGAACTGCTCCATCCGCACGACCGCGATCGACTTCTCCTCGCGCTTGTCGAGCTCGGCGATGATGTCGTAGTAGATCTTGCCCGAGGTGAGCACAACACGCTTCACGGCCGACTTGTCGGCGACGCGCTGGTCGTCGATCACGGGCAGGAACTTGCCGCTCGTGAAGTCGCCGACCTCGCTCGTCGCCCCACGCAGTCGCAGCATGGCCTTCGGAGTGAAGACCACGAGCGGGCGGCGCGGCCGGGCGTAGGCCTGGCGACGCAGCAGGTGGAAGTACGACGCGGGCGTCGACGGACGTGCGATCGTCATGTTGTTCTCGGCGCACAGCTGCAGGAACCGCTCCATGCGGGCCGACGAGTGGTCGGGCCCCTGTCCCTCGTAGCCGTGGGGGAGCAGCATAACGACGCTCGAGCGCTGTCCCCACTTCTGCTCGGCAGAGGAGATGAACTCGTCGATGACCGTCTGGGCGCCGTTGGCGAAGTCGCCGAACTGGGCCTCCCACAGCACGAGGGCGTCGGGACGCTCCACCGAGTAGCCGTACTCGAAGCCGAGTGCCGCGTACTCGCTGAGCAGGGAGTCGTAGATCCAGAACCTGCCCTGGCCGTCTTTCAGATTGCCGAGGGGCAGCCATTCCTGACCGTTCTGGCGGTCGTGCAGCACCGCGTGACGCTGCACGAAGGTGCCGCGACGCGTGTCCTGGCCGGCCATTCGCACCGGAGTGCCCTCGACCAGCAGCGAGCCCAGAGCGAGCAGCTCGCCGAAGCCCCAGTCGACCGAGCCGGAACGGCTCATGTCGACGCGCTTCTTCAGCATCGCCTGCAGCTTCGGGTGCACGCTGAACCCGGCGGGCGGGTTGTTGTGCGCGTCGCCGATGAGCTGGATGACCTCTTCGCGCACACCGGTCGATTCTGGCTCGCCGACGAGGTCGTCTTGCTGGGAATCGGGTCGTTCGAGGTCGGCGACCGCGTGGGTGTCTCCCGTGATGACGGGGATCGACCCGGTCTGCGCCGCGTGGGTCTCCGCGAAGGCACGCTCGAGGCGGTCCTGGAAGTCCTGGTGGCTTGCCTCGTACTCCTCGGTCGTGATGTCGCCGCGACCGACGAGACCCTCGACGTAGAGGGTGCGCACGGAGCGCTTGGCCTCGATGAGGTTGTACATAAGCGGCTGGGTCATCGAGGGGTCGTCGCCCTCGTTGTGACCGCGACGGCGGTAGCAGACGAGGTCGATGACCACGTCGCGGTGGAACTCCTGGCGGTAGGCGAGCGCGAGCTGCGCCACCCGCACCACGGCCTCGGGGTCGTCCCCGTTGACGTGGAACACCGGTGCCTGGATCGTCTTGGCGACGTCGGTCGAGTAGATCGACGTGCGGCCCTCGCCGGGAGGAGTGGTGAATCCGACCTGGTTGTTGACCACGAGGTGGATCGTTCCGCCGGTGCGGTAGCCGCGAAGCTGCGACATCTGCAGGATCTCGACGACGATGCCCTGCCCGGCCATGGCCGCGTCACCGTGCACCATAACGGGCAGCACGCTGTAGCTGCCGATGGGGCGGCGGTCCTGCTTGGCGCGCACGATGCCCTCGAGCACACCGTCGACGGCCTCGAGGTGCGAGGGGTTCGCGGCGAGGTAGACGGGGATCGTGGTGCCGTCGGCCGCGGTGAAGGTTCCCTCGGTGCCAAGGTGGTACTTCACGTCGCCGGAGCCGTGCACGGTGCGGGGGTCCTGGGTTCCCTCGAACTCACGGAAGATCTGGCCGTAGGTCTTGCCCGCGATGTTCGTGAGCACGTTGAGGCGGCCGCGGTGGGCCATGCCGATCGCGACCTCTTCGAGGCCGTCCTCCGCCGAGCCCTGCAGGATGGCGTCGAGCACCGCGATGGTCGACTCGCCGCCCTCGAGGCTGAACCGCTTCTGGCCGACGTACTTCGTCTGCAGGAACGTCTCGAACGCCTCGGCCTCGTTGAGCTTGCCGAGGATGCGCATCTGCTCGTCGTGGCCGGGCTTGGAGTACGGCATCTCGACGTGGTCCTGGACCCACTTGCGCTGGGCCGGGTCCTGGATGTGCATGTACTCGATGCCGACGGTGCGGCAGTAGGAGTCGCGCAGCAGGCCGAGGATGTCGCGCAGCAGCGCCGAACGCTTGCCGCCGAACCCGCCGGTGACGAACTCGCGGTCGAGGTCCCAGAAGGTGAGACCGTGGCTCGAGATGTCGAGGTCGGGGTGCGAGCGCTGACGGTACTCGAGCGGGTCGACGTCGGCCATGAGGTGGCCGCGAACCCGGAACGAGTTGATGAGCTCCTGCACGCGGGCCGTCTTGTCGACGTTGTCGGCGACGTCGACGCTGATGTCCGACGCCCAGTGGATCGGGTCGTAGGGGATGCGCAGCGCCGAGAAGATGCTCTCGTAGAAGTCGTGCTTGCCGATGAGGCGTTCGTGGATCTTCTTGAGGAACTCGCCGGAACCGGCACCCTGGATGACCCGGTGGTCGTAGGTGCTCGTGAGGGTGATGGTCTTGCCGATGCCCAGCTCCGAGAGGGTGCGCACTGACGCGCCCTGGAACTCGGCGGGGTATTCGAGCGCGCCGGCGCCGACGATCGTTCCCGCGCCGCGCATCAGGCGGGGCACTGAGTGCTCGGTGCCGATCCCGCCCGGGTTGGTCAGCGAGATCGTGTTGCCGGCGTAGTCGGCACCCGTCAGCTTGTTGTTGCGTCCACGGAAGACGACGTCTTCGTAGGCGGCGAGAAACTCGCCGAACTCCATCGTGTCGGCCCGCTTGATTCCGGGGACGACGAGCGAGCGAGTGCCGTCGGGCTTCGGGATGTCGATGGCGATGCCGAGGTTGATGTGCGCGGGGGTGACGACCGACGGCTTGCCGTCGACCTCGTCGTAGAAGACGTTCTGGCTCGGAAACTCCTTGAGCGTCTCGACGATCGCCCACGCGATGAGATGTGTGAACGACACCTTTCCGCCGCGGGCGCGCTTGAGGTGGTTGTTGATCACGATGCGGTTGTCGATCATGAGCTTCGCCGGGATGGTGCGCACGCTCGTCGCGGTCGGAACCGTGAGGCTCGCATCCATGTTCGCGGCGAGGGCCTTCGACGCGCCCTTGAGCACGGCGGTGACGTTCGCGTCGGGGGCGGGAGTCTCGGCATCCTTCACCGCGGCGATCGGAGTGGTCGATGTGGCGGGAGCCTGGGCCGGAATCGGCTGGGGCTTGGCCTCGATCGACGTCGTGCGTGCCACGGGTTGGTTCGCCGCTGCGGCCACGACGGGCGCCGTCGCGGAGGCATCGGTCGCGGGAGTCGCGCTAGCGGGAGCTGCGGAGACCTCGTCGGGGATCTGTGCCTCGCCGCCGGTCTGGCTCTCTGCGGGAGGGATCACCGTGATCGACGTCGTCGGAGTCGGGTCGGTGTGCGACTCGGTCTGCTGGTGCGACTCCGCCTGCTGGTGCGTCTCTGTCGGCCGGTAGCTGTCGAGGATCGGCCACCAGGACTGATCGACCGAATTCCGGTCGACCAGGTACCGTTCGTACATTTCGTCTACGAGCCATTCGTTGGCCCCGAACTCGCCAGAAGATCCGTCTTCTGCTGCAAGTCCGGTCACTTGGCTTGACACAGCCGACCGCCCACTCTCAGTTCACTCAGGTTTCGATTCACGGTAAAGACTGCCAACTCTGGCCGCCTCACCTCCAAGGGTAATCACATTCTTAACCTCGTGCGGGACACTCGAGGGTCTAACGTGAAATTTATGGAGTTCTACGAGACAACACCCGCGCACGACCTCACCTATTCCGACGTTTTTCTCGTTCCGAGCGGATCGAACGTGAAAAGCAGGCTTGACGTGTCACTTGCGCCGGGCGACGGAACCGCCGCGACGATTCCCATCGTCTCGGCCAACATGAACTCGGTCACCGGACCGCGGCTCGCAGCGACTCTCGCCCGGCGCGGCGGCCTCGGGATTCTGCCGCAGGACATGCACCTGCAAGACCTCGACGCGGCGATCCGCTGGGTGAAGGCGCAGCCCGTGCCGTGGGACACCCCGCTCGAACTCGCGCCGGGCGACACCGTGACGACGGCGCTGGGCCTGCTGCCGCCCGTCGTCGGGCAGGGGATCGTCGTGCGCGACCCCGACGGCGGGTTGCTCGGCTGCATCCCCACGACGCGGCTCGCCTCCGCCCTGCCCGACGCCCGGCTCGGCGACCTCATCCACGGCACCCTGACCTCCCTCGACGCCGACGACATCGACAGCCCGCGCGCCGCCTTCGACCTGATGGTGGCGGCCGACCTCGACTTCGCGCCCGTGCTGCACCACGGAAACCTGGTCGGCACCCTGAGCCGCACCGGCGCACTGCGCTCCACCATCTACAGCAGCGCCGTCGACGGCGACGGCCGGCTCGTGGTGGGGGCGGCCATCGGCATCAACGGCGACGTGGCCGCCAAGGCGCGCGCCCTCGTCGCCGGCGGCGTCGACGTGCTCGTCATCGACACCGCCCACGGGCATCAGGCAGGCATGATCCGCGCCATCGCCACGGTCGCGGCGCTCGACCTGGGTGTGCCGATCGTCGCGGGCAACGTCGTCACGCGCGAGGCGGTGCGCGACCTCGTGAAGGCGGGCGCCACGATCGTCAAGGTCGGCGTCGGGCCGGGCGCCATGTGCACGACCCGCATGATGACCGCCGTCGGCCGTCCGCAGTTCTCGGCCGTGCTCGAGACGGCGGAGGCCGCGCGCGACCTCGGAGCCCACGTCTGGGCCGACGGCGGGGTGCGCTACCCGCGCGACGTCGCGCTGGCGCTCGCCGCCGGCGCGGCATCCGTCATGATCGGTTCCTGGTTCGCCGGCACGATCGAGGCGCCCGGTTCGCTGGCGACGGATGAGGCGGGGCGGCTCTACAAGGAGAGCTGGGGGATGGCCTCGACCAAGGCGGTGCAGCAGCGCTTCGACCGGCTCGACGCCTACGAGCTCGCGCGCAAGACGCTCTTCGCCGAGGGCATCTCGAGCTCGCGCATCTACCTCGACCCGCTGCGGCCCTCGCTCGAAGACCTGCTCGACATGATCACCTCGGGGGTGCGCAGCTCGATGAGCTACGCGGGAGCCACCTCGCTCGGCGAATTCCACCGCCGCGCGCTCGTGGGCATCCAGTCGGCCGCGGGGTACGAAGAGGGCAAGGCTCTGCCGGTCAGCTGGTAGTCGGCTGCGCTGTGGGCGAATTTCCGAGACGTCGACAGGTGCCGCTGAGCAAACCCCGCATATACTCGATCAGATAATGGACGACCCCCCTTCACACTTGCCCTTGCCCATTGCGTCGACAGTGCTGCACCAGCGCGTGAGTCTCCATGTCTGAGTGGTTGCTCCTCGGCCTAGGGCTCATCCTCACCGTCGGAACCGGCCTCTTCGTCGCGTCCGAGTTCTCACTCGTCAACCTCGATCGATCCGATCTCGAGGTGCGCCAGTCGAAGGGCGAACGCGGCCTCGGCATGACGATCAGCGCCCTCAAGCGCACGTCGACGCATCTCTCGAGCGCGCAGTTGGGCATCACGCTCACCACGCTGCTCACCGGGTACACGATGGAGCCGGCGTTCAGCATCCTGCTGACCCCGTCGCTCACCGGACTCGGCCTGCCGACGGCAGCGATCGCGCCCACTGCCACGATCATCGCCGTCTTCATCGCGACCCTGCTGTCGATGATCATCGGCGAGCTGGTGCCGAAGAACTTCGCCCTCGCCCTCCCGTTGCGCACCGCGAAGCTCGTGATCCCGTTCCAGATCGGCTTCACCGCCGTCTTCAAGCCGGCCGTCGCTCTGCTCAACAACACGGCTAACGCCATCATCCGCTCGTTCGGCATCGAGCCGAAGGAAGAGCTGTCGGGCGCCCGCACCGCCGAAGAGCTGTCGTCGCTCGTGCGCCGCTCCGCCCGCGAGGGAAGCCTCGAGACCGACACAGCCACGCTTCTGGCCCGCACCCTCGCGTTCTCCGACCACACCGCGCAAGACGTTATGACGCCCCGGCCGCGGGTGAAGAGCGTCGACCGCACCGACACCGCCTTCGACGTGATCGAGCTCGCACGCACCACGGGCCTCTCGCGCTTCCCCGTGATCGACGACAGCATCGACGACGTCGTGGGGATCGTGCACGTCAAGCAGGCCGTCGCGGTTCCCCGGGAGAAGCGCACGGATGTCCCGGTGTCTGCCCTGCAGTCGGAGCCGTTGCGCGTTCCCGAGACCATGAAGCTCGATTCGCTGCTCGCCGAGCTGCGCGGCCGCGGCTACCAGATGGCCGTCGTGCTCGACGAATACGGCGGAACGGCGGGTGTCGCCACCCTCGAAGACCTCGTCGAAGAGCTCGTGGGCGAGGTGTCCGACGAGCACGACCGCACGAAGGCCGACGTCGTGCGCTCGCGCGACTGGTTCACCTTCCCCGGCATCCTGCGCCCCGACGAACTGCTCGAACGCACCGGAGTGGTCGTGCCCGAGGAGGGCCCGTTCGAGACCGTCGCCGGCTGGCTGATGAGCGAGCTCGGCCGGCTCCCCGTTGTGGGAGACACGGTCGACATCGAGGCGGGCAGGTTCCGCATCGAGCGGCTCGACGGCCGCCGCATCGACAGAGTGCGCTACACGCCGACCCCGGCGGCAACCGACAACGAGAGCGAGGTGAAGGCGAAATGAGCGAATCACTGCCCGGCATCCTCTGGCTCGTTGTGCTCCTGCTGGTCAACGCGTTCTTCGTCGGCGCCGAGTTCGCCGTGATCTCTGCCCGCCGCTCGCAGATCGAGCCGAAGGCCGAGGCCGGCTCGCGGGCCGCCAAGACCACCCTGTGGGCGATGGAGCACGCCACCCTGATGCTCGCGGTGAGCCAGCTCGGCATCACCGTGTGCTCGCTGCTCATCCTCAACGTGTCCGAGCCGGCGATCCACCACCTGCTCGAGGTGCCGCTGGCCTGGACGGGACTGCCCGAAGAGCTCAGCGGTGTGCTCGCCTTTGTGATCACACTGCTTCTCGTGTCGTTCCTGCACGTCGTCATCGGCGAGATGGTGCCGAAGAACATCGCGTTCTCGGTGCCCGACCGGGCGGCACTGCTGCTCGCGCCGCCCCTCGTGTTCGTCGGCAACGTCTTCAAGCCGGTCATCGTGTCGCTGAACGCCACGGCCAACGGAATCGTGCGACTGTTCGGCGTCACCCCCAAGTCGGAGGCGAACAGCGTCTTCACCCTCGGCGAGGTCGCGAACATCGTGGCCCAGTCGACCAAGGAGGGTGTGCTCACCGACTCGACGGGCGCTCTGCTCGCGGCCTTCGAATTCACGGAGAAGAAGGTTCAAGACATCGCGATCGGGCTGAAAGACCTCGTGACGCTGCCGGAGGACGCATCGCCGGCCGACGTCGAGCGTGCCGTGGCCCGGCGCGGATTCTCGCGCTACATCCTGGTCGACGACGAGAACGAACCGACCGGCTACCTGCACCTGAAAGACGTCATCGACCTCGACGGCGACGAGTTCACCGAACCGGTTCCGCCCAAGCGCATCCGCCAGCTGATCTCGATCTTCCGCAGCACCGACCTCGAAGACGCCCTCGCCACCATGCGCCGCTCCGGCGTGCACGTGGCGCGCGCGTTCGACGAGAACGGCGCCACGCAGGGCGTGCTGTTCCTGGAGGACATCATCGAGGAGCTCGTCGGCGAAGTGCAGGACGCGACGCGGCGCAGCTGATCCCTAGCGGGTCCCGTCTTCGGCGCGACGCTCCTGCAGCATCGCCTCGAGCCGGTCGATCTCTGCCTGCTTGCTGTGGAACTCGATCTCGCGGTCGAGCGCGGCGAGCTCCTCCTCGGTCGTGCGGGCGCCCGCGCGACGGTCGTCGTGCTGCTCGTGCCGGCGCGGGTCGCCGAAGCTGCCCAGGTCGACGGGGGCGGAGTACTCGCGCCCGACCACGAACCACAGGATGCTTCCGATCAACGGCAGCAGCACCACGAGCAGCACCCAGACCATCTTCGGCAGGTGCTTCACCTGCCACTCGTTTCGGGTGATGATGTCGGCGAGCGCGCCGATGACCAGGACGAGGACGACCACCGAGCCGATTACATACATGAGCGGAAGTCTATTGAGTGGCCACCCCCTTGTCGAGAACCGCTCGAGAACGGGGTGCGAGCGGGACGGTCGTCAGCGCCAGCGCGCCCGCACATAGGCCTCGGGCCAGTAGTCGACCTCGACGCCGAGCTCGTGGGCGGCACGCAGGGCGAAGTGCGGGTCGCGCATCATCTCGCGGCCCAGCATCACGGCGTCGGCCTGGCCGCTCGCCACGATCGCCTCGGCCTGCGCCGAGCCGGTGATGAGCCCGACGGCGTTGACCGGCACACCGGCGGTCGAGGCCACGAAGTCGGCGAACGGCACCTGGTAGCCCGGGCTCAGCGGGATCGTCACGCCGGCCACGTTGCCGCCGGTCGAGATGTCGAAGAAGTCGGCGCCGGCCTCCTGCGCCCACGCGGCGACGGTGGCGGTGTCTTCTTGGTTCCAGCCGCCCTCGGCGTAGTCGGTGGCCGAGAAGCGCACGAAGAGCGGCAGTTCGTCGCCGACGGCGGCGCGCACGGCCCGCACGATGTCGAGCACGAGTCGGGCGCGGTTCTCGAGGCTGCCGCCGTAGGCGTCGGTGCGCCGGTTCGACAGGGGGGAGAGAAACTGGTGCAGCAGGTAGCCGTGCGCCGCGTGGATCTCGATGAGGTCGAAGCCGGCAGCGACGGAGCGTTCGGCTGCCGCCACGAACTCGGCGACGACATCTGCGATCTCCTCGGTGGCGAGCTCGCGCGGGGCGGCGTACTCGCCGAAGGCGATCGCCGAGGGGCCGACGGTGGGCCAGCCGCCGTCGGCGGCAGGGACCGTGCCGGTGGCCACGGGGGCCCAGCCGCGGTGGGTCGAGCCCTTGCGGCCGGCGTGCGCCAGCTGGATGCCGGCGACCGCTCCGCGCTCGTGCAGGAAGCGGGTGATGCGCGACCAGGCGTCGACCTGCTCCTGGTTGTAGATGCCGGTGTCGTGCGGGGAGATGCGGCCGATCGGCGCGACCGCCGTGGCCTCCGACATCACGAGCCCCGCGCCGCCCATGGCGAAGGCTCCGAGGTGCACGAGGTGCCAGTCGGTGGGCACGCCGTCCTGCTGCTCCACCGAGTACTGGCAGAGCGCCGGCACCCAGAGCCGGTTGCGGAAGGTGGTCGAGCGGATGCTCAGGGGGGCGAAGAGGGCAGAGGTGTTCACGAGTCTCCAGGTAGTGGGTGCGCGCTCAGGCGGCGAGGGCGGTGAGGAACTGGCGAAGACCCTCGGCATGCACGAAGTGGTGCACGGTCGCGCCGAGTTCTGCCGCGGCATCCGTATTGATCTTCTTGTTGTCTACGAAGACGAGTTCGGCCGGGGTTATTCCCAACCCGTCGGTCACCTCGAGGTAGATGCCCGGGCTCGGCTTGATCGCATCCATCTCGGCGCTCACGAACATTCGCTCGAAGAACTGGGCCATCGGCGAGAAGCGGAACGGCGAGGAGAAGTCGAAGCCGGCGTTCGACAGCAGCGCGATGCGGGTGCCCCCGGCGTGCAGCTCGGCGATGAGGTCGATGACCTCGGGTTCGACGCTGATCCAGCTTGTGAAGTCGGCCGCCCACAGGCGCTGCACGGTCGACGCCGGCCACGTTGCGCCCGTGTCGGCCGCGACGAGCGCCCAGTATTCGGGAACGCTGATGGTTCCAAGGTCGAGTCCGTCACGGTGCGCCCAGTAGCTGGCCCAGAACGGCTCGGCGTCGGCGCCCGCGATCGCCACGATCGCCGCGCGGTCGGCAGCGCTCGGTTCGAGCGATATCACCTCGCCGTAGTCGAAGACAACAACCCGGTCGGCGATATGCAGCGTCATGCATCCAAACTAGCCTGTGAGCTATGCCCCAACTCACAGCGACCGACTTCACACCGTGGACCGCCGCCGACGCGGCCCGCCACATCGCGGTGCCGGCGCCGGGCGACGACAAGTACAGCCGCGGAGTGCTCGGGGTCATCACCGGCTCCGACCAGTACCCGGGCGCTGCCGTGCTCGGCGTCGAGGCGGCCCTGCGCACCGGTGTGGGAATGGTGCGGTTCCTCGGCGGCGAACGGGTGTCGACGCTCGTCCTCCAGCGCAGACCCGAGGCCGTGACGAGCGAGGGCCGCGTTCAGGCGTGGCTCATCGGCTCGGGGACCGACCATGCGACGCGCGACGAGGCGACGCTGGCCTGGTCGACGCTCGCGATGGCGCAGGCGCTGCCCACCGTGCTCGACGGGGGAGCCCTCGACCTGCATGACGGCGCGCCCGGCCCGGTCGTCATCACGCCGCACTTCGGCGAGCTCGCCCGCGTGCTCGGGGTGGAGAAGAGCGCGATCGCGGCTGATCCCGCCGCCTGGGCCGCGCGTGCGTCGCAGCAACTGGGCGTGACGGTGCTGCTCAAGGGCAGCCGAACCTACGTCGCGGGCGGGGGAGTGGCGCTCGTCGCCGCATCCGCGCCGACCTGGCTCGCGACGGCGGGCGCCGGCGACGCGCTGGGCGGCATCCTCGGCTCCCTCGTGGCGACGCACACCGACGCGATCGCCGACGACCCGGCGTTGCTCGCGCGGCTGGCCGCCTCGGCGTCCGTCATCCACGGCCTCGCCGCGCACCGCGCGAGCGTGGGCGGCCCTCTCACGATCCTCGACCTCGCGGCGGCGGTGCCCGGTGTGATCGCCGGTCTGCTCTCGCGGGGCTAGACCGCGGTGCACTCCGACCGCGACGTGTCGTCGAAGCGCACGGTGTCGGCGAAGAACGCCGTGCTGTCGAACCGCGCCCTGCTCTGGCTGGCGTTCGTCGCCGTGCACGTCTGGCTGGGCATGATGTGCCTGTTCGGGCCCGGGTTCCCCCTCGGCGACGTCACCGTCGTCTACCGGCGCTGGGTCGACCAAATCGTGCTCGTCGACTTCTGGGTGGGCATCGACACCGTGTGGGTCTACCCGGTTCTCGCCATCGTGCCGATGCTCGCGGCGTTCGCCTTCGGCCCCGCGGTCTACGCCAGCACGTGGCTGACCATCGTCATGCTGGTGAACGCCGTCGCGTTCGCGGCGATCACCGGCTGGACCACGACCCGCGACCGCGCGGTCGTCGGATGGTGGTGGGTCGGCTTCCTGCTGCTGCTCGGCCCGATTGCCGTGGCGCGCATCGACGCCGTCACCGTGTCGCTCGCCATCGTCGGTGTGCTGCTGCTCGCCACCCGCCCGGTCGCGGCGGCGGTCGTGCTCGCCGTCGCGACCTGGGTCAAGGTCTGGCCGGCGGCGTTGCTGGCGGCGATCGTCATCACGAGCCGGCGCCGGCGCGACGTCGTGCTCGCGGCGGTCGCCGTGAGCGCCGGCATCGTCGTGGTGGCGTTGCTGTTCGGCAGCGGCGGCAACGTCTTCAGCTTCGTCACCCAGCAGACCGGCCGCGGCCTGCAGGTCGAGGCGCCGGTGAGCATGATCTGGCTCTGGCGGGCGGCGCTCGGTTCGCCCGACACCTGGATCTACTACGACCAGGACATCCTCACCTACCAGTTCGTCGGCGACGGGGTCGCCGCGACCGCGAGCGTGATGACCCCGCTGCTGGCCGTCGCCGCGCTGGCGGTGGCCGGGCTGGGCATCTGGGCGGTGCGCCGCGGTGCGTCCGCGAACACACTGCTCCCCCCGCTCGCTCTCGCCCTCGTCACGACCCTGATCGTCGTCAACAAGGTGGGCTCGCCGCAGTTCGTCTCCTGGCTCGCCGTTCCCGTGGTGCTCGGCCTCGCGACCCGGCTCGCCGGCCACGGACGCTCGTTCCGGTTTCCGGCGGTCGTCGTTCTTGTGGTCGCGGCGCTCACCCAGTCGTTTTATCCTTATCTGTACAACGAGTTGCTCTCCCTCAACCCGATCCTGGTCATCGCCATCACAGCGAGGAACCTGCTGTTGGTCGTGGTTCTCGCCTGGGCGATTCGCGAGGTGGTGGCTGTCGCTCAAAACGCCACCCGACACCCGGCCGACGACTCCCACCCCGGCGACACGGCAGCAGGCCCGTCGACCGGCCCCTCCCACGACATTTCGCCCCAAGGTAAGGATTAGCCCATGCTGGTCGCATTCTCCGTCTCACCCGTCGGCAGCAGCGCCGACGACGGCTCGGTACACGAGGCGGTAGCCGCCGCCGTGCGCGTCGTGCGCGCCTCCGGACTGCCCAACCAGACCGACTCGATGTTCACCACCATCGAGGGCGACTGGGACGAGGTCTTCGCCGTGGTGAAGGCCGCGACCGAGGCCGTGGCCGCCTTCGGTCCGCGGGTCTCCCTCGTGCTCAAGGCCGACATCCGTCCCGGGCACACGGGCGAGCTCACCGGCAAGGTCGACCGCGTCGAGCGTGCGATCGCCGAAGCCGCCTCCGAGTGAGCGGGCTCTCACCCGCCCGCGTGCGACTGGCGCTGCTCGCCCTGGCCCTCGGCGGCTTCGGCATCGGCACGACCGAGTTCGTGGCGATGGGCCTCATCGAGAATCTCGCCCGCGACCTGCTCCCCGGGCTGTACGAGGCCAGGCCCACCGAGGCGATCGCCCAGGCCGGCTGGCTCATCACCGCCTACGCCCTCGGTGTCGTCGTCGGGGCACCGACCATCGCGGCGCTCTCCGCGCGGTTCCCCCGCAAGAAGCTGCTGCTCTGGCTGCTCGCCGCGTTCACCGTCGCCACCGTGCTCTCGGCCGTGCTGCCCACCTTCGGCCTCGTGCTCGTCGCCCGTTTCGTCGCCGGACTGCCGCACGGCGCCTACTTCGGCATCGCGACCCTCGTGGCCGCGTCGCTGATGGGCGAGGGCAAACGCGGACGCGGCGTCGCGCTCGTGCTCTCGGGCCTCACGATCGCGAACGTCGTCGGCGTGCCCCTGATCACCCTGCTGGGTCAGAACGCCGGATGGCGCGTCGCCTACCTGGTGGTCGCGTCGATCTTCGCGCTCACCTTCGTCGCCGTGGCGCTCGCCGTGCCGTTCCAACCGGGAGACCGCACCGCCACGCTGAAACGCGAGCTCACCGCTTTCGCCAGGCCGCAGGTGTGGCTCGCGCTGCTCACCGGCGCGGTCGGCTTCGGCGGGTTCTTCGCCGTGTACAGCTATGTCGGACCGGTCATCACCAAGGTCACACTGCAGGACGACGCCTTCATCCCGATTGCGCTCGTTGTCATCGGGCTCGGAATGACCGTGGGCAACCTCGCCGGCGGCCGCGCGGCCGACCACAACGTGATGGGCACGATCTTCGTCTGCTTCGCCCTGTTCGTGCTGTCGCTCGCGGGCTTCGCGCTGTTCGCGCAGACCACCGCCGGCCTGCTGATCTCGCTGTTCCTCGTCGGCGGCGCAGCATCCGCCCTCTCTCCCGCCGTGCAGTCGAGGCTTATGGATGTCGCGGGCGACAGCCAGACGCTGGCCGCCGCGGCGAACCACGCCGCGCTCAACATCGGCAACAGCCTCGGGGCCTATCTCGGAGGCGTCACGATCGCCGCCGGGCTCGGCTACCTGTCGCCGACCTGGGTGGGGCTCGCCCTGTGCGTGCCCGGCATCGGCCTGGCGCTCGCGAGCGTGTGGCTGCAGCGCAGGCGGCCGCTCACCTCGGCGTCGATCTAGCTGCAGCGCGCGGCAGCTACAGCGCGCGGGGCAGGTCGGATTCGATGAGGATGCCGTCTTCGATCGCGCGCTTGCGCAGCGCGACCTTGGTGCCCACGTCGAAACCTGCGACGCGGTACTTCTCGCGGATGCGCTTGAGGTACGACTTCGCGGTCTCCTCGCTGATGCTGAGCTGGAAGGCCACGGCCTTCACGGGCTCGCCGCCGCCGTAGAGCGCCATAACGCGTCGCTCCTGGGCGCTGAGCTTGGGGGAGCCGCCGACCTCGCCGGCGTTGAGGGCGAGATCGAGCTCGGCCGACACGAACGACTCGCCGATCGCCGCGGCACGCAGCGCCTCGATGATCATGCTGGCGTCTTCGCTCTTCACCAGGTAGCCGAGCGCGCCGGCCGCGAGGGCCTCGCGCACGACGTTCGGCTCGGAGTAGGTGCTCATCAGCACGACCTTCACCGCCATGGTCTTGAGAGTCGAGATCTTCAGCGAGATCGGGATGTTGTCTTTGAGGTCGAGGTCGAGAAGCACGACGTCGACGGGGAATGCGGAGCTCGTCAGCAGTTCGGGCCAGCTCGCGACGGCGGCGACCATGTCGATGTCCTGCGCGCTGCGGATCCACTCGGTGAGGGCCCCCAGCAGCATCCGATGATCGTCAACGATGGCGACGCGGATACGGTTTGCTGGCTCGGTCACGGTGAATCCCTATCTGTAATGCGATTGTGAGCGGCGAGACTACAGGTCGGCCGGGTTGTCGACATAGCACTCGATCTCGACCCGCAGACTCGCGTTCTGACTTGAGTCACTGTAGCGTCCCACTCGCCGGATGGCGTCCCATGTTGACGGATCGACACGATTTCGCGGAACACCCGTCGTGGTGATGACGACGGGCACTCTTAGCTTATGGGTGTGAGCGACAGGTGTCGTCGCAACGATCGGCCCGACGCTCACCTGCACGGTGCGCACCATGTTCTTCTTCGCGTTGTCGTTGACGAGCAGCCAGACGGCGGCGAGCAGCCCGTCGCGCTGGTTGGCGTCGAGCAGGCCGGCGAGGCTGCCCTTGTCGGTGAGCGTCACCGACCGGCCGAGCAGCTCAGACTCCGTGATGGCGTGGTAGAGCCAGGTCTCGCGTCGCCCCTCGATGAGATGCAGGCGCAGCTCCGTCGCGAGCGACGCGGCGACGGAGGCGGTCTTGGGCCGCAGGGGCAGGGCGATGCGACCGGTCGCGACCGAGTCGAGCAGCTCTTCGGCCGCGAGGTCGAGTCGGGCCAGCTCTTCGGAGGCGAGCATGCCCACCGCGAAGCGCGGGGCGGAGACCGTGCTCTGCACGAGCACACGGTCGAGCTCGACCTGCACCATGCTGCGGAATCCGCGCACGATCATCACGCCGATCACCACCGGCACAACGGCGAAGGCGAGCGAGGTGAGCTGTGCCGTCGCGTTGTCGGCCGTCAACGGCGTGTTGACGAGAATGACCACGAGCAGTGCCGCGCCGATGGCGCCGCTGGAGATGAGGATCTCGGATGGCCGCCGCAGGGTGATCACCAGCAGAAGCGCCATGGCCGCGGTGAGCGAGGCGGTCGCGTACCGTCCGACGTCGTGCAGATCCCAGATGGCGATCACGTCGAGCACGATGACGGATGCGAGAAGGCCGAGGAAGACGGCGAACATCCAGTCGGGCAGGCGGTCGCCGACGACGCTCGCCGTGACGAAGGCCGTGGCGAGAACCGCGATCAGGAGGATCCACGCGATGAGGGCGGGAACGGGGTTGGGGTAGGCGGGCCAGTAGGCGACGAACCAGCTGAAACCGTAGATGGCACGGATGCCGCAGACGAGCGAGGCGCCGATGCCGATGAAGGCGGTGCCGAGGCTCGCGCGGTGCGGGTTGTCGGAGCGCACCAGCCGGCGGGCGCCGCCGACGAGGCTGCGGCTCGCACGCACCTCGGCCAGCAGGCCGAGGGTGTTCTCGCTCACGGGGGGAAAGCTCACCGCGGGACCTCCAGCACTACCGTCGTTCCCGATCCCGGCTCTGAGAACAGCCGGGCGTGTCCGCCCACCTCCTTGAGGCGCGCGACCACGGATTCTTTGAAGCCCAGCCGTGCTGAGTCGACGTCGTCGAGGATGAAGCCGACACCGGCATCCGTGATCATGGCCCGCACGGTGGTCGCGTCGTCGACGATCGTCACGTGCGCCTCGCGCACGCCGGAGTGACGGCGCACGTTCTCGAGACATTCGGCGAGGGCGAGCAGGAAGGCGTCGAGCACGTCGCTCGGCAGGAGGACCTGGCCGGTTCCGTGCCAGCTGACCTCGAGACCCATTCGCCCGAAGCGCTGCTTGACCGACTCGAGCGTGGTGCCGAGAACGGTCTCTTCGACGGGCTCGAGGTTGTAGCCGCCCGAGGAGAGGGGGGTGGGGGTCGCGCCGAGCCTGAGCTGGCGCAGCAGCTTCGCGTCGTCGGCAGACTGCTGCTGCAGCGCGGCGGGCGCGACGCCGACGCCCGAGTGCGCGAGCAGGGTGAGCGTGGCGAGCACGGTGTCGTGCAGCAGCCGCGCCGACTGGCGCCGCTGCGCCTCGATCTCGCTCGCCTGACGCTCGGCGCGGTGTGCGCGGCCGATGCTCGCGATGCGTCGGGCCGCCTGGGGTACACCCGCGTTGATCCAGATGCCGATCATTGCGGCGATCGCCCAGCCGAGAACGAGCAGTGCGCCGGTCGCGAGGGCGGAGTGGAACGGCGCGGTGAGGATGATCGTGGTGGCGGCGACGAGGACGAATACGAGGGCCAGCAGGGCGAGCCGCAGGCGGTCGGTGGAGAGCACCAGCGCGATCGACGGGAGCGACGCGGCAGTCAGTTGGGTGATCGCGGAGAGGGCGGCGGGGGAGATGCCCTGCGGGTTGACCGCGGAGATGGCGACGACGATCCCGAGCGCGCTGACGACCTGCAGCAGCACCCAGACGAGCGACCTGCTCGCGCCGATCCGGTACTGGCTGAAGCCGAGAACCAGGAAAAGCGGGATCACGGCGAGGTAGGTGTCGCCCACGACCGCGCCGGGAACGCACACGCAGATCAGGGCGATGGCGGTGAAGCTCAGCCCGTAGATTCTCGCGGTTCGTTGCAGCAGACGATCGCGCTCTTTGAGAATGTGATCCATTCAGCTCCCCACGTGTGATCGCCACACTGCCGGCGCACATCCAGTATGTGATAGTCAGTCTGCCACCACAAATGGGGGTGTCGTGCCACTCGATGGGGCACAGGCTGCGGGGTACAGTCTCACGTAGAGGGACAAACACCGGGGGATGCTGGGGCCGCAGGGAAACCTGCGGCCCCTGCGCGGTTTTCGGGGGACATATCGCGCCGGGCGATCACGCCGCGAGCAGGCGCCTGAGGTGCGTGCCGACGAGTGCGTCTTCGATCAGAAAGCCGTCGTGCCCGAAGTCGGAGGCGATGACCACGGCCTCGCTGCCGTCGATGTTGGCGGGCAGGTGCCGGGCGATGAGCCGTTGGTTCTCGACGGGAAACAGCCGGTCGCTGTCGATGCCGAGCACGAGGGCCGTGGCGGTCACGCGACCAAGCGCGGCGGCGACCCCGCCCCGGTCGCGGCCGATGTCGTGCGAGTTCATCGCCTCGAGCAGGGTGATGTAGCTGTTGGCGTCGAAGCGCCGGGTGAACTTGTTGCCGTGGAAGTCGAGGTAGCTCTCGACCGCGTACCGGCCGCCGCCGCCGAGCGGGCTGAGACCGCTCTGCCAGCTGCGCTCGAACCTGTCGTTGAGCTCGCCGGGGGAGCGGTAGTTGAGCAGCGCCATCCGCCGCGCCAGCGCCAGCCCGCGGTGGGGTCCGTCGCCGTCGGCCGACTCGTAGTACGCGCCGTCGGCGAAGGCGGGGTCCATCCGCACGGCCTCGATCTGCACAGAGTTCAGGGCGATCTGGTCGGCGCGGCTCGTGGGCGGCGCCGCGAGCACGGCGACACGTTCGACCCGGTCGGGGTGGCTCACCGCCCACTCCAGCGACTGCATGCCGCCCATCGACCCGCCGATGACCGCGGCCCACCGGTCGATGCCCACCACTCGCGAGAACGCCAGCTGCGCCGCCACCTGGTCGCGGATCGTCACAAAGGGGAAGTCGGCGCCCCACTCCCGCCCGAGGGGGGAGTGCGACGACGGACCGGTGGTGCCCTGGCAGCCGCCGAGCATGTTGGGGGCGACGACGAACCACTCGTCGGTGTCGACGGCCTTGCCCGGCCCGACGTTGCCCGACCACCATCCGGTGGTCACGTGGCCGTCGCCCGTTGCGCCGGTCACGTGACTGTCGCCGGTGAGGGCGTGCAAGACGAGGATCGCGTTCGAGGCGGTGGCGTTCAGCGTGCCCCACGTCTCGTAGGCGACGCGCACCGACGGCAGGTAGCCGCCGCGTTCGAGTTCGAGGGCGCCGACGTTCACGAACCGTCGGTCGCCGACGGGGTCACCCTCGCGCCACGCGCCCGTGGCAGACGGCTTGCCGATGACGGAACGTGTGTCGGCCTCGGTGATGAATGCCGAGGGCACTGTGTCTTCGGGTGTCTGCCAGTCCATGGTCTAGCAAGTATCGCCAATCGGTGAGGCGAGGGCTGCTTTGTTACGCGTGCGCGTTCGCCGCCACCGCCGCGCGAGCCGCGGCGAACCCGTCCTTCAGGTCGGCGAGGATGTCGTCGATGTTCTCGAGGCCCACCGAGAGCCGCACCAGACCGGGGGTGACGCCCGAGGTCAGCTGCTGCTCGGGAGTGAGCTGCGAGTGCGTCGTCGACGCCGGGTGGATGATGAGGCTGCGCACATCGCCGATGTTGGCCACGTGGCTGAAGAGGCTGACGCTGTCGACGAGAGCGCGGCCGGCGTCGACCCCGCCCTTGAGCTCGAACGACAGCACTCCGCCGACGCCCTTCGGCGCGTACTTGTTCGCCGCCTCGTACCACGGGCTGGTGGGCAGGCCCGAGTAGTTGACCGAGGCCACGTCCTCGTGGCCGTCGAGCCACTCGGCGACCGCCTGTGCGTTCGCTACGTGGCGTTCCACCCGCAGGCTGAGCGTCTCGATGCCCTGGATGAGACTGAACGCGCTGTCGGGCGAGATCGACGAGCCGAGGTCGCGCAGCAGCTGGACACGTGCCTTGATGATGTAGGCGATCCCGTCGCCGACAGCGGCGGTGTAGCTGGCACCGTGGTAGCTCGGGTCCGGCTTGGTGAGGCCGGGGAACTTCTCCACGTTCTTGCTCCACTCGAAGGTGCCGCCGTCGACGATGACGCCGCCGATCACCGTGCCGTGACCGCCGAGGTACTTCGTGGCGGAGTGCACGACGATGTCGGCGCCGAACTCGAACGGACGGATCAAGTAGGGCGTCGCGATCGTGTTGTCGACGATGAGGGGGACGCCGTTCTCGTGCGCCACGTCGGCGACGAGCGCGATGTCGAGGATGTTGATCTTCGGGTTGCCGATGGTCTCGGCGTAGAAGAGCTTGGTGTTCGGACGGACCGCGTCGGCCCACGCCTGCGCGTCGTCCTGGTCTTCGACGAACGTCGTCTCGATGCCGAGCTTGGCCAGCGTGTACTTGAACAGGTTGTAGGTGCCGCCGTAGATCGACGACGACGACACGATGTGGTCGCCGGCCTGCGCGATGTTCAACACCGCGAACGTCTCGGCCGCCTGGCCGGAGGCGACGAGCAGCGCCGCCGTGCCGCCCTCGAGGGCGGCGACGCGTTCCTCGACGACAGCCTGGGTGGGGTTCTGGATGCGTGTGTAGATGTTGCCGAATTCGGCGAGCGCGAACAGGTTCTTGGCGTGCTCCGCGTTGTTGAACACGTACGACGTCGTCTTGTAGATCGGGGTGGCGCGGGCGTTGGTCACGGGGTCGGGGGCCGCGCCGGAGTGGATCTGCTTGGTTTCAAACTTCCAGTCGCTCATGGCAACCCTTCCTCGGTGAATGTTGTGGGAGGTAACGCCTCGCCGTTGGCAGCGAGCCTATGAACACGGTGGCGCGGGGGCAATCGTGCCCGACACACGACGTAACCATCGAACGCACCGTGAGCCCGTCGAGGGTCGGTCCGTGAGCCCGTCGAAGGGCGGTCCCTGAGCCTGTCGAAGGGTTGCAACGCGCGACTACTCATGCGAGAGTAGTGCGCATGTCTTCCGTCCGTCTCTACATCCTCGGCGCGCTCGCAGAAGAGGGGCCGATGCACGGCCACCAACTCCGCCTCCTCGCCGAGCAAGAACGGGTGCACTACTGGACAGACATCTCCGTCGGCTCCCTCTACGGCGTGATCAAACGGCTCTCGACCGAGGGCCTCATCACCGAACTCCGGCTCGAGCGCTCGGGCAACTATCCCGAGCGCCAGGTCTACGAGATCTCGCCGGCCGGGCGCGGCGCGCTCGCCGTGCTGCGGCGCGACGGACTGAGCACCGTGGTCTTCAAGCCCGACCCGTTCGACCTCGCGATGGCGAGACTCGACCCCCACGCGCTCGACACCGTCGCAGGCACACTCGACGACCGCATCGCGACGCTCGAGGGCATGCTCGTCGAGAGCGAGCAACAGCGTGCCAGGGCCGACGAGTACCTCACCGTGAACGAGCGCTTCATCCTCTCGCACAAGTCGGTCAGGCTGCGTGCCGAGATCGACTGGCACCGCAGCCTGCTCGCAGAACTTCCCGCAATCATCGCCGACGAGTCGGCACGAACGAAAGCCGTCCTATGACCGAGACCACCGCCGAGCGGCCTGCCGCTCCGCCGATTCCCCGCCGCGCCTGGCAGGCGCTCATCGTGCTGCTCGCCGGCATGTTCATCGCCCTGCTCGACACCACCATCGTGAACGTGGCGCTGCCCAGCATCCGCACCTCCCTCGACGCGTCGGAGGCGACCCTCTCCTGGATCATCTCCGGCTACGCGCTCGCCTTCGGCCTGCTGCTCATCCCCGCCGGCCGGCTCGGCGACCGCATCGGCCACAAGTGGGTGTTCTTCACCGGGCTTGCCCTGTTCACGGCGGCCAGCGTCGCGTGCGGCCTGGCGCAGAACGACCTGCAGCTCATCATCGCCCGCGTGGTGCAGGGCTTCGCGGGAGGCATCTTCGTGCCCGCCGTCACCGCGTTCATCCAGCTGCTGTTTCCCGCGCAGTCCCGCGGCAAGGCCTTCGCGATCATGGGCGCCGTCATCGGCGTCTCGACGGCGCTGGGCCCGATCATCGGCGGTCTTATCATCGAGGCGTTCGGTGAGGAGAACGGCTGGCGGCTCGTCTTCGGGGTGAACCTGCCGATCGGCATCGTCGCGCTCGTCGCCGCGGCGATCCTGCTGCCGAACGGCGCCGACGTGAAGGCGCCGAAGAGCGCGAAGTCGGGCATCGACGTGATCGGGCTCGTGCTGCTCTCGGCCGCGCTGATCGCCCTGCTCGTTCCGCTCATCGAGGGCGAAGACCAGGGCTGGCCGCTCTGGACGTTCGTGACCCTCGCCGCCGGAGTGCTGCTGGTCGTCGCGTTCGCCTACTGGGAGATCGCCTACACACAACGTGGCAACAGCGCCCTCGTGCCGCCGCATCTGTTCAGCCACCCGGCCTTCACGGGCGGCACTATTCTCGCCCTCGTCTACTTCGCCGCCTTCACGAGCATCTTCTTCGTGATCTCCCTGCTGTGGCAGTCGGGCCTCGGCCACACCGCCCTCGAGTCGGGTCTCGTGTCGATCCCGTTCGCGATCGGCTCGATCATCGGCTCGTCGCAGAGCAACCGGCTCACCGCCCGACTCGGCCGCAACGTGCTGGTGACCGGGGTCGCACTGCTCTCGATCGGGCTCATCGCCGTCTTCGTGCTGCTGCTCACGGTGCCGGGAGAAGACCTCACCAGCTGGATGCTGCTTCTCCCGCTGCTCGCCGCGGGACTCGGCAACGGCCTGTTCATCGCCCCGAACGCGCAGTTCATCGTCGCGACCGTCGACCGCTCGGAGGCGGGCGGCGCGAGCGGCGTCATCGGCGTGATGCAGCGCATCGGCAGCGCGGTGGGCATCGCCGTGGTCGGGAGCGTGCTCTTCGCGGGCATCGCGAACGCGAACATCACCGGCCCAGACGACGTGGCGCAGGCGTTCACCGACGCCGCAGCGTGGGCGATCGGGTTGAGCGCGGCGCTGAGCGTCGTGGCGTTCGTGCTGGTCTTCGCGCTGCCGAAGCGTGTGGCATCCGGCCACGCACCCGCGCCCGTCGAGTAGCTAGCGGCTGCGGCGGGAGCCGGTGGGGTCGGTGCGCGATTCGCGCATCGGCCCCTCTTTCTGTGCGACGAACAGCCAGCGCGGCTTCGGCTCGATGATCGGCCGGAAGACGCGCCGCACGAGGGGCGACGACAGGGCGATCGAGATCGCGATGCAGGCGAGGATCATGCTCACCAGCCACACGGCCGACGTGCGCTCGTCGGAGATCACACCTGTCTCACGCAGCGGGTAGAGGATGAAGCTGTGCAGCAGGTACACGTACATCGTCGACGTGCCGAAGTCGGTGATCCAGGTCTCTCCGCGCGGGATGAGCACGAAGAACGCGGCGGTGAGCACCACGGCGAGCAAGATGAGCGCTAGGCGCACGAGGCCGGCCCACCACTCCTCCTCGCCGAGACCGCTGTACGAGTCGTCGTAGAAGAACCAGAAGCGCAGGTCGATCTCGCGCCAGACCTGGATGTTCGCGACCACGACCGCAAGCCAGCCGAGCAGCACGGCGACCGCCACTCCGCGCACCCACCAGCCGCCGCCGGTGGCGACACGGCGCCAACGATCGACGACTCCCCACTCGTTCGCCTTCCAGCCGAGCACGAAGAACGGGAGGATGCCGATGGCCCGGGAGAGCGAGAAGGTGCTGTCGACGTTGCCGAAGTAGCCGACACCCACCGAGACGATCACGGCGATCAGCAGCGGGAATTTCAGCAGGGCCAGGTAGGGCAGGATCAGCCGGAAGATGCCGAGGGCGAGCAGAAACCAGAGCGTCCAGCTGGGCTGCGTGATGTTGAACTGCTGCTTGCCCTCGACGAGAAACTGCACGAGGGTCCAGATGGTCTCCATGATCACGTAGGGGACCAGGATGTCGGTGATGACCTTGGTCATCTGCCGGCTGTTCGGCGCACCCGGCTTGGAGAAGTAGCCGCTGATGATCGCGAACGCCGGCATGTGGAACGCGTAGATGAACAGGTAGACGATGAGCGCGTTGTCGGACTCCGCGGTGAGGCGCTGCACACCATGGCCGATCACCACGAGCGTCACGCAGAGGAACCGCGCGTTGTCCCAGAACGGGACGCGCACCTTCGGCGCCGCGGGCTTTGCCGTCGGTGGCGAGATCGGGACTGTCATCAGTGCCAGTGTACCGACGGTACTTTTGTTGTTATGACCTCTCGACGCGTTGTAGTGACCGGTGCCAGTTCGGGAATCGGGGCCGCCACCGTGCGCCTGTTCCGCCAGCGCGGCTGGGACGTCGTGGGCGTCGCCCGCCGCGCCGACCGGCTCGAGGCGCTCGCCGCGGAGACCGGTGCCCGCACCTTCGTCGCCGACGTCACCGTCCAGTCCGACGTCGACGCCCTGCGCGACTTCGTGGCCGGGCTCGGCCCGCTGCACGCGCTCGTGAACAACGCGGGCGGCGCCTTCGGCATGGCCAGCGTCGAAGACAGCGAAGCGGATGACTGGACGCGAATGTTCGACGTCAACGTCGTCGCGGTCAAGCGTGTCACGTCGGCGCTCCTGCCCCTGCTGCGACGGGGCACCGCCGACGGCGGCGGCGCAGACATCGTCACCGTCACCTCGATCGCCGGGCACGTCGCCTACGAGGGAGGAGGCGGCTACAACGCCTCGAAGTTCGCCGCGCACGCGCTGATGGCGGTGCTGCGCCTCGAACTCGCGGGCGAGCCGATCCGCGTCATCGAGGTCGCCCCGGGAATGGTGAAGACCGAGGAGTTCTCGCTCGTGCGGTTCGCCGGCGACCAGGCCAGGGCAGACGCGGTCTACAACGACGTCGCCCACCCGCTCGTCGCGGACGACATCGCCGAGTCGATCGTGCACGCGGTCGAGCTGCCGTTCTATGTGAACCTCGACCTGATCACGATCAAGCCGGTCGCCCAGGCGGCCACCTACAAGGTCATGCGCGGCGAACTGAAGCCCCGCGTGTAGCGTCGCGGCCCCGCAGCATCCGCCCTCGCCGCACTGGACCTCTCGCGAGTCGACCCGCCCTAAATTTGCGGGAGAACGACCTAGACTCGCGGAGAAACTTCGTTCTCCCGCAAATCTTCGAGGCTGGGCGCGTTTATGCGGGGCCAGACAGAGCCGCCCGAGCCTAGAGGGCCTCGGCGGGCACCGTCTCCGGGGCGACGTCGGAGTCGGCGAAGGCGAGCTTGGGCACGAGGAACAGCAGCACGGCGGCGACGAGCGCGCCGCCCGCGCAGATCGCGAACACCGTGAGGTAGCCGAACAGGCTCGACGCCGTGCTGCCGGCGACCTGCGCGACACCGACCGCGAGCAGCACCGCGAAGACGGACGAGGCGAATGACCCGCCGATGGTCTTGGTCGTGTTCGTCATCGCGGTGGCGATGCCCGTCTGGCCCCGGGGCGCCGCCGCTGCTGCCGCCGCGGGAAGAGCGCCCACGAGCGCCCCTGCGCCGAGGCCCGCGACGATCATGTTGGTGAACACCTGCGCGACCGTATCGTGGAACGGCAGAAACAGCGAGTACCCGATCGCGACCGCGAAGGCGGCGACGATGAGCGCGATGCGCGGTGTGGTGAGGCGCGACAGCACCGGGAACAGCAGGGCGCCGACGATGAGCGACACGAGGTAGGCGCCGATCAGGTAGGAGATGTTCGAGGCGTCGAGCGACAGCCCGTAGCCGACCTCGTCGCGATCCGTTCCCGCGAACGTCGCGAGCGGCGCCTGGGCGCCGAGCAGGCTGATGCCGATGAGCGCGGCGGTGAGCTGCACCGGCCACATGTTCGGCTGTCGCATAACACGCAGGTCGATCGCGGGGTCGTCCTTGCGTAGTTCGTAGCGTGCCCACGGCACGAATACGAGAACCCCGGCGACCATCAGGCCGTAGACCCACCAGGTCTCCGGCCCGTTGATGCGCAGGAAGGTGAGCCCCGCGGTGATCAGCAGCAGGCCGACGCTCAGCAGGGCGAAGCCCACGACGTCGAGCGAACGGCCGGGCAGCGGCTCCGACTCCGGCACCCCGAACAGGATCGCGAAGAACACGAGCGTCACGGCGATCGCGGGCACCATCAGCGTGAGCGTGACGTTCTCGCCGAACGCTGCGAAGATGCGCCCGCCGAGCAGCGCGCCGAGGATCGCGCCGCTCTGCAGCGCGACGACGAGGAAGCCCGCCGCCTTGCGCGTCGCCGACGCGGCCGTTCCGGTGCGGCGCCCGCGGTCGAAGATGAGCGCGATCTCGAGCGGCAGCCAGACCGTGTAGAAGGCCTGCAGCGACCACGCCACGAGGAAGCTCGTGAAGTCGCCCGCGAAGGCGAGCCACCACGTGGCCCCCGCCGTGAGCACCGTCGAGACGAGCAGGATGCGCTTGTGCCCGTACATGTCGCCGAGCTTGGCGAGAATCGGAACCGACAGGGCCGCCACGAGCAGCTGCGCCGCCTCGAACCAGTTGAAGTCGGCGTCGCGGATCGAGAGGTGCTCGACCAGGTCGGGGATGAGGGGGACGTAGAACCCCTGCAGGATTCCGCTCACGATCTCGACGAGGAAGAGATACCCGATCAGCCCGAACGTGACCGCACCCGCACTGCCTCGAAGAAGTGTCATGAACGGATGCTAGCGGCACAGACACCCGCGTGGTTCGGCGGCGGGATAGCGTGTCTCTATGACTTCTCTCGCCTCCGACATTCCGCCAGCAGCCGAACTCACGCCCGACCGGGAGGTTCTCACCTGGGACCAGTTCGGAGTCGCCTCGCGCGAGCTCGGCCGCGAGGTTCTGGGCAGCGGTTTTGTGCCGGACGTCGTGGTCGCGATCGCTCGCGGAGGCCTGCTGCTCGCCGGCTCGATCGCCTACGCGATCGGAGCCAAGAGCTGCGGTGCGATGAACATCGAGTTCTACACCGGAGTGGGGGAGCGCCTGCCGGAACCGATCATGCTGCCGCCCATGTTCGACGACTCCACCCTCGACGGCAAGAACGTGCTGCTCGTCGACGACGTCTCCGACTCCGGCCGTACGCTCGCGATGGTCGACCAGCTGCTCAAGGCCAGCGGAGCGACCGTGCGAACCGTGGTGCTCTACACGAAGCCGGGCACCGTGCACGTGCCCGACTACACCTGGAAGAACACCGACCGGTGGATCAACTTCCCGTGGTCGGTGCTGCCGGTCGTCGAGGTCGACGGATTCGTCGCCACCCGGGGGGCAGACGCGTGAGCATCCATCTCGTCGGCGGCGGCTGGGCAGACGACTACGACGGCGAGGTCTACGCCGACTTCCTCGCCGAGACCTCCGTTCGCGCATCCGCCAGCGGTCGTGCGATCCCCCGTGTCGCGGTGCTGCTGCTGCGCGAAGACGAGGGCGCCGGCACCGACCGTGCCGGCACCGACCGCGCCGGCCAGTACCGCGAGCAGCTGCTGCGCGTCGCCCTCGTGGAGCCGGTCGTGACCGGCGTCGTCGAGGGCGAGCTCTTCACCTCGGCCGTGCTCTCCGACATCGACGGCCTGCTCATCGGCGGCGGGCTGACCCCCTCCTACCTCGACGCCGTGGCGCCGATAGTCGAGGAGATCCGGATGCTCGTGGCCGACGGACTGCCCTACCTCGGCTTCTCCGCCGGGGCGGCGATCGCCGCCGACACCGCGATCATCGGCGGGTGGAAGATCGGCGAGGTCCCGGTGTGCGCCGAGGGCGCGAGCGAGGATCTCGAAGACGTCACCGTCGCCGTGGGTCTCGGACTCGTCGACCTGGCGATCGACGTGCACGCCGCCCAGTGGGGCACCCTCTCGCGGCTCGTCGCCGCGACCGAGGCCGGCCTCGTCGACGGCGGCATCGCCATCGACGAATTCACCGTGCTTATCGTCGGCGACGATTCGCTGCGCGTCGTCGGAACCGGCAGCGTCTGGCAGGTCAACCAGCACGACGACGGGGTCCTGGTCAGCACCCTCGGGGCATGACGCTCGGCACGATCGACGCCGGCTGGGCCGCCGCGCTCGAGCCCGTGAAACAGCGCGTGGCCGGGCTCGAGGCCTTTCTCGACGACGAGGAGGCGAAGGGCAGCGGGTTTCTGCCCGCCCGGGAGAACGTGCTGCGGGCCTTCGCGCGCCCGCTGGCCGACGTCCGGGTGCTGATCGTCGGGCAAGACCCGTACCCGACGCCGGGGCATCCGATCGGCCTCTCGTTCGCCGTCGACCGCGAGGTGCGCCCGCTGCCGCGGAGTCTCGGCAACATCTATCGCGAGCTGCGCGACGACCTCGGCGTCGACGCGCCCGAACACGGCGATCTGGGCTCGTGGGCCGACCACGGGGTGATGCTGCTCAACCGTGTGCTGACCGTGCGCCCTGGCGCCGCCGGCTCGCATCGCGGCCGCGGCTGGGAGGAGGTCACCGACCTCGCGATCCGCACCCTCGTCGCGCGCGACACGCCGCTCGTCGCGATTCTCTGGGGCAGAGACGCCCAATCGCTCGAACCGATGCTCGGCGGCACCCCCGTGATCGCCTCGGCGCATCCGAGCCCGCTCTCGGCCTCGCGGGGTTTCTTCGGGTCGCGTCCGTTCAGCCGCGCGAACGACGCGCTCGTGGCGCAGGGGGCGCATCCGGTCGACTGGAATCTCGGCCAATCCCTATTGAGCGACGCTCGCAACCTGTAGTTTCTGGGTATGGCAGCCTCCACCACCATCGACGTCTCCCAGCTCTCGAAGGCCTTCGGCGCAGTGCAGGCCGTGTCCGACCTGACATTCACGGTCGAGCCGGGGCAGGTCACCGGCTTCCTCGGCCCCAACGGCGCGGGCAAGACGACGACGCTGCGCATGCTGCTCGGCCTCGTGCGGCCGAGCTCGGGCACCGCGACCTTCGGCGGCGTCGGCTACCACGACCTAGAACAGCCGCTCGCGATGGTCGGCACCGCGCTCGAGGCATCGAGCTTCCACCCGGGGCGCACGGCCCGCGCCCACCTGCGCATCTACGCCGTCGCCGCGGCGATCGACGCCGCCCGGGTCGACAGGGTGCTCACCCAGGTGGGCCTCGCGGAACACGCCGACCGACGCGTCGGCGGCTACTCGCTCGGAATGCGGCAGCGCCTCGGCCTCGCGTTCGCCCTCCTCGGCGACCCGCGGGTGCTCGTGCTCGACGAGCCGATCAACGGCCTCGACCCCGAGGGCATCCGCTGGATCCGCGGCTTTCTGCGCGAACTCGCGGCCGAGGGCCGCACCGTCTTGGTCTCGTCGCACCTGCTGAGCGAGGTGCAGCAGAGTGTCGACCGCGCGGTCATCATCTCGCGCGGCCGTCTCGTCTACGACGGAACCCTCGCCGGGCTCGAGATGACGGCCAAGGTGGCCGTCGACTCGCCCGACCGTGGCGCGCTGCTGAGCGCGCTCCTCGCCGCGGGCGCCCGCGTCGACCCGACAGACGCCGGACTCGTCGTCAAAGACCTCGAGGCCGCCGAGATCGGGGCGATCGCGCAGCGGGCCGGCGTCGCTCTGAGCCTGCTCGTGGCCCAGCAGGCGGGACTCGAGGCGGCGTTCCTCGAGCTCACGAGCGACGAACCGCCGCCCCGCGCCGGCGCCCATGCCGCTCCCGCCGTCGAGGGAGGCAAGAAGTGAACCTCGTCAGGGCCACTCGCGCCGAGTTCGACAAGATCTTCACCACCCGGCTGTGGTGGATTCTCGCCCTCGTGATGTTCGTCTACGTGGGAGCGGTCGCGGGCATCCTCGCCGGAGTCTTCGGCGGCCTCGACACGTCGGCCGACCCGACGGCCCCCGTGCTCGACATGTCGGAGATGCACCTCATCATCTACAGCAGCGCCTCCGCGATCGGCTACGTCTTCCCCGTGCTGCTCGGCGCCCTCTCGGCCACGTCGGAGTTCAGGCACCAGACCCTCACGCCAACCTTCCTCGCCAACCCGCGGCGCGGCGTGGTGCTCGTGGCGAAGCTCGTGGCGATGGCCGTGGTCGGCGCCGGCTTCGGCGTGGTCGCGCTGGTCTCGACGATCGGTCTCGGCGGGCTCGTGTTCTCGCTGGTCGGGCAGGACGCCCGACTCGACGACGGCAACACCTGGATCCTCGTGGTGCGCGTGCTCCTCGCCATGGCGTTGTGGGCGGCCATCGGCGTGGCGCTCGGAACCCTCGTGCCCAACCAGGTGGCGGTGCTCGTGATCGTGCTCGCCTTCACCCAGTTTCTCGAGCCGATCCTGCGGTCGGTGTCGTTCATCTGGGAGTGGACCGCGCAGGTCGGCCAGTTCCTCCCCGGCGCGGCGAGCGACGCGCTCGTCGGCTGGAGCGTGTTCACGTCGCTCGGCGCGGCGACGACCGAGTCGGTGTCGCTCGAGTGGTGGCAGGGCGGGCTCGTGCTCGCGGCCATCGCCGCGGTCGCGGCCGTCGTCGGATACTTCACCACGTGGAAGAAGGACGTGACCTGACCACCTGCCACCCGGCCGCGCCTCGCTCGCCCCGGCGTTTAGGATTTACTCGGATGGAGGGCGCCCGATGCTCGAAGAGGAATACCAGCCGCGACGCGTTCTGCCGCCGCACCTGAAGAAGGCCCCGGAGCCCACTCCGGTCTTCGAGTACACGATCCGCGAGGCCACCGAGCACGACCTCCCGCACATCCGCGAGATCTACAACCACTACGTGCTGAACTCCACGGTCACCTTCGACGAGAAGCCGATGACGATCGCCGCGCTGCGCCGCAAGTTCGCCTCGGTGCAGAAGCTCGGCTTCCCGTACATCGTGGCGGTGAGCCCGAGCGGGCAGATCCTCGGCTACGCCTACGTCTACCCATGGAAGGAGAAGGCCGCCTACCGCTTCACGGTCGAGAACTCGATCTACCTCGGCCCGGCCTCCACCGGCAAGGGGCTCGGCAAGGTGCTGCTCGGCGAGCTGATCACCCGCTCGAAGGCCGCCGGAATCAAGGAGATCATCGCGGTGATCGCCGACAAAGGCGCAGAGGGATCGATCAAGATCCACAAGGACTACGGCTTCAAGGACATCGGCCACATGGGCAAGGTGGGGTTCAAGTTCGGCCGCTGGCTCGGCACCTACATGATGCAGAAGAGCCTGAAGTAGCGGGTACTACTTGTAGACCGAGGAGTACACCTCGGACGAGATCAACTCGGCCTCCCGGTACGACTCGATTCCGCCGATCGTCATGATCACCGAGATCCAGCTGTCGCCGCGCAGCACGTTGATGATGGCAGGGTCGAGGGTTCGGTCGCCCTGCAGCGCGAAGGTCGATCCGTCGGCGACGGTGGCCTCGTTGAGCCCCTGGGCGTTGAAGCTCTCGACGATGTCGGGCCGGGTCGCCGCAGACAGGGGAGCGACCGAGATCGTCAGGCTGCTCACTTCGCTGTCGGCATAGCCCCAGATGCAGCTGATTCCGCCGGCCTGCTCCTCGGGGGTCGCATCCTGGAGGTAGTCGGGGTACTTGCCGCCGGGACCGCCGAGCAGAACGAGGCCCTCGGCGGTGAAGGCGTCGATGCGCTCCTGCGGAACGACCGTGGCGCACTCCGTGGGAAGGGTGAAGTCGACGGGAGCAGCGGTGGCCGTCTCGGTCGGCGTCGGCACGGGCGGCGGCGCGTCGGGAGTGGTGAGAGGGGCCGGCTCCTCGGCGCTGCATCCGGCGAGAACCAGGAGCGCCACGATGACCAGTGGTAGAGCCGCCAGCGATTTCGTTGAGCTCATTGGTGCTCTTTCCATAGGGAAAAACCTAACAGTACGAAACGGATGCCCCGTTCCCCACCATCGGGAACGGGGCATCCGTTGCGCTATCGATACGCGCCGTCGCTGCCGTCAGCTGCGCGGGGTCGCGCGCCGTAACACGAAGTAACCCGTGATGGCCGCGAGCACCGTGGGCACGGTGCTCCACAGGATCACGCCGTTCGCCCCGTTGGCGACGAGCCACTCGCCCACCGCGGGCCAGCTGCTGGTGAAGGTGGCGAGCGCCGCGAGCCCCACGAGAAGCAGCGTGAGAATGCTGAAGAAGATCAGCATGCCGTTGGTGCGCCAGCGAACGTAGACGGCGGCGATGGCGGCGCCCACGAAGAAGAAGAACGCCAGAATGAGGAAGTAGGTGCCGAGCCTCGTGTACCACTCGCCGGTGCCGAAGTAGACGGCGGTGAACATCTGCCCGCCGAGACCCCAGCCGCCGGTCGCCTCCTCGATGTACGACAACACGGTCAGGGCGACCGCGTAGCCGCCCGCGAGCCCCACGAAGGCGAGCGAGGTGCCCAGGTAGAAGTCGCGCCTGGTCACGCCGTAGCCCTGCGCGAAGGGGAACGTGTAGTTGATCGCCTGGATCGCCACGACCATCAGGTAGACGAAGATGTAGAACGACGCGCCGCTCCACCCCAGACCCTGCTGAGCGTCGGAGCGGTCGGCCGTGTCCTGCACGTTCACGTCGATGAGCCACCAGATGGCGTAGTTCACCAGGAAGATGAACAGCAGTATGAGCCACGGGATGATCACGATCGTGTAGGGATTCACGAAGTGCAGCCGGAACACCGCGAGGATGCGGTTGGCGGCGGGCTGATGGGTTGCGGATGCCGATTCGCTCAGCGTCATGGTGGTCATGCGATCCTTCTCCGATCCGATTGCGTGTCGTCGCTCGTCGTCATGCGCACGATGAGCTGTTGCAGTGAGACGGGTGCGAGCTCGAGGCCCGCCTCGCTCGCGGCCAGCCGCTCCGCGGGCGACAGCCGCCCGACGGTGATCGAGGCGAGGCCCCCGAGCTCGTCGCGGTGCAGCACCTCGCGGGTGCCCACGAACGCCTCGACCGCGGTGCGCGATCCGGCGACCGTGGTGGCGGAGCCGCGCAGCTCCTCGGCCGACGAGTCGACGATGATCTTGCCGTCGTCGATCACGAGCACGTGCTCGAGCAGGTTGCTGACCTCGTCGATGAGGTGCGTGGAGAGAACCACGGTGCGCGGGTTCTCGGCGTAGTCCTCGAGCAGGCGGTCGTAGAACGTCTGCCGGGCCACGGCGTCGAGCCCGAGGTAGGGCTCGTCGAAGAAAGTCAGCGGGGCGTGGGAGGCGAGCCCGACGATGACGCCGATGGCCGACACCTGTCCGCGCGACAGCTTCTTGATGCGGCGGTTCAGCGGCAGCCGGAAGTCGGCGATGAGCCGGTCGGCGAACTCGGCGTCCCACTTGGGGAAGAACCAGGCCGCGCTGCGGAAGACGTGCGTCGGTTTGAAGTCTTCGGGGTAGCGCTGGCTCTCTTTGACGAAGCAGACGTTCGAGAGCACCCGCGAGTTCTCCACGGGGTTCTCGCCGAAGACCCTGATCGAGCCCGACGACTTGAAGTCCTGGCCGGTGAGCAGCTGCATCATGGTGGTCTTGCCCGCGCCGTTGCGGCCGAGCAGTCCGGAGATCTGGTTCTCCTCGACGCGGAATGTCGCGTCGTCGACGGCGTGCACGTCGCCGAATCTCTTGGTGAGGCCTGCGACCTCGATCACCGCGGTCATGCGGTGCCCTCCTTCTCGATCATCTCGGTCAATTGAGCGGCGCTGATGCCGAGCTTGCCTGCCTCGGCGAGCAGCGGCCGCACGTATTCGGACTGGAACTGGTCGCGGCGTTTGGCCACGAGACGCTGTCTGGATCCCTCAGCGACGAACATGCCGATCCCTCTCTTCTTGTACAGGATTCCCGCTTCGACGAGCAGATTCACTCCCTTGCCGGCGGTTGCTGGATTGATGCGGTAGAACGAGGCGAACTCGTTCGTCGACGGCACCTGGCCCTCTTCGGCGAGCGCGCCGGCGAGGATGTCGTTTTCTATGCCTTCGGCGATCTGCACGAAGATCGGCCGGGAGTCATCCACGGTCGGTTCCCTTCGTTGGTTCATTACTCATGTAACTAACCAACCAGCCTCGCGGTCCCGTGTCAAGACCTAGGCTCGGAGAATGTTCGAACTTCATCACCTCAGCGCACAGGAGCAGGCCGACTGGCTGCGTCGCGGCGACGTCAGCCCCACCGAGCTGGCCGCCCACTACCTCGCCCGCATCGAACGGCTCGACGCCGGGCTCGGTGCCTTCACGACGGTGACCGCCGAGGCGGCGCTCGCGCGCGCCGCCTATGTGGAGTCGACGGTGTCGCGCGCGGTCGCGCTGTGGGGGCTGCCCCTCGGCGACAAGGACCTGAGCGCCCGCGCCGGGGTTCGCACCACCTACGGGTCACGCCTGTTCGCCGACTTCGTGCCGACCGAGTCGGACGAGATCGTGAAGGTGCTCGACGACGCCGGCGGGGTGAGCCTGGGCAAGACCAACGCGCCCGAGTTCGGGCTGCCGAGCTACACCGAGTCGCTTGTCGCCCCTCCCGCCCGCAATCCCTACGACACTGCCCTCGGCGCGGGCGGCAGCAGCGGGGGAGCGGCGGTCGCCGTGGCTGCCGGACTCCTCCCCGTCGCGCCCGGCTCCGACGGCGGCGGGTCGATCCGCATCCCCGCCGCGGCGACCGGCCTCGTCGGGCTCAAGCCGTCACGCGGGCGGGTGCCCGCGAACGCCGGCTTCGGGTCGCTCGGCGGGCTCGTCGCCCCCGGTCCGATCGCGCGCACCGTGGCCGACGCAGCGATGCTGCTCGACGCGATGACCGACGGCGGAGCCTACGAGTACGCCACCCGCGCCCCCTCGTGGGACGGCGGCGCGCTGCTCAACGCGGCCGTGCGGGGGGAGGGGCGCTTCGAGATCGGGGTGATGACGACCTCGCCGTGGGACAGCGCCTACGACATCGCGATCGCCCCCGAGGCGTGGGCCGCCCTCGACGCCGCGGTGAACGAGCTCGCCGTGCTCGGGCACGGGGTCGAGGAGCTCGCGCTCGAACCCGACGACACCTACGGACCCGCGTTCCGCACGATCTGGCAGGCCGGCGCCGCGAACATCCCGGCCGAGGGCGACCAGCTCGACCTGCTCGAACCCCTCACGCAGTGGCTCGTCGCCCGGGGGCGGGAGTTGAGCGCACGCGATCTCGCGGCAGCGCTGTCGACGCTCACGCTGTTCGAACGCAGCGTCATCCGTCAGTTCTCCCGTGTCGACGCCGTGCTCACGCCCGCTCTCGCGCTCACGCCGCGCCCGGTGGGCTGGTACGACCAGGCCGACGCCGAACGCAACTTCGAGCAGCAGGTGCAGTACACCCCGTTCACCTCGTTCGCGAACGTCGCAGGGCTGCCCGCGATCATACTCCCGGTCGCGGTGACGGATGCGGGGCTTCCGATGGGGGTGCAGCTGATCGGCCGTCCGGGAGGCGAGCACACGCTGCTCGCCATCGGCGCGCAGCTCGAGCGCCGTTTCGCCTGGCAGCGGCGGCACCCGCCGCAGTGGTGACGGCCGGCCCAGTCCTGAGCAACCCGTCCTGAGCAACCCGCCCTGCACAGCCGGCCCGAGCCGCTCGCGGCGCGACTGGTCGCCTACCGGGCAATCTGAGGCCGAGATGCCTCACATCGTGACAAGTCGAGACCCCTCAGGCTCGCTTCGTGCCAGCGAACGAACCCCACAGCGGTCGGGCAGTGGCGACGATGAAAAGTGCGAACAGGGACTGGCTGACGACGCCGAACAGCGTGATACCACCGATGGTTGCGTACACGGTCCAATTGACCGCGATATCGAGAAGGATGACGACGACCCCGAGCACGATGCCCAGCCGCTGTCGGCGCAGCAGCAGTACCACGATCAGCGGATCGAGAACCGTCAGTGACAACCAGAACACTCGAAGCGCCGTAGGGAAGCCGTCGTACGTGTTGACTCCGCCGTGAACGATGTCTGCGACGTGGGTCGTCGTGCCGATCAGGTAGCCGACCACCCAGACGATGCGGACTACTGCTGCGGCTGAGGGCATGGCTTCAGGCTAGTGCCGGTGGGTCTGTGCTTCGTCGGCTCAGCCGCCGTCGACCTCAGCGCGCGTCGGCCAGCGCCTTCCGCACGCGCGGCGCCACCTCGGTGGCGAAGAGCTCGATCGACTCCAGCATCATCGGCTGGGGAACACCCGACCAGTCCATCTGCAGCCCCACCCGATCCATGCCGAGGTGGCCGTGCGTGCGCACGATCTTGTCGGCGACCTCGTCGGGGCTGCCGGCGAAGATCGCGCCGCGCGGCCCGGTCATCTCGTCGAAGGTCTGCCGGGTCGGCGTCGGAAATCCGCGCTCGGCCGAGATGCGCGCCATCGACCCGATCCAGTAGGGGAAGAAGGCGTCCTTGGCCGCGTGCGAGTCGCGGCCGACGAACCCGGGGGAGGCGATCGCGGTACGCAGAGTCGCCGGGTCGTGCCCGTGCTGCTGCGCCGAACGCCGATACAGGTCGAACAGGGGAGCGAACCGCTCGGGCAGGCCGCCGATGATCGCGTAGCTCACGGGGATGCCGAGGGCGCCGGCGCGGGCGGACGACTCGGGGTTGCCGCCCGTGGCGACCCAGATGTCGAGCTTTCCGGGAAACTCGCCGGCCTGGCTCGGTCGCGGCAGCACCTGCTGGTTCTCGAGGGCGGGGCGGAAGCGGCCGCTCCACGTGACGAACTCGTCGTCGTTGAGGGTGAGCAGCAGGTCGAGCTTCTCGGCGTAGAGGGCGTCGTAGTCGCGCAGGTCGGCGCCGAAGATCGCGAACGACTCGATGAACGAGCCGCGCCCGGCGACGAGTTCGGCGCGCCCGTGGCTGAGCAGGTCGATCGTGGCGAACTGCTGGTACACCCGCACCGGGTCCTCGGTGCTGAGCACCGTGACGGCGCTGCCGAGCTTGATCCTCGAGGTCACGGTGGCGGCAGCGGCCAGCACCGTCGCCGGCGCCGAGATCGAGTAGTCGGGGCGGTGGTGCTCGCCGAGTCCGAAGTAGTCGAGCCCCGTGGCATCCGCGAGTCTGATTCTCTCGATCGTGTCGGCGAGGTTCTGCTCGACGGAGACGCGGGCCCCGCTCTGCGGGTCTGTGTGGATGTCGCCGAAACTGTAGATGCCGAATTGCATGCCCGTGCCCGCCTTCTTGTCCATGGATACAGTGTGTGCCATGCCGCCCCGCTGGGAGTCTTCCCCACGGAGCACATCGCCCTAGTGGCATTAGGTAAGGCATGCCTATACTGGATGCATGACCTACCTCGACGAGAGCACCGCGTCGATCGGCTGGAACCCGGAAGCGAGCGACAGGATCCTGCTCGCGGGAGACGAGAACGCTCTCGCCGTGATCCAGACCATCCTCGCCACGCTCCCCGCCCGTTCGCGCGGCCAGGTGTTCGTCGAGGTTCAGAGCGACGACGACATCGTCGAGCTCGTGGCCCCGGGCCGGTTCGCCGTCTGCTGGCTCGTTCGCGACCGCGGGCAGGTTCTGCGCCGCTCGGTCGACGCGTGGCTGAGCGAGATGCTCCCCGTTTCGGCGTTCGACGACCACAGCGTGTACGCGTGGATCGCGAACGACGGCGCCGCGCGCACGCTCAGCTCCAACTGACCGCGCATCTCTACAGCTCCACCGCGCGGTCGTACGTCACCCACTTCGTTGCGGTGGCCATCGTGTCGTAGAGGCGCCTGGCCGTGTCGTTGTTCTCGTTGGTGATCCAGCGCACGACGCTGAGGTGCTCGGTCTCCGCGATCTGCGAGACGGCGTCGATGAGGATGCGCCCGATGCCGCCACCGCGCAGGTCGGGCCGCGTGAACAGGTCGTCGAGCCAGAGTCCCGTTGTGCCCGACGACGGCCGCGCGAACCGGCGGTAGTGGGCGAGGCCGCCGAGGGTGCCGTTCGTGTCGACCGCGACGAGCGCGTTGGTCTCGTGCGAGGCATCCGCGATCCATCCCCAGACCCGGTCGACGACGACCGAGCTCGGCTCGAGCGCGTAGAACTCGCGGTAGGCGCTGTACAGGTCGCGCCACTGCGCCGCATCGACGGGCTGAACCGGCCGCACCTCCCAGGTCACGCGTCGACCCCCACGAGCTCGGCGCTGCGCTGCCAGAGTGCGGCGGCCAGAGCGTCGTCGCCCGCCTGCCTGCCCGTGGCCCCGTTCGGTTTCAGCCGGTCGTAGTAGGTGCCGTTCGGGGCGGCGGCGGCCTGGCCGGTGGCGAGCAGAACGAGGGGTTCCGCGCCCTGTTCGACGGGCACTCCGAAACCGCCCGACCGCAGCAGATACGAGAGCTTGATGAACGCCGAGTCCGCACCGAAGCCCGTCGACACGTAGCCGGGATGGAACGAGTACGACTGCAGGCCGGTGCGCCGCGCCAGCTCGCGGGCGAACAGGACGGTCTCGAGCTTGCTCGTTCCGTAGGCCCGCCAGCCGCCGAGCCACGCACGCTTCTTCCACTCGAGGTCGTCGAGGCGGATCCGGCCGACGCGGTTCATGATGCTCGACGTCGAGACCACGCGTGCCTCGCTCTCGAGCAGCCGCGGCAGCAGCAGCGCGGTGAGCAGGAAGGGCGCGAGGTGGTTGTGCTGGAAGGCGCGTTCGAACCCGTCGGCGGAGACGCCGCGTTCGGCCACGAGGCCTCCGGCGTTGTTGGCGAGCACGTCGATGCGCGGATAGTGCTCGGCGAGAGAGGCGGCGAGCTCGCGCACGTCGTCGAGACGGTCGTAGTCGGCGACGAACGGGGTGCCGTCGACGGATGCCGCCACCCGGGTCGTGCGCTCACGGTTGCGTCCCACGACCGCCACGTCCCATCCCTCCCGGGAGAGCCGGGCCGCGGCGTTCGCGCCGATTCCGGCGCTCGCCCCCGTGATCACAATGGTCTTCGTCATGCGTATCCGCCTTTTCTCAGTCCGGCTTCTACTTCGAAGCGGTTGGTTCGCGCGACGGGTCCGGCGGCGATATACAGCGGGATGAACGCGAGACCGTAGTGCTTCCACTGCGCGCGGTGCACGGCCTCGTGCTCGAGGATGTCGGGGGAGATGCTGCTGCGGGTGAGGTAGACGGCGCCGATCGTGGTGCCGCCGCGACCGAAGGCCCAGCGCGGACACCGCCGGGCGACGATCACCCCTCCTGCGGGGCGGATGCGGCCGAGGCTCATCACGGCGCCCCAGAGCAGGCCGCCTCCCGTCGCGAACCAGTATCCGGGACGTGCGACGACCGGGTGGAGGAGTATCGCGCGCGCCGCGGGAACCCGGGCAGTGGCATCCGCCCACCGTTGCATCGCCCGCACGACACCCGTGGGGTGGGCCGGTCGCACCTGCTGCATACATCGCAGAATACAGTGGCCTTATGTCTGGTGAAGTGCGGCGCGTGGCCATGATCTCGATGCACACGTCGCCCGCCGCCGCCCCGGGCACCGCCGACGCGGGCGGCATGAACGTGGTGGTCCTCGAGATCGCGCGGCAACTCGCGGCCCGCGGCGTCGAGGTCGACCTGCTGACGCGCGCGACCGGGGAACCGGCGGTGTCGGCGCTCGCGCCGGGTCTCACCCTGCACGAGCTGCGGGCCGGCCGTGTCGGCGTGGTCGCGAAAGACGACCTGTCGGCCGTCACCGACGAGTTCGGCGAGGCCGTGGCCCGGCTGGCGGGGCGGGAGTCGCGCCGTTACGACATCGTGCACGCCCACTACTGGCTCAGCGGGCTCGCCGTGCTGCCCGTCACGATCGAGCTCGGCATCCCGTTCGTGCAGAGCTTCCACACGCTGGGCGCCATGAAGCACCGCTCGATGCCCGCGGGCGAGCTCACCGAACCCGAGCGCCGGGTGCGCACCGAGTCGTTTCTCGCGCTGCAGGCCGACGCCGTGATCGCGAGCTCGACGGCGGAGGTCGACGACCTGATCGAGCAGGTGGGCGCGCAGGCCGACCGGGTGTGGATCATCCCGCCCGGTGTCGACACGCGCGTCTTCTCACCGCAACCCGACGCCGGCGACGCCGTGCGCCTCGCACTGGGCATCGAGAGCGGCCGCCCGCTGCTCGCGGTCGTCGGCCGGGTGCAACCGCTCAAGGGGCAGGAGCTCGCGGTGCGGGCGCTCGCCGCCATGTCCGATCCGCGGCCCGTGCTGGTGATCGCGGGCGAGCCCACGCCGGGCGAGGAAGACTACCTACGTTCGCTCTACGACCTCGCGACCTCGTCGGGGGTCGCGGCAGACGTGCGTTTTGTCGGCGCCCTCGACCGAGACGGGGTGGCCGAGCTTCTCGCGGCCGCGACCGTGACACTCGTTCCCTCGCACTCGGAGACCTTCGGCCTCGTCGCGCTCGAGTCGGCGGCCTGCGGCACGCCCGCGGTCGCCCAGCGGGTGTCGGGGCTGGTCGAGTCGGTCGCCGACGGCGAATCCGGGGTGCTCGTCGATTCGCGCGACCCCGCGGAGTGGGCGCGGGCCGTCTCGCTGCTGCTCGACGACCCGCTCTACTACGACGAGCTGGCGGTCTCGGCGCGCAGGTTCGCCGAGGGGTTCGCCTGGTCGACGTCGGTGTCGATCCTGCTCGACGTCTACCGTTCGCTGGTTCAGGGACGCCCGTAGGTCTCGAGCAGCCGCAGCCAGATCTCGTTCATCGTCGGGTAGGCCGGCACCGCGTGCCACAGCCGGTCGATCGGCACCTCGCCGACGATCGCGACGGTCGCGGCGTGGATGAGCTCGCTCACGTCCTGTCCGACGAAGGTGACGCCGAGAACGACCTTGCGTTTCTCGTCGACGACCATGCGGGCCTTGCCCGCGTAGTCGTCGGCCTGCAGGCTCGCGCCGGCGACCCAGCCGAGGTCGTAGTCGACGACGCGCGTCGTGTAGCCCGCCTTCTCTGCGGCCGTGCTGGTGAGGCCGACCGAGGCGACCTCCGGATCGCTGAACGTGACCTGCGGAACGGCCTCGTGGTCGGCGGTCGCGGCGTGCGCACCCCACGGCCCGTCGTGCACCGCGTTGCCGAGGGCGCGCGCGACGATCACGTCGCCGGCGGCGCGGGCCTGGTACTTGCCTTGGTGGGTGAGCAGCACGCGGTGGTTGACGTCTCCGGTGGCATAGAGCCAGCCGTGGTTGTGGTTCGTGGCGGCGCGCACCAGCAGGGTGTCGTCGACCGTGAGCCAGTCGCCGGGGGTGAGGCCGACGGTGTCGATGCCGATGTCGGTCGAGCGCGGCTGGCGCCCCGTGGCCACGAGCACCTCCGAGGCCACGACGACCGTGCCGTCCGAGAGGGTGAGTGAGACTCCGTCGGCGCCGCGCTGCGCGTTCGTCGGGGTGACGCCGAGCGCGAGGGTCACGCCGAGCTTCTTCAGCGACTCGCCGACCAGCTCGGCGGCGAAGTCTTCCTGATTGCCCAGGAGGCCGCTGCGGGCGATCACCGTGACGTCGCATCCGAACGTCGCGTAGGCGGTCGCCATCTCGACGGCCACAACGCCCCCGCCGATGATCGCGAGGCTCGCGGGGATGACCTTGGCGCTCGTGGCGTCGCGGGGGGTCCAGGGGGCGACGTCGGCGAGACCGGGGACGTCGGGCAGCAGCGGGTCGGATCCGGTGCTCACCACGACGGCGTGGCGGGCGGTGAGCTGGGTCATCGTGCCGTCGGAGGCCTCGACCGAGACCTGCTTGACGCCGGTGAGGCGGCCGTGGCCGCGCAGCAGTGCGATGCCCGCGCTCGCGACCCACTCGACCTGGCTCGAGTCGTCCCAGTTGTGGGTGAACGAGTCGCGCCGCTTGAGGGTCGCCGCGACGTCGATGTCGCCGGTGACCGCCTGCTTGGTGCCTTCGACGTTCTGGGCGGCGCGGAGGGCGATGCCGCTGCGCAGGAGGGCCTTCGAGGGCATGCACGCCCAGTAGGAGCACTCGCCTCCGACGAGCTCGCTCTCGATCAGGATGGCGGTGAGACCGCCCTGCACGGCGCGGTCTGCAACGTTCTCGGCCACGGCGCCGCCGCCGATGATGATGAGGTCGTATTCGGTATCGATCATGCGTCGAGGCTACCGGGCGGCGCTGACGCTGGCGAGTGTCAGCGCCCGACGGACTCAGCGCCCGACGAACTCAGCGGGGGTGCGGCTCAGGAACGCCCGCATGCCGATCGCCGAGTCCTCGCTGCCGGCGAGGCGCACGAGCGTCGGCTGCAGCGCGGCCTCCGCCGCGGCATCCGACTCCCGCACGGCCAGCCGCGCGTTCGCGAGAGTCGCCTGCACGGCCAGCGGCGCCTGGGCGGCGATGCGGCGGGCGAGCACGAGACCGCGGTCATACTGCTCTCCGTCGGCGACGACCTCCTGCACGAGGCCGATGCGCAGCGCCTCCGCGGCGTCGAACAGGTCGCCGGTGAGGATCCAGCGCATCGCGTTGCCCCAGCCCACCGCTCGGGGAAACCGGATGCTCGCTCCACCGAAGGGCAGGATGCCGCGGCTCACCTCGATCTGGCCGAAGCGGGTCGATGCGGCGGCCACGGCGATGTCGGCCGAGAGGACGAGCTCGACGCCGAGCGTGAGACACGTGCCCTGCACGGCGATCACCACGGGCTTGCTCAGCGAGGTGCCAGAGACCTGCCACGGGTTGATGCCGCCGTCGGCGGTGGTGTCGAGACCGTCGGCGCCGATGTTCGGGGCGACGTCGGCGAGGTCGAGCCCCGCGGTGAAGTGGTCGCCGTGGGCGTAGACGAGACCGACCCGCAGCTCGGGGTCGTTCTCGAGCTCGGCATAGGCGAGCGACAGCTCGGCCAGCAGCCGCATGTCGGCTGCGTTGCGCTTCTCCGGCCGGTTGAGGCCCATGAGCAGCACGTGCCCGTCGCGGTCGATGGTGATGCGGGCCGGGGATTCGCTGCTCTGCGTCATGCGCTCCAGCCTAGGGTCGCGCCCCACAGCGTCGACCTCGTCGACAGGATGCGACAACGGGTGCGGGCGTTTTTATGCCGCCGAGCGCGCCAACCTACAAAACGGCCCTGCGATCAGGGCGCGGTGAGGGCGCCGATCAGGCGCAGGATCGTGGGCAGATCGTCGGATGCCTCGTCGACACTGGCCGGTGAGAATCCGGCGATGCTCGCCCCGGCCAGGCGATAGCGGCCCTTGACCGCGCGCACGGCGGCGACGAGAGCCGCGGCGCTCACCCCGAACGGCACGGGATCGCTCAGCCCGGCGAGCTCGGCCGGGTCGAGCACGTCGAGGTCGATGTGGATGTAGACCGACGTTGCGCCGCCGGCCGCGATCGCGTCGAGCAGGTCGGCGGGGTCGGAGAGAGAGTCGACGCCCACCCGCCGGATCGCGCTGGCGGCGACGAAGTCGTTCTCGTCGTCGTCGATCGATCGCACGCCCGCGAGCACGAGGCGTTCCGCGCTGAGCGGCGTCGTCGGCACGAGCGGGGCGACGCCGTCGCCGAGGAGGGTGCGCAGCACCATGCCCGAGAAGGCGGCCGACGGCGAGCTCTCGACCGTGTTCAGATCGGGGTGCGCGTCGAACCAGACGACGGCGACGTCGCCGGCCGTGCGGGTGAGGGCGTGGTCGACGGCGGCCAGGGCGACCCCGCAGTCGCCGCCGATCGTGAGCGCCCAGTCGTCGACGTCGGCGAGCACGGCGAGCGTGCGGTCGCGCACGAGCTGCAGCGAGCCGAGGCGGGGGAGGCCGGAGCCGAGCTCGTCGCCCGCCTCCAGGGGGACCTCTACGAGGCGGGTGAGGCTGGCGGGCAGGTCGCCCCGGATGGCCTCGGCGCCGTCGGAGAGACGGAGGGCGCGTGAAGATCCGGAGCCCTGCCACTGGGGGACTACGACGAAGGTTGCTGGCACCTACTCAGTATCGCCGTTGCGCTTCGCTTCTGCGAGGAGGGCGGTGATGCGCGCCGCGTCGCCTTTGGCGCCGTAGGCCGGTGTGTCGCGGTCGACGCGCCAGCTCTCAGTGAGCGGTCCGAGGTTCACCGTGTCGAAGCCGAGTTCGTCGTAGAACCGGGTCACGAGGGCTGCGGCATCGTCGAAGTCGCTCGACGTGACGAGTGCGTCGCGGCCGGGAGTGCCCGCCGGGGTGCCGTCGGTGGTGATGCGCCCGAACTGGATCGAGTTGAAGCCCTTGGCCACGCGGCTGTCGGGGAGGTGGGCCTGCAGCAGCCCGGTCACAGTCGCCGTGCCGTCGTCGAGCTCCGCGATGTGTCCGTCGCGTTCGAAGTAGTAGTTGTTGGTGTCGATCACGATCTTGCCGGCGAGTTCGGCGACGGGAACCTGCGTGTAGTTCTTCATCGGCACGGTCACGACGGCGAAGTCGCCCGCTGCGGCAGCATCAACCGACGTGGCGGCGCGAGCTCGCGGCCCGAGCTCTGCGACGAGCTCGCTGAGCGTCTCGGGACCGCGCGAATTGCTGATCACGACGTCGTATCCCAGCTTCACCGCCCCGCGAGCGATCTGGCTGCCGATGTGTCCTGCTCCGATGATTCCGATAGTCGTCATGTGCATGCCAACGGTCGGGCGCGCCCCGAAATTCCGACGATGGTCGACGGTCTGCGCCGTTTGGGGCCGTCTGACGCGGCGAAGGCCCCAAACGGCGCAGATCACCGCACCGCTGCGGTGTGGAGTGCTGCGGGTGTGGTGGCGGTGCTACTGGCCGAGCTGCCCCTGCGAGGCGCTGCCGCCCGCGCCGAGCTTGAGGGCGGCGAGGCGCGCCTCGATCTCGGTCTGCTTGTCGAGGTCTTCGAGGCTCTCGAACTGGGCGTCGAGGCTGGATGCCGCGAGCTCCTGCTGCCCGAGGACCTTGGCCTCCTCGCGCCGGATCTTGTCTTCGAACCGGCTGATCTCGCTCGTCGGGTCGAGCATGTCGATCGAGCCGATGGCCTCCTGCACCTGACGCTGGGCGTCGACGGTCTTCGAGCGGGCGATGAGCTCGTCACGCTTCGACGTGAGCTCGCCGAGCTTGGTGCGCATCGAGTCGAGGCCGCTCTTCAGCTTGTCGACGACGAGGGTCTGCGAGGTGATGGTCGGCTGCGCGTCCTTCGCCTCCTTCTCGGCCTGGAACTGCTTGCCGAGGGCGACCTTCGCCAAGTTGTCGAACTTGTCGGCGTCGACGGCGTTGCCGCCGGTGCGCAGCTCGTCGGCCTTCGAGCTCGCGGCGAGTGCCTTGCGGCCCCAGTCGTTGGCCGCGGCGACGTCTTCTTCGTAGTCCTGCTCGACGAGGCGGAGGTTGCCGATCGTCTGCGCGACGGCGCTCTCGGCCTCGGCGATGCTGTTGGTGTAGTCGCGCACCATCTGGTCGAGCATCAGGGCGGGGTCTTCCGCCTGATCGAGCAGCGCGTTGATGTTTGCCTTGGCCAGCTGCGAGATGCGACCGAGGATTGACTGCTTAGACATTGAGCTGCCTTTCATTGAGTGGGTGGTGCCGATGTGTTGTGCCGTGATGTGAAGTTAGAAACGTCCGCCGCCGCCGCGACGTCCGCCGCGGGAGCCGCCGCCGGAACGCCGCGAACTGCCGCCGAAGCCGCCGCTCGAACGCCCGCCGCCCGAACGACCACCCGACCACGAGCCGCCGCCGCCCCAGCCGCCGCCGCCGCCCATCCCGCTGGAGAGCAGGCCGCCGAGGATGCCGCCGATGATCGCAGACGTGTCGATTCCCGAGCCGGAGCCGCCGCGTGAGCCGCCGCCGAACATCGCGCCCGCGTTCTCGCGGGAGAAGTAGTCGACGTCGCCCTGGGCGAGCTCCGTGCCCTGCTGGGCGAGGCTCGCCGCGCGGTGGGCGGCGGCCAGGGCCGCGACGGGGTCGGAGCCGGCGAGCGAGGCCGCCTCGTCGAGCGCCTGCTGCGCTGCGGCCAGGCGGGTGCGAGCGTCGGGTCCGATGCCACCACGCCGGGTCGAGAGGTACTGCTCGCCCGTCGAGATCTGGGTTCGCGCGCTCGCGATTACCCGGTCGAGCGACGAGCGTGCGCTCGCCTCGCGCTGCTGGCGGTCGCGCACCCCGGTGAGCGCCAGGGCGAGGGTCTCGTCGAGCCGCTCCACCCGCTGCAGGGCGTCGATCGGGTTGCGTGCGCTGTCGGGGAGGATGGCGGCGAGCCCCGAGGTCGTCGCCTCGATCGTCGGCGCGAGGTCGCCCGAGGCCGCGCGCGCCTCGGCGAGGTCGAGGTGCAGCTCGTCGACCGCGGCGGCGAGCGCCGTCTGCGCCTCGGCGAGCTCCGCCGCGAGCGTGTCGACGGCGTCGAGCAGCTGACCGGCCTGGGCGACGCTCGACTGCGCCGCCCGAACGGCCACGGCGGCGGAACCGGTGCCGCCCCCGGCTAGCGCGGCGCGGGCGTTGGCCGCGGTTGTCGCTGCGAGCGAGAGAAGTGTGCGGGCCTGTGCTGCGTTGGCCGAGACGGTGGCGATCGTCGTCGGCGCGTAGCGGGCGGCCAGGTCGGCGGTCGTGGCCTCGGCCGCGACGATCCGGGGTTCGAGGGCGCCGGCCGAGGCATCCACGGTGTCCAGGATCGCCGGGGCGTTCGTCTCGATCTCGCGCAGGGCGTCGAAGCCGTCGGCCTGGGCGTCGAGGTCGGCGTCGGCCTTCTCGGCGAGCTCGATGACACGCAGCGTCAGCGCACGCTTCTCCTCGGGGGTCTCGGGAAACGCGTCGTCGAGTTTCTGCCGGATCGAGAACGCCTCGGCCACGGCCGTCTTCGCCGCGGCGAGGGCGGCCGAGAAGTCCTTGGTCGCCTCTTCGCCGAACTGCGCGACGGCGAAACCGACCTCCTGCTCGCTCGTGCGCAGCGAGTCGTCGATCTCGACGAGCAGGGTCGACGCGCGGGCGTCGAGCTGCTGCTGGCTGAGCTGCCCGGCGGGCAGACCGGTCTCGCCGGCCTTTCTGCGTCGGGCGGCCTGCACGAGGAAGTAGACGAGCGCGCCGCCGCCCGCCACGACGACGAGCAGCACGATCGGCCAGAGCGGCAGGCTGCCGGAGTCGTCGCCCTTGCCGGCGAGGCCGTCGGCGAAGGAGATCGCCGCTTCGGCCCAGTCGTCGTCGCGCAGCTCGGGGATGAGCGCGTTCTCCTCGATCTCGGCGAGGTCGGAATCGCTCAGCGGAAACGACTCGGTCACCGACACCTGGTAGACCCTGTCGACGGTCGCGATCGCGAGCAGCGCGTCTTTGTCGCCGAGTCCGCTCAGATTCGCGGAGGTGTCCGCCCACTCGGCGGAGCTCGCGGCCCCCGTGAACGAGTCGACGTAGACCACGAAGAGCTGGATGCCCGTGTCGTTGTAGAGCGAGTCGAGCGACGCGAGGATGCGGTCTTCGTCGTCGTCCGTGACGACACCAGCCTGGTCGAGCACGTAGGCCCCGCCGAGATCGACGGGGTCTTCGGCGTGCGCCGCAGCGGGTGACAGGGCCATGAACCCGACCAGCAGCGCGAGGCCCACCACGATTCGCGACTTCATCGGCTCTCTCTCCTCGGCCGTTTCCAGCAGGTTGAGGAGATTCTATCGACTTGTCGTCACTGCCTTCCTGAGTGTTGCGTCAGCCGATGCGCACCGACTGCGTCGGGCCGGTGACCAGTTCGGCGCTGCCGTTCACCGAGACGTCGGTCGCGGCCGACACCTGGTATTCGCCCGCGGCGACCGGGGGCAGGTCGTCGCGGAAAGCCTCGGCCGTGTCGTCTTCGACCGTGCAGACGACGGGGGTGAAGGATGCCGCGTAGTCGAGCGATTCGCCGGGGGCGAGCGCCACGTCCTGCAGCATCTGGATCGTCGGCCCGTTGCTGTGCCACAGCACGATCCCGTTCTGCGAGAGCGTGATCGCGGGTGCCGGGGGGCTGTATCCGAGAATCGGCTCGGTGCCGGTGTTCGTGAGGGTGACGGTTCCCTCGACCGGGGCGGCGCCGACCGGAGCGTCGGGGAAGTCGACGGTGAGCACCAGTCCCGACGGGCTCGGCGCGACCTCGGCGAGCGGGCCTCCGCACAGGTTGATGCGGTCGGCGGGCGCGCGCTTGATCCCCGCCGTCGGGTCGTCGCCCTCCATCATCCCCATGACCGAGTCGTCGGACTGGGCCGGTGCCTGCTCGGCGGTCGTCGACACGGCGGAGTCGGTCGCCGTCTGCGATCCGCCGAGGCCGTTGAGCCCGACGATGCCGATTCCTCCGATCGCGAGGGTGAAGGCGCCGCCGATGCCGACCTGTGCCGGAAGCCGGCGGCGCTTGCTGCGACGGATGACCGACTGCACGTCGATCGACCGGCCGGCGGGTGCATCGGGGGCGCGGAACAGGTCGCGGAGGTTCGGTTCAGTTGCCATTGCGTGCTCCCAGTGCGGTCGTCGGTCGGTCGGTGGTGGTCGTCGGTGCCGTGTGCGGCTCGGGTTCGGCGAGCGAGATCGCCATCTTGGCCAGGCCGTCGCTGAGGTAGCGCTTGACCGTGCCGGGGCTGAGCTCGAGCGTCGCGGCGATGTCGTCGACCTTGAGATCGTCGTAGTAGCGCAGCACGAGGCACGCCCGTTCGCGCGGGGTGAGTTTCTGCAGCTCGTCGTGCAGGTCGATGCGCGACTCCGTCTCGCCCGAGCTCGAGTCGGCGACCTCAGGGGTCGCGGTGAGGTGCGCGATCTTGCGCCAGCGCGTGGTGCGTCTGCCGCGGTCGATGTGGGTGTTCAGGATGGCTCGGCGCACGTATCCCTCGGCGCTGGCCACCGAGAAGCCGTTGCGCAGCCGGCCGAAGGTCTTCACGAGGGCGTCTTGCACGAGATCGGCCGCGTCGTCCTGACTGCCGCAGACGAAGTAGGCATACCGGGTGAGTGCGTCGCCGCGTTCCGCGACGAGACGGGTCACCACGTTCTCCCAGTGCGGGGAATCGACTGCTGCCTGCGACACGGTGTTGCCTCCTGGGATAGGTCTCTATCTTCCAAGACGCACGGGGGAGGCAGAACGTTGTGCTACTTCAGCCGCAACCGCAGATCGAGAAGCTGCTGCGTGAGCGCCGCCGGCACACGCCCGCCGAACGTGTCGAAGAACGCCCCGACGCCGTCGGCCTCGCGAGAGTAGGCGGCGGGGTCGACCGCGAAGAGCTTCTCCCAGTCGCCGGGCACCAGGTCGAGGTCGTCGACGGGGATGCCGCCGGCCGCGGGCAGCAGCCCGATCGGGCTCTCCTCGGCCGGTGCGGAGCCGTCGACCCGGTCGAGGATCCACGCGAGCACCCGCGCGTTCTCGCCGAATCCGGGCCAGAGGAATCGCCCGTCGTCGTCTTTGCGAAACCAGTTGACCTGGAAGACCGCCGGCGCGTGCGTGAGTCCCGCGCCCACCTCGAGCCAGTGCGCCCAGTGGTCGGCCATGTTGTAGCCGCAGAACGGCGCCATCGCGAAGGGGTCGCGGCGCAGCTCCCCGATGGTGCCTTCGGCGGCAGCCGTGCGTTCGCTCGAGATGGTGGCGCCCAGGTAGACGCCGTGCTCCCAATCCCGTGCCTCCACCACTAGCGGCACGGTGCTCGCCCGGCGGCCGCCGAAGATTATCGCGTCGATGACGACGCCCCTGGGGTCGTCCCAGTCGTCCGCGATGGTCGGGCACTGTCGTGCCGAGACCGTGAAGCGGGAATTCGGATGCGCCGCCGGGGTCGTCGACGACGGCGTCCAGTCGTCGCCGCGCCAGTCGACGAGGTGCTCGGGCGCCTTGTCGGTCATGCCCTCCCACCAGACGTCGCCGTCGTCGCGCAGTGCGACGTTGGTGAAGATCGTGTTGCCCCAGAGGGTGTCGATGGCGACGGGGTTGGTCGCGACGCCGGTGCCGGGGGCGACGCCGAAGAAGCCCGCCTCGGGGTTGATGGCACGCAGGCGGCCGTCGGCATCCGGACGCAGCCAGGCGATGTCGTCGCCGATCGTCTCCACGCTCCAGCCGGGGATCGTGGGCTGCAGCATCGCCAGGTTGGTCTTGCCACACGCGCTCGGGAACGCCGCGGCGACGTGGAAGACCCGGCCGCGCGGATTGGTGACCTTGATGATGAGCATGTGCTCGGCGAGCCAGCCCTCGTCTTTGGCCATCACCGAGGCGATGCGCAGTGCGAACGCCTTCTTCGCGAGCAGCGCGTTGCCGCCGTAGGCCGAGCCGAACGACCAGATCTCGCGGGTCTCGGGGAAGTGCGAGATGTACTTGGTCTCGTTGCACGGCCACGGCACGTCGGACTGGCCGGGTGCGAGGGGCGCTCCGACAGAGTGCACGGCGGGCACCCACTGCGTGTCGTCGTCGATGAGGTCGAGAGCCGCCGAGCCCATGCGGGTCATGATGCCGGTGGAGACCACGACGTAGGGGGAGTCGGTGACCTGCACGCCGAGTTTGGCGAGGGGCGAGCCGAGCGGGCCCATCGAGAAGGGCACGACGTACATGGTGCGGCCGCGCATGCTGCCGGCGAAGAGCGGCTCGAGCGTGGCGCGCATCTCGGCGGGGTCGCGCCAGTTGTTCGTGGGCCCCGCGTCGGCCTCGTCGGCGGAGCAGATGAACGTGCGGTCCTCGACTCGGGCGACGTCGCTGGCGTCACCCCGGGCGAGGTAGCTGCCGGGGCGGAACTCGGGGTTCAGCTGCGTCAGGGTGCCCGTCTCGACCATGAGGTGGGTGAGCGCGTCGTTCTCACGCAGCGAGCCGTCGCACCAGACGACGGCGTCGGGGGTGGTCAGTGCGGCGATCGAATCGACCCAGGCGACGACGGATGCCGCGGCTCCGGCCGGAGCTCCCGGGGTGAGCCGTGCGACCTCGCGCGGCTGGGTGATCACGGGTGTCGGTGCGGTGCGGGTCAGGATGCTCATCGTTGTTCCCATCGTGAGGTGTGACGCTGGTAAATTCGCTCGTAGTTATATGGTGGCGCGGCTAAGAGCGTTAATTTCCCGAAAAGTATTGGAAAGATCGCCCTTTCTTTCGCTAGGGTCGAAGAATGAAGGATCTTGCGACACTCGGCCACCGCATCCGCCATTTCCGCAGCGCCGCCGGACTCACCCTCGACCAGCTCGGCGTCGCCGTGAACATCGCCGGCAGCCAGCTCTCGCTCATCGAGAACGGGCGACGCGAACCTCGGCTGAGCCTCATCTCGTCGATCGCCGCGGCCCTCGGCGTGCAGGTCGGCGACCTGCTCGACGACGCCCCGCCGAGCGAGCGTGCGGGGCTGGAGATCGAGCTGGAGCGGCTGCAGCGCGGCAGCCTCTACGCGTCGCTCGGGCTGCCCGCCGTGCGCGCGGGCAAGGGGGTCGCCGACGAGACTCTCACCGCCCTCGTCGGTCTGCACCGGGAGCTGGCGCGGCGCTCGCGGGAGGCCATCGCCACGCCCGAGGAGGCACGCCGTTCCAACACCGAGCTGCGGCAGCGCATGCGCTCGCTCGACAACCACCTCGCGACCATCGAGGAGCTCGCCGAGGCCGAGGTCGCGGCGGTCGGCCACGTCGGCGGCGCTCTCACCCACCGCTCGGTGACCCGCATGGCAGAACGGCTCGGGTTCGAGCTCGTGCACGTGGGCGACCTGCCGCACTCGGCGCGGTCGGTCACCGACCTCGACAACGGGCGCATCTACCTGCCGCCGGCGTCGATCCCGGGCGGCCACGGGCTGCGGTCGATGGCGCTGCAGGCGATGGCCCACCGTCTGCTCGGACACGAAGAGCCGTCGACCTACGCCGACTTCCTGCAGCAGCGGCTCGAGATCAACTACTTCGCGGCCGCGTGTCTGATGCCCAGGCGGCAGGCGGTCGCCTTCCTGAGCGAGGCGAAGAACAACCACGACATCGCCGTCGAAGACTTTCGCGACGCGTTCGGCACGACCCACGAGAGCGCGGCACTGCGGTTCACCAACCTCGCCACCGCCTACCTCGACATGGAGGTGCACTTCCTCCGTGTGGGCGACGACGGGGCCGTCTACAAGGCCTACGAGAACGACGGGCTGCGGCTGCCGGTCGACGTGACCGGGTCGACCGAGGGGCAGTTCGTCTGTCGGCACTGGAGCGCCCGGGTCGCCTTCGAGCGCACCAACCGCACCACCGAGTTCTACCAGTACACCGACACCCCGGAGGGCACCTTCTTCGACTCGACGCAGACCGGCACCACGAGCGCGGGCGAGTTCTCCATCACCGTGGGTGTGCCGTTTGTGCACTCCACCTGGTTTCGCGGGCGGGAGACCACCAACCGTCTCTCGTCGACCTGCCCGGACGAGGCCTGCTGCCGTCGGCCCGACGCCGCGCTCTCGCAGCGCTGGTCGGGCCGGGCGTGGTCGAGCGCGAAGCTGCACGCGCACATCCTGTCGCCGCTGCCCGCCGGAACCTTCCCCGGCGTCGACGACCGGGAGCTGTACGAGTTTCTAGAACGGCACAGCGCCGCCGGCTGAGCGGCCGGCCGGCCAGCCGATCCGACGCGTCTCGTGCCCGCCCTCCGACGAGCTCAGGGGCTCACGGTCGCGAAGTGCCGCGCCGCCGCCGCACCCGCCTCGCGCAGCCAGCGCTCCGGCTCGGCGATAGCCGCCTCGACCGAACCGGCGAGGTCGACGAGGGCCGTCGTCCACACCCGCTCGCCGTTCACGACCGCAGTCGCCGTCACCTGCCCGGCGATGACGCCGGGCCGCACGGCGCGCTCCTCGGCCCGCTGCAGCAGCTGGCCGACGACCTTGCCGCCGAGCGACTGGCTGTCGAACCTGCCTTCGCCGAGGATGAGCACGTCGGCGCCGTCGATCGCGGCACCGAGACCGCTGAGCACCGCGAGGTAGTCGGCGCCCGACTCGAGAGTGGCGCCCCACGCGGCCGAGAACCCGAAGCCGGTGCCGCCGGCCGCGCCGGAGCCCGGCAGGTCGGGGTCGCCTCCCAGCGCGCCGGCGAACCGGGAGAGCGCGGCATCGAGGGTCGCGACGTCGACCGCGGATGCGCCCTTCTGGGGTCCGAAGACGGCGGCGGCGCCCGTGGGGCCGAGCAGGGGAGCGGTGACGTCGCTCAACAGGGTCACTCCGCCCGCCGGCGCCGGGAGCAGGTCTGAGCGGTTGACCCCCGCCACGTCGGCGAGGGCTGCGCCTCCGTCGGGCAACGGCGCCCCCGAAGCATCCGTGAGCCGGAGTCCGAGAGCCGCCAGCGCGCCCGCGCCGCCGTCTGTCGACGCCGAGCCGCCGAGCCCGATCACGAGCGACGTCGCGCCCGCCTCGAGCGCTGCGCGGATCACCTCGCCGAGACCGCGGGTCGACGCGCCCAGCGGATCGGGGGCGTGCATAAGCGGGAGGCCGCTCGACGAGGCCAGTTCGACGACGGCCGCGCCGCTCGGCAGCTGCAGCCACTCGCCGGGAGTCGGGCGGCCGTCGGGACCGGTGACGAGCCCCGCCGACCGGCGCACCGAGCCGGGCACCGCCGACTCGACCGCGTCGATCGTGCCCTCGCCGCCGTCGGCCTGGGGCACAAGAGCGAGGTCGTCGCCGGGGCTGACCGAACGCCAGCCGGCGGCGATCGCGTCGGCCACTTCCCGGGCCGAGAGCGACCCCTTGAACGAATCCGGGGCGATGACAATCGACGGCGACATGCCCGCCAGCGTATCGGAGCCGCCGCCCGCCTCCGCCGCGCGCCGCCGAATTGGCTGTGCGCCGCACGCCGGGTTGACTAGAATCACAGTATGAACGTCATCGCCTTCGTCGTGTCCCTTGGTCTTTTCGTCGGAGGAATCCTGCTGATGGGCTACGCCTTCGAGATCGAGGGATTTGAATTCGCGGCGTTCCTCGCCGGAATCCTCATCACGAGCGCGGGTGTGGCTCTGCCCATTCACGTGCTGAAGCGCATCGACGGCTAACGCAACAACCGACCGAGGGAGTCACACATGGCTGACAAATCGCCCAAGAAGTCCACGCCGAAGACGGCCGCCGGCAAGTCGCTGAAGGAAAAGCGCGCCGACAAGAAGGCCAAGGCTGGTTCGAAGGACCGCTAGAACCTCCACTGCCCGGAACACCCCGCTCACCGCGGAGGTTCCGGGCAGTTCTGCGTCCGCGGCCGGCAGGCTAGTGCTCGATCACCGTCATCGGCCGCACATTCTGGTTGAGCCGGAACAGGTTGGTCGGGTCCCACTCGGTCTTGATCGCGGCCAGCCTCTCGTAGTGGTCGCCGAATGCGGCGCGCATCAGCGAGTTGCCCTCCTCCTGGAATCCGGCGAAGTTGAGGTATCGCGTTCCGTCGGAATACGGGGCGAGCGCCGTCACAAGGCCGCGCACCCAGGCGATGTTCTTCGCATCGTCGTGGGCGTCGACCCAGTTCGCCTCCGGGTTGATGAGGAACGCCGCCTTCGAGGTGGTGAACGCTCCGTCGACGGGCTGCGCCGCGGCACCGGAGACGTGCCAGACGTCTACCGTGCTCAGGCGTGACGCCGGCATGGTGGCGGTCGCGGTGATGAGGTCGATCGCCGTGTCGCCGAGCTCGACGATGTTCGTCGACTTCCAGTAGTAGCGCCCGCCGTCGGGGTAGTCGTCGTCGAACGCCTGCTGCACCGCGGTGTACGGCATCGTGCCCGAGGCGTCGAACAGCGGTTCGCTGAACTTGCGGAGGGGGCGGAGCAGCCGCTCGCCCTCGTCCGGGTCGCCCACGAACATCCCGGCGAAGGAGATGAACGGCCACCCCGCGCTTCCCTCGGGGAAGCCCGGCGCACCGTCTTCGACCACCCCGAGCACGGCGACCAGGCTCACGTTGTTGGGCGCGCTCGCGCAGAAGTTGCGGAAGGCCCGCAGGCCGCGGGTGGCGCCGCTGTTGCGGGCGTCGTGGAACGAGAACAGGAAGAACACGTCGGGGCCGACCGCGTGCAGGCGGAAGGTGAACCGTGTGACGACGCCGAAGTTGCCGCCGCCCCCGCGCAACGCCCAGAGCAGGTCGGGGTGTGTGCGCGAGTCGACGGTGACGACCTGGGAATCGGCGGTGACGACCTCGGCGCCGATGATGCTCGCGCAGCTGAGGCCGTAGGCGTTGCGCAGCCAGCCGTAGCCTCCGCCGAGCGCGAGTCCCGCGACTCCGGTGCGCGAGAAGACCCCGCCGGGCACGGCGAGTCCGTGCTGCTGGGTCGCGGCGTCGACCTGGCCCCAGGTCGCGCCGGCTCCCACTCGCACGCTGCGGGCGTCAGCGTCGACCGTGACCTCGCAGAGCGCCGCCAAGTCGAGCACGATGCCGTCGTCGACGGTGCCGTGACCGGCGACATTGTGCCCGCCGCCACGCACCGCGACGGGGACGTCGTTGGTTCGGGCGAAGCCCACCCCGGCGACGACGTCGTCGGTGGTCGCGCACCGGAGCACCGCGAGCGGACGGCGATCGATGATGCCGTTCCAGACCCTCCGGGCTTCGTCGTAGGCGGGAGCACCCGGAAGGATCAGTTCTCCGTCTACCGTTGCCCGTAATTCTTCGAGTTCCTGATCAAGCATGACGACCTCGTGCACCTCTGCCGCGCTACCCTGCCCGGCGTCAGTGCCACTGTAAGCACGACCTCTCGGCCCGGACAACCCTCGCGCGAGGGCCGGAAACTGCGACTAGGGCAGCAGAGCGGCGGCGCTGCGCAGCATCTCGTCGAGCACGTCGGCGGCGCGGTCTCCGCGGGCGAGCGGGGTGGACTGCCCGGCCCACAGCGACATCAGCTCGACCTCGCCGCGATCGGCCGCGATCGGGCGGAACTGGCCGGTGAGCCAGTTCTGCACGGGGAAAGGCGCGGGCTCCGCGGCATCCGTGATCTTCGTGGGTATTCCGCGGGCGAGTCGGCCGCTGAGGGCGCGCGTGAGCACGGTGCGACCCGCGCGTGTGCGGAGGGCGTCGCGGTAGGCGGGCACCGCCGCCGACTCCCCGGTGGCGAGGAAGGCGGAACCGACCTGCACCGCGTGGGCGCCCAGGGTGAGCGCCGCGGCGAGCCCCCGGCCGTCGGCGATGCCGCCCGCCGCAATCACGGGGATGCCGACGGCGTCGGCCACCTGGGGAACGAGCGAGAACGTGCCGACGAGCGAGTCCTCGGCCGCGCGCAGAAATGAGGGCCTGTGCCCGCCCGCCTCCATGCCGCTCGCGACGACCGCGTCGACACCGCCCCGTTCGAGTGCGACCGCCTCGTCGACGGTGGTGGCGGTGCCGACGATGACGATGCCGAGTTCGTGGGCGCGGTCGATCACCGCGGTGGGCGGCACCCCGAACACGAAGCTGAGAACGGCGGGACGCGCGTCGAGAGCCGCCTCGATCTGCTCGTCGAAGGTCGGCAGGTAGCGTTCGGGCATCGTCGGCAGCGGCAGGTCGAGCTCGTCGAAGTAGGGGCGCAGCGCCTCGGCGTGGGCCTCGAACTGCTGCTGCGTGACACTCAGCACGTCGGAGCCGTCGAGCGGCAGCCACAGGTTGAGGGCGAACGGTCCCGCGGTCGCCGCGGCGAGCTGCGCGGACGTCTCACGGATGCGATCGGCACCGTAGCCGTAGAGGCCGAACGAGCCGAGACCGCCGCCGTTGCTCACCGCCGCGGCCAGCCGCACCGACGACATGCCGCCGAAGGGTCCGAGCACCACGGGAACCTCGATGCCGAAGAGCCGGGTCGCGGGAGTCGGGGCGAGCGGAGTGGTCATGGTTGGGAATTCTAGCGACCGTGACGAGCCGGCGACGGTGTTGAATAGACGGATGCCCGCCCTCCACTCACTGCGACCGAGCACTCCGGGCGACGCCGGCTGGATCGCCGAACTGCGGGCCGAGGTGATGCGTCCCGATCTCGAACGGCTCGACCGGTTCGACCCGTCGTGGGTGCGCGAGCGCTTCCTGCGGTCGTTCGCCGCCGAGCACACCCGGGTGATCGAGGTCGGCGGCCACGCCGTCGGATCGATCGCCGTGCGGCCAGAGCCGGGGGAGCGCTGGATCGAGCACTTCTACCTCGCCGACGGGCAGCAGGGACGCGGCATCGGCGGCGCGGTGCTGCGTGGCGTGCTGGGCGAGTCGCCCGACGCACGTCCCTTCCGGCTCAACGTCTTGCAGGGCAGCGCCGCCCGCAGGCTCTACGAACGCCACGGTTTCGTCTTCGAGAGGGAAGACGCGATCGACGTGTTCCTCGTCAGGCACCCGTCGAACCCGACCTAGCCGGGGGAGCGGTCGGTCACTCCGATGCGCAGGTGCGCGCGCTCGCCGATGATCGGCAGGCTTCTCGCGGCCCGAGGGAGTTCGACGAATCCGAACGCCGAGCCGGCCGCGCCGCTCTCGAGATCGAGGTGGTCGGGCATACGGTCGTACGAGTCGATCGCGCCATCCACCGCGGTGTTCCAGCCGGTCCAGGCCTCGAGGCCCGTTCCGGCCTCGTTCGCCCCGACGTCGACGATGAGGGAGTCGGCCCAGTCGAACACCTGCTCGAGATGGTTGCTGAAGTCGAAGGTTCCCCTCGACGACACGAGCTTGGCCACCCGCAGGGTCAGCACGTACCGCGAGTACGACGAGTTCGGCCGCCCCGCCATCTCGGGCGGCGGCGGCTCCTTCTCGAACAGGAAGGTCGACACGATCGGCACGGGGCTGTCGGGCGAGTCGGGGTGCCGCAGCAGTTCGTCGCCCAGTTGGATCGGGCACCAGTGTGAGGCGAGCTGCTCGCTCATCACGATCGGGAGCCCGCGGATCGCGAGCCGCATGTCGGCCTGCCACGACACGTCGGGTTCGATGACGGATGCCGGCGGCAGCCCGGAGAACGCCACCGAGACGGCCCAGCGTGCGAAGAGAAAACGTCGCAGGTTCTGATAGCCCTCCTCGGAATTCACCTCCCCGTAGCGGCCGGCGTGCGACTTGTAGACGTAGGCGCGGTGCGCGCCGCGCACGTAGGCGTTCTCGATGAGCACGAGTCCGTCGCTCTTCGGCCCCACCGCGAATCGGCCGGCCCCGAAGTCGTTCGGATCGGTGCCGACGAGGCAGAAGACGTTGTCGGCGTCGAAGACCTCCGGCGGGATGCGCTGCGGGTCCCAGTCGTCGTCGCGGCCGGGCAGGTCGCCGAACTCGCGACCGGGCGTGAGATAGCCGAACATCTTGTCGGGCGAGAAGATGTCGGAGCCCGCCGGTCCGAACACCTCCATCGCCCAGTTCGCGATCGCGGAGACCGTCTCGATCCCGCCGTGCGGAGTGCCGAAGGTGAAGACCTTCGCGACGATCTCGCGGGCGGGTCTGCGGGGCTCGCCCGCGACATCCGCGGTCTCGCAGATCTTCTGCATCATGCAGCGCACGACGAGTCCGCCCATCGAGTGGGCCACGAGATGCACCGCGGGGGCGCCCGTGCGCTTGAGCAGGGTGATGACGAGGTCGTAGAGGTCTTCGGCCGCCTGCTCGATGTCGAATCCCTCGGCCGTGAACCGCTCGGCGATCTCGTCGCCGATGCGCTCGAACAGGCCGCGTCGGGGACGCGCGCCGAACGTCGTCGCCGCCCTGTCGTAGAAACGGTGCACCCAGACGGTGGTGAAGGGGATCTCCTCGGTCGTGGTGTCGAGATAGTGCTTCTGATCGCCGTGCACGAGAAAGCGGTAGCCCTGCTCGGTCATGAGGCGCAGCAGCGGACCCTCGAACTGGTAGTACATCGGGTCGCCGTCTCCGTCGACGCGAACGTGGGTCGCCCCCTCGTTGAAGCCGTAGAACGGATCGTCGGCGGCCGAGTCGATACCGCTGGTCGGTCCGGCGAAGCCGCGAACATAGACGATGGGCAGCAGCTGCATCTGGGCCTCCCGCCGGAGCGTTGCGCACAAGGATAGAACCGCGGTGATCGGCGAAACAAGAGTCTGTTTCAGGATGTTGGGAAGGAGTAGTACGGCGGTCAGAGAGCGTCATCCGACCGATCGAGGCGACATCATGACGGCTCGTGTCAGCCGCGGAGCGAACCCAGCACGACGGTGGCGTCGAGGCGGCTCGACGTCACCGTGCGCGGCTCGAACCCCTCTGCTCGCATGATCGCGGCCGTGCGGGGAGCCTGCGCTGAGCTCGTCTCGACGAGCAGGCGGCCGTGCGGGGCGAGCCAGGCCGGCGCCCCGGCCGCGATGCGGCGTTGCACGTCGAGCCCGTCCGGCCCGCCGTCGAGTGCGACCCGCGCCTCGAATCGGCGGGCCTCGACGGGCATCAGCGCGATCGCGGCGGTGGGCACGTACGGCGCATTCGCCACGACCAGTTGCACCCGGCCACGCAGGTCGTGGGGCAGCGCGTCGAAGAGGTCGCCCTCGAAGACGGTGTGCGGCGTGAGGTTGCGCCGTGCAGTGTGCACCGCGTGTGGGTCGATGTCGACGCTGAACAGGCGGAGGCGGTCGATGGAAGCCGTGAGCGCCACGCCCACAGCGCCGGCGCCGCAGCATAGGTCGACGACGGTGTCTCCGCCGCTCAGCACGGCCGCGGCCTGCCGTGCGAGCAGCTCGGTGCGCCGCCGCGGCACGAACACGCCGGGGTCGAGCAGCACGCGGTGACCGCAGAACTCGACCCAGCCGAGAACGTGCTCGAGCGGCCGGCCCGCCTCCCGCAGCGCCGCGAGGCGTTCGAGTTCTTCGGGCGACCCGGCCTCTTCGGCGAGCAGGCGCGCCTCGTCTTCGGCGAAGACGCACCCGGCCGCGCGCAGGCGTTCGACGAGGCCGCGCGGGGGCACTCTCGGCGATGAGGCGGGCATAGGGCCTCATGGTATTGCAGCGTTCCGCTCCCCGCGCCGCTACCATCGGAGACATGAGCGATTATTCACAGATTCCGGCTCCCGCGCCTGCATATCAGAACACCTACGCCCTCCAGCAGAAGACCAACGTGCTCGCGATCATCTCCTTGATCGCGGCGTTTGTGATGCCGCTCGCGGCCATCATCACGGGTCACATCGCTCTCTCGCAGATTCGCCGCACCGGCGAGCAGGGCGAGGGCCTCGCCAAGGCCGGCCTCATCCTCGGCTACGTCTTCGTCGCCCTGGGGGTGCTTCTCGTCATCGCGTACATCATCTTCTTCGTGGTGCTGTTCTCGACGCAGGGCAGCTCCTTCTAGGAGGGCTGCCGAACCGCGCTAAGAACGGGCTGCGGATGCGGCGCCGGCCGCACGCATCCCGCTCGACCCGAGAACTCTGTCGACGTCGATGCGGATCACCACGCGCTGCGGGTTCGGCCGCGGTTGGCGGTATCGCGCGGCATAGAGGTTCTCGGCGAGGGTGATCGCGTCGCGATCGCGCTCCACGACCGCGGTGCCCACGAAGCTGATCCACCGCGCGCCGTCGACCTGGCCGACGGTCGCGCGTGCGTCGCGCTCGACGTTGCGCACCTTCTGACTGCCGTCGCTCGTGATGATGCGCACCACGCCGTCGGTCAGGGTGAACCCCACGGCCACCTGGTGGATCGCACCGTCGCGGGCGATGGTGGCGAGCATGGCGAGGTGTCGGTCCGCCACGAATTGCAGGGCGTCGGGGGTGAGTTCTGTGGTCACCCGCCCAATCATCCCAGTGCGCAAGCCGTTTCGAGGCCATCGTGACTCGGTTCTACACTCGGGTGAGAGTCACTCAGTCGATAGATCGCTCAGTGGAGGCAGCCATGCTCGCTCGAATTCTCGGTCTCACAACGACGGGAGCGGTCGTGCTCCTTGCCGTCGCCGGCTGCGCCCTGCTGCCGGGCGCCGGGCCGCAGGTCAAGCGCGAACAACGGGTCGGCGCGGCCACCGCGGTGGCGCTGCGCACCTCGGGCGACCTCGTCGTCACCCACGGCGATTCCGCGAGCCTCACAACCACCGCCAGCGAGGGTGCCTTCGAGTCGTTGACATTCGAGGTGGTCGACGGCGTGCTGGTGCTCGACAGCGACCGGCCGATGATGCCGGGGCTCGGCAGAATCCGCTACGAGCTCACGCTGCCCGAGCTCGATTCGGTGAGCGTCGAGGGTTCGGGCGACGTCGACGCCGACTTCTCCGGCGTGAACGAGGTGCAGATCGACGTTCGCGGCTCGGGTGACGTGACCGGCACGGGTCTCGACGCCGAGGGGCTGGCGGTGTCCGTCGCGGGATCGGGCGACATCACGCTCGCAGGGGAGACAGACGAGCAGGCCGTGACCATCCGCGGCTCCGGCGACTACCGTGGCCGCGAGCTCAGGAGCGGCACGGCGACCATCACCATCGCGGGCTCGGGCGACGCCGAAGTGCACGCGAGCGACACGCTCGACGTATCGATAGCCGGCAGCGGCTCGGTGCGTCACACGGGCGGCGCGCGTGTGAACGCCGACGTCGCGGGCTCGGGCGACGTGTCGGAGTTCTAACGGCCCGGTCGACAGGCGATTGACCAGTAGCATTCCCTTGCACGCCCGCTCGTGGCGTCGACAGAGGGGGAGCGGACCGCATGGCTGGTGTGCCCGGGCGACCCTCGAACCACCGCCGGTCGGCCGGCGACACTCTCGCGCTGCCCGTCTGCCTCACCTGGGCGGTGGCCCAGCTCGGCGCGATTGCCCTCGGCCTGCCGACGGCGGCCTGGGCGGCTCCCGGACTCATCGCTGGAGTTCTCTCCCTCATGCTGCTCAGGCGACGTGAGTCGATCGTCTACTTCTGGGTCGCGGCCCTGTTCTTTCTGCTGTTTATGCTGACGGGCGATCCATTCGGCCCATGATCGGGGCGTGAGCGCAACCGCTAGTGCGAAATTATCTCGTCTGCCAGCGTTGACTGACACAGACGATCCCGATCGGAGGGCGGGCATGCTGACAGGGGCCGAGGCCCAATCTCGCGACCTCATCGATCGCACTCCCGATCCGCGCCTGTGGATGGGCGTTTCGGCCATCGCCGCCACAGTTCTCGCTCTCGCCGAGTTTCTCGTGAACGTCGTGCTCGTCGGGCGCCGCCCCAGCCTCGACGACGCCGCCGCACTCGTCGCCTTCACGACCAGCGCCTCCACGCCCACCCTCGTCGTGGTTCTCATCGACAGCTTTCTGATGGCCTGCCTGATCGTCTTCCTGGCCGGTTTCCGCGAGCTGATCACCCAGCGCCGGCCCGAGATCGGCTGGATCGCCGACCTGGCGTTCGGTTCGGGGCTGCTCTTCGTCGGACTGACGCTCGTCGGCGACGCGATGGTCGCGGGAGCGGCGCTCGACACGGTCGGTTCGGCGGGAGACCCGTCGGTGGTGCGAGCGCTCACGGTGGGGCACGCAGAGATGTTCGGGTCGATCGGCTGTGTGCTGACGGCCCTCGGCGCCGCAGCAGCCGGCTATTCCGTGCTGCTGTCGGGCGCACTGCCCCGATGGGCGGCGTGGTTCGCCTACGCGGTGTCGGCGGCGAACCTGATGATGATGCCCACGATGTTCGCCGGAACCAACGAGCCCGTCTTCGTCTCGGCCGGCGGGCCGGTGATCGTGATGTTCGCCATCGTCCCCTGGCTGGTCTGGGTCGCCCTCGTGGGTGTGACGGCGCTGCGGCAGCGATCCCGGTCGGTGCGGCGGGTCGCCGCGGGGCGGCCCACCGTCGCCAGCGGGCGCGGTCAGCCTCAGCCGAGCGGCGAGTAGTCGACGCGCCGCAGGCCCAGCAGCCCGCTCTCGACCTCGACCGCGATGACGCGCCCGGTGAAGCCGCCGGCCACCTCGGTCGAGAAGTAGCGGCCGTCGATGCGGGCGAGCACCTCGCCGTCGATGCCGAGCTCCAGCTCGTCGGGTCCGTTCAGCCGCAGCAGGGCGGCGCGCTCGCCGTTCACCGCGCTCAGGACGACACGCGTGGCGGAGCCGGTGGAGTCCCGCCTGGCGAGCACGGTTCTCGTCGCGCCGATGACCTGCACGGCGCGGATCTCGGTGTCGTCGACCTCGATGCCGCACCAGTGCGTCGCATCGGTGCGCACGATCACGCGCCCCGTGCCGGCGGCGGTGTCGAGGTCGACGACCGCGGTCCACTGCTCGTCCCGCGCGCGCACCGCGAGCATCCGCACCGCGCCGTCGTCGCCCGCACGCAGCTCGAGTCCGCCGTCGGCGCCCGGCGTCGCGAATCTCGCGGCGGTCGCCCCGGGCGCTATCCAACGGTGCGCCAACTGCGGGGCCGAGAAGTCGTCGACGAACGCGGTGTCGAAGCCGGGCACGGCACGGGGGAAGGGCGTGACGATCGGCCAGTCGTCGACCCACTCGATGCCGGCGATGAAGGTCTCCCTGCCGTTGACGTGGAAGCCGGGGGTGGTGCCGCGCGGCCGCACGCCGAGGAACACCACCGCCCAGCTGCCGTCTGCGTTCTCGACGAGGTCGGCGTGGCCGGTGTTCTGCACCGGGTGGGTCGTGCTGCGGCGGGTGAGGATCGGATTGGCGGGGTTTCCCTCGAATCCGGCATCGGGTCGGCGTGACCGGGCGACCGTGACGCTGTGGCCGCGTTCCGTGCCTCCCTCGGCGAGCAGCAGGTACCACCAGTCGCCGCGCCGGTAGAGGTGCGGTCCTTCCGGGGCGGCCATGCCGGTGCCGGCCCAGAGCGGTCGCGGCTGTTCGAGCAGCTCGGCCGTGGTCGGGTCGATGCGGGCCTGCACGATGCCGGGGGTAGGCCCGTCGAACGTGGTCCAGGTGAGAAAGCAGTCGTCGCCGTCCCAGGCGAGGTCGGGGTCGATGCCGCGCGCGCCGTTCGTGGTCACGGGGTCGGACCACGGTCCTTCCGCGGTCGCGCTGTGCAGGATCACCTGTTCGGGCGGGGCGTCGCCGACGATGGTGGTGACGAGCCAGAACCGCCCGAGGTGATGCCGCAGCGTGGGGGCGAAGATGCCGCTGCTCGGGGCGCCGGACGACGCCGGCAGCTGGCTCTCGCGGTCGAACGCGTTGCCCACCTGGGTCCAGGTGACGAGGTCGTCGCTGGCGAACACGGGCACGCCGGGAAAGAACTCGAAGCTCGAGTTGGCGAGGTAGTAGGTGTCGCCCACGCGGCAGATGCTCGGGTCGGGGTAGAAACCGGGAATGATCGGCGTGGTGTCGGCAGAGTGCTGCATTGCATCGCTTTCGAGGTCGGGCTGCGCTGGTCGGTCCGCGCTGGTCGATTCAGGGGTCGTGCTTCGACCGTACCCCGCGTCAGAGACGTGCCACGGAGCCGGGCCGCGCGGCGATGCGCTTCGGTACCTTGCGTTCCCGTCGGGCGTAGTCGAGCGACCGTTCGCTCGACAGCGCGAGCAGCAGCAGAATATCGATCGCGAGGCCCGGCAGGTTGGTGTGCAGGGTGATCCCCGGGCCGCCGTTCGCGACGTTCACCGCCTGCGCCACGATCGCGACCGTGCTGAGGCCCATCGCGAGCAGACGCGCCCAGTTGCGGCCGAGCAGCACCATGGCGGCGAGCCCGAGCTCGGCCGCGGCGAAGAGCAGCAGCAGGGCCACGACCGACCAGAATGCGGCGGTGCGCTCGGAGCCCGCCGGAATCGCCGCGAGGTCGGCCGAGAACTGCTCGGGCGCCGCGATCACCGCGATCGCGAAGTAGAGGGCGAGCAGGCCGCGCACAAACACGAAGACCGCCCCGATGGCGGTGGGTGCCGGACGCTTGTCGCGGCTGTCGGTCACGGCGTCGTGCCCCTCCGCGATCGGTCCGCGCACCGCCCGGACGTCGACGACGGGCAGGTCGCCGTCGGTCGCGATCGCGTCGCCGCCGCCGTTGCGGGCGTGATAGCCGCTCGAGAAGTCTTCGATCACGTCGACGACCGCCGCGGGATTCGCCGCCGTGATGCTCGCGACGACGTGATCACGCTCCACGTCCGTGTCGGCGTCGATCTTGTGGGTCACCTGCAGGGTGAAGAGCGAGAGGCCGACGCTGCGGTCGTAGGTTCCCGCCGCGAGCCAGTGCGCGTCGCGTCCGCCCGGCAGCTTCCACCCCGGCGGGCATCGCCAGAACCGCACGTGGTGTCTCTTGCCGGGGGAGCCGTCGACCTCCTGCTGGTAGGCGAAGTCCTGTGTGCGGCCGAACAGCAGCAACGGGCTCACCGGGGCCTCGAGATAGCTGCGGCGCAGCAGGGTGGATGTCACGATCCTCCAGCCCGTGGAGACCGAGAGGTCGTCGGCCATGGTCCAGCCCGCCCGCGACATCACCTCGTGCACCCGCGACTCGCCGCCGAGCAGGGCGATGTTCACCGGGTCTCCGAGCAGCCCGTCGCTCGTGCGCGCCCGGCCGATGAAGTAGTTCGGAACGTAGATGCGGGTGAGTATGCGGTGCAGGCGCGGCAGCACGAGGTAGGCGATCAGCACCCAGAAGAGAACCGCGAACCCGATCTGCCACCAGCCCAGGTCGAAGCTCTCCCAGAACACGAGGGCGGCGAGCCAGACCGCCGCGACACCGCCGATGACGAAGAAGGCCCAGTCGAGGGCGCTGTCTACCGTTCGGCGGGCGGACCGGGCTCGTGACTGCACGGTCTGCCCACCCGGTTCGATCAGCGAGTGCGCGAACGGTCTTCGATGATCGCCGCGATCCGCGCCCGCGCGTCGTCGCCGACGGCGAGGTCGGCGCCGCGCAGGGCGAGCGCGCTTCCCGCGAGCGCGTCTGCGGCGCCGAAGACTCCCGAGCGCACGTTCTCGAGCAGCTGGGGGAAGGCGGTGAACGCACGGTCGGCGAACTCGGTGATCCTCTGGGCCTCGGTGGACACGATCTCCCGGTGGTAGATGTCGTCGCGAATGCGCGCCAACCGCAGGTCGAACGCCGTGTCGTGGTCTTGCACCGTCATGTGTTCTCCCTTGAACCCAACAACCTATGAACCCAACAAGTTCTCGTGTCCACATACTGGCCTATCGCGTGATGCCGGGCAACAACCGCCACGCGCTAGCCCACCCCGGGTGAGTCGATCACCTCGGCGGGGCGGCACCATGGGCCCAGACGAAAGGGGCAGCGGATGATCGACAGCCGACGCGCGGAGAAGGGCGCGGGGTGGTGGGGCGCCTTCGCCGGCCTGATCACCGCGGTGCTCATCGCGTTCCCCCTCTCGACCGCGTTCGCTTTCGCCACCCACCCCGCCACGCAGCGGCTGTTCGGCGGACGGCTCGAAGAGGCGTCGCAGGCCGGCTACGCGGCGTTCTGGTGGATCTTGACGATCGTGATCGCCGCGCTGCCGTTCATCGTCGGTTTCGGCATCGCGAAGCTCTCGGGCCGGGGTCTCGCCGTGCTCGCCGCCGTCGTCGCGGTGATCGTGATCGTGATCGTGGTGCTCGGGCAGCTCTTCGTCTACTAGTCGCACCGGCCCGTGCGATGCTTTTCGCATGGCTGACGTTTCTCCCGAGCTTCGTGCGTCGTTCACCGACCGCGCACTGATCGACGATTCCGCGGCACACTCGGTCACTCTCGGTCTCGGCGGTCTGCTGGCACGCCGCGGGCACCGCGCTCGCCGTGCGCGGGTTCCCGGATCGGCGTCGACGCACGGATTCCGCTGGCGGCTCGTCGACGTCTTCTCCCAGACCTGGTGGCCGCAGGGCGTCGCGATCGGCGACCACGACGGCAGCCCGGTGGTCATCACCAGCTGGTTCGCCCAGCGCCGCCGAGGTCGCGACATGGGCTCGCGCATCAGCGTCGTCGATCTCAGCGACGAGAAGCGCCCGCGCTACCACCACGTGCTTCTGGTCGCACCCCGTCGCGGAGGGTACGACCCGGTCGTGGTGCACGCCGGGGGGATCGTCTGGACCGGAGATCGCCTCCTGGTGTCGGCGACCCTGGGCGGCATCCGCGAGTTCCGACTCAGCGACATCACGCGCGCGCCGTCGCGCGGACTGCTGCGGCGCTCGGCCGGCCCGTTCGGCTACCGCTACCTGCTGCCCGAGTTCGCCAGCCATCGACCGCCGAAAGACGCACACGAGGGGCGGATGCGGTACTCCTTCATCGCTGCCGACACCACCTCCCGCGATCCCGACGACGCCGACGTGTTGCGCATCGTGGCGGGCGAGTACGCCAAGCACGATCGGCGCCGGCTGGCGCGGCTGAGCCTGCGGGGCGACACGACGACGATCGACGAGATCCACGTGCCGAAGATCGCCGAGATGCAGGGTGTGGCCGTGCACGACGGCGAATGGTTTGTGAACGCGAGCCGCGGCGACAAACTCGGGGCCGACCTGTGGGTGGGAGTGCCGGGGGCGATGGTGCGCCACGAGGGTGTTCTGCCGCCCGGGCCGGAAGACCTCGCGGTGTGGTCGGAACGCGGAGAACTGTGGTCGGTCACCGAGTTCCCGGGCAAACGGTGGGTGTACGCCGTCGACCTGTCACGGTTCGCCGGGGTCACGCACGGGTCCTAAAATGAGGATATGACGACTACCGCATCCAGGCCGTGCCCTCTGTGTCTTCGAGAGGTCACACTGACTCGCGAAGACGTTCTTCCCGAGTGGCTTCGCGGTGTGCACGCGTCGCTGCACGTCTCGAGCGGTCAGAATCCCAGCCGCACGATTCTGAAAATCTGCGGAGAGTGCAACGGCAAACTCAGCGAAGCCTTCGAACAGCCGGCGTCCGCTCTCTTCAAGCGGATCATCGAGGCGGAATCGATGACGTTGAGCATCTCCGACCAGATCGTTCTCGCGCGCTGGACCGTCAAGACCGACATGCTGCTTTTGCTGAGACGGGCGGTGCTCGCCCGTGATGCGGAGCCGGCCGTTCCAGCGGCGACGGTTGCAAGTATCCGCGCCGACGTCGCGAAGATGACATCTCAGTCGGGTTGGCTGCCCGACCACTGCGTGGTGCGAATCGGCCGCGTCATCCCGAACTCGTTCCCGATTCGCCTTCGCAACATCAGACCGTTCGACATCACCGAGTCCGGCCATGTTCATTCGTTCAACACCCTCGCGAACGTGGTGACCGAGTCGGTGATCTTCGCACCGCACAGCGCTGCGGAGTATGCGGCCAGAGCCCGGATCGATGCACGGATGCTCGTACTCTGCCCCAATGACGGCTCTGCGCAGAACTGGCCTCCCGTTGACTCGCTGAATACCGAAGTTCACGCCGAGCTCCTCGCCGACGCTGTTGCGGGCCCCGGGGCCGGCTGGGGAATGCAGGTCGACCGGCAATCGGGGGTACCGCGACCCACCCGATGACGCTGGCAGAGATACTGGACGCATGTCCGACACCACTCTCGCTCTTCCCTCCGGCTCCGTCGCCCTGCGCCGCGCGACGATCGACGACCTCCCCGCGATCATCGCGCTGCTCGCCGACGACCCGATCAGCGCGGCCCGAGGCGATGTCGCGGGGGCGGACGACCTGCCGGCCTACCAGCGGGCGTTCGCCGCGATCGACGGCGACCCCGCGCAACAGCTGCTCGTTGTGACATCCGACGCCGGCGACGTTCTCGGCACGATGCAGCTCACGGTGATTCCCGGACTGGCCAGGGTCGGGGCGTCGCGGCTGCAGATCGAGGCGGTGCGGGTGCGCTCCGACCAGCGCGACCGCGGCATCGGCGGGGCGATGATGCGGTGGGCGCTCGCCGAGGCACCCGCGCTCGGTGCCACCCTCGTGCAACTCACTTCGGATGCGGCGCGCGTCGACGCCCACCGCTTCTACGAGCGGCTCGGTTTCACGGCCTCGCACGTGGGGTTCAAGTACTCCGTGACCCGGTGAGCGCGGGCAGCGGCGACGAACGCGGTTAGCGACTATCCCTACCGGGCGGGGCGGATCAGGAGTTTACTGGTGCCCTGGCCCCGAGAGGCCCGCCCCCGAGAGAGGTAGTCGAACATGGACATCAACGTGCTCATCTGGATCATCGTCGCCATCGTGGTTGTGATCGCGGCCGTTCTGATCACCACGTCAGCGATGCGTATGCGATCCCGTGCCCTCGTGGAGGCCGATCGTCAGCGAGCGGCCGAACTGCGCAGCCAGGCTCAGGCGGCAGACATCGACGCAGACGAGCACGAGGCGCAGGCCACGCGAGCGCAGGCCGATGCGCAGCAGGCGCGGGTCGAGGCCGACCGCCTCGCCCGCGAGAGCGAGGAGCGGCAGGCGGAGGCGCAGCGTGTGCGGGCCACCTCCGAGGAACAGCGCCAGAAAGCCGACACGATCGACCCCGACGTGGCTGCCCGGCCCCGCGGAGCGCACCGCCTGACGAGCGACCCAGACGGCACCCCGCCAGACAGCGCCGGCCCAGACAGCGCCGGCCCAGACAGCGCCGGCCTACACAGCGACGGCCCCGACGGCACCCACCCCGACGGCACCCGTCCCGACGTGCCCGGGCCCGCCGACCCCGTTCGCCGCGACCCCGACGTGCCGCCCGGCACACTGCACTGAGCGGGGCCCGCTGCGGCGGGCGACGCCCGGCGAGCTACCGCGTATAGGTCTCGACGATGTTGCCGCCCTCGAACGACTGCACCGACTCCAGCCCGAAGGAGGTGGGGGCGAAGTGCGCGCCGAACGCCGGGATGCCCGCTCCCGCCACCACGGGATACCGCTTGACGACGAGCCGGTCGATCTCGGGCAGCAGTTCTCCCGCGAGCCGGCCGCCGCCGGCGAGATAGATTCCGAGGGCCGAGTCGCGGTTCTTGAGTTCGCGCACGGCCTCGAGCGGAAACTCGCGCACGACCTTGATCTGGGGATGCGACGACTGCAGGGTCGTCGAGATGACGACCTGCTCGAGGTGCGCATAGGGCGAGAGGATGCCGGCGGTCAGGGCCGGCTCGTAGGTGCGCCGGCCCATCACGACGGTGTCGAACCGGGTCAGCTCTGTCTCGTCGACACCGAGCTGCTCACGCACGTGGGAGGGGAGGGCGTCCGCGTACTCGGCGGCCATCCACCCCATGTAGTCGTCGGAGCCCTCGAAGAAGTCGACCTCGTCGTGCGGCCCGGCGATGAAGCCGTCGATCGACAGCGCGATGAAATAGGTGAGTGTCTGCACGGTGCCTCCTCGTCGAGTGTGCCCGCCGTCATCCCCGGGCCGACTCGAATCGGCGACCGGTCACGGCCTCAGGGACGATGCGGATGTAGTTCCACGTCGTCGTCGGGGTCAGGGTGTGCAGCGCGAGAACGCCCGACGCGAGTATCTCGGAGTCGGTGTCCATGCGCTCGGCGTGCCCGCGCACCACGACGCTCCACCACACCCGCGCGTCAGAGCCGTCGATCTCCACCGCCACGGCGGGGTCTCTGGCGAGGTCGACGAGCTTCGAGCCGGGTGCGCTCCGAAAGTAGATGCGCTTGTCCTTCACCAGGTAGTTCACGGGAAAGATGTCGACGCCGTCGCCGCGTCGCAAGGCGAGCCGCGCCAGGTCGTTGCCGGCCAGCAGCTCCCAGCACGACTCCTCGCTGAGACGCTCGATCGGGGACTCCTCCATCAGCGGAACGTGTTTCTCCATAGGGACACTCTGCGCCGTGCGGCCCCGGAAGAACAGGGTAGAAAGGCCCGGAATAGCCACTGGTGCCCGCTGCCCGCCGTGGGCGACACTGAGAACGGCCACTCTGAGCAGCAAGGAGCACCCGCGATGTCGAAGTCTGACCACACTGACAACGCAGTGTCGTCGCGCGGCGGCGCGGCGCCCGATGTCGCCCTGATCACCGAGGAGTCGATCTACGGCACGGTGCTCGTCGGCGGAATGATCGTGGCCACCGGTCCGCTCCAAGCCACCTCGTGGGAGACGTTCCTCAGCGTCGTCGGCACCGTCGTGGTCTTCTGGGCCGCGCACATGTATGCGGGAATCATCGCCCGCAGCGGACGTTCTGCCGACGGGATGAGTCTCGGCCCGGCCATCCGCCGCTCGTTCCGCAATTCGCTCGGCTTTCTCACGTCGGCGCTCCCGCCCTGCGTCATCTTGCTGCTCGGGGCGACACGGGTCGTGCCCGACACCCTCGCCATCTGGACGGCGCTGTGGCTGGGCGTGGTGATTCTCGGCATCGTCGGATTTCGGATCTTCTCCCTGCGCAGCGACAACTGGACCATCCGGATCATCGGATGCCTCGGCACGGCCGCCTTCGGAGTCGCGATGATCGTGCTCAAGGCGGTAATCCACTAACGAAGGAAGGCGACCATGACGAACAGTGTTTCCCGGCCCGGAGGAGTGACGTTCATCGCGACGCTGTGCGCGGTCTTCGGATCTCTCGAGATCGTCACCGGCATACTCTCGCTGGTCTTCCTGCCCGCCCTGGTCGACCAGGGACCGATGGATGCCACGGAAGCGGCCTGGTCGGCGGTCGGGCTCATCGTGCTGGGGCTCGCGTACCTGCTGGTGAGCGGCGGACTCTTCGGCGGTCGCGACGTGGCGCGGGTGATCGTGCTGCTCGTCAGCCTCGTGCACGCCGTCAACGGGCTGTGGCTCGCCGGGTCGGGGCAGCTGATCCCCGGCCTCATCACGATCGCGGTGGCGCTCATCGTGGTCGCCCTGCTGTGGACGGGCCAGGGGGCGAAGTACTTCGCGCGCGACACCCTGAGCGGCTGACCCTCAGCAGCAGTCGCAGGCCTCGACGTCGCGTTCGCCCGTGAGGGCAGACACCGGCACGGCGCACGTGTCGCCCTTCCACGCCTCGAGACCCTCGCGCACGGCGAAACCGGCGATCACGAGCGCGGCGACCGAGTCGGCCCACGCCCAGCCGAGCAGCGAGTTGAGCAGCAGGCCGACGAGGAGGGCGGCCGAGAGGTAGCTGCAGATCAGGGTCTGCTTCGAATCGGCGACTGCGGAGGCGGAGCCGAGTTCTCTGCCGGTTCGTCGTTCGAACCAGCTGAGGAACGGCATCACCGCCAGGCTCACCGCGGCGAGCACGATGCCGACCGGGCTGTGCTCGGCCTCGCGCGGGCCGAACAGTGAGATGAGCGCGTCGACCGCGACGTAGGCGGCGAGCGCGAAGAACGAGAGGGCGATGACGCGCAGCGCGACCTTCTCGCGTCGCTCCGGCTCGGGCGCCGCGAACTGCCAGGCGATCGTCGCGGCCGACAGCACCTCGACGACGGAGTCGAGACCGAAGCCGATGAGGGCGGCAGACGACGCGACGGTTCCGGCCGCGAGGGCGATCGCCGCCTCGACCACGTTGTAGCCGATCGTGATGGCGACGACGATGCGGATGCGGCGCTGCAGCACCCGTCTGCGCTGCGGGTCGAGCGGGCGCACGCCCGCGCCGGTGGCGATCACGCCCCGTCGCCGCAGCAGAACGGCACGTCGCAGTTCTCGTCGGTGCACGGTTCTCCGTCGTCGACCGCGAGCACCACGTCGACGAGGGAGGCGAGCGCGCGAGTGAGGTGCGGGTCGGCGATCTCGTACCGGGTCTGGCGGCCCTCGGGCACCGCCGCGATGATGCCGCACCCCCGAAGGCAGCTGAGATGGTTCGACACGTTCGAGCGGGTGAGGTCGAGGTCGCGCGCCAGCCGGGCGGGATACCCCGGTTCGGCCAGCAGGCTCATCAGGATGCGCGAGCGGTTCGGGTCTGCCATGGCTCGACCGAGTCGGTTCATAACGTCCAGTCGGGAGGCAATGGTCAGCATGCACTGACCATACAGCGCACACTGACCGGTTGTCACGCCGCTCCGATCAGGCCGACGCCCCCACGAGAGGTGTCACCCCGCGCAGCGGAACCCGATGTGGCTCATGCCGGTGTCGATCATCTGGGGTCGCCTGGCTGAAGGCCGGTAGCGCATGCAGTAGCTGTCGGCGCACAGGAACGAGCCGCCCTTCACGACCTTGCGCGGCACCGAGAAGGGCTGTCGGGGGTCGACGCTCGCCGCGGCGGTTCCGCCCCGGGGGTTCGACGGGGCGCAGCAGTGGTCGCCCGGCTCCGGCTGCTGGTACCAGTCGGCCGTCCACTCCCATACGTTGCCGGCCATGTCGTAGAGGCCGAGGCCGTTGGCGGCAAAGGAGCCGACCGGCGCGGTCGATCCGTAGCCGGGGTCTGCCCGCCACGGAAAGTCACCGTGCCAGTAGTTGGCTCGCGCCACTCCAGCGGCCTCCGGCTCGTCGCCCCAGGTGTACCGGGCTCCGTCGAGACCGCCGCGTGCGGCCAGCTCCCACTCGGCCTCGGTGGGCAGCCGCCGCCCGGCCCAGGCGGCGTAGGCCTCGGCATCCTCGAACGCGACGTGGACCACCGGATGATTCATCCGTTCGTCGATCGACGACCCGGGCCCGAACGGCCGCCGCCAGCTTGCACCCGGCGTCCACGCCCACCACTGGCTGAGGTGGCGCAGGTCGACGGGGCCGCGCGTGCCGGTGAAGACCATCGATCCCGGCTGCAGGTTCTCGGCCGGCGCGCCCGGGAAGTCGGCGGGGTCGAGCGGTCGCTCGGCCACCGTCGAGTAGCCCGTCGACCGCACGAACTCGGCGTACTGCGCGTTCGTCACCGCGGTCGCGTCGATGTCGAACGCGTCGACGTAGACACGCCGAGCCGGGGCCTCCTCGGAGTAGTGCGTGTCGGAGCCCATCGTGAACTCCGCGGCGTCGACGTGCACGCGGTCGGTGCGGGCTGCGAGCTCGACCATCGCGCCGTCAGTCCCCGCCGGCGAGGAAGGTCTCGAGCTTCGCGAACGCCTGGTCGATGCTGAAGCTGGCGGCCTTCTGGCGCGGTGGAAACTTCTTGAACGTCTCGAGGAATCGGCCCATAACGATCTGGGCGGCGAACACCAGGTAGGCGTTGGTGAGCATCCAGTCGTAGTAGGTGTTCGAGGTGATGTTCGCCTGTTCGAACGGGTCGGTGCGCAGGTTGTAGAGCTTCGGCACCCGCAGTGGAACGAACGGGTCGGCCCACACCGCGAGAGTGCCGGGGGTGCGCTGCTCCATAAAGACGACCTTCCAGTTGTCGAAGCGCATCGCGAGAACGTCGCCGTCGTCGGAGAAGTAGACGAGTCCCTGCCGCGGGCCCGACTGCTCGGCGCCGGTCAGGTACGGCAGCAGGTTGTAGCCGTCGATGTGCACCGTGTAGCTGGTGTCGCCGATCGTCTTGGTCTGCTTGAGGTCGTCGACGACCGTGGTGTCGCCGGCCGCGGCGAGCAGGGTGGGCAGCCAGTCGTGGTGCTGCACGATCTCGTTCGACACCGAGCCCGGTGCGATGTGACCGGGCCAGCGGATGAGCTCGGGCACCCGGAACGCGCCCTCCCAGTTGGTGTTCTTCTCGCTGCGGAAGGGCGTTGTGCCGCCGTCGGGCCAGGTGTTGGAGTGCGGCCCGTTGTCGGTCGAATAGATCACGATCGTGTCATCCGCGATTCCCAACTCGTCGAGGTAGTCGAGCAGATCGCCGACGAGCGCGTCGTGGTCGATCATCGTGTCGTGGTACTCCGACTGCCAGCGGCCCGCCTGCCCCACGCTCTGGGGCTTCGGGTGGGTTCGGAAGTGCATGTGGGTCGTGTTCATCCAGACGAAGAACGGGGTGTCTGCGTCGTTGGCGCGGCCGATGAAGTCTTTCGCGGCCGTGGCGAACTCCTCGTCGACCGTCTGCATGCGTTCCCGAGTGAGCGGCCCGGTGTCTTCGACGCGCTGCTTCCCGGTCACGCCGTAGCGCCCCTCTTCGGTGTCGTCGAACTCGTCGGTCGCCCAGGAGTGCATAACCCCGCGCGGCCGTGCCAGCCGGTTGAACTCGGGAAACTCCTCGGGCGACGGCCAGTTGGCCGACTCGGGCTCCTCCTCCGCGTTGAGGTGGTAGAGGTTGCCGTAGAACTCGTCGAAGCCGTGCACCGTGGGCAGAAACTCGTTCTTGTCGCCGAGGTGGTTCTTGCCGAACTGGCCGGTGGCGTAGCCGAGCGGTTTGAGCAGCTCGGCGATCGTCGGGTCTTCGGCGCGCAGGCCGATGTCGGCGCCCGGGATGCCGACCTTGCTCAGCCCCGTGCGGAAGACACTCTGACCCGTGATGAACGACGACCGGCCCGCGGTGCAGCTCTGCTCGCCGTAGGAGTCGGTGAACCGCATGCCCTCGTCGGCGATCCGGTCGATGTTCGGGGTGCGGTAGCCCATCAGGCCGTCGCTGTAGCAGCTGAGATTCGTGATGCCGATGTCGTCGCCCCAGATGACGAGGATGTTCGGTTTGCCGTCGGACATGGATGCCTCCTAGGTCTCGTTCTACGAAAGCTTGGGAGACGTGGGGCGGTGACTCTTCACCCCGCGCGGGTGACAGCCTCGGTGCGGCCCGGTCAGGCCGAGAGCAGCGCCCGGGCGGCCACGTCGAGCGCCTCGGGCACCACGCGGTAGTACGCCCACTTTCCGCGCTGCTCGCGAGTGGCGAGTCCGGCGGCGACGAGCTTGCCCATGTGGTGTGACACCGTCGGCTGCGAGAGACCCACGGGTGCGGTGAGGTCGCAGATGCAGGCCTCGCCGTCGGCGCTCGCCGCGATGAGCGAGAGCAGGCGCACCCTGGTGGGGTCGCCGAGGGCCTTGAAGACGCGGGCTATCCGCTCAGCCTGACCCGCGTCGAGAGCTCCGCCGGTGACCGTGGCGCAGCAGGCGGCCGCGTCGTCGGCGAGCAGGGGGAGGTGTGCGGTCATGGATTCATCCTGCCATTCATATTGACAAATGTCGATGTATCGACGAGTCTCGATGCATCGAAGCCGCCCGTGTGAGGAGACCGCAATGAGCCACCTTCCCGTCATCGTGATCGGGGCCGGTCCGCAGGGTCTCGCCGCCGCCGCCCACCTGCTGGAACGAGGGGAGTCGCCCCTCGTCGTCGAGGCCGGGCCCGGGCCCGCCGCGGCCGTCGCCGAGTGGGCCCACGTGCGGCTGTTCTCCGACTGGAGCGAGCTCGTCGACGCGGCCGCGGCCCGCCTGCTCGCGCCCACCGGCTGGGCCGCCCCGCCACGGGGCTACCCGACCGGGGGCGAGTGGATCTCGCTGTACCTCGCACCGCTCGCCGCCGCGCTCGGCGACCACGTGCGCTATTCGACGCGGGTGACCGGCGTCGGGCGGCAGGGTCGCGACCGCCTCGTCGACGACGGGCGCGACGAGCAGCCGTTCACCGTGCACGTCGTCGACCGGGCGGGCAACGAGTCGCGCCTCGCGGCTCGAGCGGTCATCGATGCATCCGGAACCTGGGACGCGCCCAACCCCGCGGGCGCCGACGGCCTCCCGGCGCTGGGCGAGTCCGCGGCATCCGACCGCATCTCCTACCGGATCCCCGACTTCGCCTACCCCGAGCCCTACGCCGGAAAGCACACCGTCGTCGTCGGCAACGGGCACTCCGCCGCGACCGCGGTGAACGAACTCGCGCGGATAGCCAGACGAGACCCCGGCACCCGCATCACCTGGGTGCTGCGTCGCGGCACCGTCGGTGCAACATTCGGCGGCGGCGACGCCGACGAGCTGCCGGCCCGCGGGGCGCTCGGCGCCCGCGCCCGTCGGTCGGTCGAAACCAAACTCGTCGAGCTCGTCACCGGTTTCCGGGTCGAACGGATCTCCCGTGACGCAGACGGCGTTGTGCTCGTCGCCGAAGACGGCCGCGCGCTCCCGGCGGCCGACCGGGTCGTTGTGCTCACCGGGTTTCGGCCCGACCTGTCGTTTCTCTCGGAGGTGCGCCTCGAGCTGGATCCCACGCTGCAGGCCCCCGTGCGCATCGCCGCGGAGATCGATCCGAACATCCACAGCTGCGGGTCGGTGCAGGCCACCGGCGCCGCCGACCTCGCCCAGCCCGAGCGGAACTTCTACCTCGTGGGCGCGAAGTCGTACGGCCGCGCCCCCACGTTTCTCGCGATGACCGGGTACGAGCAGGTGCGCAGCGTCGTGGCATCCCTCGTCGGCGACCACGAGGCCGCGGCCCGGGTCGAGCTCGCGCTGCCCGACACGGGGGTGTGCGGCGGAGCGGGAACCTTCGACGGCGACGGCGAGGAGAACGCCTCGTGCTGCGCGCCGGCCGCGACGCTGCTGCAGATCGGCCGGGCGCCGATGCCCGCCTAGGCCGGCAGCAGCTCCGCGAGCAGCGACTCGACACGCGCCTTGATGTCGTCGCGGATCGGCCGCACCTCGTCGATGCTCTTGCCCTTCGGATCGACGAGCTCCCAGTCTTCGTAGCGCTTGCCGTGGAAGATCGGGCACACGTCGCCGCAGCCCATGGTGATCACGACGTCGGAGTCGCGCACCTGCTCGGTCGTCATCAGCTGGGGGAGGCCCTGGCTGATGTCGATGCCCTCCTCGGCCATCGCGGCGATCGCCGTGGGGTTGATCTGGTCGCCGGGTTCGGAGCCGCCCGAGCGCACCTCGATCGCGCCGCCGGAGAGTGAGCGCAGGTAGCCCGCGGCCATCTGCGAGCGGCCCGCGTTGTGGATGCAGACGAAGAGAACGGTGGGCTTGTCGGTCATGGGGTTCCTTTTTTCGGTGTGCGGTTCGGGCCGAGCGTGTCGAGGAGACCGCGGACGCGTCGTTCGATGTCGTCGCGGATGTCGCGGACCCGGGCGATCGGAAGCCCGACCGGGTCGTCGAGATCCCAGTCGAGGTAGATGCGCCCCGGATAGACGGGGCAGGCGTCGCCGCACCCCATGGTGACAACGACGTCGGCCGCACGGACGACCTCGTCGGTGAGCGGTTTCGGGTACTCGCCGCCGATGGGGACCCCGATCTCGTCGAGCGCCGTGACGATCACCGACCGCACGGCATTCGCCGGTGCGGATCCCGCGGTGCGCACGTGGACGCGGTCGCCGGCGAGGTGCCGGAGGATCCCCGCCGCCATCTGGGAGCGCCCGGCGTTCTGCACGCAGACGAAGAGAACCTCGGGGGCGCGGTCGAGCGCGGGGAGCTCGATGCGCGCCAGGGCGGTGAGCCGGTCGGCCGCGAACCGGGAGGTGAGCGACGGCAGATGCAGCGGAACCCTCGGCTGCGCGGCGAGCAGGCCGTGGGTCTCGCGCACGAGGCGTTCGACCGTCTCGGCGGCGAAGGTTCCGGCGAAACGGGCGGCGAGGTCGTGGGAGATGCGCACGAGCATGCCGTCGGTCAGCTCGGTCTGAGGTGCGTCCTGGAGCACTTGGGCGATGCGGTCGGCCTGGTCCGGCGCGATGGAGTACCAGGCGTTGCGGCCCTCGGGTCGGCGTTCGAGCAGGCCTTCGTCGAGAAGCGCTTTCAAATGGTGGCTGACCGTGGGCTGGCGCAGCCCCAGTTCGACCGCGAGGGTGCCGGCCCGCTGTTCGCCGTCACGGCTCTCGGCGATGAGGCCCATGATGCGCGAGCGGGTCGGGTCGGCGAGCATCCTCAGTTCTGACGTCGAGCCCGCGATTCCCATAGACAGCAGTCTATGTATTTCTCGGAGGCGACGCCATTCGCTCGACATTCGAACACCTGTACTATACAGCCGTGGCGAGAAACCTCCTCCTTCACGTCGACGCCGACTCGTTCTTCGCCTCGGTCGTGCTGCGCCGGCGCCCCGAACTCGCCGCCCGCCCGGTCGCCGTCGTCGCGCACGTGTTCGTCGCGAGCGCGAACTACCCGGCCCGCGACCGCGGGGTTCGCGGCGGCATGCTCGCCCACGAGGCGCAACGGCTCTGCCCCGAGCTGATTCTCATCGACGTGCCGCGGGATGAGGTCGAAGACGTCAGCGACGCGCTGTTCGACATCTTCAACGACAGCGCCCGCGCCGTGGAGCCCGGGTCGATGGAAGAAGCGTTCCTCGACGTGGGCACACCCGACTGGGAGACCGCAACCGAGGCCGGCCGGGCGCTGCGAACGCGGGTGGCGCGGCAGCTCGGAATTCCCGTGAGCGTCGGCATCGGGCGCACGAAGCTGATGGCGAAACTCGCCTCGCGCGCCGCTAAACCCGACGGGCTCTATGCGATCGGCGTCGAGGAGGAGCTCGGTCTGCGCGAGACGCTGCCGGTCGACGACGTGTGGGGGCTGGGCGCGAAGACCGTCGAGCGCCTGCGCCTGATCGGCGCCGTTCGACTGGGCGACATCGACGGGATCGCGCACGACGAACTGCAGCGGGTCTGCGGCACCACGATGGCCCGGCGGCTGCGGCGCATCCGCGACGCGACCGACGACGCCGTGCTGCACCCGGTCGAGGGTCGCACCTCGCTCTCGTCGGAGGGCACGATCTCGGGCTACAACCGTCGCGACTGGACCCCCGTCGAGCTGATGGAGGCGTGCATCGCGCGCGTCTGCCGCCGGGCCGATCGGGCGGGCCTCGCCGCCACGGGGATCACCGTCACGCTGCGCCCGGAGAGCCCGTCGCCGGCGGTCGTGCTGAAACACAGGGCCACGGATGCCACGGCGGATCCCTCCTACTGGGCGGGGATCATGCGCGGCGAGCTCGCGGTCACCCCGTTGTCGCGACTGGTCGGCGTGCGAGCCACACTCACCGGGCTCCTCGCGCCGGAACAGGTTCAGCAGACGCTGTTCTGAGCATCGCCGCGGCAGGTCGGTCGCCCGTTAAGTGCGAGGACACCGGCGCTGTTGCTGAATACCGTCGCCATACCGACAATCCAGGAGGACGACATGGCGAAGAAGTTCGAGGGCACGATCGAGTTGGACGTGCGCGATTCGGTGTCGGACTGGAACGCCTTCCTGGCCGACAAGGCGCCTGCGGGCGCCCCGAACGTGTTGGTGGTGTTGTTCGACGACACCGGGCAGGCGGCGTGGTCGCCGTACGGAGGCCGCATCCAGATGCCCACCATGGACCGCCTCGCCGCCGGCGGCCTCACGTACTCGCAGTGGCACACGACCGCCCTCTGCTCGCCGACCCGCTCGACATTTCTCACCGGACGCAACCACCACTCGAACGGCTTCGCCACCATCTCCGAGTCGTCGACCGGGTTTCCCGGGTACAACTCCCACATCCCGCCCGAGAACGCGACCATGGCGAACATCCTGCGCGACGCGGGCTGGTCGACCTACTGGGTGGGCAAGAACCACAACGTGCCGATCGACGAGTGGACGGCGGGAGCGTCGAAGAAGAACTGGCCGCTCGCCCAGGGCTACGACCGTTTCTACGGTTTCATCGGCGGCGAGACGAACAACTGGTACCCGTCGCTGGCCGAGGACAACCACTACATCGACCAGCCGTACCTGCCAGAAGACGGCTACCACCTGTCGAAGGATCTCGCCGACCAGGCGCTGAAGATGATCAGGGACTCGAAGCAGACCGAGCCGGAGAAGCCCTGGTATCTCTGGTTCTGCCCCGGCGCGAACCACGCGCCGCACCACGCCCCGCAGGAGTACATCGACAAGTACAAGGGCCAGTTCGACGACGGCTACGAGGCCTACCGCGACTGGGTTCTGCCGCGCATGGTGGAGCGCGGGCTGCTGCCCGCCGACACCGACTTCGGCGACATCAACCCGATGCCCGACGGCACCTTCACCCAGACCGACCTCGTGCGTCCGTGGGCCGAGCTCCGCGCCGACGAGCGGGCGATGTTCAGCCGCATGGCGGAGGTCTATGCGGGATTCTCCGAGTACACCGACGCGCAGGTGGGCCGCATCGTCGACTATCTCGAAGAATCGGGGCAGCTCGAGAACACCGTCATCATCTACGCGGCAGACAACGGGGCGTCGGGGGAGGGGAGCCCCAACGGGTCGGTGAACGAGGGCAAGGTCTTCGGCGGGTACCCCGACGACGAGGCCGAGAACCTCACGATGGTCGACAAGCTCGGCACCCCCGACGCCTACAACCACTATCCGACCGGCTGGGCGATGGCGTTCTCGACGCCCTACAAGATGTTCAAGCGCTACACCTACCAGGGCGGTGTCTGCGACCCGCTCGTCATCCACTGGCCGGCGGGGATCGCGGCCCGGGGAGAGGTGCGCAACCAGTACCACCACTCCACCGACATCGTCGCGACGATTCTCGACGCCTGCGGTGTCGCGATGCCGACCACCTACAACGGGGTCGCGCAGAGCCCCCTCGACGGGGTGTCGATGCGGTACACGTTCGACGCGCAGCCGGACGCGCCGACGCAGAAGGAGACGCAGTACTACGAGATGCTCGGCAGCCGCGGCATCTGGCACAAGGGCTGGAAGGCCGTCGCCGTGCACGGCCCGGTAAGCGGTATGAGCGGCTTCGAGAACGACACGTGGGAGCTCTACAACACCGAGGTCGACCGCTCCGAGTCGCACGATCTCGCGGCGAAGCATCCCGACAAGCTCGAGGAGCTCAAGGCACTGTGGCGCAGGGAGGCCGACGCGAACAAGGTGCTGCCGCTCAACGACCTGCAGATCATCGGCAACGCCAAGGACTTCGAGACGTTTGTGAACATGGAGTTCAAGGTTCCGGTGCCACCGAGCGGTCAGTACACCTACTACCCGGGCACGACGGAGATTCCCGAGCGCTCGGCCGCCAACGTGCACGGGGTCTCGTACCGCGTTCTGGCCGAAGTCGACCTCGGTGCCGACGCCGAAGGCGTCATCTTCGCGCACGGCTCCCGGTTCGGAGGCCACGCGCTGTTCATCAAAGACGGCCAGGTGACCTACTCCTACAACTTCCTCGGCATCCCGCCCGAAGACAGGATCAGCGCCCCGGTGCCCGCCGCCGGAAAGCACATCATCGGTGTGGAGTTCACCAAAGAGGGCATGGGCGAGCACCGTGAGGGCCTCGGACCGCTCGCGTTGTACATCGACGACCAGAAGGTCGGCGAACAGCGCATCCGCACGGTGCTCGGCCATTTCTCGCTCTGCGGGGAGGGGCTGTGCATCGGCTACGACAGCGGCGACGCCGTGTCGAGCGAGTACGCCGGCTCGCGGTTCGAGTTCACCGGCGGCACCATCGAGAAGGTGGTCTTCGACATCGGAGACGACCTCTACGTCGACGTCGAAGCGCACTTCGCTGCGGCCATGGCGCGCGACTGACGCTGCCACCGAATCACCCACGAGCGAGAGGAACAGCGATGAGCGACACACAAGACACCCGGTACACCTCGGGATGGACCGACTGGGTGCGATTCGCCGGGGTCATCCTGCTCGTGAGCGGCACCTTCGGTGCCATCCAGGGGCTCTCGGCCCTGATCGGCCCCGACGCCTACTACGCGGCGATCAACGGCAGCCTCCTCCTGTTCGACGTCGCCGGGTGGGGATGGTGGAACCTCATCCTCGGCGGCCTGACCTTCCTGACCGGCCTCGCGCTCCTGAGCGGCGCGCTGTGGGCCCGCATCGTCGCCGTCATCCTCGCGATCATCAGCGCGATCGTGCAGATGATCCTCGTGCCCGTTCAGCCCTGGTGGTCGTTCATCGTGATCGCGATCGACGTGCTCATCATCTACGCGGTCGTCGCGCACGGCCGGGAACTGCGCGAGAAGAAGTAGTCCGGGCTCGGGCCGTTCGCGAGCCCCTACCGGCCAGGGGACGCCGCGCCGGCGCACTCATTCGTCTGAAAACGCCTCGCGAACCGAGATCACGCCGCCGAAACCGCGCGAACGCGGCCGGAATGCCGGCACAGAACGCAGGAGCTCTTCGACGAGCTCAGGGACCGAGCTTGTGACCGGCTATTTATACAGTGCCCCCAGGCAGATTCGAACTGCCGCCCCTGCCTCCGGAGGGCGAAAGCTCCCAGTGGAATGGTGCCAATAGGCGGCAACATCCGCGTGATTTCAACATTTTTCGGTCAAAGTGGATCGCCTCGAGACGGCTCGTTTTCCGCGAAGTGTTCCCAATCTGTTGCCACGGCTGATTTGACAGTCCCGCCTTCGCGTTGCCGAGTGGGGGCGGCTTCCTATTATTCGGATATCGGCGCGGAGTCGATCAGCCCCGAACGGTTGCGGTGCCCGGCACGGGTCTCGCTGATGATGAACACCACAACGAGCACTACGCCGACGAGGATGAGGACGATGTTGCCAAGGTTGGCGATTCCGGAGAGTGAGCCGGCGGCGGGGTAGGTGGCCTGCATGAAGATGCTGGGGTCCGTGCTCGCGTGGAGCAGGATCGGCGCAACGATCGTGCCAGTGACGCGCATGGCGAGGTACATGCAGAAGCCGAAGAAGAAGGTGTAGAACATCTGCAGCAATGTCGGGAGGATCGGCTGGCCAGTGAAGAAGTTGAATCCGTGCAGCAGGGCGAACAGTGCTGCGGAGACGAAACCGACCGCGATCTCCGAATGGCCGGCCGAACGCATGATCCGCACAACGTATCCGCGGGTGAGGAGTTCCTCCGAAAATCCGATGAACAGACCGGCAAGGAGCCATGCGGCGACCCAGTCGAATCCGGCAGCTGCGTAGTCGATGCTGGCGAATCGCAGCACGTTGAACAGCAGAACGACGACGATGGCGATCCACATCCAGCCGCTTCCGCGGACAGCCTGGCGGGCGAACATGCTCCGCAGCCATCGGAGGCTCGCACCGAAGCCGACCAGGATGATGCAGCCGATCAGGACCGGAACCGCGATGAGGACGAGAACATAGCTGGCTGATCCCGCATCGCCGATGTAGGGCACGAAGGGCGCCATGAGGAGGGAGGCCGGTTCATAGACTGCGAGGTAGGCGACTACGAGGATCAGCGCTTTCCACCACCGCCCGTTGTCCCAGAATCGAGACCATGCCGAGCGCTTGGTCGTGTCTTCCATCGCGAAATCCCCTCATTTGTTTTTCAATAAATTATCAGGCGCGAGAAATTTACACATCTATCGGGAATGAACAGAACGCGACATTTTCCGAGGACGAGACGGAACCGTACGGAGGTCGCATCGGCCAGCGGGTTGTCGCCAGGATGAGCATCTGCGCTGAGTATCAGCTCGACCGCTCCCAACTGAATGGAAACGGCGCCCAATCACGTCAGACGCTTGTTATCGTCGTTCGTTCGATCAGCACATTGCGACGGAGGAACTCGCTCGGCACCTCGTCTCTGTCGGGTGACAGATCAAGGTTTCCGAGATGTGGGGCCTCCGGGCTGGCCAGGGCGCGCTCCGGATCCATCATCCAATCGCTGCGGGGCAGATTGGACTCGTTTAGCCAGTAGTCGGACACAGCGGCAAGCGCAGCGTCCCACGCACGCAACCCCGTCGGGCCAGGCTCGACGTAGCTCAAGATGACGCGTTCCGCCCGGCCGGCGTGCTCCAGCCGGTCTGAGTAGTCGAGGAACGCGCGCAGCGCTCCGTCGCGATTCTCAGCACGCACGAGAAAAGGGCCGGTGGGCTCTCGGCGAGCCAGGGCGCATCGAGCGTGCGGAAGATCGTCAACGTGCTCTCAGGCAGCCTGCAGATGGCCGTCAAAGACGGGCGGCTGCCGGCGAACCCCGCGCACGGGCTCAACCTGCTGAAGGTCGGCAAACCTGCGAAACGCTACCTCAACCACGAACAGGTGCGCGACCTCGCCGATGCGCTCGACTCGCTCGGCAAAGGCATGTACCGCGGCGAGCTGAACGGCTACGGACTGCTCGTGAAGATCCTGGCCTACTGCGGGCTGCGGTGGGGCGAGGCATCCGGTCTTCGCGTGAAAGACATCGACTTCAAGCGCGGGCGCCTCGAGGTGCAGCACACGATCGTCGAGGTCGACGGCGTGCAACTCGACTCCCCGCCCAAAGGCTATGAAGCGAGATTCATCCCGGTTCCGGCGTCGCTGCTCGCCGAACTCAAGGCGGAAGTGATCGGGCAGGACGGGCTCACGCCGCACGAGATCAGGCACACCGCAGCGAGCTTGGCGATCAGCGCGAGCGCCAACGTCAAAGCAGTTCAGAGAATGTTAGGCCAGGCCTCGGCTGCAGTCACGTTGGACGTGTACTCAGACCTCTTCGACAGTGACCTGGACACCATTTCGGCCGCCCTCGATGAGCAGATTCTTCGTACGGATGTTTCCAAGACGTCGCCACGCGGCAGAAGAGCCCTTCGACAAGCTCGGGGACCGAGCGTGTGACCGGCTATTTACCGAGCGTGTGACCGGCTGTTTTTACAGTGCCCCCAGGCAGATTCGAACTGCCGCCCCTGCCTCCGGAGGGCAGTGCTCTATCCCCTGAGCTATGGGGGCCCAGGTGCTTCACTAGGGTAGCAGCGTCTGGACGCAGCTTCCGCTACACGAGCGTGGGTAGTCTGGAATCATGACCGAAACATCGTGGCGCGACAACCTCAGAGCTCTCCCCGTCTTCACCGGAGACCTTCCGACCTTTGATACGGATGCGACTCCCGAGACTCCCATCGCCCTGGTCGAGGAGTGGCTGAGCGGCGCCATCTCCGCGAGCGTTTCGCAGCCGCACGCCATGACGCTGGCCACCGCTGCCGCCGACGGATCCCCGTCGGCCCGCACCCTCCTGCTGAAAGACATCACCGACGAGGGACTCTGGTTCGCCTCGCTCGACTCGAGCCCCAAGGGCCGCGAGCTCGCCGCCAACCCGAGGGCGGCCCTCACGCTGTACTGGCGCGAGCAGGGACGCCAGATCCGCGTCGTCGGCAGCATCGAGAAGGGCCCGCGCGAGGTGAGCGAGAAAGACTTCCTCGCCCGCAAGCCCGGCGCCCGCGCCGCAGCGATCGCCGGCCCCGAGAGCGAAGTGCTCTCGAGCCAGCAGAAGTTTCTCGACCGGGTCGAAGAGGCCAAGGCGATTCTCGAGTTCAGCCCGAACTACGTTCCCGACGAGTGGACCGCCTACCTGGTGCGCCCCGAATCGATCGAATTCTGGCAGGCCGCCCGCGAGCGCGACCAGGTTCGACTGCGCTACTCCCGCGACGCATCCGGCTGGTCGAAGAGCCTGCTCTGGCCATAGCCGGCGATCGCAGAAAGCCATAGTCCGCGCCAGAAAGCCATAGCCCGCACGAGAAACCTCGCCGCAACATTCGCGTGCCAAGATCGAGGCATGCAGCGTTCCGTCTCGGCACACCTCGAACTCGACATCTCCGGGCGAACGGACATGGTCTTCTCTCTCGCGGTGAGCGCGAACTCGCTGCTCAACCGCGAGAACCTGTCGATCACGCTGAACGGCGAGCCGCAGCATCCGACCGAACTCGTCGACCGCCACGGCACCCGGCTTCACCGCCTCATCGGCGAGGCCGGCCTGATGGTCGTCGACTACAGCGCCGAGGTGGCCGGACGCTCGCTGCCCGCCGCGGTCGACGAGATCGACCTCGTCACCTACCTGCGTCCAAGCCGATACTGCGAATCCGACAGCCTGCTGCCGACCGCGCGCAGCGAGTTCGCCGGGCTCAGCGGCCACGCGCTGCTCACCGCCGTCACCCTGTGGGTGTGGGAGAAGCTGAGCTACGTGCCCGGATCGAGCCTGGTGACGGATGGCGCGGCGAGAACCCTCATGGCCCGCCGCGGGGTTTGCCGCGACTACGCCCACCTCGTGATCGCGCTATTGCGCGCCCTCGACGTTCCCGCCCGCATGGCCGCGGTCTACGCGCCGGGGCTGAGCCCGATGGACTTCCACGCCGTGGCCGAAGCCCACATCGACGGTCAGTGGTGGGTCGTCGACGCCACACGCCTCGCCCCTCGTCAGAGCCTGCTGCGCATCTCCACCGGTCGCGACGCGGCCGACATCGCGTTTCTCACGAACCACTGGGCGAACCTCACGCTCACACGCCTCGACGTTCTCGCGATCGCCGACGTGCTGCCCGTCGACGACGGCCAGCAGCTGCTCCAGCTCGGCTGAGACGCCGAACGGGGCCCGGCTCTACTCGCCGAGACCCGCGATCGCGGCCGCGACCACCGGCTGCGCGTCGCCCGGCTCGAAGAACGACGCCGATGCGGCCGAGATCCAGTAGGGGCCCGCGAACGCCTGCGCCTGGCCGATGCCGCCGACGACCTCGAAGTAGCCCTCGATCTTCGTCGGGTCGCCGTAGGTGGGTACCGAGTTGCTGGTGGTCACGAAGTCGTTCTTCAGCTGGGTCAGCTGCTCGGCCGGCAGATTCGCCACGGCGACCTCGACGACCTCGCCGCTCGTCTGGTTGATCCAGGCGCAGGCGAGCCCGTCGGCCCCCAGGATGTCGGCCGCCTCGGTGCCGGCGGCGGGCTTGTAGCTCTCGCTGAGCCCGAAGTTGGGGTTGTAGTCGTAGATCGCCTGCGGGGTGATGAGCGTGTTGCAGTCGATCGTCACCGGGATGCTCGCCGGGGCGGGGGTCGCGGATGCCGTGGGCTCGGGAGTCTCGCTGGGCTCGGCGGTCGGCGTTCTCGTCTCCTCGGGCGACGCCTCGGTCTCGGGGGCGCACGCGGTGACGGCTGTCGCGACTACTCCGGCAAGGGCAAGGGCAATGAGAACGCGCGAGGCGAATGCAGGCATGGGAACATTCTCACCCACACTCGCCGGGATATCGCACCACACCCCCGCGATCACAGGGCGGCCCACGACGATAGGCTTGGACATCGTGAATCCCGCTGACCTCTCCGCCTCCCTGCTCACCATCGTCAACTCCGTGGTGGCGAGCCGCGAAGGGCAGCCCGTCGGCATCGGCGACGTCGCGCTCGAACGGCCCAGAAACCGCGACCACGGAGACTGGGCGTCGAACATCGCCATGAAGATCGCGAAGGGGCTCGGCGCCAACCCGCGCGAGCTCGCGACCGAGATCGCCGCGGCCCTCGAGAATGTAGACGGCGTGGCATCCGTCGACGTCGCCGGCCCCGGATTCATCAACATCACCCTGGATGCCGCGGCCGCGGGCGCCCTCGCGAAGACGATCGTCGAGCACTCCGAGACCTACGGCCACAACGACTCGCTCGCCGGCCAGACCATCAACCTCGAGTTCGTCTCGGCCAACCCCACCGGACCGCTGCACATCGGGCACACCCGCTGGGCCGCGCTCGGCGACTCGCTCGCCCGCGTGCTCAAGGCGAGCGGCGCGACCCTCGTGAGCGAGTTCTACATCAACGACGCCGGCAACCAGATGGACAACTTCGGCGCCTCGATCCTCGCGGCGGCCAAGGGCCTCCCGACCCCCGAGAACGGCTACCCGGGGGAGTACGTCACCGAGCTCTCCGCGCGCGTGCTCGAACTGGTGCCGACGCTGCTCGAGATGCCCGACGACGAGGCGCTCGCAAACGCCCGCGAGACCGGCTATCAGCTGCAGCTCACCGAGATCAAGGATTCGCTCGCCCGGTTCAACGTGCACTTCGACGTCTGGTTCAGCGAGCGCGAGCTGCACGCCCTCGACCCCGCCACCGGGATCAGCGGCATCGACTCGGCGATCGAGCGGCTGCGGGCGCAGGGACACGTCTACGACGCCGACGACGCCGTGTGGGTGAAGACCACCGACTTCGGAGACGACAAAGACCGGGTCATCCGCCGCGGCAATGGAATCTTCACCTACTTCGCGGCAGACGCCGCCTACTACCTCAGCAAGGGCGACCGCGGCTTCGCGCACAAGATCTACCTGCTCGGCGCCGACCACCACGGCTACGTGCACCGTCTCAAGGCCCTCGCCGGTTCCGCGGGAGACGACCCGGACAAGGACATCGAGGTGCTCATCGGCCAGCTCGTCAGCATCAACGGCGCCAAGCTGTCGAAGCGTGCGGGCAACATCATCGAGCTCAACGACCTGCAGGCCTGGCTCGGCACCGACGCGCTGCGCTACTCGCTCGGGCGCTACCCCGCCGACTCGCCGCTCACCCTCGACCCGGAGGTGCTGCAGAAGCGCACCAACGACAACCCCGTCTTCTACGTGCAGTACGCCCACGCGCGCACCCACTCGGTGGCGCGCAACGCCGCCGACTCGGGTGTCACCCGTGACGCGTTCGACGCGGGCCTGCTCACGCACGAGACCGAGAGCATCCTGCTCGGCACCCTCGCCGAGTTTCCCCGCATCGTGCGCCAGGCCGCCGAACTGCGTGAGCCGCACCGGGTCGCGCGCTACGCCGAAGAGCTCGCCGGCGCCTACCACCGGTGGTACGACAACTGCCGCGTCACGCCCATGGGCGACGAGGAAGTCACCGACGTGCACCGCACGCGGCTCTGGCTGAACGACGCGACCGGTATTGTTCTGCGCAACGCCCTCGCCCTCCTCGGAGTTAGTGCACCGGAACGGATGTAGATGACCACCGCCGACACCTTGCCCCTGGCTTCTTTGCCCGAGGAGCCGAGAACGCGCCGACGCTGGGTCGGCTGGGTGATCGCCGCGGTCGTTCTCGTCGTTGTGCTGGTCGTCGGGGTGTTCGTGGCCGAGGGTGTGGCGCGCAACGTGGCGACCGAGCGCATCCACGACGAACTCGTCACGGCCCTCTCGCTCGAGGCCGACCACCCGATGGACATCGACCTCGGCGGCGGATTGCTCATCGCCCAGGCGCTCGGCGGCACCGTCGACGCGGTGAACATCGCGATCGACGACGTGCCCCTCGGCGAACTCTCCGGAGACGTAAAGCTGGCGGCCACCGGCATCCCGATCGACACGGAGAAGCCGGTCGAGGCGGTCGACGCCACGATCACCGTCGATGCCGCGAACGTGCAGAAGCTCGTCGACTCGGTTGACGGCATCGAGCTCGACTCGGTCACCCTCGGCGACGGCGTGATCGAGGTCGCTGCGACCCTCGAGGCCCTCGTCTTCTCGATCCCGGTCTCTGCCACCATCGCCCCGTCGGTCGACGCGGGCGACCTCGTGCTCGCCCCCGAAGCGATCTCGATCAACGGCACGTCGACGAGCATCGACGAACTGCGCGACGGCCCCCTCGGCTCCGTCGCGGGCGGACTCTTCGCGCAGCAGTCGATCTGCGTCGCCCAGTACCTGCCCGCGGTCGTCACCCTCGAGGGCGTCGACGTGACGAGCGAGAACGTGGTCCTCACGTTCTCCGGCGACGGCGTTGTGCTCGGTGCCACCGATCTGACGGCCGACGGCACGTGCGCCTGAGGCGCGGTGAAATTATTCTCACTTGAGCCGCTCGGAGGTTAGGCTGTGACTGTGAGCAGCGACTCGGGCATTCAGTGGACGTCGATCGACGCGCCCAAGACCATCCCGCCGCGGTTCCGGTGGATCGGCTGGCTCGTCATTCTCGCGGTCGTCGGCGCGCTCGTGACTTTCGCGCTCATCGAGGGCGACAAGATCGTGCGCGATGTCGCCGGTTCAGTGGTGCGCTCCGGTGTGGTCGCCGCCCTCGACCTGCCCGAATCCCAGAAGGTCGATGTCGACCTCGGCGGCGGGCTGCTCGTCTTTCAGGCCATCACCGGCAAGCTCGACTCGGTCGACGTGACCATCCCCGACGTGACCTTCGGCGAGGCGGTCGGAACGCTCGACCTCACCGTGACCGATGTCCCGCTCGACCCGGGCAAGCCCGTCGGCACCCTCACCGCCGACGTGCGCTTCGACGAGGCGAACATGGCGAAGTACGCCGGGTACCTCAGTGGCGCACCGCTCACCAGCCTCGTTCTCGCCGACCAGGTCGCCACCGTCGGCGCCGACCTCGCAGGCGTGCCCGTGACCGTCTCGCTCGCCCCCAGTGTGGCCACCGGCGCCGTCGTCTTCACCCCGACCGCCGTCACCGCCGGGGGAGTGGCGGCCACCGTCGAGGAGATCATCGCCGGCCCGCTCGCGCCCCTCGCGGCGCCCATGCTCGCCTCACGACCGCTCTGCGTCGCGCAGTACCTGCCCAAGGCACTCACAGTGACGGGAGCAGTCGTCGACGGCAAGAACCTCGTGATCACCGCGACGGGTGCCGACGTCGGGCTCGCCGCCCTCGGCAGCAAAGGCACGTGCGAACCACCGGTCGTCTAGGCCGATAAGATAAGACCGGCTTCAGGGACCAAGCCGGGTTCGCTCGCCTCACTCAACAATAAATTCCGTGAGGTATATCCGTGTCTTCTCCCAACCCGCTCGCACCCTCGTGGCTCGAACTGCCCACCGATGCGAACGCCCTCCCCGGCACCGTCTGGTCGCATAACGCGCAGCGGTCGTCCACCGGCGAGATCACGATCGCCGGCGTCGGCGCGACGAGCCTCGCCGCCGAGTTCGGCACACCCGTCTACGTGGTCGACGAGGCCGACGTGCGCGACCGGGCCCGCGGCATCCGCGACTCGTTCGCCCGTGAGTTCGCGCGCGTCGGAACGACCGTCAAGGTCTACTACGCGGGCAAGGCGTTTCTCTCCATGCAGGTCGCCGCCTGGATGATCGACGACGGCCTCAACATCGACGTCTGCAGCGGCGGCGAGCTCGCCGTCGCCCTCGCCGGGGGAGCGCCCGCCGCCCGCCTCGGGCTGCACGGCAACAACAAGAGCCTCGCCGAGATCGACCGCGCCGTCGGCGTGGGACTCGGTGCCATCGTGCTCGACAGCATCGTCGAGATCGAGAGAGTCGCGGATGCCGCGGCTCGCCACTCCCGTGTGCAGGGTGTTCGCCTCCGCGTGAACAGCGGCGTGCACGCGCACACGCACGAATACCTCGCCACGGCCCGCGAAGACCAGAAGTTCGGCATTCCCCTCGCCGACGTGGCCGCCACCGTGGCCCTCATCCGGGCGCGGCCCGAGCTCGAGTTTCTCGGCCTGCACTCGCACATCGGCTCGCAGATCTTCGAGAGCGACGGGTTCGCCGAGGCGGCACGCCGCCTGTTCGCCGTGCACGTCGAGCTGCTCGCCGGAGGCCCGGTGCCCGAGCTCAACCTCGGCGGCGGCTTCGGCATCGCCTACACGAGCGCCGACGTCGCCCTGCCGATCGACGTGCTCGCGGCGAACCTCGCCGACGCCGTGGCCGGCCTCGCCGCCGAGTTCGGCGTCGCGGTGCCCGTCATCGCGATCGAGCCGGGTCGCTCGATCATCGGACCGTCGACGACGACGCTCTACACGGTGGGCACGATCAAGGACGTGCTCGTCGACGGCGCGGCCGTGCGCAAATACGTCTCCGTCGACGGGGGCATGAGCGACAACATCCGTCCGGCCCTCTACGCCGCCGACTACTCCGCGCGCATCGCCAGCCGCAGCTCCGACGCCGACGCCGCCCTCGTGCGCGTCGCGGGCAAGCACTGCGAGAGCGGCGACATCGTTGTGCACGCCGACTACCTCCCCGGCGACGTCGCCCCCGGCGACCTGCTCGCCGTGCCCGCCACCGGCGCCTACGGCTGGGCCATGGCGAGCAACTACAACTATCTCGGCCGTGCACCCGTCGTCGCAGTGCGCGACGGCCGGGCGCGCATCATCGTCCGCGGCGAGACCGAGGCGGATCTACTCAGCAGGGATGCTGGATTGGACAACAACGCATGATCGAGTACCGCAACCTCCGAGTCGCCCTCCTGGGCGGCGGCAGTGTCGGCGCCCAGGTCGCCGCGCTGCTGCTCGAGCACGGCGAGGAACTCGCCAACCGCTCGGGCGCCGGCCTCGAGCTCGTCGGGGTCGCCGTGCGCGACATCGACGCCGAGCGCACCCCCGCCATTCCCCGGCACCTGCTCACCACCGACGCCGAGAGCCTCATCCTCGGCGCCGACATCGTGGTCGAGCTGATGGGCGGCCTCGAGCCGGCGCGCAGCTACATCCTGCAGGCCATCAACTCGGGCGCCGACGTCATCACCGCCAACAAGGCGCTGCTCGCCACCCACGGCCCCGAGCTGTTCGAGGCAGCCGAGCAGGTGGGCGCCCAGCTCTACTACGAGGCGGCCGTCGGCGGCGCGATCCCCATCATCCGGCCGCTGCGCGACAGCCTCGCCGGCGACCGGGTCACGCGCATCCTCGGCATCGTCAACGGCACCACCAACTTCATCCTCGACCGCATGGACGTCAACGGCGACACCCTCGAAGACGCGCTCGCCACCGCGACCGAGCTGGGCTACGCCGAGGCCGACCCCACGGCCGACATCGGCGGCTACGACGCCGCGCAGAAGGCCGCGATCCTCGCGAGCCTCGCCTTCCACACCACGGTGCCGCTCGAGTCGGTGCACCGCGAGGGCATCACCGAGGTCACCGCCGAACAGGTCGACGCCGCCCGCAAGGCCGGCTACGTCGTGAAGCTGCTCGCCATCTGCGAGCGCATCGCCATCACCGGCGACGACGGCGTGGAGACGGGGGAGTACGGCGTCTCGGCGCGAGTGCATCCCGCGCTGATCCCCGTGGCGCATCCGCTCGCCGCCGTGCACGGCGCGAACAACGCCGTCTTCGTGCAGGCGGAGGCCGCGGGCAGCCTCATGTTCTACGGCGCGGGCGCCGGCGGCATCGAGACGGCCTCCGCCGTGCTCGGCGACCTCGTCTCCGCCGCACGCCGCCACGTCATCGGCGGCCCCGGCATCGCCGAGTCGACCCACGCCACCATCGCCGTGCTGCCCATGTCGAGCGTGCGCACCCGCTACCAGATCACCCTCACCGTGGTCGACCAGCCCGGAGTGCTCGCCACCATCGCGACCCTGTTCAGCGACCACGGCGTTTCTGTCGAGGCGGTGTCACAATCGGTAAGCGACGGTAAGAACGTCGAGCTCCCCACCGCTACCCTTGTAATCGTCACCCACGAGGCAACCGAGTCGTCACTCGCAACAACAGTCGCGGCACTCGCTAGCAACGACGTCGTGAGTGCCGTTGTTTCCGTTCTGAGAGTTGAGGGACTGTAAGTGCCAAACAGCAAGGTGATCAGCCGCCAGTGGCGTGGAGTTCTCAACGAATACCGCGACCGACTCGACATCACGGATGCCACGCCCGTCGTCACCCTCGGCGAGGGAGGCACCCCGCTGCTTCCCGCCCCCGCGCTCTCCGCCCGCACCGGCGCGACCGTCTGGGTTAAGTACGAGGGCATGAACCCGACCGGTTCGTTCAAGGACCGCGGCATGACCATGGCGATCTCGAAGGCCGTCGAGCACGGCGCCAAGGCCGTCATCTGCGCCTCGACCGGCAACACGTCGGCATCGGCCGCCGCCTACGCGACGCACGCCGGCATCAAGGCCGTCGTTCTCGTGCCCGAGGGCAAGATCGCCCTGGGCAAGCTCAGCCAGGCCATCGCGCACAACGCCGAACTGCTGCAGGTGCAGGGCAACTTCGACGACTGCCTCGACATCGCCCGCGACCTCTCGGCGAACTACCCGGTGCACCTCGTCAACTCGGTCAACCCCGACCGCATCAACGGCCAGAAGACCGCGGCCTACGAGGTCGTCGAGGTTCTCGACGACGCCCCCGACATCCACATCCTCCCCGTCGGCAACGCCGGCAACTACACCGCCTACTCGCGCGGCTATGCAGAAGAGCTCGAGCGTGGCGCGACCACGAAGCTCCCACGCATGTTCGGCTTCCAGGCCTCCGGCTCGGCGCCGATCGTCGTCGGCCACGTCGTCAAGCACCCCGAGACCATCGCGAGCGCGATCCGCATCGGCAACCCCGCGTCGTGGGAGCTCGCCATCGCGGCGCGCGAGGCCACCGACGGCTACTTCGGCGCCATCGACGACGACAAGATCCTCGAGGCCTACCGCATCCTGGCCGGCGAGGTCGGAATCTTCGTCGAGCCCGCCTCGGCCATCAGTGTCGCGGGTCTCCTCGAGCGTGCAGACGCCGGCCAGATCCCCAAGGGCTCCACCGTTGTGCTCACCGTCACGGGCCACGGCCTCAAAGACCCGCAGTGGGCGCTCAAGACCGCCACGGGCGACGAGATCACCCCCACGATCGTGCCCGTCGACACAACGGCTATCGCCGAAGTGCTCGGGCTGAGCAAGGCATGACGCTCCAGGCAGCGCCCGACCTGACCGGTCGCTCGGTCACCGTCAAGGTGCCCGCCACCACGGCGAACCTCGGCCCCGGCTTCGACACGCTGGGCCTCGCCCTGTCGCTGTACGACGAGCTGCACGTGTCGGTTCGCGACGAGCCGGGCGTCTACGTCGACGTGCACGGCGTCGGCGCGGGAGAGGTTCCCACCGACGCGTCGAACCTCGTGGTCACGGCCATCGCGCACACGTTCAACTCGTTCGGGTTCGAACTGCCGAACCTGAACCTCGAAGCGCACAACGTGATTCCGCACGGTCGGGGGCTCGGGTCATCCGGCGCCGCCATCGTCTCCGGCATCATGGCGGCGAAGGGCCTGCTCGAGGGGATCGTCGACATCGACGCCGTCGGCCTGCTGCGCCTGGCAACCGAGATGGAGGGGCACCCCGACAACGTGGCGCCCGCCCTCTTCGGCGGCCTCACCATCGCCTGGGTCACCCCCGAGGGGCCGCAGCACAAGAAGCTCATCGTGCACCGCGGCGTCTCGCCGCTCGTGTGCGTGCCCGAGACGACCATGTCGACCGCGCTCGCCCGCAGCCTGCAGCCGTCGTCGGTGCCGCACGAAGACGCCATCTTCAACGTGTCGCGGTCGGCGCTGCTCATCGCGGCGCTCATCCAGAGCCCCGAGCTGCTGCTCGCCGCCACCGAGGACAAGCTGCACCAGAGCTACCGCGCGAGCGCGATGCCCGAGACCGACAGCCTCATCCAGGTGCTGCGCAAGAACGGTCTCGCGGCCGTCGTCTCCGGCGCCGGCCCGTCGCTGCTCGTGCTGTGCAGCGACCCGGCCCAGCGCCTGCTGGCCGCCCAGCTCGTGGCCGACAACGCCGCGACACCCTGGCAGTCTCTTATGCTGGCCGTCGACTTCAAAGGTGCTACTGTTATTTCGCACCCGGTAGAAGCAGTGGCCTAGCCACCGCTCGTTTCCCCACTGGCGTCCACCACTGGATCCGCACTGGAGAAGCAACGGAACCGCTCGCCGGTTCTGGTACCGCCCGGTGTGCAATTTCACCCACACTCGCATCGCCCAAGTAGATTCCTGTGCAGCCGCACAGACACGGGGCGATCGATCACCTCTCCGCCGCGTATCTGAATTCTCGGCCGGGGAAAGGAACCCCCCTAGTGACTGATGTCAATGTTCGCGCATCGAGCGCGGATTCCAGCTCGAAACTGAGTGCCCTCCGTCTTCCCGAACTCCAGGCACTCGCTGCCGAGTTGGGACTGAGCGGCGCGTCCAAACTTCGTAAGGGAGAACTCGTGAACGCAATCAGCGAGGCCCAGAACAAGTCGACGACGGATGCGGCCTCCGCCGCGCCCGCCGCCGCCGAGCCCGTCGAAGCGCCCGCCACCACGGTCGCTGAGCCGGTCGAAGCGCCCGCCGCCACGGTCGCCGAGCCCGTCGTGGCGCCCGCCGCCCCCGTCGCCAAGAAGCGCGTCTCGCGCCGCGCCACCACGGCCGACGCCGAGGCCATCGCCGCAGCCGCAGCAGCAGCCGCCGCGACCGTCACCGAGTCCGCCACCTCGGCCGCCGACAGCATCGTCGACGGCCCGCGCTCGGCCGTCTCGCACGTGAACCAGGCCGAGTCCGGCCTCGCCGCCGACGACGACGCACCCGTCGAGCGTCCCCTCTACTCCCGCGAGCCGCAGCAGAAGGCCCAGGCCCCCGAGAGCCGCGGCTCCGGGTCGCGCGAGCCGCGCCAGCGCCGCCAGGGCGGTCGCGCGAAGTCGGAGACCACTCCCACCGACGCCGAGAAGGCCGAGGCGCTCAACGCTATCGAGCTGCCCGTCGCCGAGACGCCCGCGAACAACAACCAGGGCGCCGACGCCCAGGAGTCCGGCGACCAGAACGGCGAACCCCGCGAGGGTGGCTCGTCGCGCAGCCGCAACCGCAACCGCCGCGACCGCCAGGCCGGACGCGAGCAGGGCAGCCGCGAGCAGGGCAACCGTGAGCAGGGCGACCAGCAGGCAGACCGCCAGCAGGCAGACCGCCAGCAGTCCGACCGCCAGCAGGACGACAGCCAGAACGACCAGCAGTCCGGCCGCCAGCCGCGCCAGCAGAACGACCGCCAGCAGGGCAACCGCGAGCAGGGCGACCGCCAGCAGGGCGAGGGCAACCAGCAGCGCGCCAACAACCGTGCCGCGAACAACAACGAGCAGCGTGGAGACGGTCCCGACCGCAACGCGCCCCTCGACGACGATTCCGAGCGCGGCGGCCGCAACCGCTACCGCGACCGCAAGCGCGGCCGTGGCCCCGTCGGCGACGACTTCGAGCCCGAGATCACCGAAGACGACGTGCTCATCCCCGTCGCCGGCATCCTCGACGTGCTCGACAACTACGCGTTCGTCCGCACCTCGGGCTACCTCCCGGGCAACAACGACGTCTACGTCTCGCTCGGCCAGGTCAAGAAGTACAACCTGCGCAAGGGCGACGCCGTCGTCGGCTCCATCCGCCAGCCCCGCGAGGGCGACCAGGGCCAGGGACGCCAGAAGTACAACGCGATCGTCAAGATCGACTCGATCAACGGCCTCTCGATCGAGGAAGCCGCGAACCGCGTCGAGTTCGGCAAGCTGACCCCGCTGTACCCGAAGGAGCGCCTGCGCCTCGAGACCGAGTCGGCGAAGCTGTCGACCCGCATCATCGACCTCGTCGCCCCGATCGGCAAGGGCCAGCGCGGCCTCATCGTCTCGCCGCCCAAGGCCGGCAAGACCCTCGTGCTCCAGGCCATCGCGAACGCCATCGCCAAGAACAACCCCGAGGTCCACCTCATGGTCGTTCTCGTCGACGAGCGTCCCGAAGAAGTCACCGACATGCAGCGCACGGTCAAGGGCGAGGTCATCGCCTCGACGTTCGACCGTCCCGCCGAAGACCACACCACGGTCGCCGAGCTCGCGATCGAGCGCGCCAAGCGTCTCGTCGAGCTCGGCCACGACGTGGTCGTTCTGCTCGACTCGATCACCCGCCTGGGCCGTGCGTACAACCTGACCGCCCCGGCGTCGGGACGCATCCTCTCCGGTGGAGTCGACTCGGCAGCGCTGTACCCGCCGAAGCGTTTCTTCGGTGCCGCACGCAACATCGAAGAGGGTGGCTCGCTCACCATCATCGCGACCGCTCTCGTCGAGACCGGCAGCAAGATGGACGAGGTCATCTTCGAGGAGTTCAAGGGCACCGGCAACATGGAGCTTCGCCTCTCGCGCCAGCTCGCCGACAAGCGCATCTTCCCCGCCGTCGACATCAACGCCTCCGGCACGCGCCGCGAGGAGATGCTGCTCGGCGCCGACGAGGTCAAGGTCACCTGGAAGCTGCGTCGTGCCCTCGCGGGTCTCGACCAGCAGCAGGCGCTCGAGATCGTGCTCGGCAAGCTTCGCGAGACGCAGTCGAACGTCGAGTTCCTCATGCAGATCCAGAAGTCGCTGCCGGGCGCCGCGAGCTCCAAGGAAGACTAAACCGTGTTCGAGTCAGTACAGAGTCTGCTGGCCGAGCACGAGTCTCTTCAGGAACAGCTGGCTGATCCGGAACTGCACTCGAATCCGGCCAGGAGCAAAAAGGTCAACCGTCGCTACGCGGAGCTCAGCCGCATCGTGGCCGCGTACCACGAGTGGCGTCAGCTGACCGACGACCTCGAGGCCGCGACCGAGATGGCCGCGGAAGACGAGTCGTTCGCGGCAGAGATCCCCGGCATGACCGAGACGCTCGCCGAGGCTGAAGAGACGCTCCGTCGTCTCCTCATCCCGCGCGACCCGAACGACGGCCGCGACATCATCATGGAGATCAAGATGGGGGAGGGCGGTGCCGAGTCGGCACTGTTCGCCGCCGACCTCCTGCGCATGTACCTGCACTACGCAGAGTCGAAGAAGTGGAAGACGGAGATCATCACGTCGACCCAGAGCGACCTGGGTGGCTACAAAGACGTGCAGCTCGCCATCAAGGGGTCGTCCACCGACCCCGCGGAGGGCGTGTGGGCGCACCTGAAGTACGAGGGAGGCGTGCACCGCGTTCAGCGTGTGCCGGCGACCGAGTCGCAGGGACGCATCCACACCTCGGCGGCCGGCGTTCTGGTCTTCCCCGAGGTCGACGAGCCCGAAGAGGTCGAGATCAACCAGAACGACCTCAAGATCGACGTCTACCGGTCGAGCGGCCCCGGCGGCCAGTCGGTCAACACGACCGACTCCGCCGTGCGCATCACCCACCTTCCGACCGGAATCGTGGTCGCGATGCAGAACGAGAAGTCGCAGTTGCAGAACCGTGAGGCCGGCATGCGCGTTCTGCGTGCCCGCATCCTCGCGCGCTACCAGGAGGAGGCCGACGCCGAGGCGTCGGTGTTCCGCAAGAGCCAGATCCGCACCATGGATCGCTCGGAGCGCATCCGCACCTACAACTTCCCCGAGAACCGCATCGCCGACCACCGCACCGGCTACAAGGCCTACAACCTCGATGCCGTGATGAACGGCGCTCTCGAGCCGGTCATCCAGTCGTGCATCGCCTCTGACGAAGAGGCGCAGCTCGCCGACATCGGCAACGAAGGCTAAGTGATCCAGCAGCTTCACACGACTGTGAGCGGCGCCCTCGAGGGCGCCGTTTCACAGTTGTCCCTCGCGGGCGTTCCCGGTGCCAGGGTCGACGCGGAGCTCCTCGTGGGCCACGTGCTCGGACTCAGCCGCGGCGCGGTGCAGTCGAAGGCGGTGACGGATGCCCCGCTCGGCGCCGCCGACGCCGCGACCATCGCCGAGCTCGTCGACCGTCGGGCGGCCCGCGAACCCCTGCAGCACATCACCGGGCGTGCCCCGTTCCGTTCGCTCGACCTCGCCGTGGGCCCCGGGGTCTTCGTTCCCCGACCCGAGACCGAGCAGGTCGTGCAGTTCGCGATCGACGCCCTGCGCGCGGTCGCGGTCCCTGAACCGGTCGCGGTCCCTGACCCTGTCGCTGGCTCTGCAGCGGTCCCCGAGCCTGTCGAAGGGCCGCCCGCCGGCCCCATCGCCGTCGACCTCGGCACCGGCAGCGGCGCCATCGCGCTCGCCATGGCCACCGAGGTGCCGCACGCCCGTGTGTACGGCGTGGAGGTCTCGCCGCTCGCCTTCGTCTGGACCAAGCAGAACTTCCGCGAGAGCGGCGCCGCCAACGCGACCCCGGTCTTCACCGATCTCGCGATCGCGCTGCCCGAGCTGAACGGCACCGTGTCTGTCGTGATCTCGAACCCGCCGTACATTCCGCGGGCCGCGATCCCGCGCGACCCCGAGGTGCGCCTCTTCGACCCCGAGATCGCGCTCTACGGCGGCGACGACGGACTCGACATTGTGCACCAGGTCTCCGCGACCGGGCTGCGCCTGCTGCACAGCGGCGGAACCCTCGTGATGGAGCACGGCGAACTTCAGGCCGCCGAGATCGCCGCGCTGCTGCGTGCCGACGGCTGGCTCGCCGTGGCCTCGCACCCCGACCTGCTCGGTCGCGACCGCGCTACGACGGCGCTGCGCCCGTAGCCCGGCCCCCGCGCCCGTAGCCAGTCGCGCACGAAGCCCCGCGCCCCAGCGGTACCGCGACTTGTCACTAACGGGCTCCTTTTCTGCTGGGACAGCCCCACTGGTGGCAACTGGAACGTTTCATCAGTGCGCGAGGGCGCGAGGCGATCCGCCCCCTAACCTCGGGACCGCGCCGCCCCTACCTTCGGGGCCGGGCGGCGGCGAACTCCTCGATCGCGGCGTGCATCGCCGCCGCCGTCGAGTACAGGTGGCCGGTGATCCCCACGCTCGCGGCGCCCTCGATGTTCTCGGGCAGGTCGTCGGCGAAGAACGCGCGCGCCGGCTCGACCCCGTATGCGTCGAGCACCCGTTCGAACACCGCCGGGTCGGGCTTGCGGGCGCCGTATGCGCTCGACGTGAGCAGGTGCTCGCCGAACAGGTCGACCAGGTCGGGAGCGAGTGTCGGCAGGTACTCGGCGGTGAGCGCCCCGTTGTTGGTGAGCAGCGTCACCTGGCCCAGTTCAGACGCCCGCGCCACCGCGGCGAGTGCATCGGGCCGCGGGGTCATCGCCTCGCCGCGCACCCGCACCCACTCGCTCTCGTCGACCGCGCAGCCGAGCGCCGCCTCGAGAGCCGCGAGGTACTCGCGTCCCGTGGCGAAGCCGCCGGCCTCGGCGGCCAGCTCTCCCTCCGGCGTCCACCAGCGGCGGCGCAGCTCGTGCAGCGAGTGTCCGGTCATGCGGGTCATCCCCGCCATCCGGGCGCGCCAGTCGTAGTCGTAGAGCACGTCGTCCATGTCGAAGATGAAGAGGAGGGTCATCGGCGGCGCTCCGAGAAAGTGCTGATCGCGGCATCCAGAAGCTCTGGAGTGGTGAATTGGTGGGCGTGCAGGCCGGCCTCGCGGGCGCCGGCCACGTTCTCGGCCGAGTCGTCGACCATAAACGCGTCGTCGGGGGAGACCCCGTAGCGGGCGACGGCGAGCTCGAAGACACGGGGGTCGGGCTTGCGTACACCGATCTGAGCGCTCACCAGACGGTTCTCGCCCAGGATCTCGCAGACGTCGGGGGCGAGCCGGGGGAGCGCCTCGGCGAACGGCGCGGGGTTGTTCGACAGCAGCGACACCGTTCCCAGTGTGGCCGCGCGCCGCAGGGCCGCGACGCTGCCGTCGATGCGCGTCATCGCGAGGCTGCGCGCATCCGCCCACTGATCGAGGGTCAGCCGCGCCCCCGTGACCCGCGCGAACTCGTCGAGGTAGGCGTCGGCGGTGGGCCATTCGCCGGCCTCGGCGAGCCTCTCGAAGCCGGCCGCCCACCACGTGCTGGCGAGGTGGTACTGGCTCACACCGCCGAGGCGCGCCAGCTCGGGGAGCCGCCTGCGAAAGTCGTAGGAGTACAGCGTTTTGTCGAAGTCGAACAGGTAGAGGTCCACGTTGACTCCACGCTACCCCCGCTTTCATCTTTCCCCGAGCGGCGCCCGGTATCATGAACGAGACATGGCCTCTATTTACAATTGCTCAGTTGAGACGGAGCTGCTCACCGGCATGCGCCTCGCTCGGCAGGCCATCGGCAAGGGCGAGCTGATCGTGCTGCCCACCGACACCGTCTACGGCATCGCCGCCGACGCGTTCTCGCCGACCGCCGTCGCCCGACTGCTCGCAGCGAAGGGGCGCGGGCGCCAATCGCCGCCCCCGGTGCTGATCCCCGGAATCCCGACCCTCGACGCTTTGGCCGAGGCCGTGCCCGACGAGGTGCGGGCGCTCGTCGCCGCATTCTGGCCGGGCGGTCTCACGGTCATCCTGCCGGCGCGATCGTCGCTCAACTGGGACCTCGGCGACACAGCCGGAACCGTCGCCCTGCGTATGCCCTCGAACCGTGTCGCCCTCGAGATCCTGTCCGAGACCGGGCCGCTCGCCGTCTCCAGTGCCAACCTCACCGGCGAGCCCGCCGCCATGACGATCGACGAGGCTCAGCGGATGCTGGGCGATTCGGTCGCCGTCTATCTCGACGATGGCGAGGCCGGTTCCGACTACCCGCATGCCGCGGCGGCGACGGGCTCGACCATCGTCGACGCCACGGGTCTGCTGCTGCCCGAGGGCAAGCTGCGCATCGTGCGCAGCGGTGTGATCTCCGACGAGGCCATCCGCGAGATCGTGGGTGAACGATGCGCATAGTCTTCTACGTTCTCGTGACGGGTGTCTCCGCCCTCGTGACCTTCGGTTTCGCGTTCCTGATCCTCAAGCTCAGCCACCGCTACCGGCTCTACCCGAAGGTGCGCGAACGCGACGTGCACACGCGGCCCACACCCCGGCTCGGCGGCATCGCGATGTTCCTCGGCATGATCGTGGCGTTCATCATCGCCTCGAGGCTGCCGAGCATGAGCCTGATCTTCTCCGAGCCGCTCAAGGTGTGGGGGCTGTTCGCCGCCGCGCTCATCATCGTGCTCATCGGCGTCGCCGACGACATCTGGGACCTCGACTGGATGACGAAACTCTCCGGGCAGATCATCGCCGGCGGTGTGCTGGCCTGGTCGGGCATCCAGATCTACACGCTGCCGGTATTCGGGGGAGTGGCGATCCTGCCGCCCACGGCGTCCCTCGCACTCACGGTCTTCGCGGTCGTGCTGGTGATGAACGCCATCAACTTCATCGACGGACTCGACGGACTCGTTGCCGGAGTGGCCCTCATCGCCAACGGCGTGTTCTTCATCTACAGCTACATCCTCGCGGTCAACACGGGGCAGTCGGAGTACTTCAACCTCGCGTCGCTCATCACCGCGGTGCTCATCGGCGCGTGTCTGGGCTTCCTGCCGCTGAACTTCTACCCGGCCAAGCTGTTTATGGGCGACGCCGGAGCCCTGCTCGTGGGCCTGCTGATGGCGGCATCCGCCATCTCCGTCACCGGCAGCGTCGACCCCGAGAGCTGGGGCGGCCGGCAGCTGCTTCCCGCCTTCATCCCGATCCTGCTCCCCGCTGCGATACTCCTGCTCCCGTTGCTCGACTTCGCCCTCGCCGTCGTGCGCCGACTGCTCGCCGGCAAGTCGCCCTTCGCCGCCGACCGCAAGCACCTGCACCACCGCCTGATGGACATGGGCCACACCCACCTGCAGTCGGTGCTCGTGTTCTACAGCTGGACGACCGTGGTCGCCGTCGGCTGCCTCTCGTTCATGTTCGTGCCCTGGTTCTGGGCCGCCACGTTCATCGCCGTCGGTTTTGTGGTGTGCACGTTCGTCACCCTCGGACCGCTGCGCCGACGCACCCCGCTCCTGGGCGACGCGACCCCCGTCGCCGACTCGCCAGAGATCTCCGCCCCCGAAGCGATCACCGCTTCAGAAACGAAAGGGCACCCGCTGTGAATAGCGCAATGCCGGTACTCAAGAACACGATCCTCTACGGGGGCCTCCTCGCGGTCGTCATCGCGGTTGTGGGGTCGGTCATCGGCTACCTCGTCGACGGCAGCGTCGGGCTCGTCAGCGCGCTCGTGGGGGCCGCGATGGCGTTCGTCTTCCTCGGCGTGACGGCAGCCAGCATCCTGCTCGGCAACAAGATCGCGCACTCCGACTTTCTGAGCCCGCTATTCTTCATCACCGTGCTCGGCGGATGGCTTCTCAAGTTCGCGGTCTTCCTCGTGCTGCTGTTCCTGCTGAAGGACCAGCCCTGGGTCAACAACGTGGTCCTGCTGCTCACCGTCATCGTGGGCGTCATCGGCAGCCTCGTGGTCGACATGGTGGTCATCGCGCGTTCGCGCCAGCCCTACGTCGACGTCGCGCTGCCCGGCGACCGCCCCTCGACCGAGGGTGGCGCGGAGCGTAGTACGCCTTAGTAATAGAGAACCCTCGCGGATTCGTTCTCACCGCTTTCTCTTGATAGGGTTTCCTAAGTACAAACCCCCCACTTTTCCATCGCCGCGTTTACGCGTCTACGATTCTGGAGTTAGCGCTGTTGCACCTCGCTTTGACCCCGCTACTTCCCTTCGCCGCTGACGACGAGCACGGTGGAGGAGGTTTCCACGCCCCTTCGATCGCGGAGTTCTTCCCCGACGCGATCTTCTTCGCAGACACGAACTTCGAGATCAACCGCATCGTTTTGATCCGCTTCCTCGCGGTCATCGCGATCGTCCTGATCTTCTGGCTCGGCACGCGCCGCATGAAGCTCATCCCCGGCCGCTTCCAAGGCGCCGTCGAGATGGGACTCGACCTGGTCCGCGTGAACATCGCCGAAGACCTCCTCGGCAAAAAAGACGGCGCGCGCTTCCTGCCGATCCTCACCACGATCTTCTTTATGGTCATCGTGATGAACATGACCGGCATCATCCCGCTGCTGAACATCGCGGGAACATCGGTCATCGGTGTGCCCCTCGTGCTCGCGGTCGTGGCCTACGTCACCTTCATCTACGCCGGCGTCAAGAAGCACCCGGGCAAGTTCTTCAAGAACTCGCTGTTCCCGCCCGGAGTCCCCAAGGGCCTCTACATCATCGTGACGCCGATCGAGTTCGTCTCGACCTTCGTGCTGCGCCCGATCACGCTCACCCTGCGACTCCTGATGAACATGGTGGTCGGCCATCTGCTGCTCGTGCTGTTCTTCGCGGCCACGCACTTCTTCTTCTTCAGCGCCGGCGGCCTGTTCCCGCTGTTCGGCATCGGCACCCTGGCCTTCGGAGTCGTCTTCACGTTCTTCGAGATCCTCGTCGCCGTGCTGCAGGCCTACGTCTTCACCCTCCTGACCGCCGTCTACCTCCAGCTCGCGCTGGCAGACGAGCACTAGGCACCCAACTCACAAGACCAACGCACTACCGGCTCGTGCACACGCTCGGGCTGACATCACGGAAGGAACCCACAACGTGGACGCAACATCCATCGTCGCTGCGCTCAGCGGAAACATCGCCACCATCGGTTACGGCCTCGCAGCCATCGGCCCGGCAATCGGTGTAGGTATCGTCGTCGGCAAGACGATCGAGTCGGTCGCCCGCCAGCCTGAGCTCCAGGGTCGCCTCACGGTCCTCATGTACATCGGTATCGCATTCACCGAGGCGCTCGCCTTCATCGGTATCGCCACGTACTTCATCTTCACCACCGGCCAGTAAGGACTCGGATGCTACACGCACTCGTACTCGCGGCGGAAGAAGGTGAAGCCGCCACGAAGAACCCGTTGATCCCTGAGATCTACGACATCATCTGGTCGATCGTTCCGTTCGTGATCATCCTCTTCCTGTTCTGGAAGATCGTTCTTCCGGCAATGCGCAAGACGCTGGATGCGCGTGCCGAGCTCATCGAGGGCGGCATCAAGAAGGCTGAGAACGCGCAAGCGGAAGCCGACGCAGCTCTCGAGGAATACAAGAAGCAGCTCGCCGAGGCTCGCGCCGAAGCAGCTCGCATCCGTGAGCAGGCCCGTCTCGACGGAACTGCGATCATCAACGAGCTCAAGGAGCAGGCGACCGTCGAGGCCGCCCGCGTCACTGCCAGCGCCAAGGCCCAGATCGAAGCGGAGCGCCAGAGCGCGATCATCTCGCTGCGTTCCGAGGTCGGTTCGCTCGCGATCGACCTCGCATCCGGTGTCATCGGTGAGAGCCTGAGCGACGACAAGAAGGCCTCGGCCGTCGTCGACCGGTTCCTCGCCGAGTTGGAAGCGTCTGAGAAGGCCAAGGCAGGCAAGTAATGGGTTCGGCATCGAGAGAAGCACTCTCCGTCTCGCGTGCGGCACTAGCCGCACTCGGGGGCAAGGCGACACTGGCGACGGGCGAACAACTGCTCGCCGCCGGTCGTGTGCTCGGCACGTCCTTCCAGTTGCGTGCGGCTCTCGCCGACCCGTCCGGTGACCCGAGCGACAAGCTCTCGGTCATCAACGCGGTCTTCGCGTCGGTCGAGCAGCCCGCTCGCGAGCTGCTCGGCGTCATCGCGACCAACGCCTGGTCGACGGAAGACGAGTTCCTCGCGGGAATCGAAGAGATCGGCATCCGTGCCCTCGCCGAGTCCGCGTCGAGCGAGAACATCGAGGCGGAGCTCTTCGCATTCGGTTCCGCCGTCGGTTCCGACGCGCAGCTCGAACTCGCGGTGGGCAGCAAGCTGGGTTCCGACGAGGCGAAGGCAGCGCTCATCGAGCGTCTCCTCGGCTCGAAGGCCAGCAAGCAGACCGTGGCGATCGTCTCGCACCTCGTGCAGCAGCCGCGCGGCCGCCGCATCGCCGAGCTGCTGAGATTCGCCACCACGGTCGTCGCAGACGAGGCAGGCCTCGCGGTCGCTACCGTCACGACGGCCTCGGCGATCTCGCCCGCTCAGCTCACGCGGCTCGTCTCCGCGCTCTCCGTGAGCTACGGCCGCGGGCTGCGCATCAACCACGTGATCGACCCGTCGCTCGTCGGCGGAGTTCGCGTCCAGCTGGGTGACGAGATCATCGACGGCAGCGTCGCATCCCGACTCAACGAACTCAGGCTCCAGCTCGCCTAGCGGCGGCTGCACAGACTTTCCACCAGAAGAGGAAAAAGAAGATGGCAGAACTAACAATCAG